>Ga0193697_1000777_pt1 | contig 10605 bp, 12 predicted proteins | sample L3m2metaG_FD_145073 | JGI IMG/M metagenome (GOLD analysis project Ga0193697, IMG submission 145073) | Soil microbial communities from a riparian zone of the East river system, Colorado, United States - L3m2 | ecosystem: Environmental > Terrestrial > Soil > Riparian zone | place: USA: East River... | reverse complement strand
AGTACCTGATCCCTGCTTCACTGGAAGTGCCAGCCAAGCCGCCTGAGAGTGATGGGTGATCCCATGAACTTCGCGAATTTACGCACGAAATCGTCGCTCATTGTCCTATCCGCGGCCGTCTCCGCGATGTTGGTGGCAACCGATGCAGCCGCGCAGCGTCGAGGCGGCGGTGGCGGTGGCGGCCGACCCGGAGGCGGAGGCGGCGGTCGACCGATGGGACAGGGCGTGGCGCGCGGGCCCGTAGTTCGGGGTGGCGGATCGCACGTCGTCGGGGCGCCATTCCGTGGGGCCTACTACCGGGGGTACTACGGCCGCGGCTACGGCTACGGTTACGGGCCGAGGTTCTCGATCGGCTTCTACGCGGGCTATCCGTTCTATGGCTACGGTTACTACGGCTACCCGTACCCGTACTACCCGCCATACCCGTATTACGGTTATCCCTACGGCTACCCGTCTGCTGGGTACCCGTATGCGGGTTCGTCTGCATACCCCGGCGGCTACGGATACGGCTCCGTCGGGGTCGGGGCGTACTCAGGCGTGCGAATTCAAGGTGCGCCGCCGAACGCGGAAGTGTTTGCCGACGGCACCAACGTGGGTATCGTTGACGACTTCGATAGCGGCAGTCAGCGTTTGGAACTGACGCCGGGAGCGCACAGCATCGAGATTCATGCGCCTGGCATGGCGGCGATGGTGTACGACGTGAACGTTCAGCCAGGACGGACGGTCACGCTCCACGTGCGCTGACGCGTGTGCGCATGCGGACTCAGCGTCCGATGTCCTCGTTCCATAGTTCGGGGTGTGCCGCGATGAACGCCTTCATCATCGCGGCGCATCGGTCGTCCTGCAGCACGTCGACCCGCACACCTCGCGCCCGCAACAGATCTTCCTCTCCCCTGAACGTCTGATTCTCGCCGACGACGACGTGCCCGATGCCGTAGAGCAGGATGGCGCCGCTGCACATGGCGCACGGCGACAGCGTCGTGTACATCACCGATTGCCGGTAGACATCGGCGGTTCGACGGCCGGCGCGCTCGAGCGCATCCATCTCCCCGTGGAGGATCGCACTCCCCTGCTGAACGCGCCGATTGTGTCCGCGTCCGAGAATGACGCCCTGGTGGACGAGCACAGCTCCGATGGGAATGCCACCCTCGGCAATTCCCTGCTCAGCTTCTTCAATGGCGGCCAGTAAGAACGGATCCATCGCATCAGTATCGCGCCGCACGGCACGGCTTTCGCAATCATCTACTTCCGGAGGGTAGGGTGATGCTCCATATGGCATTGGTTTTCCTCGTCGTCGGCCTGATTGCAGCACTGCTCGGCTTTACGACGATCGCCGGCGCGTCAATCGCCATCGCGAAGTTCCTGGCGGGTCTGTTCCTGCTGCTCTTCCTGGTGTTCCTGATTCTCGGCTTGGCCGCAGGCCGCCGGATCCTCAACTGACGCGTTTGGGGACGGAGACATCTCCGTCCCCACTGCGTCCCCCACTTCATCCACACTTCCGTTCCCCGCCTTCGCTCTCGCGCCATCTCGCGAGCTTCCGCCTGCGCGCTCGGCGCTTCGGCGGACAGGTCGGCGCGGCAGGCCTGTCCCCAGTACAATAAGGTGCGGGATCTCCATTGAACGCTCGTCCGCTGCCACTTTTCGCGATCGCGCTTCCACTCGTCATCCTCGCCGGCCTCGTCGCGTCGCTGTCGAGCCAGACGCCGGCCGGCCCGTCGTTGACGGTGCTGGCGCGCGAAGGCCGCCGCGCCCTGCCGATCGCGATGGTGTCTGACCAGGAGTTCGTCGCCCTCGACGACCTCGCCGCCGCCTTCCAGCTGACGGTCCACGAAGAATCGCTCGGCGCAATCACGGTGACGTACAAGGGCAAGACCATCGTGCTGACGCCGGAGCAGGCGCTGGCCTCGGTTGCGGGACGGCTGGTGTCGCTACCTGCCCCGCCGTCGCGAAGCGGCCGCCGGTGGCTCGTCCCGGTGGAATTCATCAGCCGCGCCCTGACACTCGTCTACGACGCGAGGCTCGACCTGCGGAAGCCGTCGCGCCTGCTGGTCGTCGGCGACTTGCGCGTGCCGCGGATTCTCGTCCGGTACGATTCGCTCGGTGCAGGCGGCCGGCTGACGATCGACGCGAGCCCGCGCGCGAACAGCACCGTCACGCAGGAGGGGGAACGGATCCTCGTCAAGTTCGACGCCGACGCGCTCGACGCGCCGTCGCCGCTGCTGCCGCCGCAGACCGTGCAGGCCGCCGCCCCGTTCGTGCGCGACGTCCGCGTCGCCGACACCACCACGATTGCGATCGATCCCGGTCCGCGGTTTGGCGGATTCAAAGCCGCCGTGCAGCCGGCGGACGCCACGGCGCGGCTGGTCATCGACCTCGTCGGCACTCAGACCGACACCACACCAGCGCCGCCGGTCCCGCCCGCGCCGCAGCCGCCCCCGGACGTGCCGCCGGCACTGACGCCGCCCGCGTCGGCGATCCGGACGATCGCGATCGATCCCGGCCACGGCGGCGAAGACGACGGCGTGCGTGGCGCGCAGGGGACAAAGGAAAAGGATCTGGCGCTCGCCGTCGCGCGCCGCGTCAAGGGCGTGATCGAGGGACGTCTTGGCATCCGCGTCCTGCTGACGCGAGACGACGACCGGAACGTCCCGATCGACGATCGAACGGCGCTGGCGAACAACAACAAGGCGGATCTCTTCATCAGCCTGCACGCGAACGCGTCGGTCCGGCGATCCGCCGCCGGTGCCACCGTCTTCCTCGCCGCCTTCGACGACAGCGACAGCGAAGCCGCCAGGCCGGCGCCCGGCGAACGGGTCCCGGCTCGATGTGGCGGTCTCCGCGACATCGAGCTGGTGCCCTGGAATCTGGCGCAAACGCGGCACCTGACCCAGTCCGTCGAGTTCGCGACGATTCTGGAGCAGCAGCTGCGCAATCGCGTGCCGCTGTCGGTTCACCCCGTCGATCGGGCACCGCTTCGCATCCTCGAATCGGCCAACATGCCGGCGGTGCTGCTCGAAATGGGATTCCTGTCGAACGCGGAACAGGAGAAACAGCTGACCGTCGATGTCTTCCAGGCGGGCGTGGCGCAGTCGATCTATGAGGCGGTCGTGCGATTCCGCGATTCGCTCAACGCCGGAGGAGGACGCTGATGAACCGGCGCCCTGTTGCCGTCGCCATCGGTGCCACCGGCGTCGCCTTTGTCATCGGCTGGCTGATGTTCGTCAGCACGCCGCGATGGTTCAGCCGGCAGCAGAAGCCGGTCGCGGCGGCGCCCGCCCCGGCGCCACCGGCGCCGCCTGGCAGGAAGATCAAGGCGCGCCTGTTCTATGTGTCCGACGACGGCACGCGGTTGACTGGCGTCGAGCGCGAGATCGCGTACGGCGAGGGACCGCTCGAGCAGGCGCGGGAGATCATCGCCGCGCAAATCGCGCCGGTGACCGAACCGCTGGTGTCGGCGATCCCGCCGGGCACGAAGCTCCGCGCCCTGTTCATGACCGAGGGCGGCGACGCCTACGTGGACCTCAGTCGCGAAGTCACCGTGGCGCACACCGGCGGCACCCTCGACGAGACCTTGACGATCTACACCATCGTCAACGCGCTGACCGCGAACCTGCCGGCCATCACCTCGGTGCAACTGCTCGTCGAAGGCAAGGAAGTCGATACGCTGTCGGGCCACGTCGACCTGCGGCGGCCGCTCTCGAAAAATCTCGCGTGGGTACAATAGGAGCAGATGCGATCCGACAAACGCTCTCCCAACCAGCTCCGCAACACCGTGATGACGCCGAACTACCTGATGCACGCGGAGGGTTCCGTGCTGATCGAGGCCGGCAACACGCGCGTCATCTGCACGGCGAGCGTCGAGGACCGCGTGCCGGGGTTCCTTCGCAACACCGGCAAAGGCTGGGTGACCGCCGAGTACGGCATGCTGCCGCGCGCGACGAGCACCCGCACGCAGCGCGAGGCCGCCTCGGGCAAAGTCGGCGGCCGGACGCAGGAAATTCAGCGTCTCATCGGACGGTCGCTTCGATCCGTGACCAATCTCCCCGCGCTGGGCGAGCGGACGATCTGGATCGACTGTGACGTCATTCAGGCCGACGGTGGCACGCGGACGGCGTCCATCACCGGCGCCTTCGTCGCGCTGGCGCTGGCGCTCGAGAAGCTGCGGACGCGCGACGTCCTCAAGGCGATTCCGCTGCACGACTACGTCGCCGCGACCAGCGTTGGGATTGTCGACGGCGAACCGCTGCTCGACCTGGCCTACGAGGACGACAGCCGCGCCGACGTCGACATGAACATCGTGAAAACCGGCGGCGGGCGGTTCATCGAGGTGCAGGGGACGGCGGAGGCGGAGCCGTTCGGCCGCGAAGCGCTGCTGACGCTGCTCGATCTGGCGGATCACGGCATCGCGCAGCTCGTCGAGAAGCAACGCGCGATCGTGGGGCATCTGGTGAAAACGCCGTGAAAACGATCAACCGCAGGGACCGCGGAAACCGCAGAGCCAATTCTTTCTGCGTGTTCTGCGAGTTCTGCGGTTAAACGTCTTGACTGGTATGCAGATTTCGCGCGCAATTCTGAAGACGCCGCTCGGCGACATGCTCGCGCTCGATTCGGGCGACGGGCTCTGCGCGCTCGAGTTCACCGGACCGAAGAAGCGGTTGCCGCGCCTGGAGGCCCGGCTGCGCCGCTACTTCCCGGGCCACCAGCTCGTGGAGCACGAGACGCGGACGATCAAGCAGACGCGGACGTGGCTGGACCGCTACTTCGCGGGCAAGAGCGCCGATATCAGCGGATTACCGCTCGACATGCGCGGCGCTGCGTTCGAGCAGCGCGTGTGGACGGCGCTGCGCGCCATCCCGCCGGGGGTCACGACCAGCTACGGAGCCATTGCCAAAGCGCTTGGATCCGCCGGCGCCTCGCGCGCGGTCGGCATGGCCAACGGCGCCAACCCGATCGCGATCATCGTGCCCTGTCATCGCGTCATCGGCGCCTCGGGATCGCTGACCGGCTACGGCGGCGGCCTCGAGCGAAAGACGTGGCTCATCGATCACGAGCGCCGCTGGCGCAACGAGCCGCAGGCGTCGCTCTTCTGAGGAAGAAAACCGCGGAGAACGCAAAGGGCGCAGAGAAAATATTTTCTCTGCGATCTCGGCGGGCTCCGCGGTTATTCGTGTTCGGAACCGAGCAGCAGGAACTCGCGCAGCTTGCGAAACGCCGCGCCGCGATGGCTGACGACGGACTTCTGCGCCTGCGGCACGTCAGCCAGCGTCCGATCGTAGGGCGGGTAGAAGAAGATCGGGTCGTAGCCGAATCCACCGTCGCCCTTTGGCTCCCGCGCGATCCGGCCCTCGACCGTCCCTCGCGCTTCGAACACGACGCGCTCGCCTCGCGCGAGCGCCACCGCGCACACGAAGCGCGCCACGTTGTCGCCACCGTCGAGGCCGGCTGCACGCAACGCGTCGTAGAGCATGGCGAACTTCTGCGGGTAGGACGTCTCCACGCCGCCGAAGCGCGCCGACTCCACGCCGGGCGCGCCGCCGAGCGCGTCGATCTCCAGGCCCGAGTCCTCGGCCACCGTCAATTCGCCGGTCGCCGCCGCGTAGTAGAGCGCCTTCTGGCGCGCGTTCTCTTCGAAGGTGCGCCCGGTTTCCTCAGGCGCCGAAACGGCAGGATAGGCATCGAGCGTGATTAGTTCGCATAGGACACCGATGAGAAGCTCGCGGATCTCTTGGACCTTGTTCTTGTTCGTTGTTGCGACAAGCAGGCGCACAGTCTTTTAGGTTTTAACTTTTAACTTCTAAGTTTTAACTTTGAGAGATTTGGCCGCGGGCGGCGACCCGAAGGTCGGCCGCCCGGGTTTATTCAGGCAGGTGTTCTGTCGGCTGGCTGACGGCTCAAAGGTATGACTTACGGTCCAGCCGACTGGCGGGCATCCCTCCTAAGAGGAAACTCGATGTTCTCTACGCGGCCGCCGGATTCTTGCGCGATCGAACCGTCGCCCGCATTGGCGCCGCGTATTCGACCCGCATGAATGCACCGTCGCGCGTACGGAACAGAAACTTGGCCTCGACCAGGGTTTTGAGCAGCGCGCCACACGACGCGGAATCCAGACCCCACAGCCGGCGCGCCTGTGGTTCGGTGAGCCGCAGACCTGGCATTTCCATAAATTCCCCCTTCACGCGCCTCAACACGTCGTCTGTCGACACGGACGTGAAGGTTTCAGAAGGCATGGGAACACAGTAGATTGAGCAACGCGTGTACCAATTCAAAAGATGCCGTCTCGGCGCACATTCGTTCAGAAACAGGCCTGATTCCGCCGCCCTTCCAGCTCTACGTAACGGCTCTGTGACGAATGAAGCCCAGCCACTGTAGGCAACGTGACGGCAAGTGTAGGAATTCCCATCAGCTCAGGTTGAGCGCAAGACGTGCCCCCGAAATTGCATCAGCTCCGCGCATGACTGAAAGATTTCGTGAGGCGGACAGCGAGCTCAATCTGCCCACACACCGTGCGGCCGTGAGTGTGTGGGATCGGCCCGGATGGGACGGCACGCGCGAGCAGCTGACGCTCACGCGATGGCTGGTTGGTGCGGGCGGTGCGGCGCTCGCCGTCCAGGGCATGCGGCAGCGCAGTGTCGCGGGCGGGCTGCTGGCCGGCCTCGGTGGAAGCCTGGCGTGGTGGGCGCTCACCGGCGAAGGTGATCTCCTGGAGGCGCGACGCTGGATCGCTCGCTGTATGGAGGGATTGGGCTGGCGCGCGGACGACCAGGTGCACGAAGCGTCCGCCGACTCCTTCCCTGCCAGTGACGCACCGTCCTGGACACCAACGGTCGGGACCGGACTCGGACGATCACAGCGAGCGCGATGATTCTGCAGGTCTTCAAAGTTCCGCTGAGTTGGCGGGAGCTGTTGAAGCGAACGGCCGGCGAGGTCCTCGCAGACAACTGCCTGGGCCTCGCGGCCCAGCTGGCCTACTACTTCTTTCTCGCGCTCTTTCCCGCGCTGCTGTTCATCACCGCGATCGTCAGCTTCATTCCCGTCGCCGGTCTGCTCGACGCCATCACCGGAATGCTCGCGCGCGTCGCGCCGGGCGAGGTGCTGTCGATCGTCCAGGACCAGATTCTCAAGATTGCACACGAAAAGAACGGTGGACTGCTGACCATCGGCATGCTCGGCACGATCTGGAGCACATCGTCCGGCGTGACCGCCATCATCGACACACTCAATCAAGCCTACGACATTCAGGAGAGCCGCTCCTGGTGGAAGGTCAGGCTGTTGGCGCTCGGCCTGACGTTGGGCCTGGCGCTGTTCATCGTCATCTCGTTCGCGCTCGTCCTTGTGGGACCGACGCTCGCCGAGAAAGTCGCGGTCTGGCTGCACATGGGACCGGCGTTCGAGTGGTCGTGGAAGATCCTGCAGTGGCCGGTCGTCTTCGGCCTCGTCACGTTCGCGATGGCGATGATCTATTACTACGCGCCCGACGCCGAGCAGGAGTGGATCTGGATTACGCCGGGCTCCATCATCGCCACCTTCCTCTGGCTCCTGATTTCGCTCGGGTTCAAGTTCTACGTCGTCCACTTCACGTCGTACAACGCCACGTACGGCGCTATCGGCGGTGTGATCGTCCTGATGCTGTGGTTCTATGTCTCGGCGCTCGCCGTGCTGGTCGGTGCCGAGCTGAATGCCGAAATCGAACATGCGTCCCCTTATGGGAAAGAGCCTGGCGAGCGAGTGCCCGGCGAGAAAAAGAAGATTGGCGCCGTGGCCGAGCGTGCCTGGGAAGAGCACCTGGCGGCCGGCGCGCTGAGGCCGGCCATCGCCACGGCCAATTGCGAGATCGACGACGAACTCATGCGTCCCGACCCCGCGCGCTCGCGTCCCCGGCTGAGCGACTCGATCATCGGTGGGCTGGTTCTGGCGAAAATCGGCGTGGACGCCTACGCCAAACTGAAATCGCGGTTCGCCCCGGCCCGCGGCCGTCCGGAGCGCGAACGGCGGGCTCCGCCGCGCCAAGTCCGGGGGTGAAAAAAGTACCGGGGCTGGTTCGCCGTGGGGCGGCTCACGGTAGACTGAACCCGTGGTAGAACGACTCTTCCGCTTCCTTTTCAAATACCCGCCCTTGATGTTCCAGCAGGGCGATTTCAGCTGGGGCCTGTCGCGGGGGGTCCTGCTCCTCGTCGCCGCCGGTATCGCGGTGGCGGTCCTGGCGCTTCTCACGTATCGCGGCGTGTCGGCCGCCGACCGCCGGCGCGATCGCGTCATTCTGATCGGCCTCCGCGTTGCCGCTCTCGCCGTGCTCCTCATCTGTCTCTTCCGGCCGACGCTCGTTCTCAAGGCGGCGGTGCCGCAGCAGAACTTTCTCGGCGTGCTGGTCGACGATTCGCGCAGCATGTCGATCGCCGACCGCGACGGTCAGGCGCGCAGCGCGTTCGTGCAGGAGCAATTGAACGGGCCCAACGCGAAGCTGCTGGCCGCGCTGTCGCAGCGCTTCGTCGTTCGCTTTTTCAGCTTCTCCTCGTCCTCCGGCCGGCTGCAGAAAGCGGGCGACTTGAAATACGACGGGACGTCGACGCGTCTCGGCCAGGCGCTCGATCGGGCGCGCGACGAGCTGGCGGGGCTGCCGCTCGCCGGTCTCGTCATGGTGTCCGACGGCGCCGACACCTCCGACGCGGCGATTGACGAACAGCTGGCGAGCCTCAAGGCGCGATCCATTCCTGTGTTCACCGTCGGCGTCGGCCAGGAACGCTTCGCCAAGGACATCCAGGTCACCCGCGTCGAGACGCCGCGCAGCGTGCTGAAGGGCACCGCGCTCGTCGTCGACGTCGTGCTGTCGCAGACCGGCTACGGCGGCCAGACGGTGCCGCTCAGCGTCGAAGACGATGGGCGGATCGTGAGCACGCAGGACGTGACGATGCCTTCGGACGGCGAGGCGGCGACGGTGAAGGTCCGTTTCACCGCCGGCGAAGCCGGGGCGCGCCTGTTCCGGTTCAAGGTGCCGGTGCAGTCGGGAGAACAGGTCACGCAGAACAACGCGCGCGACGCGCTGATTCAGGTCAACGATCGCGCGGAAAAGGTCCTCTACTACGAAGGCGAGCCGCGCTGGGACTACAAGTTCATCCGCCGCGCCGTCGAGGACGACAAGAACCTGCAGCTCGTCTCGATGGATCGCACCGCCGAGAACAAGTACTACCGGCAGGGCGTCACGAACTCGGACGAATTGATCGGCGGCTTTCCGAAGACGCGCGAGGAGCTGTTCGGCTACCGCGCGATCATTCTCGGCAGCGTGGAAGCGGCGTCGTTCACACCCGAACAGCTGCGCATCATCGCCGACTTCGTGAACAAGCGCGGCGGCGCGCTGCTGATGCTCGGCGGCCGCCGGTCGTTCGCGGAAGGCGGCTGGGGCGGCACCCCGGTCGGCGAAGTGCTGCCGGTGGTCCTCGGCGCGGCGAACGCCAAGTACCTCGCCACCGACATCAGCGTCCGTCCCACGCGGGCGGGCAACAGCTCGCCGGTCACGCAGATCGCCGCGACCGAGGCCGCATCGACAGCGCGCTGGAATGAGATGCCGGAGTTGTCGGCGGTGAACCTGGTGCGCGAGGTCAAGCCGGGCGCATCGGTGCTCCTCACCGGAACTGACAAGACGCACCAGGAACACGTGGTGCTCGCCTATCAACGCTACGGGCGCGGGAAGGCCTTCGCGCTGCCGGTGCAGGACACGTTCATCTGGCGGATGGACGCGAAAATGGCGGTCACCGACACGACGCACGCGATGTTCTGGCGGCGTCTCGTGCGCTGGCTCGTCGACGGCGTGCCCGATCAGGTCAACGTCACCACCACCGCGGATCGCGTGGAGCCGGGCGAACCGGTCAAGCTCTCCGCCGAAGTGCTCGATTCGGCGTACGCCGAAGTCAACGACAGCCGCGTCGTCGCGCGCATCACGTCGCCGTCTGGGAAGACGACAGAGATGCCGGTCGAGTGGACGGTGACCAAGGACGGCGAGTACCGGACGACCTTCACCCCTGACGAATCGGGGATCTACGACGTGCGCGTCACCGCATCGAGGGATCAGAAAGATCTCGGGACGTCGGCAATGCACGTCCGCGTTTCCGCCGGCGACGCCGAGTATTTCGACGCCGCGATGCGCGCGCCACTGCTCAAGCGGATTGCGGAGGAAACCGGCGGCCGCTTCTTCACGCCCGCCACCGCCTCGGCGCTGCCCGAAGCGATCAGCTACAGCGGCCGCGGCGTCACCGTCGTCGAAGAGCGCGAGCTGTGGGACATGCCGGTGCTGTTCCTGCTGCTGGTCAGCCTGGTGTTCGCGGAGTGGGGCTTCCGGCGCGCGAGAGGCCTCGCGTGAGACGACGTGTAACCGCAGAGATCGCAAAGAGCGCTGAGAAAAATCTCTTTTTTCTGCGTGTTCTGCGGCCTCCGCGGTTAATCGTGGGCACGCTCTTGTGCTGCGTGCTGTGTGCGGTGCCCGCCTTCGCTCAGCAAACCCACATCCTCGTCATCACCGGCGTCCCCGGGGACGAGGACCACGCCAAGAAGTTCGCGAAGTGGGCGTCGTCGTTCGTCGACGCCGCGAAGAAGAAGGACGCGGTTCCTGAAGCG
>Ga0193697_1000773_pt1 | contig 10635 bp, 8 predicted proteins | sample L3m2metaG_FD_145073 | JGI IMG/M metagenome (GOLD analysis project Ga0193697, IMG submission 145073) | Soil microbial communities from a riparian zone of the East river system, Colorado, United States - L3m2 | ecosystem: Environmental > Terrestrial > Soil > Riparian zone | place: USA: East River... | reverse complement strand
CGTCGACGCGGCTCGCCATCGTCGAGGCGGATTCGGGGAAGAGCGGCGTTCCAGACCACATAGCGAAGGTTCTAAGGTTCTAGGGTTCTAAGGTTCTAGGGTTCAACGTTCTTCGCTCGCGGCGCAGCATGACCACGATGAATCCGCCGAGCGCGAGAACCGTCGCCGCGCCCGCGATGCGCATCGCGCGCATGATCGCGACACCATAGCGGCCGGTCATCGGGTCGTAGTGATAGCAAAACAGAAGGAGTGCGTCGACCGGCGACCCGACCTTGCCCGCGGAGGCCTCGACGATGGCCAGCCGGAGATCGCGGGGCCCGTACTCGATCCCGAACAGGTACCGCGCCATCCGGCCATCGGGCGTCAGGACGATGATGCCGGTCGGGTGCGCGAACTGTTTCGTTTCCGCATCCCAGGCATAACGGAACCCGGCGGCGCCGGTCAGCCGGTCGATTGACGGCTGATCGCCAGTGAGAAAGTGCCAGCCGGCGTCGGCGCCGGCGCGTTTGTAGCGCTCGAGGTATCCGGCTTTCTTGGCGGCCGCGGCCGCGGGCGTGTCGCGCGGATCGATGCTGACCGTGACGATCTCGAAATCCGCGCCCGGATCGAGTGATAAGACCTTCAGTGCGCTGGACAGTCCGTTGATGGCCAGGGTGCAGAGCATCGGGCAGTCGTAATAGGCGAACACCAGAACGACCGGCCGCCTGCCGAAATAGTCGCCAAGCTGAACGGCGCGTCCCTGCTCGTCCCGGAGTGGCGTGTCGAGCGGCAGGTGCTCGTCGAGGCGTTGATCGAACCCAATCTCGCGCAGCGCCGGCGGCATTTGCGACGAAGGTGTTCCCGGCTCGCGTTTCACGCCCGCGCTCGCGGGCCCGTCGACCATCTGAGCAGCCGCCAGCTGCGGCTTCAACGCAAGGACGATCAGGATGGCCACGAAAACACGAAGACACGAAGAATGTCTTGTACAAGTCTTGTTTCGTGCTTTCGTGCTTTCGTGGCGATCGACTGGCCATGCGCTCGTCATCTGCGCTCCTGCCGCGACGGCAACCCGCGCTCCAGCGTCAACCGCATCGCCTCGTTGATGGGAATTCGCACGATGCCAGCGTTCCGGTCCACCCAGCCGTAACTGGAGAGCAGCTCGTCTTCGCTCGCGCGGAGCTCGCGGAGGTCCTCACGTGGGGCGGTCTGCAACCGCGGCTCTGGCGGCATGCGCTCGCCCTGGGAAACGGCGAGCGGGTATTCCGGCGGCACCCGCTGCGCCTCGCGCGAAGCGAAGTACTGGAACAGGAGCCACACGATGAAATTGAGGCCGATGGAGACGACGCCGAAGCCGAGAATGGCTCGGATGTTGACGTCGCTCGTCTCGTGGTGGACCTCAGGGTTCTCGTCCCCGTGAGGTGCGTCGCCGTGATGTGGAAGGTGCAGCTCTGCCATGGCTAGTGAGCGGTCCTTGGCGGCGCGCCGCGCTCGATGATGCGGCCGAGCGTTTCGTCGAACTCGGGATCGTGAACGGGAAGAATGGCGCGGCCGCGCAGCTGCCACACGAAGCAGCCGAGCCAGATCGACCCGAGCGTCAACGGCAGCACCACGTCGAGCCAGCTCACGGCGATGCCCGCCGGGTGAAACTCCGGCGCGATGAGCCAGAACAAGTCGAGCAGCCGCACGATCAGCACCGCGACCGCGACTTTGACCAGCATCTGCGGATCCCGCTTGACGGCCCGGGACAGCAACAGCACGAACGGCACCGCGAAATGAAACAGGATGAGCGACGTCCCAACCCATCGCCAGCCGGTCTGGAGGCGATGGGTGTACCACGTGATTTCTGCAGGCAGGTTGCCAGACCAGATGATCAGGTACTGCGAAAACGAGAAGTAGGCCCACAGCATCACGAACGCGAGCAACAGGTTGCCCAGGTCGTGGAAATGGGCCGCGACGACGATCCGATCGAGCGGCGCCCGGCGGCTGAGCCAGACCAGCGCCACGATGAGAAAGGCGAGAGCCGAGAGAGCCTGGCCTCCCATGATCAACACGCCGTAGATCGTCGAGAACCAGTGCGGCTCGAGCGACATCAGCCAGTCGAACGCCGCAAACGTAATCGTGAGGCCGTAGGCGACCAGGCCACCGGCGCTCAGCTTCTGCATTCGCCGGCCGATGCGTGGGTCGGGATTGCGATCCTGCTCCAGCGACCACGCGTTCAGAAAGTACGACAGAACGTTCCAGACGAGGAAGTACAACGCCGCCCGCGCCAGGAAGAACGGCGTGTTCAAGTACACCTGCTTGTGGCGCAACACCTCGTCGTGCGCGACCAGGTCGGCGTTGGTCCACGGATAGAGCCGCGACATCCCGAGCGCGATCGGCACGAACAGCAGCGTCATCACCGGCAGCACGCGCGCCGCCGCGCCTATCGGCCGGCGGATGACCACGCCCCAGGCGCCGCCGGACAGTTGGTGCACCATGCCGAGCGCGAGAGACCCGAGCGTCACGCCGAGGCACAGCATGTACGCCATCAAGTACGACTGCATGAACTGCGTGACGTTCAGGAACGCGCCCCCGAGCGACACCAGCGCGCCAACGGCGCCCGCCAGCAGCAACGTGCGCTGATGACGCGCCAGCTCGGGAATTGCGGCGTCGGCCGTCTGCGTGAGAGGCATCAGCGGATCCGGTCCCGCTCGCCGGCCGGAACGTCGGCGAGCGTGGCGTGCTCGCTGAGTTGGAGCGCGCGGATGTACGCGACGATCGCCCACCGATCGGCGGCGGCGATCTGCGACGCGTAATCGGGCATGGCGCCGAACCCGTTGGTGATAACGTCGAAGAAGTGTCCGACGGGCGCCTCGCGGAGGCGGTCCTGGTGATACGACGGCGGACGGCGATAACCCCGGCGCACGACCATCCCGTCGCCCTGACCGGTACGCCCGTGACAGGGCGAGCAAAAGATGTCGAAGCGCTCCTGGCCGCGCGCCATCACGCGCGCGTCGATCGGGAACGGAAAGGTGGTCGCGTCCGCCTTCCCGGCTCTTCCGGTATACAGCAGCCCGTCGTCGCGCAGGTGTCCGCGCGCGACTGTTCCCTCCACGAGCGGCCGCGCGGACCGGGAATCGCCGAAGAACGTCGATTCGCGAAACGGGACGTACTTCGGTTGGTCGTGCATGTCCTGGCGGCAGCCAGAAAAAGCCAGCGCTGCCGACACAAAGGACGCAAAGGAAACAAAGGACACAAAGGAAGGTCTAGTCCGCAACTGTGGAGACCTCCCTCGGGCCGAGGGTCGTCAGGAACTCGCGCGTCCCTTCGAGGTCGAATTTCGGGTCGGCGGCCTCGATGCACAGGAAGAACCGGTTCCGGCTCGCCAGCGCGAAACGCGGCACGTTGAAAACCGGGTGATACGGCTGCGGCAGGCCATTCAGCGCTAGCATGCCCAGCACCGCGGAGAGCGCGGCGACGAGAATCGTGCACTCGAAGGTCACCGGGATAAACGCCGGCCAACTGTGCAGCGGCTTTCCGCCGATGTTCAGCGGATACGCCATCACCGACGACCAGTACTGCAGGCCGTAGCCGCCGAGGCAGCCGCAGAGTCCGCCGATGAGCACGATGAGCGGCAGCCTCGTATGCCCTCCGCCGAGCGCATGGTGGAGCTCTTCGATCGGAAACGGCGAGTACGCGTCCATGCGCCGATAGCCGGCGCCGTGCGCACGCTCGGTGGCCGTCACCAGCGAGGTCGGATCGTCGAACTCGGCCATCAGGCCATAGATGACGCCGGCCTTCATTCGTTCACCTTCGCTTCAGGCAGAATCGTCCGCATCTCGAAGATCGAGATCATCGGCAGGAAGCGCAGGAACAGGAACAGCAGCGAGACGAAGAGGCCAATCGTCCCGAGAAATGTCGACCAGTCCCAGAACGTCGGCTGATACAGGCCCCACGCTGACGGCAGGTAGTCGCGATGCAGACTCGTCACGATGATGACGAAGCGCTCGAGCCACATGCCGACGTTCACGATCAGCGAGATGACGAACAGCGCGAAGACGTTGAGGCGGATCCGCTTCAGCCACAGCGCCTGTGGCACGACGACGTTGCAGAGGATCAGCAGCCAGTAGGCGAACGCGTACGGACCGGTGAGCCGGTTGAGCGGCACGAATCCTTCGTACTTGTCGGCGCTGTACCAGGCGATGAACGCCTCGGTCAGGTAGCCATATGCCACGATCAGACCCGTCACGAGCATCACCTTGGCCATGTTCTGCAGGTGGCGCATGGTGATGAAGTCTTCGAGCTTGTAGACCGCCCGAATCGGAATCGCGAGCGTCAGCACCATCGCGAAGCCGGAATAGATTGCGCCCGCCACGAAGTAGGGCGGGAAGATCGTCGTGTGCCAACCAGGCAGGATCGAGACCGCGAAGTCGAAGCTGACGACCGTGTGCACCGAGACGACGAGCGGCGTGGCGAGACCGGCGAGCAGGAGATACGCCGTCTCGTAACGGTGCCAGTGGTGGGCCGAGCCGCGCCAGCCCATGGCGAGCATGCCGTAGATCACACGTCCGACGCGGGACTGCGACCGATCGCGCAGCGTGGCGAGGTCGGGAATGAGCCCGACGAACCAGAAGAGCAGCGACACGGTCGCATAGGTCGAGACCGCAAACACGTCCCAGATGAGCGGGCTGCGGAACTGCGGCCAGACGTTCATCGTGTTCGGATAGGGAAGCAGCCAGTACGCCAGCCACGGACGCCCCGTATGGAACAGCGGGAAGATGCCCGCGCAGGCCACCGCGAAGAGCGTCATCGCTTCGGCGAAGCGATTGATCGACGTGCGCCAGGTCTGCTTCAGCAGGAGCAGGATGGCCGAGATCAGCGTCCCGGCGTGCCCGATGCCAATCCACCACACGAAATTCGTGATGTCGAACGCCCAGCCGATGGGGATGTTGTTGCCCCAGATGCCGATCCCCTTCACCACCAGGTAGCTCAGCGACACGAACAGCAGCAGCGTGAAGAGAAAGGCGACGCCGAATCCCGCGTACCAGCCCAGCGGCGTCTTTCGCGCGAGAACGATCGCGCTGATCTTGTCGGTGACCGAGCCGAACGTATAGCCCGGGGCGATCACCGGCGGTGTGCCGGTGCCGACGACGGCCTGCAGCGGATCGTCGATGTCCGACATCGCCTTACGTCCCCAGCTCCGGGTTGACGTTCCGGATCGCCGCGAGGTACGTCGTTCTCGGCCGCGTGTTCAACTCGCCGAGCAGTGAGTAGTTGCGCTCTTCAGCTTTCAGCTGCGCCACGCGGCTTGCGGGATCGTTCAGATTGCCGAAGACGATCGCGTCGGCGGGACAGACCTGCTGGCACGCCGTCACGATCTCGCCGTCGCGAATCGGCCGGTCCTGTTTTTCCGAATCGATCTTCGCGGCGTTGATCCGCTGCACGCAGTAGGTGCATTTCTCCATCACGCCGCGGCTCCGCACGGTCACGTCGGGGTTCCGCACCAGCTTGAGGCTGGGCGTGTTCCAGTCCTGATAGAGCAGGAAGTTGAATCGCCGGACTTTGTACGGGCAGTTGTCCGAGCAGTAGCGCGTGCCGACACAGCGGTTGTACACCATGTCGTTCAGCCCTTCGTGGCTGTGTGCCGTGGCGCCGACCGGACAGACGACCTCGCACGGCGCGTTCTCGCACTGCATGCACGGAACGGGCTGGAAATAGGTTTCCGGATTCTCCGCCGGCCCCCGGTAATACGTGTCGATGCGGAGCCAGTGCATCTCGCGGCCGCGAAGGACCTGGTCCTTGCCGATCACCGGAATGTTGTTCTCCGCCTGGCAACCGATGACGCAGGCGTTGCAGCCGATGCAGGCGTTGACGTCGATCGCCATGCCCCATTTGTAGCCGTCGTATTTGTAGTCGGGGTAAAGCGTCAGCGTCTTCGGCGGCGTTTCGTCCCCTTCGTGGACGATTTTGGGATCGTGCGAGTACTCCTCGAGCGTGACCGCGCGGACCATGCCGCGCCCTTCCATCAGATGGTGGTACTGCACGCACGCCAGTGACGCGCGTTCGCCGGTCAGCGCGATTTCTGCGCCGGCCCCGAATGACCAGGCGGCCGCAGTGCGAATGGCGTTGGCATTGAACCCGGCGCCAGTCCCGACACGGCCGGCGCGCGTGCGGCCGTAACCGACGTGCACGGTGACGCAGTCATCAGGATGGCCCACCACGGTGAACAGCGTGCCGCGCACCGAGCGTCCCTCGAACTTGAGATCGACGACATCGCCGATGATCTGGCCGTGCTCGCCGCCCTGGTACGCCGGGTACTGGTTGCCCTTCAGCCGCTGCGCGGTGGCCGGACTGACGAACACGGCGTTTTCCCACGTCAGCCTCGTGATCGGCTTGGGCAACTCCTGGAGCCAGCCATTGTTGGAGAAACGGCCGTCGAGGACGCACGGATCGTTCCTGAACGAGATCTCTAGCCCCCCTCGCGGGGTCTGGCTTCCGGCGCCCGCATCCGCCGCGACAGAGACATTCACCAGGGGCTCCGGCGGGCGCTCGACGACGCCGTCGTGCAGCCAGCGGCGCCACACGGTGTCGAAATCATTCGTCGCCGCTGGAGCGTTCCAGTGATCGCGGACGATGTCGTAGCCCGATCGTTCCGGCCGGTCGCCTAGCGCGGCCAGGAATTCATGCGCGGAACGTCCGCTGTAGAGCGGCGCGATCAAGGGCTGGACGATCGAGACCGTCCCATCGTCGCCGCGTGCGTCGCTCCAGGCTTCGAGGAAGTGCGCCTCGGGAATCTGCCACTGACACAGCGCAGACGTCTCGTCGTCGTAGAGACTCAGGTGCGCGCGCAGCTGAACCTTCGCCATCGCGTCGGCGAAGCGCAGATCGACCGGCGCGGTGTAAACCGGATTGCCGCCGACGATCAGCAGCAGATCGACCTTGCCGGCGTCCATGTCGGCGACGAGGTCGCGGAGAGAGTCGAGCTGATTTACCGGCTCGGCTTCGACCGGCGATCTGTAGACGACGGTCTTCCCGACGTTGCCAAGCGCCTGATTCATCGCATGCGCGAGGGCGTGGACCGCCGGCGGCTGCCCGTCGCCGGCGATGACGAGGCTGCGCCCGCGATGGGCGAGCAGGTCCTTGGCCACAGCGTCGATCCACCTACCCGACCCACCTTCGCTCGGCCTGACACTCTCGAGCTTCGGCGAGGCAGGCCCGCCTGACCCAACCGCGCGAGCGATCTGACGCGCGAGCCCCTCGATCGCGCTCGGTTTCAGCGGCAGGCGATGGTCGGCGCGAGAGCCGGTGGACGTCGGCATGCATTCCGCGACGTAGAGCCGGTTCATGCGATCGGCCGGCTCGGGACGCCGCCGTGCCGCGAATTCCCGCGCATACCGCAGCGAGCCCGCTCCACAGCCGAGGAAGTCCGCATCAAGAGACAGGATGATGTCGGCCTGCTCGAGTCGGTACAGCGCGTCGACGTACCTGCCGAACGCCAGCTTCGCGCCGCCGCGGGCGTACTCGCGGCTGGCGGGATCCCATTGATGCCATTTCGCGGACGGGAATCGCGCGAGCACCTCGCGGATCTGCGCCGCCAGCGTCGGGGAATTGATCGACTCGGTCAGCAGACGGATGCCGGCGCCTTTGAGCGGTTGCTGCGCCGTCAGCGCCGCGCGGATTGCGCCAAGAAAGGCGGACCACGGACGAATCTCGCCGAGGTTGGTCAGCGTCTGCGAGCGATCGGGATCGTACAGATTGAGGATTGCGGCCTGCGCGAAGATGTCGGTCGCGCCGCGGCTGCTCGGGTGCAGCGGGTTGCCCTCGATCTTCGTCGGCCGCCCTTCGTGGCTTTCGACAAGCAGCCCGGTTGCCGTACCGCCGAGCGGCATCGCCGTCGCGAAGAACAACGGCACGCCCGGAATCAGTTCTTCGGGCTGGCGGACGTACGGGACGATCTTCTCGGCCGGCTGGCGCGTGCATGCCGTGACGCCGGCGAGCGCCATCGAGGCGCCCATCAGCTTGAGGAACGTCCGGCGCGCGACTGGGTCGGTGATTGCCTCGATCTCCGACGGAAACTCGTTGTAAAGATGTTCCTGAAAAGCGGGATCCTCTGCGCGTTCTTCCAGCGTGCGCCAAAACCCCGAACCCGCCAGGGGCTGGGGGCTGGGGGCTAGCTGTTTCTCGCCCAAGTCCGTAGCCCCGAGCCCCGAGCCCCGACTGGTCTTCTGAGTCATAGCCCCAAGCCCCGACGCGTTTCTTCACTCATCGATGACATGTCGAACAGCTCGTGAGCTTCTGAATCTGATACTCGGCCACGAGCCGCTTCCCGAGCTCGAGCTGGTCGGGCGGCGGAACGTAGTCGACGCGGAAGACCGCGTCACGCGGACGCACGTATTTTTCCGGATTCCGGTGGCAATCGAGGCACCACTCCATCTGCAGCGACTGCTCCTGCCACATCAGCGGCATGCGGTCCACCTGGCCGTGGCAGGTGGTGCAGCCGATGCCCTTGTACACATGAATGCTGTGGTTGAAGTACACGTAGTCCGGCAGGTCGTGGACGCGAGTCCACTGAATGGAGCGGCCGGTGCGGAAGCTCTCGCGCACGGGTTCGAGAAACGGACTGTTCGCGAAAATCTGCGAATGGCAGTTCATACACGTCTTGGTAGGCGGAATTCCGGCGAACCCCGACTCCTCGACGGAGGTGTGACAGTACCGGCAGTCGATCCCGTTGCCGGCGACGTGCCGCTCGTGACTGAACTGAATCGGCTGATCGCGCGCCGTGTGCACCTGGGTCATCCAGGGCGAACGATTCACTTCGGCGAAGAGCCCCAGAAGGCCGGCGACGAAGAAAACAGCCCCGAAGATGCTGACCCGAGCAATCGTGTTGGCGCTGCGGTGAAAGATCTGCGACATCGGCGAGAGCCGCGAGCGTTCGGACCGCTAGTGAGCTTACCGCGATCGGAGCGCGCCGGTGCCCTCTATTTTGTGAAATGTTTCACGTTATGTCAAAAACAGGCCGAATCTATGGCAGAGGCGGTCGATTTCCTGAAAGGGAAGGCCCCGGCCGGAGCCAGGCGGCACTACTGTGTCGGCGCCTTCTCGTACAAGTACGAGCGGCGGTTCGCGTACTTCTCGAACCATTCGAGCTCGCGGTTCGCTTTCTCGATCAGATGCCGCAGTCCGCCCCAGTTGTGTCCTTCACCCGGTCCCACCAGCAGGTGGGTCGGGACGTGGTGACTCTTCAGAGCGCGATACATCTCGACCGATTGCGGCAACCCCACGCGCGTGTCGCCGTCGCCGCTGATGAACAGCGTCGGCGTCCTGATGTTCGCCACATCCTTCAGCGGCGAACTGTTCCACAACAGATCGATGGGCGCGTTCTTCTGCCACGGCGTGCCCCCGAACCACGGGATGCGGTACGACCGGATCTCGCTCTGCGCGAACAACGAAATCCAGTTCGCGATGCCGGCACCCGACGAGGCGGCTTTGAAGCGATCGGTCATCGTCACCAGTTTGTTGACCAGCGTCCCGCCCGCACTCCATCCCATGCAGACGAGGCGATCGGGATCGGCGATCCCCTGCGCGATCAGCGCGTCAACGCCGTTCATGACGTCGGTCGCCATGTTGCGGAAGTAGTTGCCGACCGGATCGCGATAGAACGCATTGCCGTATCCCGTGCTGCCGCGATAGTTCGGCCGCAGCACCGCGTAACCTTTGGCCGCGAGCACGGCAAAGTAGTTCAGGGACTGGCCCGATCCGCCGCCGAAGTGATCGGACTCGAAGGGACCACCGTGCATCTGCACGACGAGCGGATAACGCGTCCCCTGCTGATATCCCACCGGATACATCAGCACGCCCTCGATCATCTGGCCGTCGGCGCCTTTCCATTCGACCTTTTCCTGGCGCGGCAGGATGAAATCGCGCTCCAGCGGATCGTAGGCGTGCGTGACTTGCGTCGGCGTGCCGCCGGCAATCGGCATCGTCCAGACGTCGCCCCATCGCGACGGCTGATCGAGCTGAAACATCAGCATTCCCGCTTCCGGCACGAGCTGCCATCCGCCCGCCTGCGTCGGAATGAAGTGCCGGCCGTCGGTCAGCTGACGCGCGCGATGCGAAGCGACGTCGATCTCGACGAGCTCGCTGTGCACGCCCAGATTGACGACGGCAACGATCGACTTGCCGTCGGGCGACCAGGCGGCGTCGTCGATGGCGTACTTGAAATCGGGAATCAACGGCTGCGGCGTTCCGCCCGCGGCGGGTACGACGAAGATCGACGTGTTGTAGTACGGCTCGAACCGCTCGTTGGTGTCGGCGAGGAACAGGACTTGGCTGTTGTCGGGTGATAGCTCCGCCGAAGTTTCCGGAATTTGGTTTCGCGTGAGGGCGCGGGCGTTGGCGCCCGTGACATCCATCACCCACACTTCGCCGCGGAAGCCGTCGCCGACGAGCGGCGTCGGGCCGCGCTGCATCGCGACCTTCGAGCCGTCGCGCGAGAGCCGGTACTCGAGGACCGACATCTCGCCGGTCGTCAGCTGCTGTTCGGCTCCGGTCGCCACGTTCACTTTCCAGAGTTGCTGCGGCTTGTAATTCTCCTCGAACGCGTAGACGTCGTCGCGCAGCCGATCGCGCTCGCGCTCCTCGCTGGTTGGCGGATCGCTGGCGAGGAAATAGACGGTC
>Ga0193697_1000771_pt1 | contig 10647 bp, 14 predicted proteins | sample L3m2metaG_FD_145073 | JGI IMG/M metagenome (GOLD analysis project Ga0193697, IMG submission 145073) | Soil microbial communities from a riparian zone of the East river system, Colorado, United States - L3m2 | ecosystem: Environmental > Terrestrial > Soil > Riparian zone | place: USA: East River... | reverse complement strand
CGCGCGTTCTTGCCGCGAAGGTCGCGAGGCAAAGGACTGAGGACGACGTTGAGGTCGCGATCACCGAGCATTTTCGGCGGGGAATCGGCGCGGCCATAAGCGGAGGCGGCTTCGACAAACTTGTTCACGGCCTGGAATCCGAATTCCTTGTGGGCTTTCTGGCGTCCGCGAAAGCGCAGCTTCACAAGCACCTTCATGCCGGCACTGAGGAATTCGATGGCGTGATTGAGCTTGGTCGTGAAATCGTGGGCTTCGATGCCCGGAGTGAGCTGCAGCTCTTTCATTTTGTTGCCGACGCCCTCCGGGTGTTTGTGGCGTTTGGATTCTTCGTACAACAGTTTGCCGTACTCTGCGATCCGGCAAACCGGCGGCACGGCATTGGGGACAGTCTCGATGAGGTCCAGGCCCTTGCTTTGGGCCAGGCGCAACGCATCCGTAAGCTGCATCACACCGAGTTGCCGCTTTTCCTCGTCAATGACGCGGACTTCGCGGGCACGGATTTTGCCATTGCGGCGGTGTTTAGGCTCGCGCGGTTGAAAAGAACGAAAAGGACGACTCAACAGACCCCCAAAGGTTGAACTTCGTGATCCTGAGGAACGACCCTCCAACGACAGCGACTTATTCGATAATTAATAGGCACCAAGTTTCGCACGTCTTGCGTGTGCCGCAAGCAATAAAAGTCGATAATGTGACTGACCAAATTAGTTTGCGGAGATGTCGATCTGGTCTATGGTACCCGCGATTTAGATCACGGCGCTTTCAGGCATGGCAGATCTTCAGTCTGAATTTTATTCTCATTGATGATTTGAAACCCGATAGTCGGGAACAGTCTGGGAAGGGTAATCTGAATGGAAATCATATATGAGCAAACAATTGTATGTAGGCAACCTGTCCTTTGACGTGACGGAAACCGAGTTACGGGAGATGCTTTCGGAGCACGGTCCGGTAAATGAAATCAACGTCATCATGGACAAGACGACGGGGCGCGCGCGCGGATTTGCCTTCGTGACCATGAATACTCCGGAAGGCAATACGGCCGTCATGGGGTTGAATGGCAAGGAGTGGAAGGGCCGCAAGTTAACGGTCAATGAAGCCCGCCCGCGCGAGGAGCGATCCGGCAGCCGTGGATACGGAGGAGGAGGAGGAGGAGGAGGGCGCTCGAACCGTTATTAGCGTCGCGAATGGATGGATGGCTCCCGCCCGGAATACAGGGTGGAGGAGCCGCATTTTGATTCTCGCATGACAATCGAATCAGCCAACGTGAATGGAGAAACAAGGCAGGAGCAATTTGAGCGCGTTTTATCGAGCGAACCGTTCAAAGGACTCAAAGCGATTCTGGACAACCTGTCTGCAGACCGGCAGGCGCTATGCGCGGCTGTCTTCGCAGCCCATTCCTACGAGGAGTTGGCGAGCAGGCTCGGCCACCGAATCGATTTGACGAAGCAGATCCATGTGCAGGATTGCTACTCGCGAGTCGGCGCGGCTGGAGGAATCAAAGCGGTGCTGCCCTATTATGATATTCCGACGCAAAGCTCATTCCCGACGCTCGTGAACTTCGATTCGACCCTCACCACGACGCCCAAATCCGCGAGCTTTTTCAACAAGCTGCTCACGGCCCTTAAGACGCAATTGAGCAGACTGGGTACACCGGCCTCCGGAGGATGAGTCTATCGGATATTTGAAGTGATGACGAGCGTTTCACCTTTATCGGGAAGTTTGCCTCCGCGCCTGAGGACCTCGACGCGAATGGCGCTATACATTTCTCCGTCGGTAAGGATGCGCGGCGCCATGACGACGTAAGTGCACTGCCGCGCTTCATCGACGACAGTGTTTTCGACCGAAGGTGATTTCTTCATATTGCGACTATTGTCCCCTGGAAACGCGATAGCGAGATAAATCGACAGTGGTACAAACTGTGCTACTATTGTGAAATCGGGCAGCGTCGAATCGATGCTTTTTGGCTATAATTGAGGCGAAAGCTTTTATCGACAACCGGTAAATCTCTGCGCATCATCAGCCATGGTCGGCGCGCGAGTGACTTTGAGTGACTCTGATTAATGCGAACTGGAACCGAACTTGTTTTAGCCACTAAAGAATTTGCCTATGATTCCACCGCGCGGAGTTGGTGGTGTGTTCTCTCGACGACTTTTCTCCTGGCGGCGGCAATGGCCGGCACTCTGATGGACTTCCCTTTGGCGGTGAGGATTGTTTGCAGCGCCTTCACCGGATTGCTCCTTCTTCGCCTGTTCGTAATTTACCACGATCAGCAGCACCATGCGATCCTGCCGCGGTCACGCGTGGCGGAATTGTTCATGAGAATCTTTGGCATCTATGCGCTGAGCGCGAGCAGCATCTGGCGCAGTTCGCACAACCACCATCACAATCATAATTCGAAGCTGCGGGGGTCGCACATTGGCTCGTTTCCGATCATGACCAGTGCGCAATTCCTGAAATCCTCGCCCGGCCAGCGATTCGGCTATCTTTTTGTTCGGCATCCAATGACGATCCTCTTCGGTTACGTCTTCATGTTCCTCTACGGCATGTGCCTGAACCCGTTTTTCAATCATCCGCGCAAGCATTTTGACTGTCTTGTCGCTCTCATCTGTCACGTGGTGATCGGGGTCGCTCTGGTTTTGTTCTTTGACTGGCAGACTCTTTTGCTCGCGCAAACCATCCCGCATTTCATCGTTTACGCCATCGGCACGTACCTTTTTTACGCGCAACATAATTTCCCGGGCGTTTCTTTTAAGGAAAAGTCGGGGTGGACCTACGAAAAGGCGGCGCTGGAGTCATCGAGTCACATGAAAACGAACTGGTTGATGACCTGGTTCACGGCGAATATCGGCTGTCACCATGTGCATCATCTCAATTCCAGGATTCCATTTTATCGTCTTCCCGAGGTCATCCGACAGATACCCGAACTGCAAAACGCAAAAACAACCTCGCTCAGCCCGGTCAACGTCTTTCGTTGCCTGCGACTGAAGGTATGGGATGTCGGGACGCAGCGCATGATCTCGCTCCGCGAATTGAAGAATTGTAGGAGACGAGGTAACGAGTCTGAAATCTCTGCGTCCCCATGCTAAGCTCAAAACAGGCTGCCAAACCATATCGGCTTCGACAAAATTAGAGACTCGTTACCTCGTCTCCCACAGGTTATTGACTATGCCTTTTACGACCGGACAGATCGCCGAGCAGCTCCGTGGTGAGCTGATCGGGGACGCGAATGTCATTATCACGGGTATCGCCCCGGCTGAATCCGCCCGCCCCGGAAACCTGACCTTCGCCGAAAGCGAGCGCTATTTCGCAGTCGCCGAGCAAAGCCAGGCCGCGGCGATTCTGATTTCCGGCCCGTTCACCTCGTGCAAAAAGCCGCTCATCCGCGTTCCGAATGCGCGCGTCTCGATGGCTCGCCTGTTGCCCGTGTTTTTTCCACCCGAGACTCATCGCCACGGAATTCATCCCAGCGCGGTGATCGATTCCTCGGCACAGGTCGATTCGACGGCGCATATCGGACCCAATTGTGTGATCGGTCCGGGCGTGCGGGTGGGCGCGCGATCCGCGCTGATGGCTGGGAATTATCTCGGGCGCGATTGCCGCATTGGCGACGATGTTTGCCTGTTCCCGAACGTTCTCATTTATCCGCGCTCCGAGATTGGCAATCGCGTGGTCATTCACGGCGGCTCTGTGATTGGGTCCGATGGCTATGGGTATGTGTTTGACGAAGGCATCCAACGGAAGATTCTCCAGCTTGGGAACGTCGTAATTCACGATGACGTGGAAATCGGCGCGAACGCCGCGATTGATCGCGCGGCGCTGGGATCGACGGTAATCGGCCAGGGAACGAAAATCGACAACCTGGTCCACGTCGCCCATAACGTCGTGATGGGCCGCCATTGTTTGATCATGGGCCAAGTCGGCTTTGCGGGCAGCACGCGTCTTGGAGATTACTGCGTAATCGCTTCGCAATCAGGTATTGCGGGACACCTCACGCTGGGAAAGCAAGCCACCGTTGGGGCCAAGTCCGGCGTGATGCGGGATATTCCCGATGGCGGCACGGTCCTTGGAATTCCGGCGATGCCCGACAGACAGACAAAGCGCCAGTGGATCGGGATCCAACAACTGCCGGAGATGGCCCGCCGCTTGCGGCAACTCGAAGAAGAGGTAAAAGAACTTCGGGCGCGGGTGGCCTGACCGCTTCGCTCAATCACATTCTCGATCCTGTCTGGTCATGCGGAATGAAAGAACGCAAAATTCTAATCATCGGCGCGGGCATCGGCGGACTTACGGCGGGAATTGCCCTTCGACGCGCTGGTTTTCAGGTCGAAGTTTTTGAACGCGCTCGCGAGTTGCGCGAAGTCGGTGCCGGCATCGCCCTGTCACCGAACGCAATGCGCGCGCTAAACTCTTTGGGCGTCATGCAGCCAGTCGTCGACCGGAGCACGGTCCTTGAGGCAGTGGTCTCCTGCAAGTCGACGGGTGAAATGATCGCAAGCCTTTCCGCGAAACTTACCGATCTGCCCAGTGTTTGCCTTCACCGCGCGGAGTTGCAAAAGGTTCTCTCCTCTGCCATTCCGCCGGGCTGCCTCCATCTTGGCGAAGAACTGGTCGGCATTCAAAGTTCGGTCCATGAGGTGACGGCACATTTTGCCAGTGGCAAATCGGTTTCAGGCCATGCCGCCATCGGTGCTGACGGACTTCGATCAAGAGTGCGGGCGGAGTTAATCGGAGATGGAAAACCAATTTACCGAGGTTACCAATGTTGGCGAGGGGTTTGTTCTCACCCCGCTGGCAACGTGTTGACCGAGAGCTTTGGCCTGGGTCTTCGAATGGGCGTCGTTCCGATTGGTCCCCGTGGAACTGCCTGGTGGTGCACCGCCAATGAATCTGAATCCGCGAGCGACGCTTCCGAAGGTCCCAGGGCGAAGCTGCTGCGCTGGTTCAGGAACTGGCACCAGCCAATTCCTGCGGTTATTGCCGGGACTGATCCGTCCGCAATTATCAAAACGGCGATTTACGATCGGGCCCCTGTAAAACGATGGAGTAATGATCGGTGCGCCTTGCTCGGCGATGCGGCACACCCGGCTACTCCAAATATGGGCCAGGGAGGCTGTATGGCGATCGAAGATGCTGTTGTCGTGGCCCGCTGTTTATCGGACTGCGACAATCCCGCGGCTGCTTTCCGAACTTACGAAAGACTCCGTTATCCGCGCACCGCGACCGTCACGAAGATTTCAAGATATTATGGGTCTGTCGGGCAGTGGCAAAGGCCGCTGGCCGCCTGGTTCAGAGAGAGACTTCTTCGCTTGGGTTCCGGCCAAGCAGCCATCAACGGCTATTTGAAGTTCGTCAATTACGATTCTTCAACGATCGCTATAACAAAAAAGCGGCGCCGGTTTCCCGGCGCCGCTCGCACTTTCGACAATTGATTAGTAACGGTTGCGGCCGCCGCTGTATTCGCGACGTCCACCCCGGCTGCCACCGCCACCGCCACCAGCGCGTTCTTCACGCGGCTTGGCAATGTTCACCGTGAGGTTGCGGCCATCGAGCGAGGCCCCGTTCAGGGCTTCGATCGCTTTCTGCGCTTCCTCCTCGGTGCTCATCGTGACGAAACCGAACCCGCGCGCCCGGCCGGTCATACGGTCGGTCATGAGATTGGCTTCCACGACGGTGCCATGGGCGGCAAACGTGTCCTGCAAGTCGTTTTCAGTGGTGTTGAAGGAAAGATTTCCTACAAACAATTTGTTATTCATATCAGTGATAATTTGCTGTCAAACCGAACCCCTTAAATATCCAAAATGTTCCCGACCACCGGGTTTCAAATCATCACTGAACTCAGTTCACCTGAAGATTCACCATGCATTGGAAGAGACTAGTTATCCAACAGACGACCCTATAATCGCACGTTATGGCGCGAGTGCAAGAAATACTTTGGGATGGTTCTTGGTCTGCAGGCGCAGCCCGCTTAAGGTGGGTAATGCTCAAAAAGCCCTGGTTCGCCTGGATCTTCTCCAATTCTCCCGCCGCCTCACCACAGGAACTCCAGGCGCGCGCCGACGAAAGCGGGCCGGAGGCGCAAAATAATCTCGGCGCAATGCTCTCGAACAGGAACCTGCAAGCCGCGGCGGCAATCTCGTATCTCAAGGCGGCGGAGGGTGGAAATTCCATGGCGCAAAATAATCTGGCGCTGATGTACGCCACGGGTGAAGGCGTTGGCCGTGATGAGGCGCAGGCGACAAAATGGTTTGCCCGTTCCGCCGCACAAGGCGATGCGGCGGCACAATTTCATCTCGGTGACCGATGTTTTCGGGCAAGTCTCAAGCTGCCGAAGCTTGAAGCGGACGAGGCGCTCATCGAAGCGTTCAAGTGGTTGCAGCTTGCGAGTACCAGCGGATATCCCAACGCGGACAGGTGCCGCGAGCGCATCAATCTTCAGATGAGCCGTGAAGCCGTCGTAGAAGGAAACCGGCGCATTTCCTCGTTTGTTGCGACCCCGGAAGTTGCCGCTAACTGAAGCCAGCGGCCAGGCCGGCCATCATTCGTCGTCGTACTCGAGCGTCAAGCGATACCGGAGAATCTTGCCGCAACGAACCTGGTCGACAGTTGTCTTGCTGAGCCAGCCCTGGCACCGCACTTCGCCGGTGACCTCTTCTCGTCGCTCGGCCACGGCGTGATCGATCGCTGCGCTCAAATCGAAATCACCGCAGACGCATTCCGCGTTGCTGCAATCGACGCGGAACAGCGACCGCGCGTGCTTGAGGTTGAGGGTGTATTTCATCTGGCTGGTCCGCGACAAACCAATCGAGTCGTAGTGTCCGAGATCCAGGCTCAAGGACTTGAGTTGTGGAAATTTGTCCGAGAGCGACACTGAATCAGTGGCGCGCTGCCTCTGTCGCACTCGATACTCGGTGCGCACATCCATTTTATCGGGTCGTGTAAATCTCATCAGTGGTCTTTTAGTGAAACACCAATTGCCAAAGAAGTTTTGAAGGCAAAATCTCTTTGAGCATGCGGATTATATCCGCCATCTCGGCCATACGCAAGCAAGGAACGCTGATTACTGACGCACTCAAGGCTTTAAATCCAGGATCTTAGACAGAAGAACTGGCGAAATGTTCGCGCGTTTTTCATTTCGAGCGGCGGCGTCCAGGGGTGACGCGTCGTCACGTCCGGCAAAACCCTTTATGCGTGGATGCGCTTCAGTTCATTTCGGAGCTGCGAAAGAAGTTGCTGCTTTGATCGTACAACAAGTAAACGCACGCTTCCGTGTCATTCTCGCAGAGGCGTCGCCCCCTTCACACAACCAAACATCGCCAAATCGGTTCTTTCCGTTCGAAACGTTCTTTTCGTTCTCTCGCGCCCAAAAACAGAAGGCGCCATAACCCAGACCGTGAAAGGCAAGCAACAGTTTCACGTGTAATCCGAGAAGCCATCCGGAACCACCTCAAAGCAACAAAGAGAAAGACCAAACATGCCGCGAAATAGCTTCTGCTTCTGGTGCGAGCTCGAAAGCCGCATCGCCCGCCATCACCGCGATCACCACACGGCCTGCGGGAAACAATCCAAAGACCTCACCTGGGAGATGTAATGTGCAAAAAGCCGAAAAACCCAAAGCGTTCATCCCGTGGTTCTACAAGGACTACGAAGCGGACACAGGCCACCTCAGCTTCGAAGAGTCTGAGTGCTATCGTCGCCTCCTTGAGGCGCTCTGGAAACGACACGCCCAGCCTCTGCCCAATGACGATGTGGTTCTGGCCCGGCTCGTCCGTGCCGAAATTCAAGCATGGCTACGGTATCGCCCAATGATGGAACCTTTCTTCACCATCACAGCAGCCGGATGGGCCAACAGCCGTCTGACCGAAGTCTACCTTTGGGCCGCCGCGAAAATGCAGGCCGCCACCGAACACGGCAGAAAAGGCGCGCAAGCCCGCTGGAACAAGGACGCCATGCCCGAGGATATGCCCGAGCAATCCCATCCAGAATCAGAATCAGAATCAAATTCAGAACCCAAACCCAAAATTAAAAAACCAGTTTGTACTGAGGACTTACAAACTGCTCAAGAGATTCCCGACGAGGAGGAATTCCTCCGAAGAACACGGGACCTGGTCGGAGCGGAAGAGATGGCCGGACAGCGGTTCTTCTTCTGGCGAAAACTCCTTCGCGACCACCCGCGCGCTTACACGGACGCCCTGGTGGACGCCGAGAGCCGCAAGAAGGAGGCTGCCCGGGGTCTTCCAGAGGCCCAGATCAGAAAGACGTGGGCGCATTATCTCAACTACCAATTTCAGCAAATGAAAAAGGCCTATGCCAGTTAATAGCCCACAACCCGATACGAAATCTTCCTGCCAAAACGGCAGAGCGTGTTGGCGGTCCTCGCCGCCTGAGGCCGCGTTGGCTGTGACATACTCACGGGGTCCGGATGGCAGGAGTCACCTTCCAGCCTGACCGTGTGCGACGAGCCGTGAAGTCCCCTCTCTGTCCTCCCACTGTCGGGCCAGTCGTGACAGCCATCAGATTCGTGTCCATCTGCTCAAGGCGCGTGATCGGCGCGTTGGTAATCTTCTGGACCGCGTTGGTGAGCGACTGCAACTGCGCAGATGTCACTGGGCCAGTGTGAGGCGAACAACCCGCGATGAAGAAAGCCACCGGCACGGACAACAAGCGTGCAGGGCACGAGACTTTCATATCGAGTGGACAACGTGACCTGAAACTTGCTCAAAAGGCGCGCGGCCTAACGACCCAATCCCGCAACGGCGGGAGACGGCGGCCATCCATCCTCCGTAGTCCCGATTGGCTCGGGACGGAGGACGGGCAGCGCATGGTTGGGCGACGGTGGTGTCATAACTATCTGAATCCTTTCGGCGTCTCCTTCTCGCGCGCCACTTGGAACAATGCTGTGCCCACTGTGCATGGTGTGTTCAAATCATCTAAAGTCTGACCTTTGTCCGCTTCAATAACGAAGCCCCAGCCATCCAAATCAAACACGCGCACGTCTGGACCAAATGCCGGCCCATTGGGGGGAACAAACGCCGAGTGCAGCGAAAAACCAATGTGGCGGCTTGCTTCGCTCAAGCTATCATAATGCCGACTGAAGGTATCTCGCTCCCCGCGGTGGAAACCATGCGTGATCAAGAACTGCTCCCGCCATTGCGCTTGGGGTGACTGGGCAGTCGAACAGCTAAAGAAACCAGCGCTGGCCACAACACAGAGAATGATCTGGAGGAAGGTTCGCATCCGTAGTCGCCTAACCACCCAATCCCGCAACGGCGGGAGACGGCGGCCATCCATCCTCCGTAGTCCCGATTGGATCGGGACGGAGGACGGACAGCACAGGATAGGCTCACCGCCGATGCTCATAAGAGAACAACAATATCACGACCTGGCTGTTGGTCCTGGGAAAGGAGTGGACTCTCACGATTCCCTCGTTGCCGGACCAACTGTAACCGTACGAAAATGCGCCGACGTTGGTCTCGCTGCCGGAAAGACCCGTGTCATGAATCTTTGCTCCCGTGCCCTCAATCTGGCGCTTTACTTCGCTGCGATAGGCTGCGAGCAACTGACCAGAAGTTCCTGAGGAAATGGTAATAGCGAATTCACGTTCAGACTGCACGGCGAAGCCGCTACGACTCTCTCCGCTTCCCACTGCGCCGAACGTGATGTTTTGTCCTTGTCCCGCGGTGCGGAGCAGAGCGTCCGTGTTGAGTGCCCTGGGAATGCCTGAGTCACTCATCCGACCGCATCCGGCGACGAGTGCAATGAGCGCCACGAACACAAGTCTCCTGGTTTTGTTTGTGGTGAGCTTCGGCATAGCGTACGAGTCGGCCTAGCGATCCACCGGCGTTCTCATGTTCCGATCATGTTCATTCGCGCTGTGACTTGTAAAGAGTCCATAAGAAAACGACCGCGACAGAGATAAATGTAATGGCTCCGTAGAGTGAAACGCGGGATACGTAGTCTTGATCTGTCGCCTTCGTAACTACCAGATACACGATCTCATCCAGAATCATTGCGCTGCCGATTCCTAAAGCCACGCGCGCCGAGATCGCCAGAAATCGCAGGCGTGTCCCAAAGGCCAAAAGAAATGCTGCGACGATTACGATCAACACGCCCACGAACAAGTGATGCACCAGGTGGCCGCCGGGATAGATGTGCTGAACGCGCACAAGATGGAGATAAAGTCTCTGGCACGCGAAGGTGCCGAGCAACGGGAATAGAATCAAAAGCAGTGTTTGTTTCGGCGGCAATTGCTGACGGTTATCACTCATAGTTGAGCCGTCTAACGACCAGCGACGGCGGCCACCCGTCCTCTGTAGCAGTACTGCGGAGGGTGGACGGGGCGCGCATGGTTAGGGGCGTTTTCACTCTAATCGCAGCGTTTTCCTTATCATCTGGTGAACTGGTTCGAGGTCATGTGATGCGACCGCACTGACAGATACACCTACGGTAGAGCCCTGAGCATTCTGAACAATGTAAACATGGTTGCGACTCTTTATCTTTCTGCCTTTCGCTTCGAGATCGAGATCTGAGGTTGCCTCGAATTGACGGACAGAGAATTAGGCAAATCGTGTATGATCAAGTCCATCAAAACATCATCTGTCAAATGCCGTCGGAAATTCGACGAAACCTTCAAACGCGAAGCGGTCCAGAACT
>Ga0193697_1000769_pt1 | contig 10651 bp, 8 predicted proteins | sample L3m2metaG_FD_145073 | JGI IMG/M metagenome (GOLD analysis project Ga0193697, IMG submission 145073) | Soil microbial communities from a riparian zone of the East river system, Colorado, United States - L3m2 | ecosystem: Environmental > Terrestrial > Soil > Riparian zone | place: USA: East River... | reverse complement strand
TCCCACGCTCGTGTTGTGGGGCGAAGACGACAAGCTCGACCCGCCCGAGACCGGGAAGCTGCTGCACGAGCGGCTGACCTGCAAAAAGGCGTTGCACATCATTGCCGGGAATGGCCATGCGGGCCATATGGACCGGCACAAAGAAAAAGTATTTGCGTTGACTTGCGAGTGGCTGCTTGAAAACCTGACCGGCGAATCCAGGCCGGCGGACGGGCATCCGATGCCGGTCTCGCAAAGATGACGAGCCGTACCATCACCGGCGTCGAAGCCAGGGCGCTCGGGCCACGAGAAAAATGGACGTTACTTTCGCCGCACCTTCGGCAGCACGGACGCGAAGCCCTTGCCTATGCCACGCTGCAACAGGGCATGGAGTACTTCGTTGATGGCGCGGGATATATAGCATTCAACACGGTCACTCACCCGGTTTTTGCCCGAAAGCCCCGTCGCATCGCTTTGTCGGACCCTGTCTGCGCACGGGAAGATCTGCGCGGTTTGGTGGGCAGATTCCTCGCCGAGAACCCATGCGCCGCTTTCGCGGTGGTCTCCGAGAGTTGCGGGGAGGCGCTGCGAGGGATGGGCTTCAAAGTCAATTGCATCGGCTATGAGCCGGAACTGCCGGTGCAGACTTACAACACGAAGGGCGATTGGAAAGAATTTGACCTGATCAAGCGCGCGCGAAACGAAGCCAAACGCGAAGGCATTTTGATCCGCGAGGAAAAGGACATTCAGAAAGTCAATCGTGAGGGCCTGGACCGTGTCAATACGCAGTGGATCGGGAGTAAAAAGGTCAACGACCGTGAAATCTGGGTTTACGCGCGGCGAGCTGTCTTTGACCTGGAGGAGGACGTGCGCAAGTTCGTCGCTTACGACAAGGAAGGCCAAGTGGCAGGGTTCGCGTTTTATGACCCGATGTACCGCGAGGACCGCGTGATTGGTTACGCTTCGAATGTTTTGCGTTGTGATGAAAAGCGCTTCGGCCGGCTGGCGACAGCCATGCACATGGCGGCCATTGATGTCTTCCGCGCCGAGGGCGTGGAAGTGTTCAATATCATGCTCGCCCCATTCGGAAAACTGGACCGCGGCAAGTTTAATGACGATTTCGGGACGAAGATGTTCTTTCGGTTGAGCGAACGTTTTGGACATCAAATCTACAACTTCAAAGGGCTGGCATTCCACAAATCTAAGTATCGCGGAGTCGAGAAGAGCCTTTACTTTGCCTCGAACAATTTCTTCCCGGCGAACGATGTTTACCTGGCATTTCTCTGTTCAGATATCACCCGCAGTTACTTCAGTACCTTAGGCCGGCTTATGTGGGGCATGTTAACTGCTTTCCGGAAGCAGCCTGTGTATCCAGCATAAAAGCGTGGTTCGGGACGCAGGCCACGGATGACAAACCTGCGAAAGGGCATATGGATATGAAAATCACACGTGCGTGCGGCGGTGTTTTTTGCCTGCTGGGAATCCTGCTCCCGGCAATGATTGCCGGGGGCGCGACTGAACCTGCGGCCCCAACGGACCCCCCCAAGTCAGGATTGATGCAATTCCTGGAACAGGACTACCTCTTTGGCACCTGGGGCGGCAAACGGACCGAGTGGCAGCAAAACGGCGTTGACTTCGAGTTCGTTTACTTCGGCGCATGGCCGCGCAATATGAGCGGTGGCATCAAGGCAGGCCAGGTGTATGAAGGCACGTTCATGGCGGTGATGGACCTCGACAGCGAGAAGTTGGCGGGTTATGGCGGCGGCCACTTGCGAGCGAGCAGCCTTTGGCTGCACAGCGGCGACGCTTTTTCCCGGAACTACGTCGGAGACTTGAACCAGGTCAGCCTGCTGGATTTTCCAGACAGCCTCCGTCTATGGGAATTTTGGTACGAACAAAAGTTTTGGGAGAATCGAATTTCGCTGAAGCTCGGGCAGATGGCGATCGACCAGGATTTCCTCATGCCCGAGTATTATCTGTCGCTCGCATCCCTGAACTTCCTCAACCAGACGTTTTTTTTTCCAACGGTCGCATTCAATGTGTATGACCAGAACATTCCGGGCGTTCCGATGGGACATCATGCTCTGGCTTCAACGCCCTACGGCACACCCGGCGTGCGATTGCGCTACGACCCCATAGAACGGTTCTATGTGCAAGCGGGTGTTTACGATGGGAACCCGGACCGCTCCCGCTCCGGCACGCGGATCAACCTCAACAGCCAGGAAGGCGCGCTTGCTTATTTCGAGACGGGGTATCGCCTGAACGGCGCAAAGGACGACACCGGATTGCCTGGAAATTATAAGATCGGTGGCTGGTATCACACGGACGACTTCTATGATTATCATTCGACCTTGACTGCGCCGATCACCGGCCTGCCACCCAAACTGCATTCCGGTAATTACGGATTCTATTTCCTCGCGGACCAAACGCTTTATCGGGAACAGGATGCCGACGATCCGGCGAAGCAGGGTTTGGCGGGGTTTTTCCGCGTGGCCGGCGCGCCTTCAGACAGGAACCTCGCTCCGTTCGGCGTTGACGGTGGGCTGGTTTATAAAGGACTGATCCCGGGCCGCGATTGGGACACCTTCGGCGTCGCAGCGTCCTATTTGGAATTGAGCGAAAAAATCGAGCGCGCGCAACGCGACATCAACGCCGCCCTTGGCTTTCCGTTCTTCAGTGACAAGCAGATGGTGGATTACGAAGCCGTGCTGGAAGTAAGCTACCGCGCTCAACTGACGGCCTGGTGGACATTACAACCAGACTTCCAGTGGGTGATGCATCCGGGAGGAAGCCGGGCGCTCGACGACGCGTTCGTCTTCAGTTTGTTCACGACATTGCGATTCTAGCGCAAGCTTACTGGAGCGCGGGCAGCCTTGGCCGCAAAAGGATTGCCTTCCTGTCCGTGCCTTCGACTTCGACGCTATGAGTCTCAACGGCCGGGTCGTCTTTAAGCGCGTTGTGGACAATGCGGCGATCGAAGGCGTTGAGCGGTTCCAGTTCGACGACATCACCCCAGCGACGAACCTTGTCGGCTGCGTCCATCGCTTTTTTGACGAGCGCTTCGCGCGCCTGGGCGCGATAGCCGCCGACATCTACCGTGGCTTTGGGCGAGGACGGATCCTGCTGAAAGAGAAGGCGATTGAGCAGGTATTGGAGGTCCGAGAGCGTTTGCCCTTGTCGCCCAATGAGCCGGCCCGAATCGGAGGTTTTCACATCGAGCAAGAGGCCGTCGTCCATCTGGTGCTCTTCGACGGTGACTTCGAAGCCAAGGTGTTGCAGTAATTGCTCGAGGGTTTCTTTGGGTTGCGCAGACATAAATTGCTTCTTGTGGCCGCTATTTCTTTTTCCGAGGCGGCGATGGCGTCGGCGCGACTGGCTTGGCGGGCGTGCCTTTTGCCGGATCGTCTTTGGCCCGAGTGATCTTCATTTGCGCAATGCTCAGCAAGTTTTGCACAGTCCAATACAGCGTCAAGCCCGCGGAAAAGTTGTAAAGAATGAACAGAAACATCAGCGGCATGTACTTCATGATCTTCTGTTGCATCGGGTCCATGCCTGGCGCCGTGGGCGTCAACTGCGCCTGCCACAACATCGTGGCGCCCATGACCAGGGGGAGCGGATTGACCGGAAAATTGAGGAGGAAAAAGATCGTGTCGGGTTTCGAGAGATCACACGCCCAAAAGAATTCCGCCCCTCGCAACTCGATCGCGCTGCGGATCATCAGGTAGAACCCGAAGAAGACCGGCATCTGCAGCAGCACGGGAAGGCACCCGCCCATTGGATTGACGCGGTGTTCCTTCATGAACTCCATCATCTTGCGATTCATTTTCACCGGGTCGTCCTTGAACTTCTCCTGGATCGCTTTCATCTGGGGCTGGAGCGCGGACATGCGCTTCATCGATTTGGTGCTGGCGTTGGTGAGCGGCCAGAACAGCAGTTTGATAATGACAGTGATGAGGACGATCGCGAGCCAATACGCTATCCCGGTTTTGTGCATCCCAACCATCGAGGAGAGCAGCACCTGCGCGAACCATCCGAAAAACCCATCGTAGTTCATCACCAGATCGATCTTGTTCTTGAGCTGGGCCCCGATGCGCACCAGGGTCTGGTACTCCTTGGGGCCGGCGTAGAGATCGTAGTGGTGTTCGAGCACCTGGTTGTTGGTCAGGACCGTTGCGGGATAGACGAGGCTGGTTTGAAACCCAAATGGTTTGGCCAGTGCTTTGGGATTGGCAGCGAGTTCTTCCGTGGTGGGAGGCGGCAGGTTGGTTTGAATCACGAGCACTTCCGGCGCAGGCTCCTTCGGCATCAGCGCCAGAGTAAAAAACTGATCATACGCCGCCGCCCAGCCGACCGGCGCCTGTTGCCGGTATTCGGTCAAGGGAGCTGATACTGAGATGCAGCCGAGAAATTTATTTGCGAAATAACCCTGATCGACTTGCTTCCTTTTTTTAGTAACACTGTCGTACCAATAAACGCCACGGTAGCTCGGGTCTTCGTCGAGGCCCACCGGCGCGGCTGTGCCAACGGCGACGTGCCGAGCCGGAACATTGATGGCTTGCGGATTGCGATTTTCCATTCGCTCTGTCACAGCCACCAGATAGTTCGAGGTCGGCTGAAACTCCTTGGTGATGTGCAGACCGTTGGGTAACTGCTTTTCGGCGCGCATCCCGCCCGATTCGGTTTTCGTGAGTTTGTAAATGGTATCACCCTGAATTGAAGGATCACCAAGGACCGCAAGCACTGGCACGGAGCCGCGTTTGTTCAGCGCGGCAAGATTGTGCGTTTTCTTCCTCCCTCTGCAGGTGACACTTTCCGGGAAGCGCTTGAGTTCGATTTGCTTCAAACCGCCGCCGTGTGTGGTGAAGGTGTAGATCGCTTCGGCAGTTTCGAGCGTCTGCAGTTCTTCGGGTGCGCTCGGCCTTTCAACAGCGGCAGGTGGTGTCGCCGTTGTCGACGGCACATTTGTTGCCGCGGAGAGCACCGGGACATTTGTTCCAAGAGCGCTTTGATTCGTTTCGATGACAAGCGAGTTTGTCGCGCCGGGCGGCAACGGGCGTGGCGGAAAAATTTTGGTAACCAGATACGGCCACGAAACAAACAGCAGCACACAGACGATCAGGACGATGACGCTTTTCCGGTCCATGAACGTTAGCGACTCATCGGAGAGACGGAGCGCGGGCGTTCTTGCCCGCCCAAAACCGCGTCTGGTGGCTCATGGGGGCAAGGCTGCCCGCGTTCCGCAGGAGGGACAGGGTCGTATCCGCTGCCGCCCCAGGGGTGGCACCGGCAAAGCCGGCGCAGCGCGAAAACCGTGCCCTTGCAGGCGCCATGGTTGCGAACGGCATCGAGCGCGTAGTTCGAGCATGTCGGCTGAAATCGGCAGCCGAAGCCCAGTGGGCCGAAGACGAAAGTGAGCACTGGAGACAAAGCCGCGCGATACAATCGCAACGCAGCAATCAAAGTGAATTGCGCTAAATTCAATTTGCCTCCTTCAGCAGGCGCGCCCGGCGCAACGCCGCCAGGTAGTCGCGCTCCACATCTGCAAAACCTTTGTCCACAATCGAAGGTTGCGCAACCAGGACCAAATCCACCGCGTGCGCGAGATCAGGCTGGTGGAGCCGAAAGGCTTCGCGCAAAAGCCGCCGCGCCCGGGTCCGGGCGACCGCGCCCCCGACCTTGCGCGCCGTGATCACGCCGATGCGCGTGGGCGAACCGGGAGGCAGGACAAGCCAGTTGGCGATCAGGCACCCGGAATACACCCGTTTGCCCTGGGTTTTGGCGCGCGCGAAGTCGCGTCCCTGCTTGATGCGCCGCTCGCGCGGCAAGGCGAGTGAAGGAGCGGCGCTCATCGCGACGCGGACTAAACAGGAGTGAGACGCTTGCGGCCAGTGCGCCGGCGATTGCGCAGAATGGCGCGGCCACTCTTCTTCGAGTTGCGATTGAGAAAGCCGTGCTGCCGCTTGCGGCGGATTTTCGATGGTTGATACTGCCGTTTCATGTGCCTGCTTCAATTTCGTTAGTTTAAGAAACCGTGTGAAACCCAGGGTCCCCTTAACGGGAATGGGGAGAGTAACAGTGAACTACGGGCTGTCAACGACAAGGAATCGGAATTTGAAGGATTGCGACTTGAAATTCTCAGTTGGGGCCGGCTTGCCGGCGAAAAAGGCGAAGCAGATCGTGCGTGTACGGAACTTTAAGCCAGAGACAGATCAGAAAATATGCGCCGGACGCCACAAGCATCGGGACAAACACCTCGCCGATTTTAAGCGCCAGCCCGTGGTGTCCCAGCTTGTCGCCCCAGGCGCGAGCCAAAAACCACGAGACGACGGCCGCGACGGCGCCCGCGCCGACGAGACCTGGAAGGTGGCGAGCAAAGCCGCCAAGCTCGAGTTTGGCGAGCTTTTTGCGCAGTGCGTAGAGAAGAAGACTGATATTGACGACCGAGGTGAGGCTGTTGGCCGCGCCGAGACCCGCTTCGCGATATCGCCACACCAGCGCGATCGCCAGAATCGCATTGAGCGCGAGGCAAAAGACGCTGATTTTCATCGGCGTCTTTAGGTCGCCGACCGCATAAAAAGCCCGCGCCACAATGTTTACCATGGAGAAGGCAAGCAACCCGGGAGCGAGCCAGCAGAGCGCGCGTGCGGCGCGCGCGGTGTCCGCATTGTCGAAGCGGCCATGCTCGAAAAGCAATCGCACCATTGGTTCCGCCAGCGTGAGCAGCAACACCGACGCCAGCAGATTGATGAACGTGAGATAGCCTAAACCTTGCCCAAGCGTGCTGCGAAACTCTGGATATTTTTTCTCCGCAGCAAGGCTGGACAATGTCGGCAGGAGATATGTCGCCAGCGACACGCCGAAAACGCCCTGCGGCAATTCCATCAGGCGCACTGCGTAATTAAATGACGAGAGAATTTTGTCTTCGACCCAGAACGAGAAACCGTAGGTGATCAGCACATTAATCTGGAACGCTGCCACGCCGATAATCCCCGGGATCATTTGCTTGACGACATATCGAACCGTGTCGTTGGACCATGGAGAAATCCATTGGTAACGGAAGCCTTCGCGGTTGAGCAAAGGAACTTGAAAAAACGCCTGGACGATGCCCGCAATCACCACGCCAATGGCGAGACCGAAGATTTGGTGAGAGAGCGTCGCACCCATGTGCGGCGCAAGCCAGAGGACCGAGGCGATCATGACGATGTTAAGGAGGGCCGCCCCCAGGGCCGGGATGAAGAAATGGCCGCGGGCGTTGAGCATACCCATCAGAATTGCCGCCACGCAGACCAGCAGGAGATAAGGAGACATCACCTGGAGCAACTGCAACATGAGCCTGGTCTTCGGATTGGGAACGCCAACCGCTAGGGCGAGCGAAATGCCCAGGACCCCGACAACCACGATACCGAAGGCTGTCACTACCAGGCCTGAGATGACTGCGTTGGCCGCGCGCCACATTTCCTGTTCGCCCGCCAGTTTTTCCTTCTCCTTGAAAAATGGGATGAACGCCGCGGTCAACGCGCCTTCGCCGAGCAACCGGCGGAACAGGTTCGGGATCATGAACGCGAGGAAGAACGCGTCCGCCACCCAGCCGATGCCGAGAAATGCCGCATACACGATCTCACGCACCAGCCCGAGCACGCGGCTCGTCATGGTGGCAATGGCGATTGCGCCGGAAGACTTGAGCATCTGCGACATGGCCGCCGCAGTCTAAGAACCCGAAGACGAAGCTAAAGCGGAAAGTGATGCTTTAGAGCGCTTTAGGCAAAGGTGTAGCCGCACCCATGTAGCGCAGAACTCCGTTCTGCTGTATCGCCGAACTCCGTTCGGCAGGCTGTGCGCCAATCACTTAGCCGCCGAAACCCATCCAAACAATCACATGCAAAAACGAACCGCCAGCAGGTCAGGAGACCTGCGAAACAGCAGAACGGAGTTCTGCGCTACACTTCGGCGCCCGGCTGTTGTCTCGTTTACCACGTTCCCCGTGGCCGATTCCCAATTGGCAGCCGTGCGGGTTTCGGCGGCTACATATATTAACTGCTGTAGTAGGTGTCCACCCAATGGGAATTTTGAACAGAACTAATACAATAATTCAGTTATTCTGTGTCCGGGCTGCGGGCGCTTTCAGTCGCCTTCTTCAGGCGTACCTCCTTGGCCCCCGCTCGCCCGGGCCGCAAAAAGCCGCTCGCCAGTTCTTTCGCCTTCTGCACCAGCTCCAAATCCCGGGCCAAATCTCCAAACCGAAACGACGGAAGCCCGCTCTGTTGCTGGCCCAGCAGCTCTCCCGGTCCCCGCAATTTCAAATCCTCTTCGGCGACGCGAAAGCCGTCGTTCGTCTCTTCGAGAATTGTGAGGCGCTCGCGAACCTCCGGCGTCTTCTTCCCGGCGATCAGGATGCAATAGGACGCGTGCGAGCCGCGCCCAATACGACCCCGCAACTGGTGCAATTGTGCGAGCCCGAATTGCTCCGCATTTTCGATGACCATCACTGACGCATTCGGCACGTTCACTCCAACCTCCACAATCGAAGAGGCTACGAGCACGGCCGTTTTCCCGTTGCGAAATGAACTCATCACCAGCTCTTTTTCGGCTGGCTTCAATCGGCCATGCAGCACCCCGATCCGAAAGGGCGCGAGCAATTGTTGCAGTCGTCCGGCTTCCTCCAGCACCGCTTTGATATTGCCGCCGTCCGTCTCTTCAACGCGCGGATAAACGACGAACGCCTGCCGCCCCGCGCTCAGCTTTTCCTTAACGAACTCCCAGACCTTGGGAAGCTTGTCTGCCGCGCGGATAAATGTTTCGATCTTTCCCCTTCCCGCCGGCAACTCGTCGATCACGGACACATCGAGATCGCCGTAGAGCGTCAACCCGAGCGTGCGCGGAATCGGCGTCGCGGTCATCACCAGCAGGTGGGGGTAATTGCCCTTGCGCACGAGCTTTTCACGTTGCGCCACTCCGAACTTGTGCTGCTCGTCAATCACTACCAGGCCGAGCTTTGGCAGCGTCGCGTTCTCTTCGATGAGGGCGTGCGTGCCGATAATAAGCGAAGCGCCTTGCCCGAGCATGCGGGGTTTGCGCGCGCCGGTGCGCAACAACACCGGAACGTCGAGCTTTTTGAACCATTCCGAGAACGTCTGAAAATGCTGCTCGGCCAGAATTTCTGTCGGGGCCATGAGCGCGACGGTGAAGCCGGATTCAATCGCCATCAGCGCCGCGCACCCTGCGACGAACGTTTTGCCGGAGCCCACGTCGCCTTGCAGCAGGCGGCGCATCGGCACTGCGCCCGAAAGATCGCTGCGGATTTCTCGCAAAACGCGGGTTTGGGCACCTGTCGGACCGAACTCGAGTTGCCGCAGAAACGGCCTCATCAGCCGATTGTCGCCGCCGCACGGCAACGCGCGGCTCTGCGACTCCAGATTTCGCCGCCGCCGCTGAATTGCGAGCTGTAGCTGGATAAATTCATCCAGCGCAAGCCGCTTGCGCGCATTCTCCTCCTCACCGATTTCCTCGGGAAAATGCAGATCATGCATCGCTTGCTTCAGCGGAATGAAACCAGGTGGGACTTCTGGCCACGGCTCGTTGAGGCGGCCTTCGAACAAACCCAGCGTGCGCCAGATCAATCCGCGCACCCACCGTTGCGGCAGACCCTCCGTCAGCGGGTAGATCGGCGCGATACGATTGATGTGGATCGACTGATCTTCGCCGGCCTCGATCACTTCCGTTTCAGGATGGTCCATCGTTCGTGGCTTTACCGAGGAGATTCTTCCGAACACGAACACTTCGTCATCCTTCTGAAAATACTTCTCCATGAATGGAAGGTTCCACCACCGGCAATGGAGCCGCGCCGTGCCGTCGTCTATGATCAATTCGAACACCGACTTTTGCCTGCGCCGAAAATAGGTCGTTCCCAGCGCAATCACGCGGCCGCGCACCGTGCGCGCGTGGCCCTGCGACAGACTAAAGATCGAAAACATATGGCGCCGATCTTCGTAGCGCCTTGGCCGGTGAAGGAGCAGATCGCCAATCGTCGAAATCCCCAATCTCGCAAGCTGGGCCTTGCGTTCCAATCCGACCCCGTGGAGCCGGTCTACCGAACTGGTGAGGTCAAGTTGTGCAGCAGGCGGCATAAGTACCGGTCAATTGAAATTGGAAAGCTCGCGATTTTCAATATTCAGAATCGCAGGTAGCGGTACACTGGAACATTCTTACTGGGAAAAGGTGTCGGAGTCCCGGCTTCAGCCGGCTGCGTTTGCGTCCTGAAATTCCTGTACCGGAGACGAGGTGAAGCCCCCCCAGGGGGGCAGTGCTAGAAAAGTGCTACTTTTGTGTTGGTTTTGCATTCGGTTGTGGCGCAGGGCGCCGAGAGCGTTGACACAAGTCAGTGATGCGGAAGCATTTACGATTTACGAATTACGATTGACGATTGAGCACCCCCCCCGGGGGGGTTAGTGTCAGAAATGTGCTAGTTTTGTGTTGGTTTTCCATTCGGTGGTGGCGATTCGAACGTATGAGTATGCGTGGTGGCGCAGCAGTTCCAGCTCCGTTAACTCTCCAGAACGGTCCCTCGCAGCGGGCCGCACCTCGAACCTGCCTCGCTTACTTTGCGTGTGCCTCCTTCGGTTTTCTTGATCTTGCGCTTAGTAACACAGGGCTGGTTCTACACCCGGCCTCCATG
>Ga0193697_1000766_pt1 | contig 10694 bp, 8 predicted proteins | sample L3m2metaG_FD_145073 | JGI IMG/M metagenome (GOLD analysis project Ga0193697, IMG submission 145073) | Soil microbial communities from a riparian zone of the East river system, Colorado, United States - L3m2 | ecosystem: Environmental > Terrestrial > Soil > Riparian zone | place: USA: East River... | reverse complement strand
CGGCGAGCGGATACGCGCGTGAGGCTCCGCGCACTTCGACGCCGATGACCAGCGTTCGAGGCTCCAGCTGCCGATCCGCAGAGCGCGGCGCCGGCGTTTTGGTCATGCGCTGTTCCCAGTCCGCGCCGGCGTAGCGGTTCGCCGCCGCGACCGCGTCGACCGGCGCCAGCACGCGGCCACGTGGCGATTCCTCGCGCCACAGCGCGAACGTCAGGTGATCGAACGCCAGCAGCGTGAGCCGTCGGCCTTTCAGCGGACCGAGGATCGCCTCGCCCGACACCTGCTGCCACCACGAGTCGGTCTGGTCGTCCTGCATCACGAAGTTCTGGTTGTTGATGCCCACCAGACGAAACGTGAGGACGCGTCCGTCGATCGCCGAGCTCCACACCAGACCGGTGTGACACAGCGTTCAATAGGTGACGACCGCTGGCGTGCGGCCGATCCGATCGTTGACGAGGTGGTGGTACGCCATCTGCCGGATCGGGTAGGCGGCGGCGTCGCCGTCGGCCGACACCGCCAGGACCAGATCGTTCGGGTCGACGAACGACGCCTGCGCGGCCGCGACGAATTGCGGCCGCGGCAGCGGATTGAACATCCACTCGAACGGGTTCTGACGCGCGAACCAAGCCGCGGCGATGGCCAGCGTCAGGACTCCAGCGAAGCCGACGAGCGACAGCCAGGTCCGCCGCCGTCGCAACGAGATCGCCGCCAGCACGGCCAACGCTGCGAGGCCGAGCACTGTGACCACCGGCGACCAGCGGCGCATCGCGTAGATGGCTTCGAGCGTTCGCGCGGTCTGCGTGCCAAAGGGCTGATCGAGGGCCAGCGGCAGCACCACGAGCGCGATCAAGGCGATCGGAATCAAGGCCGAAGCGATGCGTCTCAACATGATCGATGACTGGCAAATGCCGCGCGTATTATAGGCGAATGGATGATTTCGCCCGGTGGCGCGACGAGTTCCCGATTCTCGCGCGCTCGGTTTACATGATCAGCAACTCACTCGGCGCGATGCCCCGCCGGACCGCGCGCGACCTCGCGGAGTACGCCGAGACGTGGGCCACCCGCGGCGTGCGCGGATGGGAAGATCGCTGGTGGGAAATGCCGCGCGAGGTCGGCGACAAGGTGGCGCGGATCATCGGCGCACCCGCCGGCTCGGTCAGCATGCACGAGAACGTGACGACGGCGCATGCCGTCGCGCTGTCGTGCCTCCGGCCGACGGGCACCCGCCGCCGCATCGTCTGCGCCGCGATGGATTTTCCATCGATGCTGTATCTGTTCCGCGCGCACGAGGCGGCGGGCTTCGAGGTGACGGTTGTTCCGGCCGAAGACGATCTGACCATCCGAACCGAGCGATTCCTCGAGGCGATCGACGGCAGCACCGCCGTCGTGGCCTTCTCGCACGTGCTGTTTCGCACGTCCTACATCATGCAGGCGGCCGAGATTGCGAGGCGCGCTCGTGAGGCCGGCGCCACGGTGATCCTCGATACCTATCAATCCGCCGGCATCGTCCCGCTGAACGTCACCGCGCTGGACGTCGACTTCGCGGTCGGCGGCTGCCTGAAGTGGTTGTGCGGCGGGCCGGGCAACGCGTTCCTTTACACGCGACCCGAGCTGCGCAAGCAGTTGAAACCCACGTTCACAGGGTGGGTGTCGCATCGAAATCCGTTCGCCTTCGACACGAACCCGGTCGAGGCTCGCGACGTGCGACCCGATGCGATGGGGATGATGAACGGCACGCCGTCGATTCCGGCGTACTACGCGGCGCTGGCGGGGCTCGACATCGTCCACGAAGTGGGCGTGCCGCGCATTCGCGCGAAGTCAGTCGAGCTCACGGGCAGGCTGCTCGCGCTTGCCGACCAGTACGGCTTCCCGTCGGCGGCGGCGAGGGATCCGGAGCGGCTGGCCGGCACCGTCGCCATCAACGTCCCGGACGCGCTGCAGGTTGCGCGCACGCTGAAGGCGCGCGAGTTCCTGGTCGACTATCGGCCGCCGGTCGGCGTCCGGCTCTCGCCGCATTTCTACAACACGACGGACGAAGTCGATCGTGTGATGGCGGAGATGGCGTCGATCGTCGAGAAGAAGGACTACGTCGGTGAAACGGCGAAGTCGCTGGTGACCTGACCGCCTGCGGATATGTCGGCCACGAAAGCACGAAAGCACGAAACCAAGGCTTCAACGCGCGCCGTACACGAAGAATTTCGTGTTTTCGCGTTTTCGTGGCGATCGACGGCAGTCAATCGGAGACGGCGATCTCCCCCGGCACGATCGGGCGCGTGCGCGGGAGCCGGCCGCGGCGGGCGAGGTTGCCGACGAACGCGAGAATTCCCACGAAGACGGCCAGCTTGATGGCGTCGCCCGAACGCGAGTGCGGTACGACCTTCCACAGCAGCCACAGCACGGGCTGTGCCCAGCAGACCGCCCACACCGACCCGTAGAAGTATCGCCGCTCGTGACCCTCACCTTTGGTGGACGCCTTCACGCGCGGTAGCTGGCCCAGGAGACCGAGCAGCCAGATCGATCCGGCGAGTGGGAAGTAACCGTAGCGATACATCTCTTTCAAGTGCCAGCGGCCGGTGGCGATGGCGACGACGAGGCCGGCAATGTTCAGCACCGCGAACGTGATCACCTCGCTCCAGGCAAACGTGTAGCAGACGCGGCGGTAGAGCGGATTGGGCCGATCCTCGGTGAAGCGGATGATGTACGGCTTCGGTTCCACGCCCGGCAGTCGGCCGCGCAGCCCGGCGATGCCGGTTCCGATGAGCACCGTGCCGAGCCACAGCGCCATCCGCGTGTCGAACCCGCGCTCGAAGAGGTCGAAGGTGAGCGGCCCCGGCGCGATGAAGAAGACGAATATCCAGATCGGCCAGTGGTTGAACCGGTAATACAGCTTGTTGCGCTCGCGGATTTTTCGATGCGAGGCGTACTCGACTGGGATGCTCAGGGCTGCTTCTTCCGTGTTGGGTCTTTCTGGCTCCTCGGCGCCGGGGCACGAATGGCGCGAGCCTCCGGAGTATAACCCGCGAGCGGAACCGGGGGCACGCTGCCCCAGATGCCGCGCCGCGCCGCGCGCGCCTCGGCCTCGGCGCGTTGAAGTTCGGCGAGACGGGTCGCTGCGGTCCCGGCCGACACGCGCGCCAGCCCTTCGCGGACCAGAGCCGCATTGACGAACAAGCCGTCGCCTGCGATCACGTACGCCTGGTGTCGGGAAGAGACGCCGGCCTTGCCCTCGCGTTCGAGCCGAACCCATCGGTTCAGCACGAGCGAGGTCAGGCGATCGAGCGCCTGACGTCCGAAGGGCGCGGGAGTGGCGGCGCCGCGGCCGGCGGCGGGCGCGTCAATGCCGAGCAGGCGGACACGGCCGACGGTCGCCACGTCGATCGTGTCGCCGTTGACGACCGATTTCACGAGCAGTGGCTGCGACTGCTGGAGCACGGCGCCGAACGAGGACGTTTGAAGGACGGCAACAGCCGTCAAGCCGAGAGCGATCAGAATCTGCATACGCGACTCCATTTGGCGCGGGATTGCGCGGATCGCGGATGCGGCGGTGCAAGACCAAAGCCTGATAGCGGGGTCGGATACCGTATCCGACCCCCGCGCCCGATCGATGGGGTCGGATACGGTATCCGACCCCTTGCTATCCAGCGAACTTGTAGCCGAGACCGTGGATGGTGAGGATGTATTCCGGAGACTTGGGATTGCTCTCGATCTTCTGACGCAGACCCGCGACGTGCACGTCCACCGTCCGCGTCAGCGGCGTTTCGTCGTAGCCCCACACGTCCGCCAGCAGCGCCTCGCGCGACAGCGTCGCGCCGCGATGCTCGATGAAGTGCCGCAGCAGTTTGAACTCGAGCGCCGACAGCTCCACCGACTCCCCCGCACGCTGGACCTCGGCGCGACGGAAGTCGACGACGACCTCGCCGAACCGGTAGCCGTCCCCGCCCGCCTGGGGACTCGACGGCCGCCGCCGCAGCAGCGCCTCGAGCCGCGCCATCAGCTCCATCGCCTCGAACGGCTTGGTGAGGTAATCGTCGGCGCCGAGCTTCAGGCCGACCACTTTGTCCACCACCTGTCCGCGCGCGGTCAGCATCAGGATGGGTGTCGACACGCCACGACGCCTCACTTCGCGGCAGACATCGAAGCCGTTCATCCGCGGCAGCATCACGTCGAGAACGATGAGGTCGTAGCCGCCGGTGGCGGCCTCGGCCAGCGCCACCTCGCCGTCGGCAGCGGTTTCCACGGCGTAGCCTTCGCTGACGAGCCGATCGCTGAGCGTCAGGCGCAGGCCCGCTTCATCCTCGACCAGCAGCACGCGCGGCGAGGCGCTCACATCGGCACCGGCAGCGCGATTGTCACCGTCGTCCCTTCGCCCGGGCGGCTGTCGACCTGAATGGTGCCGCGATGGGCGTCGACGACGTGACGGACGACGCTGAGGCCGACGCCGCTGCCGCGCACCTGCGCATCCATCGCGCGGCGGCCGCGGTAGAAGGGTTTGAAGATGTGCGGCAGATCGTTCCCGTCGATGCCGAGACCACGATCCACGACGCGAATCTCGACCTGCGCACCGCGAAGGCCTGAGGCCACGTCGACGGTCGCGCCGCCTGCGCTGTACTTCACGGCGTTGCCGACGACGTTCTGCACGGCGGATCGCAGCGCATCCGCGTCGCCCGACACCGGCGGCAGCGTGCCGTTCGAGTGGACGGCAATGGTGACCCCGCGATCCTGTGCGTCGTGCTGCACGCCATCGACCGCGTCGGCAATCACCTGCGCGACGTCGACGCTGGCATGCGATGGAGCCTGCGCGCCGGAGCTAATGCCGGCAAACGCCATCACCCGCTCGACCATGTCGCCCAGGCGGCGTCCCTCCGTCTCAATCAGCGAGCCATAGCGTTTGACCTGCGTCGCCTCGGCGACGACGCCATCGGCGAGGTTCTCGCCCGCGGAGCAGATGACCGCGAGCGGCGTGCGCAATTCGTGGGACACGGCCGCGACGAACTCCATCTGCTGACGCGACAGCCGCTGCTGCCGCTCGGCCGACGCCAGCACGAGCACGAAGCTCGCCGCCAGCAGCCCGAGTACGCCGAGACTGATACCCAGATTGCGCCGGCGGGACTGCGCCACGATGGTATCAAGCGATCCGGTACGGTGACTCAGTCGCATTTCCCAGGCGCCGTGCGGTTCACCGCCGGCCACCAGCATGCGCCGGCCGTCCGCGCCGCTGGACCTGCGGACAATGGCAATCGACATCCGGGCAGACGGCGGCGGCGATCCGCCACGCGCGCCCTCGTCCACCAGCCGGGAGAGCTCGTCCATCCGCAGATCAAACAGCCCCACCGTCACGTCGGCCTTCGACGCCTCGATCGGCGTGGGCGCGGAGTTGTAGACGATCTCCTCGCTTCCGCCTGCCGCGGAGCTCTTCGATGGCGGGCCCAGCGAAGGCTGACGCGCGATCGTGACGAAATACTCCGAGCCGCTGCCGTCGCCGAAGTACTTCGCCACCAGCGGCTCCAGCAGCTGACGCTGCAGCTGTCCGGCGTCGAGCGTCACGATGATCAGACGTACGCCGGCGGCCGGATCGGAGATGAACCGGATCCGTCCGTTTTCAGTCGAACGCTTGAAGCGAGGCACCGCGATCAACAGCGCCGGCGTTCGGGAATCGATGGCGTCAGCAAACAGCATCGACGGCGCCGAGGGCGGACCACCGACGACCTGAGGTAACCCCTGATGTGTGCGGGCGAGCGCGGCCGACAGCTCGGGCGGCCACTCGATCGGCGTCAGCGCGCGCGCCGCGGGGTCGAGCCGGCGGAGCTCCGCCGAGTCGAGCATCCGGCCGTCGGCCATGTACACGGCGCCGACCAGCGCGGGAATCTTCGCGCTGGCTTGCCATCGCGCGTACGCGTCGGCGAGAGCCGCGGCCGCATCGGCGTCGAGCTGATCGCTGCCGACATGGAAGGTGACGTACGCGCGCGTGAGCTCGGCGTCGAATTCCTGCGCCAGCTCGGACGCGCGCGTGCGAAGGCTTGCGCGCATCCGCTCGCGCTCCGCTTCACTCACTTCGCCCAGCCAGCGGTACTGCAGCGTCGCGAGGATCGCGAGCAGCACGAGCAGCAGCGCCGCCGCCAGCAACTGCCACGGAGTTCTGCGCACGAGAGAACTGTACGCGAAAAAGCTGGCCCTCGGCCCGCGCTTTACATTTCTTACAAAACGATTGCCCAGAGATAACAACTTTCAGATCGAGCGCTCGTCATACTCGTTTGAGAGGTGAACGATGCAGCGCTTGATGGTGTCCTTTGTTTCACTCGGCATGATGCTCGGCAGCCTGATCGCGGGCGCCGAGGGCGACACGAAAGCTGCGGCGCTGCTCAAGCAGGCGCGCGCGGCGCTCGGCGGTGACAGCAAGCTCGCGAAGGTTCAAGGGCTCAGTGCCACCGGCACGCTCGCCCGCGAGATGGGCGACCGCCAGGTCACCGGCGAATTGACGATCGACGTACAGCTGCCGGACAAGATGCTCCGGACCGACAGCATGAGCCCGATGGGTGACGCGACCATCGTGCTGATGAACGGCGTCAACGGCGACACGCTCATCCGGAACTCGAAGACACTCAACGCCGGGCCCGGCATGATGGTCCGGATGCCGGCGCCGCCAGCGGCCGGCTCGGACGCCGAAACCCAGGCGCTGCGTGCGGCGCGCGCCGACCTCGCCCGCTTTGCCGTCGCGTTCCTGCTGACGCCGCCGGCGTCGATGCCCCTCGAGTTCACCGACGGCGGCGAAGCGGAATCGCCGGACGGCAAGGCCGACGTCGTCAACGTCACAGGGCCCGGCAGCTTCGCCGCCCATCTTTTCTTCGACAAGAGCTCCCATCGTCCGCTGATGCTCTCGTACCAAGGCGTCGCCCCGCGGATGGTGGTGCAGACGATGAGGGGCGGTCCGGCACCCGACCCTGCGGCTGCGCAGCGTCACGCCAACGAGACCGCGTCCGCACAACCGCCGCCGCAGGCCGTGGACATCCAGATGTTCCTCGACGACTACCGGCCGGTCGACGGCGTCATGTTCCCGCATCACGTCTCTCGGTCGGTGGACGGGAAGACGACCGAGGAGTGGACGTTCAAGACGATCAAGGTCAACCCGGCGTTCAAGCCGGACGCGTTCTCGGGGAAATAGGTCGGGTAGGTCGGGTGGGTCAGGTAGGTGCGCATATATGAGGAAACTGCTGGCGTTGCTCGTCATGGGTGGGGTTCCGGTCGTTGCAATGGCGCAATCGGTCGGCACGCTTCGCGTCTCGGTCGTCGATCCGAGCAGCGCGGTGATCGTGGGCGCGCAGGTGGACGTCAGGCCTGCGGCACCGATCGGCGCGGCGGCTGTCTCGATGCAGACCGGCGCGCGCGGGGACGCGGATTTCAATCTGCTCGAGCCCGGTCGTTACACGATCCACGTGGAATCTCCCGGGTTCGAGCCATACGACGCGCGCGACGTGCGCGTTCGGGCGGGCGATAACCGGCGCGAAGTCAAGCTGGCGATCGCGAAGCTTGCCGAAACGGTCGACGTGGGACGCGACCCGCGCGAGCGCGCCTCGGATCCGCGAAGCGACGCCTTTGCGACGATTCTCGGACAGGCGCAGATCGACGAGCTGCCGGACGACCCCGACGAGATGGAGCAGGCGCTGAAGGACATGGCCGGACCCGGCGCCGTCCTGCGTGTGAACGGCTTTCGCGGCGGCCGGCTGCCGTCGAAGGATCAGATCCAGCAGATTCGCTTCCGCCGCAACATGTTCGCCGCGGACACGCACGAGGCCGGCAACATCTCCGTCGACATCACGACCAAGCCCGGCCTCGAGCGCTGGCGCGGCGCCACCAACGCGGGGTTCCGCGGGTCGGCGCTCAACGCCAGGAACGTGTTCGCGCCGATCAAAGGCGACGAGCGGAACGAGCGCTACGGCTTTTCGGTCAGCGGGCCGCTCTGGGCAAAGCACACGTCGCTGGCCTTCTCGGCCGACGGCACCGATGCCTTCGACTCGAAGACCATCGTCGCGGCCCTGCCAACCGGCTACTTTGCCGACTCGATCCGGAAGCCGATTACCGCGCTCAACCTGTCCGGTCGCATGGAGCACGCGCTTTCAAAGTCCCAGGTCCTCCGGGCCGAAGCGCAGCGCAATCACACGTTTTCGGACAATCTCGGCGTCGGTGATTTCGATTTGCCCGAGCGCGGCTACAACCAGACGCGCACGGACAACCTATTCCGCCTCTCGACGTCCGGCTCGATTCGCAAGTCCTTGTTCAACGACTTTCGCTTTCAGTTCCGATCGGAGGACACGTCGTACGCATCCGCCAGCCTCGCGCCCGCCGTGCAGGTGCTGAACGCGTTCAACGCGGGCGGCGCGCAGATTGGCGGCGGCCGCACCCTCCACCAGACCGACATCGCCGACGATCTCGACATCTCGATCGGCAGGCACGCGCTGCGGACGGGATTCCTGATCGAGGCAGGTCAGTTCCGCACCGATATCCGGCGGAACGCGGCCGGCACCTTCACGTTCGCCAGCCTCGACGCGTTCAACGCCGGGCTGCCGACGACGTTCGCTCGCAACGTCGGCGACCCTCTCGTCAGCGTCTCGGCCGTGCAGGCCGGCCTCTACATCCAGGACGACTTCCGCGTGCGCAAGGATCTGACGATCTCCGGCGGCGTCCGCCAGGAATACCAGTCGCAGGTCGGCGGGTTTCACCTCGGTCCGCGCGGCGGCTTCGCCTGGTCGCCGTTCAAGAGCGGCAGGACGACGCTGCGGGGCGGGGCGGGCGTCTTCTTCGACTGGTTCGACGCCCAGAGCTACGAGCAGACCGTGCAGCTCGACGGTACACATCAGCAGATTGAAACGATCGTTCAGCCGGGATATCCGAACGCCACTGCCGGCGGCCGCGCGATCGCGCTGCCCTCGGGCCGCGTCGAGCTGTCTCCCACACTCACGCAACCACTGCTGAGCGAAGCCATCGTCGGCGTCGAGCAGATGCTGCCGAAGGAAATCCGGTTGAACACGATGTACATCCACCGCCGCGGGCGCCACGCGCTGCGCGGCGTCAACGTCAACGCGCCCCTCGCGAACGGTTCGCGGCCGGATCCGTCGGCCGGTCCCGTCACCGAAATCGCGTCGGCTGCGAGCTCGCAGTTCGACGGGCTGAGCGTCAACCTGAACTACATGCAGCCGCAGCGCCGGATGTTCATCGCCGCCAACTACATGCTGTCGCGATCCACCAACGAGACCGACAGCGTCTTCAGTCTGCCCGCCAACAGCTACGACCTGACGGCCGAGCGCGGTCCGGCCGCGGGAGACGCGCGCCATAGATTCATGAGCCTCGTCAACCTGCCGCTGGTGGCCCGTTTTCGCCTGGCGACGTCGGTGCGCGTGCAATCCGCCCTTCCGTACAACATCACGACCGGACACGACGACAACGGCGACACCATCAGCAACGATCGGCCGTCGGGTGTCGGGCGGAACAGCGGCCGCGGACGGGCGCAAGCCGATATCGGCGCGCGTCTGAGCTGGACCGTCGGGTTTGGGGTCAGGCCCGCCGGCGGCGTCCAGGGCCCGCAGGTGCGCATCGTCCGCGGCGACAACGCGGATCCGCTCGGCAGCATCGGAGGCGGCAGCGACATGAACAAGCGATACGGCGTCGAGCTTTACGTGCAGTCGTACAACCTGCTGAATCACATGAACGCGTTGAACTTCAGTGGTGTGATGACGTCGCCGTTCTTCGGACAGCCGACGTCCGCGGCGCCGCCGCGGCGCATCGAGCTCGGCGCGAGGCTCACGTTCTAAAAAGCTATCAGCTATCAGCTTTCAGCTATCAGCGCTGATAGCTGAGAGCTGTACGTCTTCTGACACCCTGCTTATAATTCCGCGTGATCAAAAGACACCCGCTGCTGCTCCCGGGGGCAGCGGCGGTGGCGCTCGTGATATTCCGGAGTGCCGTCTGGACGGTCTGGGAGCAGTCGGACTTCGATGCCGATCAGGCGATCGTGGGCCTGATGGCGAAACATCTCGCCGAGCTGCGCGCATTTCCTCTGTATTTCTACGGCCAGCACTATCTGCTCGGCGTCGAGGCCTGGATCGCCGCGCCGTTTTTTCTCGCCTTTGGCGTGTCAGTGCCGGTGCTCAAGACTCCGCTGGTCTTGATGAACATCGCCATCGCGCTGCTGCTTCTGCGCTGCCTGGTGCGCGATGCGGAGCTTCAGCCATGGCAGGCGTTCGCGGCTTCGTTGTTCTTCGTGCTGCCGCCACCGGCCCCCGCCAGCCGCCTGCTCGCGTCGAACGGCGGCAATGTCGAACCGCTCCTCTACACGCTCATCCTCTGGCTCACGCGCGCGCAACCGGTCGTGTTCGGCCTGGTGGCGATCGTCGGACTGGCCCATCGCGAATACACGCTGTACGCCCTGGTCGCGATCGTTCTTCTGGATCTCTGGGAATGCCGCCTGCTCACTCGCACGAATGTCCGCGACAAGGCGATCGCGTTTGGCGTGATGGCGTTGGGGGCCGGTGTGCTCGCGCTGCTCAAGGGCCACGCGGATCTGGGCGGCCCCGGCACCGCCGGAACGCCCGGCTACGCCTCGGTGGGCGCGCAGTTCGGCACGCTCGCCTCGCGATTCTGCTGGAACCCCGCCGTGCTGATGCCGAACCTGCGCTGGCTGGTCGGCGAGAACCTCTCGGTGA
>Ga0193697_1000765_pt1 | contig 10700 bp, 16 predicted proteins | sample L3m2metaG_FD_145073 | JGI IMG/M metagenome (GOLD analysis project Ga0193697, IMG submission 145073) | Soil microbial communities from a riparian zone of the East river system, Colorado, United States - L3m2 | ecosystem: Environmental > Terrestrial > Soil > Riparian zone | place: USA: East River... | reverse complement strand
CGCCTTCCACGGTCTCCACGGGATGCAGCGGTGTCACTTCAGTCATGGGAGACCTCGGGGAGCGGGATACGGTCTTCGTCCAACGGACTCGCCCCGTACTGCTGGTGCGCCTCGCAGGGCAGCACCTGACCGTGGGACCACTCACAGCCGCACGCCAAGGCCGTCCAGCACGTCCCGAGATAGCCGCAGCCACAATTCCCGCCGGTCACGATCGCATCGAGGTTGGGCATGGACCTACGCTAACGCCTCCCCTAACGCCTGTCAAGGGCTATTGACAAACGCTCAGACTAACGGTACTCTGAGGCATGGCACGACGGAAGCGCACCTGCGCTGCCCCAGAATGCGGGCACATCTTCACCCCGCGCAATCGGCGGCATCGCTATCACTCTACGCAATGTGCTGGGCGCGCTCGGTGGCATCGGTGGGCGCGCAAACAACGGAGGCCCCATGTGCGTGCTTAGCTTCTTCCTTGGTCTCGCCGTTATCCCGCTGTTCCTCGTGGGCTACTGTCTCTGGGCGTACTCCCAGCTGCCCAAGTCCAAGGTCTGGCCCAAGTGACCGTCCCGAACGTGGAGCCCGAGCAAGTCCCGGTGGAGTTTCATTTCTGCTCGCATTGCCGGGACAACGCCGCGTTCGTGAAAGACGAGGTGGAAGGCTGGGTCTCCGCGTGCTGCGGGTGGCCGCCGATTCCCTGTGATGCCGAACCCGCCGATGACGCCTAAGCGGGTGATCGAGCGTCGCGCCCCGAGTCCGCGAGCGGTGCATCCGCAGCAACACCTGTTCGGCTGTTGGGGGCTCATGGAACTGGACGTGTCGAGCTCGGCGGTGGTGCTCGAAGTCTGCGACCGCTGTGGGCGCACGATCAAGAAATGGGCGGTGATCCCCGAACCCCAACGCGCGCGACCGGACACGACCTGGGATGATGACGACCCGTCGGATTGCGCCGGCGGGCGGTCCTGGTGAAGCGTAGCCTATGGCCGCCGAAGTTCGAGCGGGTGAAACGCATCAAGGACCGTCAGGTTAATCGCGACGGCCAGCCCACGACGGTGCAGCTCGTGCGGTTCGCCCCCGACCGGGCACTCCACGCCTCGATTGACAACGAGTGCTGTGGGTGCGGACTTCGGCACTTGATGGCGTTCGAGGTTTTCCAAGATGCGGCGGGGCGATTCTATCTCAACAAGCGGAGTTATCGCCTGTGAGGCGTCGGTATGGCGTATAGGTGGATTGCCTGGCGGAACGGGCGGCACGGATTCGGGCGCTGGCACCTCTTGCCCGACGCGGCGGTGATTCCGGGGAGCGTGGTGGCGACGGTGTGCGGGAAGTTTCCCGGTAAGACGCCGGCAATTTCGCCCCCGACGTATGACCGGCGGAGCACCCCCAAGGAGGCGTGCGGGACGTGTGTGACCCGTGCCCATCATTGGGACAACCCTGAGGAGCGGATACCCGAATGAGCTTCACCCATTCCGAGCAGTTGAACGAATTGGGCGCCGCGCTCGCCAAAGCGCAAGCGATCATGGCGACCGCGAAGAAGGATTCCCAAAACCCCTTTTTCCGCAGCAGCTATGCCGATCTCGCCTCGGTGTGGGAAGCCTGTCGTGAACCGCTCACGCAGAACGGCTTGAGCGTCGCGCAGTTTCCGGGGTTCGAGCCAGGCAATCCCCCGACGGCCTTGGTGACGACGATTCTCCTCCACACGTCAGGGCAATGGATGGCGGAGACCGCCGGCGCGCCGCTCCCCGATCAGACGCGCAAGGATGGGTCGGTTGAGAAGGCGAACGCGCAAGGCGTCGGCTCCGCGATTACCTACCTCCGGCGGTATGCGCTGGCCGCGGTGGCGAGCGTGTCCCCAGCGGATGATGACGGCAATGTGGCGAGCGGCAAGAAGCCGGAGCGTGGGGGCGCTTCAACCCCTCGCGGGGCGGTGCCCAAGGAGCCCGTGGCCCCCACGACCCAGCGGGGGCAGGGCCCTCCCAAGGCGCTGGAAGCCACAGAGCCGATGCCGTGGGAGGGCCCTGCCCCCGTCCCGACCTGGCCCGCGCCGGGGCCGAAGAAGGGCAAGCCGCTCCCCGACTTGACGAGTGAGGAGCTGGTAGCCGGGCTGGCGTGGATCAAGCGCACGGGGCGATATCAGGAGTTGGTGGACCCCATCGAGACGCTGTTGGCAGGACGGGAAGGGTTGTAAGAAGTTCGCCCGAGGCGGGTCACTGGGCCGTCCGCCTTGCCAAGAATAGCCCGAGGTCCGGGCGACGTGGGTGCGAGTCCCACGGGGCGAACCTATGCTTGACAAGTGGGGAAAGAGGGTGAGTATTAGGGGTCGCAGCCTTCGCGTCGAACGGGGGCGGGCGAGAATCATCGAGGCGAGTCGTTTGCGACCCGTGTTGTTAGCCAGCCCTGTCCCGGTTCCTCGAGCCGGAGATCGGGATTCGATGGCCGACACACGGGTCGCTGTTTTATGTGTGCGAGCATCGTGATGACAAGCGTTGCCCGAGAGGCAGGACGGTGGCAGAGTTGCCGCGCCAGCCGGTGAGTCACACGGTGGCGATCTTGGGCCTGACAGCCCTCGGACACGAACGCACCGGCGGATGGCGGCGAGACGCCAAGAGGTTCCGGGATGGGCTCCGGGCCCCGTGAGGCTTTTCACGAATGCTCGTGGGATTTTACCACCCTCTTTCCGACCGAGAGCCACGACCTGCGGGGGCTCCGCCCCCTGCCCCCCTAGCGCTGAGGGACGCGCCGAACTCTAACGTGAGGCCACCAATGCCTGCCCCAACACCTCACGGGATACCTGCTGTTGATGGGAGTACTGTGTCGTGGAAGCATCTGTGCGGGTTGGCCGTAAAACTCTGTGGCGGGCAAGAGCAATTTCGGAAGCAGGCGAACATTCTGCGGCGGCTGGTGAAAATGTATGGCTTGCATGATGTCGAAGTGATGGTGAGAGGTGCGGCCTTGCTCGGGTGGAAGGATTTGCGCGGCCTGTACTCCAAAGAGGGGATTGGCCGTCGGTGGGCGCAAACAGCCTACTGGAACCGGGAGAAACGCGCCCCGGCGAAGCAGACCTTGGAATCGGTGGCGGCAACCTTGAAAGCGAGGGGGTTCTGATGTGTGCGATTAGCGTGATCCAAGACTATTACCGACAGCGCACGGCGCCATGGCCACCCTTCAATCCCACCCCAATGCCGAGCCTTCCGCCGATCGACTGGACGCCCGAGACGTGGAAATTGCTCAAGGAAGTGCTCGCCAAGCTAGAGGCGCTCGACGCCAAGACCGGGCAGCCCCATTGCGAAGATCCATCGAAGGCGGCATGGATGCGCGATGTGGAGCGCCGCCTCGCCATTTTGGAAACCCCATGACCGCCCTCGCTGCGGCCCGCCAACGCCTCATCGCCTATGTACTGTCCTATGCGAGCCCGAAGCTTGTGGTGGGGGACGGGGTGTGGGTATTGGAGCAGGCCCTCCGGGATCGGGCGAGTGGCTATCCGCCGGAAGTGTTGCGGCGGTTGCTCGACGAGGTGGAGCGGGCGACGCTACATCAAGCGAACGCGGGGCCATTCTGATGCTCCCCTTCGTCCTTGGCTTGATGTTTGGTGCCGTACTTCCCCGGCTCATTCGGCATATTCGCTACCGATTGTGGGCGCGCTCCCCAGCAGGCCGAGCGATCTTCCGACGGGCGAAAGCCGTTGACCGGAAGGTCGCGGCGCTCGCGCTCCACGAGGTCGCCTTGAAACTGCGCGCTTATGACGTGCGCGAACCGGGGCGCTATCTGTGATTCGCCTCACGGTGGAACGCGCCGCGAGAATGCTGACGCTCTGGGCGGCGGCGCGCCTCTTGAAGCGCGCCCCGCGGAATCCCCTCTATCGCGCCTTGCGTGGACTTGCGGCGGAAGCGCGGCTCGTGCCGGGGAAGGCGAAGATCGGAACCAGCCGATGGGTTTAGTCACGGAAACCGCCTTGAAGCGCCAAGTGGTGCAAGCCCTCCGCAAGGCGGGGTGGAAAGTGTATGTGACGAGCGAGCGCCGGCGGGGCTATACCAAGATGCCGACCGGGCTCCCGGACCTCTTTATCCGGCACATTGCCCGGAAACAGCACGGATGGGTGGAGCTCAAGCGCCCCGAAGGCATGGGGCAAGGGAAACTGCGCCCGGATCAGGAACGGTTCCGTCTCGAAGCCCTGTTGGCGGGGGAATCGCATTGGGTCGTGGCGGACCTCTGGAATCTTCCGGGGTTGATCCCGTGAGCGCGCCCCAGTTTGGCCGGCGGCGTCACCAACATTGGTACGAGGCGGGGCCGAAAGCGCCCGACTTGTTCACGCCCCCAAGTGTCCCGGTCAATACGAGCGAAGCCGCGGCCGAAGCGGTGAAGTCGAGCGCCCCAAGTATTCGGGAGGCCATCTTCACGCTGATTCGGGAGGCTGGCGACCGGGGGATGACAGCGGGCGAGCTTGAAGCGGTGGGCTATCCCGGCTCGACGGCGAGGCCGAGACTCCGCGAGCTCCAAGGGAATGCGAGTTGGGCGAAGGGCCGGCTCCCCGCGCGGATTGTGAAAACCACCGCGCAGCGTGGGGGGATGCGGGTCTATATAGCACTCTAGGGGGGCTCATGGAAACGTATCAAGTCTGGCGCTGTTCGTGGTGTGGAATGGCGGCGCTCCAACCCAAGGACTTCAGCGCCAACAACTGGATTCATGCCTGCTCGCCAACTGAGGGCGCGCGGATGGTGCCTCTGGGGTTTCTGCAAGTGCAGTTAGGACCGCCCACTCTAGGGGAGAGATCCTTGCGGAAATAGCGCGCCCCACGTATCCTAGAGGCGTCTCCCCAAAGGGATTCCCCTGGCCGCCAAACCGATTGAACGCTTCGTCAAGAAGCAAATCGCTGACCAAGGCGGCTGGCCCCGTATCCTCGAACGCATTGCCTCCGGCGAGACCTACACGAAGGTCGCTGAAAGCTTGAAGCGCCCCGACGGACAAGGCATTAGCTTCGCCTTCTTCCGCCGCCTCCTCCACCAAGACCCCACTCGCGCCCCGCTGATCGTGGAAGCCAAACGCATTCGTGCGGAAGCTTGGGCCGATGATGCCCTCCTCAAGTCCGACGCTCCCATGACCAGCCAAATGGATGTGGGAAAAGCCCGCGTCCAGATCGACGCTCGCCTCAGACTCGCCGGCTTCGCTGACCGTGAACAGTTCGGGGAACGCAAACAAGATGTAAACGTCACCCTGAACATGGCGGATATTCACTTGGACAGCCTGCGTCATCGCATGGTGGAGAATAGCCGTCCGCTCGAACAAGCCTTGGCCGACTCTGCTCGCGCTGACTTCAAGCTCTTGGGTCGTGCGCCCTCGGGTCGTGTGGGAAGTAACGGCTCAGACAGTGAGGAGCGCAGTAACCAGGCGCCTGTGGAGCAGGAAGCGCCAGTGTCACGACAGCATAGCGACAGTGTCACTACTCCAGAGGGCATCTAGTGCTCAGTCCAGTCGGTGGTGTCGTGATGGTGTCGCCTCTACTGTCGCTTGTCCCCAGACTGCTCTCAGGCTCCCCAGCCTCAATCACCCCCCCTCGCTTTCAAGGCCCCCCAGTGGAGGGCACGGCTACTCCAGAGGCAGCGTCCCCTATTTTTTTGGATTACGGGAAAGGGCAGGGAGTCCGAGTGACACAGCACCTGGGATACCGCAGTTGACCTTCCAAGTCAAAGAACGGTCGATCGACCCGCTATGCGTTTTTTTTCAGGTGCGCGCTCTCCGGGCCATCTCCGGGGATTTGGAAGCCCCGCGTAGGCCGGGGCACCTGTCGCGGCAGGTCTTCTCTCGGGGTACGCTTTCCTGGGGGGGCAGCGATAGCCGGGGCGCTGAGGGGTGCGCCGGTCTCCAATATGGGGGTTCAAGGCGGTGACGCAAGCCCCGGCAGAGAACCCTTTCCTGGAGTTCCGGTATCGGTATCAGGATCACGCGGAACTGTTCGTGCGCGAGGTCTTGAACTTCCCGAGCCCCGACGACGTGGCGGATGGGAAAGACTTGTACCCTTGGCAGCGGGAAGCCTTAGCCGCCTACGACCGCTCAGGGCGAGACCCCCGGGCCGCCCGGATCACCATTCGCTCGGGGCATGGGGTGGGGAAAACGACCCTCTTGGCCTGGATGCTCTGGCACCGGATTCTATTTCGCTTCCCCCAAAAGACCGCGGTCACCGCCCCCTCCGAGAAGCAGCTCTTTGGGGCGTTGTGGGCCGAGTTCGAGACGTGGAGTAAACGGCTCCCCAAACCCCTGCGGGGGTTGGTCGAGATCAAGTCGGATGTGGCGGAATTGGTCGCCGCCCGGAGTGAGTCCTTCATTAGCATCAAAACCGCCCGCGCCGAGCAGCCAGAAGCCTTGTCCGGCCTCCACGCCGAGTGGGAAATGGTGATTGCCGACGAAGCCTCGGGCGTCGCGGATACCGTCTGGGAAGCCGCCCAAAGCTCCTTAACGGGTCCCCATCCCTTGGCGATTCTCGCGGGGAACCCGATTCGCGGGTCGGGCTTTTTCTATGACTCCCATAACCGCTTGGCCGCGGATTGGTGGGCGCGCCATGTGTCCCGCGGCGAAATCGTCGATGTGGAGACCGATCCCTATAGCCTGGGCGAAGAACACGCCTCCGGGGGACGACACACCAATCGCTACCGGGTCCGGGTCCTGGGCGAGTTTCCCGTCTCCGAAGATGATGTCCTCATTCCGTTTGACTTGGTGGAACCGAGCCTGACCCGGGACGTGACGGTCCACCGGACGGTCCCGGTCGTCTGGGGGCTCGATTGCGCCCGCTTCGGGTCGAACCGGAGTGCCTTAGCCAAACGGCAAGGCTTGCAGCTCTTGGAGCCCGTGAAAAGCTGGGCCAAGCTCGATACGATGGAGCTCGCCGCCCGCGTCAAAGCTGAATGGGACGTGACCCCCGACTGGCTCCGCCCCATCGGGATATTGGTCGATGCCATCGGCTTGGGAGGGGGGGTGGCGGATCGCCTCCGCCAACTCGGTCTGCCGGCGAAGGACATCAACGTCTCCGAACTGCCTGCCTTGAACAACGTGGACAAGTACCAGGACCAACGCACGGAACTGGCCTTCAAGGTCCGCGAATGGTTCGAGGCCCGGAACTGCAAACTCCCCGAGTCCTATAAACTCCCCACCGATGGGCCGGACTTCATCCGCGAACTCACCCAAGTGCGCTACGACTTCCAGCCGCGTTCTGGGAAACTGAAACTGTTGCCCAAGACGCAAGTCGCGAGCCCCGACTTGTTCGACGCCTTCGCGTTGACCTTCGCGAGCGAGGCCGCCATGCTGGCCCGGAGTCAGGACCGCACCGGCGGGAAACCCATCACAAGGCAACTGGCCCCGACATGGTGAGCCCCGCGGGGAAAGGCCTGGACGTGTTCGATAAGGGGTTCGCCGCGCTCGACCGCAGAGTGCGCGCGTTGGAGGAATCACTGGAACGGGTCCGCGAGGCGTGCGTTCCTAGCGGGCCGATAGAGCGGCTTGCGAATGACATACGCGAGTTGGTGGACGACTTAACGAAAGCGCTCCGTGGCGGCTAAAAGCCTTGAAGCCAAAGTCATCGAGGCGCGAGCCAAACTCGCGGCCCTCCGGGGCGACGAGCGCGCCGATCTCCCGAGCGGTCCAGAGCGCACCGCCTACAATAAGGAACTGCGGCGCATCACCCTGGATGCGAAGAAACTCGAAGCACTGTTCGCGTCCCCGGATTATGCGCCAGCCGAAAAGCGGGCCTTATCCCAAGCGCCGCGCACATTAGGGAAAGCGCTTCCCGATATTACCCTGACAGGCACTTTGGCAAGGATAGAGGAAATCACCTATCGTCAAAAAGATGGTACGCGCGCCCCTGAGCCCATGAGCCCCGTTGCTTGGGGACCGGGCAAGCAACGGCCCACAGATCGCCCGATCCCAGCGGTAAAGCAGGTTGTGGTCGGACATGGGCGAAGAAAAAAGAAAGTAGTCATTCAGAACCATGAAGCCATCAAGCAAACGATGGCGCAAGTAAAGACACTCAACGAACGGGTAGAATGGAAACGCTTTCGTGAAGCAACGATTAGCGAAAATCACAGGCTTCAGTACATCCATGCCCAAGAACGAGCCGCCATTTTGGAAAAGCGGGGCTTCCCGGAATTGGCGCAACGCCTAGCAAAAACGCATAGGTTCTCAGATGCTCGTTCTCAGATGCTCGCAAGGCGATAGAGGCGCTGCTATAAATGCCCGACAAACTCACTAATGCCGAGATGCAATACGCCGTCAAAGCCCTCGTGGATGACGCGGTGACCTACGTCGATGGCACCCTCTCTCCCGAGCGCGCCGAAGCCACCCGCTACTACCAAGGCCAGCCCTTCGGCAAAGAAATCCCCGGACGCTCCCAGATCGTCCTCACGGATTTGCGGGATACCGTCTTGGCGATGCTGCCGAGCTTGGTGCGGATGTTCTTCCCTACCTCGGGCCATGTGGTCGAATACCAACCCCGCCCGAAGTCCGCGGAAGAAATCCAGCGCGCCGTGGACTTGGCGGACCAAGCAACCGAGTTCGTGAATGAAGTCGTCTTGGATCAGGACAACAATGGGTTCCTCGAACTGTTCAGCGCGTGGAAAGACGCCCTCGTCAGGAAGCTCGGGACCATCAAATACTGGTGGGAAGACCGCTCGACCTACAAAACCTACACCGGGACCCGTCTGGATGTGCTGCAATTCGAGCAGCTCGTGAGTGACCCGGATGTCGAAGTCACCAAGGTCACCGAGATCCCCGACCAAGGGGTGATTTTCCGGGACGTGACCTACAAACAGTGGCGCCGCGAAGGCGTCGCGAGGATCGCCTGCGCCCCCCCGGAAGAAATCCTCATCAGTCGGGACGCCCGAAACCGCGAAGACGCCTCGCTGATCGCCCACCGCACCAAGAAAACCCGCGGCGAGTTGATCGCGATGGGGGTCCCCGCCAAGGAAATCGACGAGTACGGCGGCGGGGGCGGGGATATCAATCAATCCGTCGAAGAAGTCGCCAGACGCGGCATCGTCACCACCCAACCCGCCACCGATGAGGCCGCCGAACTCAGTTTGTGGATTGAAGCCTACCCGTATTTGGATATTGACGGCGACGGCGAAGCCGAATTGGTGCGGTGTCGCTGTCTCGGGTCGGGATTGCACTTGGTCGGGGACCCCGAGCCCGTCCCGGAGCGTCCGTTCGCCTTTTTCTGCCCCGATCCCGAGCCCCACGTCCTGATTGGGCAATCCATCAAGGACCGCGTGGGGGATTTGCAGAAAATCAAGTCCGGGATTCTCCGCGCCATCAACGATTCCGCCTCGAAGGCCGTTGATCCCGATGAGGCCTATATGGAAGGCGAGGTCGAAGCTGCAGATTTGGTCTCCACTGCCACCAGTCGGCGGATTCGCACCCATCAACCGCCCGGCACCGTGCTCATGGAATACAAGCACGAGTTCATCGGGGCGGAATTGATCCCCCTGCTCGGATATCTGGACTCCGTGAAACAACAGCGGGTGGGGCCGATGCCCGCGACCCTGGACCCCGATGCACTCCAGAGCACACCGGAGGTCGGGGTCAAGGCGACCGTCCAAGCCGCCTCCGAACAACTGGAATTGATCGCGAGGATCTTCGCGGGGACGGGCATGAAACAACTGTTCAAGGGGCTCTTGGGGCTCTTAGTCGAGCACAACCCCAAAGCCCGTCTTGTGCGTTTGCGGAATCAGTACGTCTCTGTCGATCCGAAGGCCTGGGACGCCGAAATGGATGTCTCGGTCAACGTCGCCTTGGGCACGCAGGAAAAGCTCGGGGTCTTGGTCGCGACCGCCGCGAAACAAGAGCAGATTCTCCAAACCTTAGGGCCCTCCAATCCCCTCTGTGGGATTGGGCAACTGCGCCACACCTACGCCACGCTCTTGGAGTTGCAGGGCTTCCGGGATACCACAAAGTTTTTCTCGCCCGTCCCGCTGGACTGGCAACCGCCTCCGCAACCGCCGCAGCCGGACCCGAACATGGTCCTGGCGCAAGCGGAGATGCAGAAAGCCCAAGCCTCGCTCGCCAAACAGCAGGCGGATTTCCAGATCGCCCAAATCTCCGCCGCCCAAGAGATGGCAAACCTCAAAGCCCAGCTCGCCACCAAAGACGCGGAACTCGCCTTGGAACGCGAAGGGATGCACCTGACCGACGACCGGGAACGCGACAAGGTAGAAGCGGACATCGCCCTCCGGGCCGCGGAGTTGCAGGCCAAGTACCCCACAGATATCGCCATCAAGCAACTGGAAGCCAATATCGCCCGCGAGGAGATAAGTTCTCGGGAACGCATCGCGGCGATGAAGGGCAACGGCGACAAACCCAAGAAGAAGAAGATGAAGATGACGCGTTCGGATGGCCGAGCGATGACCGTGGACATTACGGAGGGCGAATGAACGATCCCACAGTGAAAACCATCGTGGACGGGACGGGCACCGTGACGCCACCCGCAGAACAGGAGTCCGACCCTGGCGAATAACCCGCATTACTCACAGGCGAACCGGCACACGTTCCTCGATGCCATTACGACGGCCATCGGCGCCAGCGGGTTCCTCAGGATTTACGACGGGACGCAGCCCACGAACGTCGCGACCGCCTTGGGTGCCCAGGTCAAGCTCGCGGAACTCGCCCTGTCGGCCACCTTCGCCCCCGCCGCCGCCGCAGGGGTACTGAGCGCCAATGCGATTACG
>Ga0193697_1000762_pt1 | contig 10721 bp, 11 predicted proteins | sample L3m2metaG_FD_145073 | JGI IMG/M metagenome (GOLD analysis project Ga0193697, IMG submission 145073) | Soil microbial communities from a riparian zone of the East river system, Colorado, United States - L3m2 | ecosystem: Environmental > Terrestrial > Soil > Riparian zone | place: USA: East River... | reverse complement strand
TCTCACGGCGGTCCAACGAGATCTCGGCGGCGATCCACTGCTCCTCGGGCGCTATACGCACAAGGCCTACACCGGTGGCGGCGACTGGATAGTGCGGTGGGACCGGGGCGCCTACGAGCTGCGGGGGTATCTCGGGTTCAGCGCGATCTCGGGCGATGCGGCGGCCATCGATCGGGTACAGCGATCGGGGGTCCACTTCTTCCAGCGTCCCGACGCGGACTATGTGCACTACGATCCCAGCCGCACGTCCTTGACCGGCTCCGTGGCGGATCTGTGGTTTCGCAAGACCAGCGGTAACTGGCTGTTCGATCTCGAGGCCGGGTGGGAGTCGCCGGGCTTCGACCCCAACGATGCCGGGCGGCTGGGGAACTCCGACGGCCGCACTGGGTTCGCGGGGCTGATCTATCGGGAGACGAAGCCGCGCGGGAAGTTTCAGAACTACAGTTTCTCCATGAGCACGTTTGCGGAGTTCGACTTTGGCGGGGACCGGCAGGTTCTGTTCCTCGAGCCCGCGGTCAACCTGACGTTCCGCAATTTCTGGACGATCCAATCGTATTTCGATTTCTATCCGAGGTCCTTCGATCACTCGGCGACGCGTGGTGGTCCGACGACGGCCACGCCCGAGCAGTGGAACTACGTCATCCGTCTCGGCAACGCCTTTGGCGCGAAGACAGCGTGGAATTTCCGCGTCTATTACGGCGAGGACGAACTCGACGGCCAAACCTACCGGCTGAGCGGTGGGCTCTCGATCCGTCCTTCGACGCGGTTCCAGTTCTCGGCCACGCCGAACTACGTGCGCTGGGGGATCCCCCGCCAGTATGTCACGACGTTCGGTTCGGGCGGTCCGGCGGCGACGTATGGGTCGCGGTACGTGTTCGCACGCATCGATCAGCCCACGTTCATCTTGCAGCTGCGCGCGAACTACACGATCGGGCCCGATCTCACGCTCGAGTTGTACGGAGAACCCTTCGCCGCCGCCGGCAAGTATCGCGGGCTCGGCGAGCTGGCGCAGGCACGGAGTTTCCGGTTACGCGAGTACGGCACCGCCGGCACCACCATCGCGCGCGATCCGAGCGGCAACTACACCATCACCGACAACGGCGGCGCCGACACGCTGCAGATCCCGAACCCCGACTTCCACGTCCTGTCCTTCCGCAGCAACGCGGTGCTGCGCTGGGAATGGCGGCCCGGCAGCACGTTGTTCCTGGTGTGGCAACAGAGTCGGGGGTCCTTCGATCAGAGCGGTCGGCTGGTGGGATTCCGAGATTTGTGGGACTCATTTGGAGCGCAAGGAGACAACTTTTTGGCGGTGAAGGTTAGCTACTGGATTCCCGCAAACTAAAGACGTCTAGACGCCGAGACGCCTAGCGGACGTGAGGTCTGAGCGTGTAGGTAGTCCTACCTCCTCAAACCTGCGTACCGTAGGCGTCTCGGCGTCTCGGCGTCTGCCTAGCGGCTGCCCTCTCGTTCCCTCTCCAACAGGGCTCTCTTGCGATCCTCCCCCCATCTGTAGCCCCCAAGGTCCCCGCCTTCTTTCACGACTCGGTGGCAGGGGATCACCAGCGCCGCCGGATTCATCGCGCATGCTCTCGCCACCGCCCGAGTTGCCGTCGGCCGGCCGATGCGCGTGGCGACGTCGGCGTATGAGCGCGTCTCGCCGTAAGGAATCTTTTGCAGCTCTTGCCACACGCGCCGCTGAAAGGCCGTCGCGCGGATGTCGAGCGGCAGGGCGAGGTGCGGCTCGCTGCCGTCCAGATAGCCGAGGATCGCCGTCACGGCATCCTCGAGCGTGAGCTGATCCCTGAAGATGTGGGCGGCGGGGAACTCGGCCGCGAGGTCGGCCTCGAGCGCCGCCGTGGTGTCGCCGAGGGTGACGCGGCACACGCCGCGTGGCGTCGCCGCGACGAGCAGCTTGCCGAGCGTGCACGGCACGACGGCGAATGCGATCTCGGTGTCCGCGCCGCCGCGGGCGTAGGTGGCGGGCGTCATGCCGAGCTGCGCGTTGGCGCGTTCGTAGACGCGGCTCGAGGAGCCGTAGCCGGCTTCGTAGACAGCGGGACTCACGTGGGGCCTCCGTTTCAGTTCGTGTTTGAAGCGCGCCACGCGGCGGGCGTCGCGGTATTGCCGGGGCGTGATGCCGAGCACGCGCTTGAACGCGCGGAGCAAGCGACGGTCGAGCTTGGGGGGGGGGCTCTTGGCGTCAGGCGCGTCGAGGGCGCGGCACGCCTCGCGCACCAGGGTGATGGCGGGGTCGCCGCCATTGGCCTCGGCGGGCTTGCAGCGGCGGCAGGCGCGGTACCCCTCTTGCTCGGCGGCTTCGGGAATCGGAAAGAAGGTCACCTGGCCGCGCCGCGGTCGGCGGCTGGCGCACGAGGGCCGGCAATAGATGCCGGTCGAGCGCACCGCGTAGACGAAGGCGCCGTCGTAGCGGCGGTCACGTGCCAGGACGATGCGCCAGCGATGCTCGGGAGTCACGAGAGGGAACTTAGCGCGCGGGTTCAACCCGATCTATCCGATTTCGGCCGCCAAACCCTACGGTGGTCCTAGCATCCTGGAAGCCGGAACGCTCCAATACGGGTGGAGTAGCTGGTCGCGTCTTTCTTGAGATAGTCGCCGACGTACCAGATGGTGCAATCATCGCTCGGGTCGATGGCCGTTTGCGAATAATCCTCCCAGCGCAAGGTGTTCGTCTGAGCCGCCTCGCCCTCGGCGAGAATCGTCTCGCGCAGCGTGAGCACACCGAGTGGATCGTCCGCCAATCGGGCGGCGAAGCGCTGGCCGGGGAAATGTGGCGTTCCGCCGAAGGAGTACCCGATCCCGATGTTGCCGCGCCGGTCGATCGCGGGGCTGGCCATCCAGCGATAAGAGCTGTCGGGCGCATAGGTGCCCTGCTGGCGCAAGCGCAGCGTACGGTCCGCCTGCACGGTGAACTCGTACCAACGCACGCCACCGGCGCCGGCGGCGGTCGCGACGGAGTGCACAGCCACGATCGACTCGCGGCCGCTCACGTTCCGATACACGACACGGGCCATGATCTTGTCGCCCTGGGCGTCCAGGTGCTGACCCGTCCCGGGCTGCCGCACGCACGTTGTGAGCTGGCCGTCGCAGAGATAGTGATACGGTGCCACTGCGACCTTCTGCGGCCCGGTGAGGCGCGTATGCCCGGGTGTCTCCCAATCGACGTGGAATTGCCAAGCGTAGATGCCGTCGTCGTCGAAGACCCCTCTGAGCTGTGTGCCGCCGGCGGCCAGCATGATATTCGGCGCCCCCGCAGGCGGCAGCGCGCGTCCGTCCAGGTCTGAGTTGTTCAGGAAGTTCACGTCGTCCACGACGAAACACTGCTCCGTGGCGGGCTCCCCCAAGAGCATCCGCCGCCGATCCACCACACACGCGTGCTTCTGAATCGTGTCGTCACTGGTGCTGGTAGGGACGTAATAGCCATCGGGCCACACCGCAGGACGTGGATAGTCGGGGAAGAGTGGGCGCAGGAATTCGTATCGGTAGTAGGAGCCCAGGGGGTCGGGGCTCACACTCACCGCGTAACACATGGAGTAGGGGCCCTTGTCTTCAGGGGGCCGCGTGCCAGGAGTCTGGACGAGGGAAGGGGGACGGGGCGTCGTGTCCGCCGGCGGCGCGGGCGGCGGAACGAACAGGGGCACCGCGGAGCCGGGCTGCCCCGAGACGCCGGGCGGGCTGACGTACGCCGCAGCGCTGGCACGCCACAGCGGCGGTTGGTCGGCACGTTCGGGACTGCGCCGGAACACCGGCATCACGATGAGCCAACGCTCCGCGAGTTGATCGTACCGAACGACGGCATCGCCGTTGTTGCGCGTTTCGCACGCGCCACCGAACCCGCGGAACAGGATGTTCGTGGGCACGGCGCCGTACAGGACCTTGCCCTGCTTCGTGAACACCGCCAGGCGTGAATTGACAATCTGCACGATGTGGTCCGGTCCCACCGCGATGCTGTTATCGGAAGGGTTACGCCCCGTCGCCGCTCCGTGCGGACCGAGGAACCCGACGCCGAGACCGTCGAAGCTCGCCACAAGCGCCGCGGGGGGCCGGCGGCCCTGCGTGGTTTGCTCCACGCGCGGTCGATCTCCTGCCCAACCGGCGAGGGCGACGGCGAACAGAGCGACCCAGATTCTCACCAGGGCTCGTCCGCCGACGGGCCGTAGATCGAGGGGACCTTCCCGCCCGCCATCCGCAGATAAACCGTGAACTGCCCGCGGTGGTGGATCATGTCCATCAGGATCTGCCACAGGAAGTCGAGCCGCCGCACGTCGCTCCGTTGCTTCGGGCCCGTGGCGGCTTTCACGGTCGTATTGAGGAAGGCGTCATCCGCTTTTCGGACCTTGTCGGCGAGCCAGCGAAACCCACGCTCGCACTCCTTGACGACGCCGTCCCAGGTGCCGGGCTTGGGTGGCATGTCCGGCGGCGGGAACTTGAACTCACCTTCGGCCGCCTGGCTGGCGCCGAACCCTTCGAACACGAACGTCCAGGCGAGGTCCTTGGCGTCTTTCGACTTCTCGCTCGGCTTGAGGTCGGCCTTCGCGCCGGGGTAGTTCCGCAGGACCTTCATGGTGACTGCGGCCTCGCGCTCCCAGTTCTCGAGGAAGCGCTCTTTCTCAGACTGTGGCATGGGTGTCCTCCAGAATACGGGAAGAATAACCGGCTTGCGGCCCGTCCGAGAAGTGTTATAGTGTACCGATACAGTGTTCCACAACCTCGATGCCCGCAGTCCGATCCCTCTGTACGCGCAAATCGCCGAGCGCATCCGCCTCGCGATTGCCACCGGTGCGCTTGCTCCCGCCGAGGCGCTGCCATCGGTCCGTCAACTCGCGACGGAGCTGCGGGTGAATCCGGCGACCGTGGTGCAGGCATATCGGGACCTGGAGGCGCAGAACTTCGTCGAGATTCGGCACGGGGCGGGGACGTTCGTGCGCGAGCTGGCGCCGGGCCGGCGCGCCCGCGAGCGGGCCAGCCAGGCCACGGCACTGGTGCGGAAACTGTTGGCCGAGGCTCGGCGGATGGGGGTGTCTTTCGTCGAGGTCCAGAAGGCAATCGAAGAAGAGGTCGGAGCCAAGACACCATGAGCCACGCGATCGAGATTTCGGGTCTCAAGTATCGGGCGGGCAGTTTCGAGTTGAAGGACGTCGACCTGCACGTCCCCACGGGGTCGATCTACGGGTTCCTCGGGCCGAACGGGTCCGGCAAGACGACCACGATGCGATTGGTGCTCGGTCTGCTGCGCCCGCTCGGTGGGCGTATCAGCGTTCTGGGCGACCGGATGCCCGATGACGCCCCGCGCATTCTGGCGCGCGTCGGCTACGTCCCCGAGCAGCCGCATCTGGATGCGACGCTGACCGTGCGGGAGCTGATGACGTTCCAGGCCGCGTTCTATCCCACGTGGGACGCGGCATGCGCGGAAGATCTGCTCAAGCGCTTCGAGTTGGACGACCACCGGCTCTTCGGCCGCCTGTCCAAGGGTCAGAAGGCCAAGCTGATGATTCTCCTCGCCCTCGCGCAGCGCGGCGACTTGCTGGTGCTCGACGAGCCGACCGATGGTCTCGATCCCGTCGTGCGGCGCGACATCCTCACCGCGCTGCTCGAGTACGTCGCCGAGCGGAAGGCGACGATCTTCATCTCCAGCCACCTGGTGCACGAGTTGGAGCGCTTCTGCGATTGGGTCGCCGTGATGGACGACGGTCGGGTCGTGACCGAAGTCCCCATGGAGAAGCTGAAGCTCGGCACCAAGCGTCTGGTCGTTTCCGGCGCCCCGGCGGCTCCTGGTGCGACGCCCTTCGTCGTCCTGTCCCGCGAGCCCGCCAACGGAGCGTCCGAGCGCTGGATCGTGGGGCAGTGGGAGCCCGCCATGTCGTCGTACTTCGCAGGCGTCGGCGCGTCGCTCGTCGATGTCATCGATCTCGATCTGGAGGACGGCTTCGTCGAGCTCCTCCGGAGCTTTCGCACGTCTCGCGGTTAGGAGGGCGGCCATGTTCCGGGTCATCCTGTATGGGCAGTGGAAGTGGTCGCGGCTCATCGTGGTCGTGGGGACGATCGCGGCGTTCGCGTTGCCGATCATTTCGGTGCAGGGGGCCACGGGTGGGGATGCCAGTCCTCTCCACGCGCAGGATCTGCTGCGCGCCGTGCAGTCGTGGGGCACCCTCTACCCGGTGCTGGCCGCGGCGCTCGGCCTCCTCGTGGCGATCGCGACGTGGGCCGCCGACCATCGCGGCCGGCACGTGCACGCGCTGACGCTTCCGGTGCCGCGCTGGCGATACGTGCTTCTGCGGTTCGGCGCGGGCATGACGCTGTTGGCTGCTCCCATCCTCGCCGTGCTCGTGGGCGCACTCCTGGCCACGGCCTCGGCCACGATCCCGTCCGGGTTGCAGGGTTACCCGATCGCTCTAGCCCTGCGGTTCGCGGTCGCGGTCCTCGTCGCGTTCGCGGTCTTCTTCGCCATATCGGCGGGGACGGCGCGAACGGCGGGCATCATCCTCGGTACCATGGCCGCCCTCGTTCTGGTCCAGGTGCTGGCGAGCCTCGCCAACATCCCGCTCAATCTCGTCGACGTCCTCCAGCTCGTGGTTCTCAATTGGCCAGGCCCATTGGCGGTGTTCACGGGTCGCTGGATGCTCGTGGATGTCTAGGTCGGCCTGGGTGTTCCTGCTGATGAGCGTGGCGTGGGCCAACTCGGCGCACGCCCAGGACACGACCGTCGCGCGGCTCCGCGCGCGCGCGGACAGCCTGGCGCGCGCGTGGCGCGAGGCTGGAGCGCTCGCGAACCTGGTCGATAGCCTCGAGCGGGCTCGCGCCGGCGAAGGTCGCGACACGATCGCGGTCGGCGCCCTCCGCATTGTCACGAATCCTTCGCCGCTCCCCCTCCGCCAAGCCGCCGCGCGCGCATGGCCCGTGATCGACAGCCTGTACGGGACTGCGGGCGCGGATCTGGCGCGCCGGCCGTACATCGTTCACGCGGTCGATCCCGACACAGCGGCCCCCAGGGCGTCGTTCCATGTGGGCTTGGAGGTCCCGTGGGATTTGGACGAGGCCTCCGTCGTGACGCTGCTGCTCACCAACGTCCCCATCGCGCCGCCCGACCTGGCCCTCGCCGACTGGCTGGGAGCGTCCCTCCGCCCCGCCGTCCGGAGCCAATACGATCGGGCCACCGTGTACGTCCAGCTAGTGACCGCACCGTCTGCAGCCGCGCGACGCTGCTATCTCGGCGACGTCGGGCGCTGCGCCGACGCCTTGGGGTTCGGCGACCCGGCCGGCGCGCTGGAGCGGTGGTATCCGAGTTCCGGCGAACGACGTGCGCTCGTCATCGGATCGTTTGCGGAGTACTTCAACCGTGGTGCGACTGCGACTGCGTTCCGCGCCTGCGCTGGGGGCAGCGACAGCGATTGCACCGAGCTCCTCCGGGGGCTCACGGGGAACGCCCTGCCGAAGCCGCTCGGCTACGAGGCGCGGACGACACTCGTGCACCTCGCGCTGCGGCTCGGTGGGCGGGACGCGTACCGCCGTCTGTTGGCGAACCCGGCCGATCCATTGGCGGCGCGTCTCACGGCTGCGGCCGGCATGCCGGTGGATTCATTGATCAGTCGCTGGCGTGGGCAAGTGATGTCGTCCCGCCCGCGGCCGGTGCCGCTCCCGGTTTGGGGGTTTGCAGTCGCGCTGGGATGGACGGTGCTCTTTGCGTTTTGCGGTTTGCGGAGCACGAGATGGCGCGTGACCTGAGACGCTGGGTGGTCGCGACCCTCGTGGCCTGCGGCGTGGTCGCCTTCGCGTTGCTGCCACCACGTGGCGCCGCGGTCACGCGCGCCGGACTGGTCTTTGCGATCCCGCAATCGACGCCGGCTCGGCTGCGCGCGCAGGCATTGGCGGCGGAGTGGCGCGCCGCTGACGGCGCGGCACGACTCCTCGACCAGCGCGCCCGCGCGCGCTCCGTTCTCTCGAGCCCCGAGACCCGCAAGTTGAGCGTCACCGTCGTACTGACTGGACCGCAGTCCATCCCTCGAGAAGCCGTGGCGCGGGTGGCCTCGGCCATGGACAGCTCGTGGGCGGCGCTGGGTTTGGGAGAAACCAAGATCGGCGTCCTAGTGGTTATCGACCTTGCTCCAGGGACAACGTCGGGGCCGGCACAAGAAGCGCCGATGTACCTCGAGCCCGATTCCACGAATCGAACGACCTGTGTTGCGCTCGTCCCAGGGGGGCTCTACTGGAGCCGATTCATTCTTGGAACGCCCGGTCAGGAGCGCGAACGCCCCTACTTCGTGGAGTGGCTGCGAGCCAGCCTCGGTCCCTGCGCGTTCTACGCGACGTATGGCGCGCCGAGCAAGACGGTGCGGCGTTGGCTGACGGTGCGACAGTGGGACATCGGACGATTCTTGAGCACCGAGAATCCGGTTCGCCGCGCCTGGTCCTCGACCGACATGCTCGGCGATCCACGCTACGGGTGGTATTGGGAACGCATTTATACGTTCAGTCCCTCGACGGTGGCGTGCATGGCCGGCCGACCGGCGGGATGCCGAGCCCTGGTGCTGCGTGGGGGGGGGGCGAGCGACGGGGCGGGGCGCGCCGATTCACTGCCGCGGATCGTGCGCACCGAACCTCGTCGGTGGTGGCAGGCGCAGGATCTCATACCTGGCGAGCGCTACCTTTCGGACGTGGCACGTACCGTGGGGCGCGAGCGGTTCCTGGGCTTCTGGGGCTCGCCACTGCCGGTGGATACGTCATTGGCTTTGGCGTTGCGGAAGCCCGTTGGGGAATGGACAGCAGAATGGCAGCACCGCTACACGCCTCGCCTGCGCCTGGGACCCGCCGCGCCCGTGACGGCCTACGCACTTGCAGTGACTCTTGGGGTGCTCGTCCTGTTTGGTGCTGCGCTCGCGGCTCAGCGGCGCCAGGTCCGATGAGAGCGCTCCTCGCCGCGGTGGCGGTGTCGCTCGTTCCCGCGACCGTCGCCGCCCAAGCGAACCGCTGGCAGCGGCAGGTACAGGAGCAGTTGGAGCGCGTGTCGCCCCACGCCAGGACGACGAAGACCGGCGTCCTGAACCTCGAGGAATCAGAATGGTTCGCGGTCACCCTCACGGCCGGCGTGTCCTACTCGATCATCGGGGTTTGCGACAACGACTGCTCCAGCCTGCAACTGGTGCTGGCCACCCCGGACCGCAATGAGCTTGTTACCGACCGGCGAGGGGAAAACTTCCCGGTTGTGCGCTTCACACCAGCGGAAACGCGCGACTTCCGCGTGAAGGTCGTTATGGACGCGTGCCTGGTCAGCCCGTGCTGGTACGGCGTGGCGGTGGTTGAGAGGCAGTGACGACCGTGTAGGTTTGTCGGATGCTACTCGGCCTAGCCTTGGCGGCGATCGTGGCGCTGGTGGGCGTGACCCTCGCGCTCCGCAACGCCCTCGCGCGGGAACGGCGCCTGGCGCGCACCGATGACGTGACGGGTGTCCGCAGCGCCCGGGCCTTCTACGAAGCGGCCGCCATGGAGATCGAGCGGGCCCGTCGCTATCAGCACCCCTTCAGCGTCGCCTGTGTGGATCTGGGCACCCGCGTCGGCGACGATCTGCTCCGCTCGACGGCCGCCGCCCTCCGCAGCGCCTTGCGCGCCACCGACTTGATCGCGCGGTTGGGTCGCGACGAGTTCATCGTGCTCCTGCCGGAGACGCCCGCCGCTGCGACGAAGATCGTGCTCGAGAAACTTCGCACGGGGCTGTTGGAAGTTCGGACTGGTGACGGTCGCCAGATGAACACGAGCATCGGCGGCGTCACGTTTGTCGAGCCTCCCGGCGGCATCGATGACATCGTGCGCGCCGCCGACGAGCGCATCACCGAAGCGAAAGCCACCGGGCAGATTTCGCACGCGGCGTGGAGCGCCACGCCCTCGGCGCCCGAAGGACGATGACCCGCCACAACATCGCGAGCGGCGCGCCGTGGGAGCCGATCGTCGGGTATTCGCGGGCCGTTCGCGTGGGACAGACGATTCACGTCTCGGGGACCACGGCGACCGACCCATCCGGTGAGATCGTGGGCGTGGGAGACCCCTACGCCCAGGCGATGCAGGCCCTCAGGAACATTCAGCACGCGCTGGTGCAGGCCGGCGGGCGACTCGAAGATGTCGTGCGTACTCGCATCTACGTGACCAACATGGCGCATTGGGAGCTGGTGGGCCGGGCGCACGGCGAGGTCTTCGGCGCCATCCGGCCCGCGTGCACGCTCGTTGCCGTGGCGGGACTCGTCGACCCGGCGATGCTGGTCGAAATCGAAGCCGAGGCGGTGCTCCCCGAGTGAAAGTCGCTGTCAGCGGCGCGACGGGCCTGATCGGCGGCGCGCTCGCGGCTCGGCTCAGGCGTGAGGGGCACCACGTCATTCCGCTGGTGCGCCGCCCGGTCTCGGCGGGTGAGCAGGCGATCGCCTGGGACCCGGCGCGCGGGACGATCGACCGCGCCGCGCTCGCAGGGTGTGATGCCGTCGTGAATCTCGCCGGTGAGAGCGTCTTTGGGCGCTGGAGCCCCGAGAAGAAGCGCCGCATCCGCGAGAGCCGCGTGAACGGGACGCAGCTCGTGAGCGAGGCGATCGCCGGCCTGTCGCGACGCCCCCGCGTTCTGCTCGCAGCCTCCGCGATCGGCTACTACGGCGATCGTGGCGCCGCCGAGTTGACCGAGGAGTCTTCCAGGGGGGCTGACTTTCTCGCCGATGTGGCGCGCGATT
>Ga0193697_1000761_pt1 | contig 10737 bp, 14 predicted proteins | sample L3m2metaG_FD_145073 | JGI IMG/M metagenome (GOLD analysis project Ga0193697, IMG submission 145073) | Soil microbial communities from a riparian zone of the East river system, Colorado, United States - L3m2 | ecosystem: Environmental > Terrestrial > Soil > Riparian zone | place: USA: East River... | reverse complement strand
GACGGCGACGCCGTTCGCGCAGCTGTTCAGCATGCCGAGAAGCGCGGCGATGCCGCCGAAGCTCGCGCCGTAGCCCACGCTGGTCGGCACCGCGATCACGGGAACGCTGACGAGACCGGCGACGACGCTCGGAAGCGCGCCTTCCATGCCGGCAACCACGATGATGACGCGTGCGCTCTGCATGCGATCGTGTTCGCTGAGGATCCGATGGATGCCGGCGACCCCGACGTCGTACAGGCGATCGATCGTGTTGCCCATGATCTCCGCGGTGATGGCCGCCTCTTCCGCGACGTGCAGATCCGAGGTGCCGGCGCACGCGATGATGATCGTGCCGTGGCCGCGCGCGATCTCGCCCTGCGCGAGCGTGATCGCCCGCGCGTCCTCGTGATAGGTCGCGGCCGGCGCGATCTCGCGCACGGCGTCGAAGGCCTCGGGCTGGGCGCGCGTCACGAGGAGCGGCCGCCCATGGCCGACGATTCGTGCCGCAATGGCGGCAATTTGCCCGGGCGTCTTCCCTAGCCCGAGTATCACTTCCGGAAATCCCTGGCGCAGCTCGCGGTGCATGTCGACGCGAGCGAAGCCCAGATCTTCAAAGGGCGCGGCGCGCATCGCGGCGCCGATCCGATCGGCGGCGGCAGCCGGGTCAACCATTCCGGTCCGAACCGACTCGAGCAATTTTTGTAGGTCCAAGCTGGTCATAGCGACGCGACGTTTGGTGGTGCGCAGTTTCGAAATGTCCGTTAGTGTCGCATGCCCGAAGTGCGATACTGAGGCATGCCAAAGCGGTCACGCAGCGGAAAGCCCAACTCCCGTAAACCGTCGGTAAAATTACCGACACCAAAACGGCCTGCGCGCCTCGTATCGAAGGCGCATCAGCAGGAGAAGGATGAGAACGAAACGGCCTTCAGCATCCTTCATGGCATCATCAAGCGCGGCGAGGCTGAAGGGAAGAACCCGCTGGCGGTCGCATTAGGGCGCATGGGTGGCCTTAAGGGAGGTCGCGCCAGGGCGGACAAGATGAGCGACGGTGAGCGCCGCGCCAGCGCCGTGAATGCCGCCCGCGCACGGTGGGCGAAGAAGACATCTACGTAGACCGTACAGACAAAGAGCCGGGTTGCCCCGGCCCTTGTGTCTCCCCTCTCCAACTTGCGTCAGGGGACGGAATAGATGGTTGTCAGCCACCGCTAAAGTAACGCGGCCCGTCCCCCCCGGTCAAGTTCCTGAGAAGCGCTGTCGCTGACGGGAATCGAACCCGCATGGACCGAAGTCCGGATGGCTGACAACCATCTGCGTCTGCCAATTTCGCCACAGCGACCCCACCTTTATACGCCGCCTCCCAGTCGAGATCAAGGGCCAGATCCATCAATTGATCGAAATTGGAGAATACGCTGTTTTTGGTTGCTCACTAACTCTAAAACTGGATCCACTGCGTGATACACTTCGTGGCGTGGCACTTAACGTCGTCAGGTCGGATGCCCCGCCGCAGCCGCTAGAGCCCCAAGTGGCCGATCCGCAGCCAAAGGCCAAGCGCCCCAAGCCGGCAAAGATACTCCCTACCGAGCGGATCAGCTTCCAGAAGCAACTCGACATGTTGAGGGCGTACGCGGTCGCATATGACGCCGACAAGCAGCCGGTTTCGAGCCTGCGTTTGTCGTCTCTCATTGGCATGGCCGTAACAACGGTCCCACACGCGACCCCGTTTTTCGCCGATGTCGGCTTGATTCAGCGCGTTGACAATGGCTATGTGCCATCTGCTGATGTGATGAACTACCGGCGGGCGCATAGTTGGAGCGCAGACGATGCGCCATCGAAGCTGGCATTGTTGCTTGGTCAGACGTGGTTTGCCGGGGTGATTCTGCCGCGCTTGGCGCTAAGGGGATCGCTCGACGAACGGGAGGCCATCTCGCTCTTGGCAGAAGCTGCTGGCGCGACCCCGGAACACAAGACCGCGCTTGAATTGCTACTAGAATTTCTTCGTGCGGCAGGCCTCATAGAGCGCGATTCAGGCCTGATTAAGAAGCCGGCTGTTGACCCGATAGCGCACCTAGCCGAATCACCGGCTGCTATGGCTCCTGCTGGCACCGCTCCGTCAATTGCTAGTGCGGCGCAATTGTTTCCTCCGACCGCGCTTCAACAACAGCCGACGACAACGGAACAACAACTGCTCGAGATTTTGGATCCTGACAACATGTCCGAAGGAGAGCAGGATGCCGTCTGGACCCTGCTGAAGTACCTAAAGAGGAAGGGTCGCAATACGAAGGGGGAACTCACATGACAAAAGTGACCGGCTTCTGCGCCCAGCCCGTCGGCGCTGGAGTCGAACTGTGCAACAAGACCAAGGGCCGTTCCGCCAATCCCTAGCCAGGTAACGGAACGGCCCGTGATGGGCACCCTACCAAAAGAGCACCGCTCACGCATTATCGGCTGCTTTCCTTGCGCCAGCAAGGGCCGATAATGCGCGCAATCTCCCTTGACTTATGCGTGACCGCTCACGCATAATTACCTCATGAACAAGCTGACTTCGGCGAAGCGGGCCGCGATTGTCGCAGCCTTGGTTGAGGGAAACAGCATGCGCAGCACCTGCCGCATGACTGGCGTCTCGCTGCCCACCGTCACCAAACTGCTCACCGATCTTGGCGAGGTCTGCGCTCGCTATCAGGACGCGATCCTGCGTCACCTGCCCTGCGCGCGGATCGAGTGCGACGAGATTTGGAGCTTCGTTGGCGCGAAGCAGAGGAACATCCCGATTGAGAGGCGCGGATTCGGCATCGGTGACGTGTGGACGTGGACGGCCCTCTGCGCCGACACGAAGCTCGTTCCGTCGTGGTACGTCGGCCCGCGCGATGCGATTGCGGCGCACTGGTTCATGCGCGATCTGGCGTCTCGCGTGCCTGGTCGTCTCCAGTTGACGACCGACGCGTTCCGCCCGTATCCCGATGCCGTCGAGGAAGCGTTCGGCGCTCGCGTGGACTACGCGACGATCCAGAAGAACTACTCGTCCGACATTCAAGGCGCGTCGCGCTACAGCCCGCCACGAATCATCAGCAGCGTTACGGAGGTGCTTAAAGGCAACCCTGATCCCGCTCTCATTTCAACGTCGTACGTCGAGCGTCAGAATCTCACGATGCGAATGGGCATGCGCCGATTCACGCGCCTGACCAACGGGTTTTCGAAGAAGGTCGAGAATCACGCGGCAGCCGTCGCGCTACACTTCATGCACTACAACTTTTGCCGCATTCACAAGACCACGCGCGTTACCCCGGCCATGGCGGCGAACGTCAGCGATCACGTGTGGGGACTGGACGAGCTAATCGGACTGCTCGAAATTGCGGAGGAAATTAAACGGGTCGCATGAGTGCTGAGTCGGCTACAAAAACGGGTCAAACTTTAGCACTACCACGTGGTGCTGACGTGTTCGTTCTGCCCGTGTGCCGCGTTATAGTGAACGACACGCAGCGATCCTGCTGACCTTTGACGCTGCCCGTACGGGCGTATGCGAGGTGACCCCAATGCCCTCTTTCATTCTCCGCGGCCTCGACTCTGACTTCTGGGCGCGTGTCCAAACCAAGGCGAAGGCCGAAGGCGCAACCGTCAAAGCCGTCATCCTGCGCCTGCTGACCGCATGGCTCGGCGTGCTGCTGGCGCTGGCCGTGGCCGGCTGCCACGACATGCAGCCGTCCCCCGTCACCCCGCCCGCCTCAATTGTCGTGGTCCAGCAACCCATCCAGCCTGGCAACACCGCCACGCCGTTCGCGATCCAGATCAGCGCCAACGGGGGCGAGACCTTCACGGACACGCCGTTCCAAACCTCGGTGACCGTCTCAGGGCCGACCGACCCAACCAACGTCAGCGTCAACTGTAACAACGGCTCCGAGCTGCAAGCCTATCCCGGCCGGCGAGGGTCGCTCATCATCACGTGCGCCTTCACGGCAGCTGGCTCCTATCCGATCATCGCGACGGCCCTGGATCGCTCGAGTGGGTTCTCGACCAGCGCGCGAACGGATGTCACCGTGAGCGTCCGGCCGGTGCCACCGCCACCGCCTCCACCGCCAACGCCGACCGTGCCCGAGCGGCGGCTCTTCCTGGACGTGACCTGCACGGCGAATGTCGGCGGCTCAACCCCGTGCAACGTGTCTGGCCGGATGAGCACCGGTGAGGTCGTAACGTCACAGTTGCGGAACGTGCATTGGGATCTGGGCAACGGGGATACGGTGGTGACGCCCGGGCCGACGATCACCTATACCTACAAGCAGCCGGGCACGTATCTGGTGATCTCGTCAGCGACGGTCGATGGCCTGACCGGTGAAGGACGATTCACCGTGGTGGCCAAGTAGCCGAGGGCCGCGCCGAGCCACCTCTCCACATACGCAGACGGGGTGATCTGCGGTCCCAGCGGGAGGCGCTCGGCGGCGGCTAGCTGTTCACCATGTTGCAAGAATCTGCGCGCCGCCAGTGACGGGCCCCTTCCACGTCTTGCCAATGAACGCCTGAATCGTCCAGACGTCGTTCACCTTGGCGACTACGGCCGCATTGACCCCTGCGTTCGTCGCGACACCGACGAGCGCGCCGGACTTGCCCTGAGGTAACGCGGCAACAGCTTTCGCAATCGACGCGGAAATATCTGGAATCAAATGGTCGGGTGGCTGGGTGAAGGCGACGCCGGTCATGACGAGTGTTCCCCCTCTCCGTTATAGACCGGCTCGGCAAGCGTCCAACCCCTCGCAAAGTTCGCGGCCCACGTCTCACGTCTGGGCTTGCCTGGATTCCAACAGGCGAGGTATTGCCGCCAGCCGATGTCCTTCTGTCCGCGACGTGGAAGCGGATACGGGAGCGTCAGCAACAGCAGCCGGGACAGCCCCACCGCGAGCACGTCGTGAAACTCAATGGCGGTGTGCAGCGCGTCAGCGGTTGGCTCAAGGTCCAACCAGCCGCAGAGCGTGCGGAGATGCGCGCCCGCAACCTTGTGATTCAGCACGGCCTTGATGCCCGTCTTTTCAAATTGCGCGTAGCCTCTCGCCGGGCCGCCTGCTGCCTGCCGCCGCGACGTCAGTTCAGATTCTTGCAGCACGATCGCGATAATGAGCGCGCGCGCCGCGGGCGTATCGAGCTTCGACGACAGCAACCACAACGCCGGTTCGACGGCGATGTGCAGGAAGACGTCCGGGGTCATGCCGGGAGCACCAGCCATCCCCGCTTGGCACACTCGATCTCGGCAATCTCAACGGCGTGTGCAAAGTCATTCGCCGCGAACGGCCGATCGAACTCATCGCCAATTCGCGACATCGCCTGCACGGTCCATCGAAACGGATGTGCACCGGACGGGCCACAGCAGATGGATACCGTGATGCCAGCACGCCCGAGTCGTTCCCATCGCTCAAGAGCGGTCATGCCGGGAGCACCAGCACTCGCACCTGTCGATCCACCATGTAGGTCGCGACGCGGCCGCTCGGATCGAGGTTCGCCTTCACGCGGTCGTCGTAGTTCCCGCTGCGCACACCGTGATCGATGAGCGGCGTCAGTCCTGACCCGTCGAGCGCGACGAGACTCAGGTGCGTATCGCTGCTGTGCAAACAGCGTCCGCCGCGCGCCGAGACGTAGCCCATATTCGTGGTGAGAAACAGGATGCGCGGCGCTTCATTGAGTCGATCGAGCGACCAGATCACGCACGCGCCTGGATCCGGCTTGTCGGCTTCCCCCACCACGTAATCAGGGCCACAATCCGAGTGCCCGATCGCACGCGCCTGATCGCCCAGCCAGCGCGTCTCGCGGGTGTCGAGGTTGATGATGCGATTGTCGTCGCCGGTCCCGCGGTCCTCTTTGATGATCACAAAGCGACCATCACGGCTCACCTGTGATTCGTCCAAGACACCGACCGTCGGCCAGAAATCCAACTTGCCCCGATGTAGCGTGACCGTGCCCATCTTCTGATAGTCCGCAGTTTTGAGCGTCGCGGACTGCGTGCCCCCATCATCGGAGGAGTGCCACTGATCGATCATGTAGGCGCCTGGAATCGCACTCGCGTCCAGCACCACCTCGTCGTGGCCTGTGAAGGGATTGACGCGATGCAGTCTCGGCCCTTCAGCGATCATCACCGACCCGTCCGGCGTCCAGTACCAGAACTCCGTCTCACCCATATAGGGGACGAGTGCCCCTAACGCTGAGACGTGGCCCGACGTCAGCTCTACGCTGAAGAATTGTGGACCGCCCGTATTGCGACTGCCGGCACAGACGTAGGCCGTGCCGTTGTGGATCCACGCATTGGCCCGGTCGGACATCATGCGCGGGGCGAACTCGCCATCGCTCGCAGTGGTGACGTGGATGACGCGGGTAGAACCGCCGCCAATCGTTACCGGCACCACCTCGTCTGGCCCCCCCGGGTAAACGGGCGGTGTAATATCCGGAGGCTCGACTGGCGGCGGACTCGGAGGCACGACGAGACGCGCCTCATAACTGAACTTGTCCCACACCGGGGTCTTCTGGCCGGGCACGATCCAGTTGTCGTACACGACATCGTTCCCGTCACCTTCATGTGCGGTCGTGACCGCGTGCGTGTAGTGCCCGTCGGGCGTATCGATCAGTGGCATTAGGGCCTCAGTACAGCGTATAAGACGCCTGCGATCCCCAGAAGCCCGCTGAAGAGTGACACCACACCCAGCAGCACGACCCACACCAGATTGATGCCGGCCCCTTTGCCGGTGTCCGTCGCCTGGTTACGCGCCATCGCTTCCACCAGCGCAGAGAGTTTCTCCATCTGCGGATCCGCGACCGTCTGCTTCCCCTTACCTTCTGACAGGGCGAGTTCCACCGCCGACAGGCGCTTGTTGAACTCGGTCGTGTCGATCGCGCGCTGCTGCGCGGCTTGTTGCGCGGTCGTCGCCACCTGATTCCGCAAGGTTTCCGCCGTGGTGTTCGTCGTCGTCGCCAACGTCTGAATCGCGTTGAGCGCTTGCGCGGCGGTCTTGTTCACATCTTCGCGATCGACTTGGCGGATGGAATCAAGCCGCGCGGATTCCGCGCCGCGAATTTCCATACTGTGCGCCGCCCGGAGCGCGGCCATCTCCTTGACGTGCTGGTTCTCAGCATCGAAGTAGCGCCGTTCCGCTTCCCGGAGATCGTCCTGCCGCCGCCGTTCCGCCTCCACCAAATCCAAGACGTTCTTGGTCGGGTCCACAACAGCGCCTCCCTGCGCGTCCACGCCGACACCCACTGCCTGGTGAGTGGACGCCTTGGGCTCTGCCATCACGCCTCCGAAGAGGTGGGCGGAGTGAGGCGCGGCACCGCCACGGCCGTCGTCGTGCCCGGTAACGTGAACGCGGTCGGCCGCACGGTGAGGGTTCGCAGCCACATGTTGCCGATGGCCACCACGGCTGCCTGCACCGGCATATAGCGCGGCGGGATCAGCGTGACCACTTCCGTCAGCGATAGCACAGCGACGAGGAAGTTGGCGGCGTTGAACCACATCGTGCGCGAGCTCAGGACACTGATCGACCAGTACTTGACGGTGACTGGTGGCACACGGATCGGCGCCAGGTCGGGAACGGGTTCGCTCATATGTTCGTCTTTGGGTTCTGCTCGAGCCCTTCGAGCTTGCCTTCCAGGCGCGCCTTGTCTTCGGACGCCTGCATCAACAGCGACAACTTGCCATCGACCGCGACCGCCATCGCCCGTTGCCCGAACCCGAGCAGCGTGAGAATAATGGGCGAGGTCACACCGATCACCGTGGCGATGATGGTCGGATTGTCCGGCACATAGATCGCCAGCAACACCACCGCCGCGATGGTCACAAGCGCCATCCCGACAATGCCGATGACGTACCACTTCACGGCTGATGCGGCTCCAGCCACTGCTAACCGCCGTTCTTCCATGTGCCCAGCGCTTTCAGAGAGAAACCGCGTTGTGCCTCGCCTCAGGTCGTACTAGTCCGGTGCACCGCTCACGCTCCCTGCGAGTTCCGGATGATCGGCCTTGATCTGCGTCATGACGCGGTTCTCTAAGGAATTTGTCGACAGATTGGCTTTGTTCAGCGCACGGAGCAGGAACTGGCCCGTCGGGGTCGTCGTCGCGTCGTACGTAAACTCCAGTTGCCGGCCATCGGCGACGAACCCCGATCCGTTCCACGGCCGGAGCACAATCGTCACCGTCAGCAGCGTCATGTCCAACCCGATGAACGCTGGCCGGACAGTCGTAATGCCGGACTTGGCGAGCACTGGGGTGTTGAGTGCCAAACTTTCAGCCATCGTTCGTCCCTGATTAACTGGAGGCCAAGTAGACCGCCATGCCTTTGATCAGATCGCCGCTCATCGTCGCGTTCGTCACGTTCGAACCGGTCTGGTCGTAGAGCGTGATCGTGGTCCCACTCGGGGAAATCTGTCCCTGTTTCAAGGTGGATTCGCTCATGCGGGAGAACACGAACGCCCCGTACGCCGTGGCGTGCGCGGTATACGGCAGCCCGCCGAGCACCGCGTTGGACCCGTTCGCTGTGGCGGGATAGTTGATGTCAAGAAAGGCAATCACCAACTGTCCGATCTTGATCGCCTTCGCCTGTGTGTTGTTGGTAATCGTGAGCGCGGCGCCGCTCCCATCAATGACGGTCCAGTTCGTCGGAGTGCCCACCGGCGGAATGAGCGCGAGAGCGGCATCGACGTCGTCGTAGATGGCATCGATCATCGCCTTGTCCACGGGCGTGCCGGCGACACCATCGGTAAGCGTATTGAAATAGGTCCGGTCCAGCGCCATCTAATTCCTCGCCTGCCGCAAGAGCGCTTCGTAACTGAACCGCCGCGACGTGGCGGTCACCTGACGCCGTGGCCAGGTCCGCTGGGCGCCATCAAATTCGGTCATCGTCACGCTCTGAATTTTGAAGGTGCCCGCAAGGGCCAGAAGCGTTGAGGTAAAGGTGACATCGCGCCCGGCCCGGTGGTCGCGGAGGAACGTCTCGTAGGTCACCGTGACCAGCGGATCTTTGACGAGCGTCAACTGGGCCTGTGCGCGGGCCACGGCTTCCGTCGCAGACAGGCGCCGATCCTGGAGGTAGTCTTCAACCACGCCATCTCCACCCACGGCCAGGCCGAGTGCGGTTTGTGCCGCGGTGTCGTTCACCGTCACCAACAAGTTCACGTCATCGCCGGCCGTGATCGGGTACTGAATGGACCCGTCTCCCGACGCCGCGATCCGCACGATCAACGGCATCGAGACAATCGGGGTGCCGTAGCGCACGGTCGTCGTCAGCGCGCCGACACCGCTCGAGGGAATCCCGGTCAGCGTCAGGCCACCCAGATCCGTGTACTTGATGTACTGCCCCGCCACGAGCGCCCAGCCACCATTGCCAGACGCGTACGCCTGCGTCGACAGGAAAGGCGTGAGCGAGGTCACCTTCATCGTCGTGGACCCGGCCTGCACTTCACCGGCCGTCGAGGTCAGGCCAGACGTATCCGTTGAGGGGGCGTTCGCCCCGAGCGAGCCATCCGCCGTCGTGTCGGTGATCGCCGTCGTGCTGTTGTTGGCAATGGTGGATTGCAGCTTGTAGGTCGACCCGTTCGCGACCGTCCGATACACCTTGCGCCCAGTGACACCGGTCGGCCCCTGCGAGATGACCAGATCCGCCGCGAAGTAGAGCGCGGTCGCGGCGCCGAGTTCGGTGGATCCGAGCGAGCCATCCGCGAGCGTGTCCGTGTAGGTGCCCGTACTGTTCGAGATGTCCGCGACTTTTTTAAACGTCGACCCCCCGGCCGCCGTCCGGTACACACGGATGTTGGTGACAAGCGCATCCGACGAGGCGACGACGTTCAGGATGGCCGACCGATAGAGCGCCGTGCTCGACGTGGGAATCGTCGTACCCAGACTCGCATCGGGAATGTTGTCGTAGTAGAACGTGGCGTCGTTTGAGCTGAAGCCGTCCGACGAACCAGGCATCGCCTTCCATGGTCCCCCCGTCGCATTGGACCGATAGAACTTGCGATCGAAACCGGCTGGCGGAGAGGAGTTCCCACTGCGCGCCAGTTTGCTGCCTTCTCCAATGCTGACCCCGAACTCGTTCGATGCAGGACTGCCGGTGGTTTCGACACTGCCATTAACGAACGTGAACTTGTAATTGAAGTGCACACCACCGGTATCGTAGCCAGTGCCGCTGTTGTTAAAGGAGGCTGTCCCAATCGCGCTTGGCGCAGAGGGGTCTCCACTCATCGTCAGCGCTGATGACTCCGTGCTTGCCAACGTTTCCCCGAGGGCGGTCAGATAGGCATACTTCCATTTGTAGACGCCGCTCGCCGTGAGATTGCCGCCGAACTCTTTCGTCACGCTCGGCGCGCTCGGCTGAGGAACGGCCGTCCCCATCGTCACCACAGTCGAGATCGGACTCGGCATCGTCTCCCCAGCGGCCGTGGTAAACGTCTGCACCCACGAATAGTTCCCGGCGCTCATCCCGGCTACAGCGCGCCTGGTCGCGAGCGGGGCATTCGTCGGCGTGACCGCCACGCCGACCTGCGAGCCCGTCCCCCCTGCGAACGTGCTGATGTAATGGATGCGCTGCGGACCGCTGGTGACATCCCCGCCAGCCGGGTCGTACCAACTCGCATCCGCTACGGGAATCACTTCCTCGCCCGACGGCACCGTCACGAGCGCCGTCGAGCCGCCGCCTTCCACCGTGACGCGCGTCCGCACGCCTGAGAGGTCACGGGACCACGACACATGGCTGGCTTCGCTGCCCGTGTCGGTAATCGGGGTCGCCGGGTCTGTCAC
>Ga0193697_1000756_pt1 | contig 10759 bp, 8 predicted proteins | sample L3m2metaG_FD_145073 | JGI IMG/M metagenome (GOLD analysis project Ga0193697, IMG submission 145073) | Soil microbial communities from a riparian zone of the East river system, Colorado, United States - L3m2 | ecosystem: Environmental > Terrestrial > Soil > Riparian zone | place: USA: East River... | reverse complement strand
ACCGCACCGGTACCGCGCGGCAGATACTTGTCCACCAGCGCACGGTAGCGGCTCGCCGGCAGGCCCGGGTACGTCACGTGAGAGGCGAGTTCGTGCGAGGCAAGATACGTGGCCACCCCGAGCGCGTTCTCGACGTGGCGCGCCATGCGCAGTGACAGCGTTTCGAGTCCCTGCAGGAACAGGAAGGCGTTGAACGGACTCATCGCCGCGCCGAGGTCGCGCAGGGTCTCGGCCCGCAGCTTCATCAGATAGCCATAGGTGCCGAAGGTTTCGTGAAACTGCAGCCCGTGATAGGCCGGAGATGGATCGGCGACGACGGGAAAGCGGCCGTTGGACCAGTCGAACTCACCCGAATCCACCACCACGCCGCCGATGCTCGTCCCGTGACCGCCGATGAACTTGGTCGCCGAGTGCAGCACGATGTCAGCGCCCCATTCGATAGGGCGGCAGAGGAACGGTGATGCGAACGTGTTGTCCACGATCAGCGGAAGCTTGTGGTCGTGCGCGATCGCCGCGATCGTCTCGATGTCGAGGACGTTGCCCGCCGGGTTGCCGATCGTTTCGCCGTAGAAGGCCTTCGTGTTCTCGCGCACCGCCGCCTTCCACGCATCCGCATCGTCGGGATCAACCCACGTCAGGCCGACGTTCATCTTCCGCAGCAGGTGCTTGAACTGGTTGACGGTTCCGCCGTAGAGCGCGGACGAGGAGACGATGTGATCGCCAGGCTGGAGCAGCGTGAAAAGTGCGGCGGCCTGCGCCGCGATCCCGCTCGCGAAGGCGACCGCGCCGCATCCCCCTTCGAGGTTCGCCATGCGCTCCTCGAACACGGCCACCGTCGGGTTCATGATGCGCGAGTAGGTATTCCCGTACTCCTGCAGGTTGAAGTACGCCGCCGCCGATTCCGGGTCCTCGAACACGTAGCTCGTTGTCTGATAGATCGGCACAGCACGCGCGCCGGTGTTCGGGTCGGGGCGCTGGCCCGCGTGGACCTGGCGGGTTTCAAATCCAAACTTTCGAGCTTCTTCCATGCTTACTCCAACCGGGACTCTGCCCCGGATCTCGGTTCGGCCGCTTGACCCGCGAGGAACTGCTGGATCAGAGGAGTCTGACGCGCTTCCTCCAACAGGAAGCAGTCGTGCCCGTACGGAGCCTCGATCACCTGAAGCTCGACATCCTTGTGAACCGCCCGAAGTGCTTTGGCGAGGTCCTCGGATCCCGACGGTGGATACAGCCAGTCGGAACTGAACGCGATGAGCAGCGTCCTCGCAGACACGTTCCTGAGCGCGTCGACCAGGCGTCCGGCTCCATACTGCCGGGCGAGGTCGAAATAGGTCAGGGCTCGCGAGGTGTAGAGGTACGTGTTCGCGTCAAACCGCCTGACAAAGGTCTCTGCCTGGTGGCGCAGGTAGTTCTCGATCTCGAACTCCGGGTCGGTCAGCGTGTAACGAATGTCGTCCGCGAACTGCAGCCGGCGACCGAACTTTTCGCCGAGCGACATCGCCGAGAGATACGTGATATGGCCGACCATGCGTGCCACGCCCATTCCAGCGTTCGGGGCGCGTCCCGTGCCGTAGTAGTGGCCGCCCTGCCAGTCGGGATCCGCCATGATGGCGTTGCGCGCGATGGCGTTCCAGGCGATGCCTTGGGGTTGAAGCGCATGGGTGCTCGCGATGACCACGATCGCGTCGACCTGATCGGGGTATAACACGGCCCATTCGAGCGCCTGCATGCCGCCGAGCGACCCTCCGGCGACGGCCGCGAGCCGCGCGATGCCGATCTCGTCCAGGAACGCCCGTTCCGTGCGGACCATGTCGGCGACGGTGATGACCGGAAAATCCGATCCGTAGCACCGGCCGATCGCCGGGTTCGTGGATGAAGGGCCCGTCGTTCCGCGGCAGCCTCCGAGCAGGTTGGTGCTGACGACGAAGAAGCGGTTGGTGTCGAACGCCTTGCCGGGGCCGATCATGCCGTCCCACCAGCCGAGGCCACGGGCGGCAGTTCCGTCGCGATCCTCAGCGCCGAAACCGTCCCTCGTGCTCTCCGGAGGCGGCGTTTTCGCGTAGCCGGCCGCATGCGCATCGCCGCTCAGCGCATGGCAGACCAGAATCACGTTATCACGCGCCGGCGACAGCGTTCCGTACGTCTCGTAAGCGATCCGGACGGGATGCAGCGTCCGCCCGCAGTCCAGCGCCAGCGGACTGGGAAGATCCAGGAACTGCGTTTCGAACGTGCCAGCGGAGCCGGCCGCGATTCTCGACGCCCGTAGGGCCATGCGCGCGATCATATCCTTGGTCCCCTCGCGTGCCCATGGCCGTTGGATGAGGAGAAGCGTTCACTCAATCGAGCTCGAACGCGAGAAACACGAACTGTCCGTTCCGCTCGATCTGCAGCACCACCGGTGCGTGCGGCTTCAGCGCGTCGAGCTGCGCGCGCAGACGATCCACCGACGCCACCGGGATGCCGTTCACGGCGTGAATCGTGTCCGCCGTCATCAGCCCTGCGTCCGCCGAATCGATGTCGCTCCGGGTATGACCCGCCACCATGACGCCCACCGGCACGCGCAACCCTGACGCCAGGCTTTCGTTCGCGCTGGAGAGGTCGATCGCGAGGACGCGGAGCTTCTCGATCAGGCTCTTGTCCGGATCGACGAGGTCCGACAGACGGTCGAGATCGTGCGGCCGCTCCGTCATCGTCACGTCCGCGGTATACCACTCGCTGCCGCGCAGCACCTTGAGGCGCACCACATCGCCCGCGCTTCTCGTGAAGAGTTGAAACGCCAGGCGCGGCACGCCATCGATCGGCAGGCCGTCGAGGCTGACGACGATGTCCTGCATGCGAAGCCCCGCTTGCGCGGCGGGGCTGTCGGGCGACACGTCGGAGATCATCGCGCCCCAGTCCTGCGACAGGCCGAGCCCGCTCGCGAGCGCCGGCGTGATCGTCTGCAGCAGGATGCCCAAATCGCCGCGATGCAGGTGACCGAACCGCCGCAGCTTCGAGTACGCCATCTGCACCAGCGCGCTCGGGATGGCGAATCCGAGTCCCTGGCTGCCGCCGGACTGCGACACGATGAACGTGTTGATCCCGACCAGTTCGCCGTTGACGTTGACGAGCGGCCCGCCGCTGTTCCCGTGATTGATCGGTGCGTCGGTCTGCACGTAGACCAGCGGGCTGTCCGGGTCCGCCTGCCGCGCGACCGCGCTCACGATGCCCATCGTGACGGAGTTCTTCAGCCCTTCGGGACTGCCGAACGCGAAGACGAGCTCGCCCTGGCGCACGGCGTCGTAGTCGGCGAGCGGCAGGGCGCGCAGCGCGTCGTCGTCGACCTTCAACAGCGCCAGATCGATCTCGCGCGCCACGCCGACAATCGTTGCGTCCACGGTGCGTCCACGCCCCTTGACGATCGTCCGCACGCCCCCGTCCGCGCTCGGCGGCCCGGGCAGGACCACCTGCACGCGTCTCGCGTTGCTCACCACATGGGCGTTCGTCATGATGTAGCCGCCGGCGTCGAGGACGACGCCGGACCCCATGCTGCGTTGACGGCCGATGACGAGATCCGTGTCGGTGCGCGACGATTGGTCGACCGGCCCGTAGCTCGTGACCACGACCTGCACGACGCTTCTGGAGACGCTGCCGACCATCGAAGCGACCGACCCGTTCAACTGTTGAAGAGCGCTCGCGTGGCTTGAACGCTCCTGCGCCGCGGCGGTCTCTGCCGTCAGATGAACGAGGAGAGCCGCCGCCGTGCTCCAGACGATCCGTTTCTTCGAGCCCATACAAACCTTTCCTGGCGCCAGGCTTGCACTTCCGCTGACCGCCACGATGAATTGGACTCGAAAAACATTGCAGGATCGTGGCGGTCACATAACATGACTGTGTCAACCGCTGTCCTGTCCCAGCGTCAGCGTGTCCCAGACAGGCGACAGGCGCCCATGACTGAAACCGGCCCGAGGGCGCTGCGGCGCCGCGTGCTCATCGTTGAAGACGAAGCGCCGATCCGGGAGCTCATGCGGCTGCATCTGGGGCTGGCCGGTTTCGACGCCGTGGAGTGCGCCACCGGCACGCTCGCGCTCGAACGGGCGCGCGCCGAGAAGTTCGATCTCATTCTGCTCGACGTGATGCTCCCGGGTCTCGACGGCATCACCGTCTGCCGCGCCATTCGGAATCAAGGCGTCAACACGAGCACGGCCATCCTGATGGTGACGGCGCGCGACACGGAATCGGACACGGTGCTCGGCCTCGAGAGCGGTGCCGACGATTACCTCGCGAAGCCATTCGGCGTCCGCGAGCTCGTCGCGCGGACCGCAGCGTTGCTCCGGCGCACGGGACGTCAGGGCAGCGCGTCAGCCGCCCCAACCCAGGGCGTCGAGTCGGGCGATCTGTCGCTCGATGCCGACCGCCGCGAAGCGGTCGTGCGTGGCACGCCCGTCGAACTCACGAAGCAGGAATTCGATCTGCTCTATCTGCTCGCCTCGCGCCGCGGCATCGTGTTCAGCCGGACGGCGCTTCTCGCGAAAGTCTGGCACGGCGACACCTACGTGACCGAGCGCACGGTGGACACCGTGGTCAGCCGGCTGCGCCGGAAGATCGAGCGCGATCCTCAGGATCCCGAATTAATCCTCACTGCGTGGGGCGTCGGCTACAAGTTCGTCGATGCTGAGTGATCCGGCGAGTCGTTTGCCGGCCACGAAACCACGAAATCACGAAACCAAACTGATCTTTTTCGTGTTTTCGTGTTTTCGTGACTAGCCCCAAGCCCCTAGCGCCGGCTCCAGCCCCTAGCCCCTCACCGCTGCTGGTGCGGCAGAACGATCGTGAACGCGGTTCTGCCGGGGACGCTGTCCACTCGAATCGACCCCCCGTGGCGCTGGACGATCGCCTTCGTGATTGAAAGGCCCAGCCCGCTCCCATCGGAATTGTTCACGCGCGCGGTATCCGCCTTGTAGAACCGATCGAAGACGAACGGCACGTGCTCGGGCGCGATGCCTTCCCCTGAATTGACGACCGACAGAACAACTGATTCGCCCTCGGCACGAGCGCTCAGCTCGATGAAGCCCTGGCCGCCGGACGAGGTGTGGCGAAGCGCGTTGGCGAACAGGTTTTCCACCGCCTGCTCGATGCGATCCGGATCCGCCGTCACCTGGTCGGCCTTGTCGTCAATCGCGACACGGACCGCGATGTCCCGGCTGCGCGATTCCTGCTCGTGACGCTGCATGACGTGCTCGAACACACGCCCGATCGTGAACACGCGCGCGTCGAGCGGGCCGATGCCGTTTTCGAGCCGCGCGAGATCGAGCAGGTCCCGCACGATGCGATCGAGGCGCCGGGTTTCCCGTTCGAGCGTCTCGAAATAGCGCTCGCGCGTGGCATCGTCCAGCGCCACGTCGGCCATGTGCAGCGTTTCGACGTAGCCGAGCATCGCGGTCAGCGGCGTCTTCAGCTCGTGCGACACGTCGGCCAGCATCTGACGGCGCAGGCGATCCATCGTCTTGAGCGCCTCGTCCCGAACCGCCAGTTCCTGAGCCATGCGGTTGAAGGCCGCCGCCACCCGCGCGACCTCGTCGCCGCCCGATTCCGGCGCGCGCGCCGACAGATCGCCGGCGCCGAGCCGCACGGTCGCCGCTTCCAGAGCCGTCAGCCGGCGGCGAGCCGGCCCGAAGATGATCGCGGCCGCCAGCGTCGTCGCGACGACCAACAGCAGCGTGCCCGGCACGGACAGGATTCGTCCGAGATCGCGTGTCACCGGGCCGCCCGGCGGCAGCGGCGGCAGGACCGCCATGCCGCGCAACTCGCCCGCCACCTGAATCGGCGTCATGACGACCGCGGTTTCGAGTCGGGGTTCGCCTTCGCGGCCGAATGTCCGCCCGGCGAGCACCGCATCGACCGAGCGGCGGATGTTGACGCTCAGCGGCTGCGACCGGTTCGACGCCACGCGTCCGTCTTTCATGACGACGACCAGCGGCTGGATGCCGCCGTACTCGCGCGTGATGAACGCTTGAAGATTCAGCTGGGGATCCTGGGCGAGCGCGGCGCCAATATCAGCGGCGACGATCGCGGCGACGTTGTTCGGCGAACGGCCAGGAAACGGACCACGCCGCGCCAGGATGTAGTTGAACAGCGCGCTCTGCGCCGCCAGCACCAGCACGACGAACACGACGAAGCTGAAACCGATGCGGAAGTAGAAGCTTCGGTACCAGGGCGCCCGACTCGCGGCGCGCGTCGAAGTCATTTCTAGACCGAAATCGCGACCTGACACGAGGCGCTGTACCCGCTGGCCGGAGAGCCCGTGGGCGTGACGAGCTCGGCGGACAGGCTGTCGGCGAAGATGCCGTCGGAAAGATTCGACATCGGGTTCGAGCCCCTCGAGGCATAGACCCCGCTCGCGTACACCGTGTTGTTCACGCTCTCGGGAAAGGCAATCTGCGTCGCCTTTCGCGAAACGCCTCCGGCCTTGACCTCGATGTGGATGTGCGTCGCGCGGCCCTGATACCAGCCGGGATAGATCGTCGTGAATGTGACTTCGCCGTTGCCGTTCGTCGTCTGAATGCCCCGCAGGTAGGTCTGCGTCGTCTGCGAACCGTACTCGGAGTAGTTACCGGTCGCGTCGCACTGCCAGATTTCCACGTTGGCGCCGGATACCGCCGCGCAGGCGGCGTTGACGTTGACGACCTTGATCGTCAGGGTCAAGGCCGTGCCGGGCTTGCTTTCGCGGATGTCGCTCCGGACGATGCTGGTGACCGAAGGGTAGGGCCCGATCGTTTCGCTGGGCGTGACGGCGCAGGCGGCATTGGTCGACCCGGTCGTCGTCCCGGTGGTCGATGTTGCCGACGGGCTGGTCGCCGAATTACTGCACCCAAAGCCGAGGGCCGCTCCCGCCGCCGCGCCCATCGCGCCGATGGCTTGTCTTCGATTGATGCTCGTCGTCTTCACATGAACTCCTTGCTTCTCTCATTGAAAACGAAAAATGTTGGGAATTTGTGGCTGACGACCATCCATTTCGCGGTTTTCGGCGTCTATCATTCAAGGATGCGGTCCGTTCGCGCGGCTGGGGTGGTTCTGGCCCTGGCGGCTCTGGTGGCGACACTGCCGGCGCGGGTGTCTGGCAATGGCAATGGTGTCTCGCTGCGCCTGCACGGCTCGGTCGAGCCGGTTCGAAGCCATCCCATCGTGGTTCCCCGCCTGAGCGGATCGGGTCCTGGCACTGGCGGACCGGGCACCCTGGTGATCGTCCGGCTCGTCAAGCCCGGCACGCGCGTCAAGCGCGGCGATTTACTGATCGAGTTCGACCGGCAGGCCCAGATCAAGACGGCGCACGACCGGCAGGCGGAGTATCGCGATTTCGTCGAGCAGATCAACAAGAAGCGCGGCGAACAGATCACCGCCCGCGCGCACGGCGAGGCGGAGCTCAAGACCGCCGAGAATGCCGTCAAGAGCGCCGAGCTCGAGATCCTCAAGGCCGAGGTCGTCCCTCCCATCACGGCGGAGCAGAACCGGCTCACGCTCGACGAAGCGCGCGCCAAGGCGACCCAGCTCCGGCGCACCTTCGACCTGCGCCGGAAGGCCGACGTGGCGGACATCCGCGCGCTCGAGATTCAGCGCGATCGCGCCATGAACGCGTGGAAGCACGCCGAGGCGAACGCCGAGAAGATGCGCGTCGTCGCGCCCATCGACGGGATGGTGGTGCTCAAGTCGACGTGGAAGAGCGGCACCATGGGTGAAGTGCAGGAAGGCGAGGAGGTCCGTTCGGGCCTCGGCATCCTGGACGTCATCGATCCGTCGGCGATGCGCGTACGCAGCAAGGTCAATCAAGCCGACGTCGCGGCGCTTCGCGTCGGCGGCCCGGCGCGCATCACGCTCGACTCTTATCCGACGCGGACTTTCACGGGCCGCCTCGAACAGCTCTCGCCGATTGGCGCGGTGAGCCAGATGTCGAATCGGGTCCGGTCGTTTCTCGCCGTTTTCAGCATCGATGGCAGCGATCCGCACCTGATGCCGGATCTCGCCGCGGCGATCGATATCGGCGGAGAACGTGATGAAAGCGCTGCCGTGAAAGCCACGCGATGAAGAAAGGCTGGGCGATCCTCGCTGTGGTGTTCGTCGTCGCGCTGTCGGTCGTGGCGGCAGCCGCGCTGCGCCGCGACAACGGCAAGACGTCGCTGCCGACGGCGCTTGTGACGAAGACGACGTTCATCGACTTCCTGCAGCTGCGGGGGGAAATACGGCCAGTGCGATCGGTGGTCCTGACCGCGCCGTCGGCCGGCAGCGACCTGCAGATCGTCGACCTGGCGACCAACGGCTCGAAAGTCGCCTCGGGCGACGTCGTCATCACGTTCGATCCGACGCTGCAGCAGCGCACCCTCGAAACCAAGCGGTCGGAGCTGAAGCAGGCCGAGTCGGAGATCGAGAAGGCCGAAGCCGAGCAGCGCCGCCGCGTCGCGTCGGCGCAAAGCGAGCGCGACGAGGCGAAGAAAGCGCTCGAACGGGCGCGACTCGAGATTCAGGGCAACGAGCTGCGCGCGCGCATCGACGCCGAGAACTTCATCATCGCGGTGTCGAACGCCGAGGAACACGTCCGCGAGCTCGACAAAAAGATCGAGGGGGAGCGGATCGCCGCCCAGGCTGACGTCGCGATCGCCCGGCAGAAGCGCGACAAGGCGCAGTACGACGTCAAGGAGACCGAGCGCATCATCGGGTCGCTGCAGGTTCGCGCCCCGATGGACGGATCGATCTCGCTGATGGCGAACTTCCGCGCCGGTGGACCTGGCCGTGCCGCGCCGGAGTTCAGGCGCGGCGATCGGGCCTGGTTCGGCGCGCAGATCGCGGAGTTGCCCGACCTCACCACCGTGCAGATGACCGCGCGTGTGGATGAAGCCGACCGCGGCCGCATCCAGACCGGCAGCGCCGTCCGGGTGCGCGTCGACGCCGTGCCCGACAAGGAGCTGACGGGCACGCTGAAGGACATCTCCGTCGTCGCCAAACCAGACTTTACGACGTGGCCGCCGGTTCGCAACTTCGACCTCGTCGTCGCGCTGTCGGATTCCGATCCGCGCCTGCGATCGGGCATGAGCGCGTCGGCGCGCGTAGAACTGGACCGTCTGCCGAACGTGCTGGTGGTGCCGACTGGCGCGGTGTTCCAGCGGGGCGCGGCCACGATCGTCTACATCGTCAATCGCGGCGACGTCGAGAGCCGTCAAGTGACAGTGCTTCGGCGTGGACGCGACCAGATCGCGATCGCGTCCGGCGTCGGCGAAGGCGACCGTGTTTCGCTGAAGGAACCGGAACAGGAAGGCGCCGGCAAGTGATCAAGAAGGCCGCGATCGCGATCGTCGTACTGCTGGCTGCCGGCGCGGCCGTGCTGCGCAGCGTGTCGGCGGCCGCGCCGAAGGCGGTCCCGACCGCACATGTGCAGCGCGGGCGCGTGCAGGTCACGGTCTACACCGTGGGCGATCTCCGCGCCTCGCGTGCGATGCAGTTGACCGTGCCGCCAATGGGTGGGCAGCTCCAGATCCTGAAGCTGGCAGAAACGGGACAGCCCCTCAAAGCCGGCGACGTCGTCCTCGAATTCGATGCCGCCGAGCAGGAATTCAACCTCGAACAGGCACGATTCGATTTGCAGCTCGCGGAGCAGGAGATCGTCAAGGCCGACTCGCAGACGGCGGTTCAGACGGCTGACGACGAGGTCGCGCTGCTGCACGCGCGCTACGATGTCCGCCGCGCCGAGCTGGATATCCAGAGCAACGAGCTGGTGGGCGCGATCAAAGCCGAGCAGAACGTGCTGACGCTCGACGAGGCGAAGCAGCGGCTCGCGCAGCTCGAAGCCGATGTGAAAACGCATCGCGAAACCACCAGCGCGTCGGCCGACGGCCTGCGCGAGAAGCGCAACAAGGCGCAACTGTCCGTGCAGGTCGCCGAGCGCAACATCGAGAGCCTGCGCGTCCGCGCGCCGTTCGACGGCTTCATCACTGTCCGCACCAACTTCATGGCGTTCGGCGGCATCGGGTTCCCGGGCATGATGCCGGACTTTCGCGTCGGCGACGCGGCGTTCGCCGGCCAGCCGATCGCCGACGTAATCGACGCGTCGCAGGTCGAGGTGACCGCCAAGCTTTCCGAACAGGATCGCGCGAACGTGGCGCCCGGGCAGACTGCCGAAGTCAATGTGGACGCGGCGCCCGATGTGCCCTTGCGCGGTACGGTGCGCACCGTGAGCGGCGTCGCGTCGCGCGGAATCTGGGACGCCGGCAACCGGATGTTCGACATCGCCTTCGACGTCACCGGCAATCCAGCGGTGCGGCCCGGTGTGTCGGCGGCCATCGCGATCTCCGGGCAGGCATTCGACAACGTCCTCTACGTTCCCCGAACCGCGGTGTTCGACGTCGGCGGCAAACCGACCGTCTACATCCGCAACGGCGGCGGCTTCGACGCGCACGAAGTGCGCGTGCGTGCCTGGACCGACAGCGTCGCCGTCGTCGAGAACATCGAGCTGGCGGCGGAAGTCGCGCTGGTCAACCCGAACTCGCCATCAGGTAAACAGCCCAAGGCGGCGCCACCGGCACCGCAGCGCGCCGCCCGATGACCTCGGTTCTCTGGCTGCCCGATCTGGGGCGCAGCGTCGACAACCTGCTCCTCCACAAGCTCCGAACCCTGCTGACGATGCTCGGCATGATCTTCGGTGTGGCGGCGGTTGTCGCGATGCTGTCGATAGGCGCCGGAGCGCAGCAGCAGGTGATGGCGTTCATCGAGGGGCTCGGCGTGCGCAACGTCA
>Ga0193697_1000755_pt1 | contig 10760 bp, 19 predicted proteins | sample L3m2metaG_FD_145073 | JGI IMG/M metagenome (GOLD analysis project Ga0193697, IMG submission 145073) | Soil microbial communities from a riparian zone of the East river system, Colorado, United States - L3m2 | ecosystem: Environmental > Terrestrial > Soil > Riparian zone | place: USA: East River... | reverse complement strand
ACGAACGTCGGCGGTGCGCCTCCCAGTGCAACCGCAGTCGCGTATGGGGATTCCGCAACCATTACTTCCTCCTACTCGTGACATTCGTGCGGTTGCTCTGCGCGGGCACGCGGAACGGATTACCGAACAGTCCTGAGAGGAGCCGTCCCAGTGCCTCAGGGCAGTGATTGTCCTTGGACATCGGCTCCTCAGGCGCTGCCCGCCCCCGGTCGCCTGCCTTCTGCGAGTCCGGATAGCGCCATTCGTTGAACTCGCGGATCGTGTTGACGCACTTGCGGCTGATGGTGAGGCCAGGCTTGCGCTCAGGGTGGCCCAAGTCTAGGTGCTCCGGGGTCATCTTGAGGAATCGGCGCATCCACTCGATCCGCCCCTGCAGCAGGATCGACCCTCCACGGTAGGCCGGAACCTGGAGCGCCTCCGAGATGGCGCGCGTACGGTCCGGCTCCGCTGGGTCCGGATAGAACATCCGCGTCTGGGCGGGGCACAGGCCGCGCGAGCGGATGTCCTTGATGGCTTCCTCGGTCGTCACGCCGGTCTTGTAATACTCATCCAGGATGTGGATGCGCTTGCGGTCCGGCGAGACCTGTACCAGCAGCCAGGCGAACGGGTTGGTGAAGCCGTAGTCCACCGCCGCGTAGGTCGCCCACGCAGAGTTGAAGTCGTGGTCGGTGACGTGTAGCTCTTCATCGAAGTCCTTGAGCACGCGCCCAACGAACTCTGTGAACTGCGCGGCCTCCTCCTGGTTGAACATCTCCATGCTCATGTCGAGGAACAGCGCCCAGATCTCTGGGTGGATACCGGTCGGTGCGGCCGCGCCGTGCGTCGCGCTGAAGAGCATCTTGAGCGTCGGTATCAGCCGGTCCATCCGGCCGTACCGGCGCGCCTCCGTCAGCCGCGACAGCAACTCCTCATCGACTCCTCCGGGGAACAGGTGCGGGTTCACCCAGGCTGGGGCGCGCCAACTCTGCCAGTCGGTCCGCTGTGGGTCCAGCCCTGCCATGTAGAGGTCGTAGAACCAGTTCTTGCCCTCGGGGGTGGAGAGGAATGCTGTCCAGCCGGTAAAGTCCGCGAGCGTTGGGCGTAGGTACTTGATCCACACACTCGGCTTGAGCTTGGCGGCCTCGGAGAAGATAGCTCCACTCAGGCCCTCGCCAACCAGCGTCCCCGGATACTTCGCGCTCTTGGCATGCACGATGAATCGCCGGTCGAACAGGCTGGCAACCATCTCGCCGGACTCTGGGTTGTAGTAGCTCCCAGGATGGTCGAGCCGCATCCCGATCCGGGTGATGGAGTCCCAGAAGACACGGAACTCCTTCTCAGAGTCGCTGTACTCAGGCCCGACAATCCAGTACTCCCGGCGCTTCCCTTCGCGCTTGAGATCATCCAGCTCATACCATGCGCGATACGCCTCCGGCACCAGTAAATGCCCGCCAGTCTGGCTCTTGCCAGCGCGCCGCCCGAACGCCACCACCTTGTTGCGCGCTCGGCTCGTGATGACCTCGCGCTGGAGCGGGTACGGCTGCCAGTTCGTACGATCCCATGTCATCTTGTGGATCTGCAACGGGATCGGTGGCGTCCGTCACATAGTCGGTGTCGTCATGCAGGCTCCCCTGCTGGCGGGGCAACATCAAACGTGAAGGGACGCTCAAAGCTGCTGCCAACTGAGCTGATGCCAAACCCAAAACGTATCTGTGACGCCGCAACCCTGGTCTCCTCGATCAGCCCGAGCGTTGGGGCTGCCAGGTCCTCCATCGTGTCCTCGGTCGCGTCGCTCTCGACCTCAACAATGTGACCGGCGATCTCAAGATGGACCTTGCGCATTGGGCTCCTCGGTGTCGGCGTACTCACCCTCAAAGAGCTTGCGGAGCCCTTCCTGCCATCCAGGCATCGAGACGTCAACCTCAAAGCCGCCCTTGATACCCGCCCGGTCGAGCAGGCTGTTGCACGCCGCAATCACGTCCTTCTCCGGCGTCATTGGGTTGAAGGCTATGGCCAGCAGCCGGGCCGCTACGGCGTCGCTCGCTCCGGCGATCCGCATACGCGCGGCCTGCCGTACCGCTGGGTTGTAACCGCCATGCGTGACGCAGACCTCGGCTCCGGGGATCGAGGCGCGGAGGCAGGGGCGGGTGAGAGCGTCGTTGTCCGCGTCGACCACATAGCGCCCCTCCTTGTCGCGGAGGTAGCTCCGGGCCTTACAGGGGTTTGCCATCCTGGAGACGAACTCGCCTGCCTCGTCCAGGTCCTCCTGCAGCCCGTTCCATCGCCACTGCGCGCCGAACGGTACGTTGGTCTCTTCGTCGCCGATGCGCTCGATGTCTTCCCAGTGCGCCATCAGCCATTCGAGGTCTGCCTTGGTATTGCCGCGAGAGGCCGTGGGGACCTTGACATCTGTCCGCCCATCGTCCCCTCGCGGCATACCGCGCTTGGTGCTTACGCCCTTCTGTCCACCTGCCATGAGGAGGAGTGTAGCTGGCTACTCCCAGATCTCCGTGTCGTACCACGCCATCCAGCCATCGTCGGCCCGGACGATCCCCATAACATGGAGGAGCGCGAACAGTCGGTGCTGGCTGATGTGGGCGCTCTCAAACAGCACCGTCTCGGGCACCGGCGTCTCGTTAGCCTCTTCCGGGTCCTCGCCCATGACCAGGGCAACCCGCACGCTGACCCAGTTGCCGAGGTCGCGCACCGTCACGTGCGTCTCGCGGTCCGAGGCCTGGTACACGAACTCGCGGTCATCCCGCAGAACGTCGTCAATCTGTTGGTGTTTATCCGCCCAGCCCGACGACAGGAGCTTGGCCCACAAGGCTTCCATTTCCGGCGTCTTGAGGATCGGGGTGAACGGGTCCGGCGCGCCGGACGTGCCGTGTACGGTCATCAGGCGCTCCATGGTCGCGGGGCAGGAGTCCTGCCGGGGGTATACATTGGTGTTCCTGGGTACGGCGTCGGCGCGCGACCCGTGACACGGCCGCCCATCCTCGCCACGTTCTTGTTCAGGTCATCAATCTCCCGTCGCTGCCGGGTTACCTCAGCCACAAGCCAGTCCACTGTGGGGTCGGAACGTTGGGCCTGGACGGGTTGTACGTAGTCCGGTTGGCCCGGCACAGGCTCGGTGAAGAATCCCTTATCAGCCAACAGCGTCTGGTCTTGCTGGTCGCCCTCCCAGACGATGTGCACGATGAAAAATCCCTCCGTGTCGGTCGCGCTGGCGTACTGCTTCCACCAACCGTCGTACTGCCAGCCGTTCTTGCTGCCCTGAGCCTTCAGGCTAGCGATGTACTCCTCGGCCTGCTCCTGCGTCTTGAACTGCTCGAAATGCTCTCGCGTCCTGCTCACCCCGGACTCCCTGCTGCTTGCGTAGGCGCTGCCTCGGCCGGATCGTTGAGCCGGGCCTCGACCTCGGCCAGCAGCGCCACCAGTCCTCGCGTGTCGTCGTACGGCCCTGCGTAGTCCACAGTGATCAGCTGTGTGATCAGAACGTGGAACTTGTTGAGGGTGTCGACCCGCCCAGCGAGGACTCCAGCCTGCCACGCCGCGTCGTGGACAGCATCCACCTGCTCCTTGGCGTACCTCACTGTGTCGCTCATAGACCGATCCTCTCCCGAGCGCCACGACTGCGGCGAGTGCAGACGCAGAGACACCCCGCCGGATCGGTGGCGGGGTGTCTCTGGCCCGGGTAGGCGGAATTCAGACCTTGGCGGAGTCGGCGTCGTCCTCGGTGCCGCTCTCCACAGTGTCGCCGTCAGGCGAGGTTCTGAGCTTGTGCATGCGATCTCCCGTCATCGATGGTTCCCCGGTCCGGAGGATCGTACCGCGCGACGCGACCCCCGACACGGGGGCACCGGGGGTCGCGTCTGGGGAGTGAGATTTTGTTGCGGCTTGGATCCTGTGAGGAGGAGTGGCTACCGCATCCAGTCTCCCATCGTCGGCCCTGTGCCCGACGGTACGCCCAAGGAGGCTGTGCCGCTACCGCCCGTGCCCGGCGTGGATCCATTGACGGTCCACAATCCTGCACTCGTCGCCCGGAACAATGGGACGTTCGCAGTACTCACACCAGTCCTCGAATGCGACCACGACAATCTGATCAGGCGGCATGTTCTCGTGCAGCTGATCGCTTGGCACGCTCTCCATCGGCTACCTCCTGGTTGAACTCCTCGGTGATGTCCTCGCCGGATAGCTCGACGCACTTGCGGTGGTTGTGCCGCCGTACGACCCGTACCAACTCCTGATTGATGAAGTGGGCGAGCGGGTACGGCTTACACCAGCGGCATCTGGTCTTCTGCATGGACCTCGCCCTTCTTGAGGTAGATCAGGCCGCTGGCGTCGCTTCCATCCTCGGCCGGATACGTGAAGCTGATGGCGAACTCATCCGCCGCGCTCCACTTGATCCGCCCTCGGTGCTCGCCTAGGGACTTGGGGAGGAGGACGCGATCTCCCGGATTCAATGACATGCTGACCTGACTTCCTGCACCGTGTGCCATACGTACCATCCGGCGAGGATCGTTACAACGATGCTCAGCGCGAGGACGGTAACCGCGAACCAGGGTGTGGGGCTGCGCCAACTCATCAGACGATCGTCCGGAAGTTCAGCGGGATCTCCAGATGGTTGATGACGATCCCAGGCTCGGGCACAACAGTCTGGGCCTCGCGTAGCTCCTCGCCCTCCCAGAACCAGACGTTGACGCTCTGCCCGAACTCCATCCATTGCAACATTACTTCGTCTCGGTTGCCCTTGTACGTCACCGAACACTTCCGGAGCTTCACCAGCGCGCCGAACGGTGCCCTCACCCGACCGGCCGACAACTCCACGTCGCTATCCGCGTCCGCCAGATCCTTCACGGCCACTACGTAGGCCTGCTGCGCGCTCATCCCGTTTCCCTTCCTCGGAAGCGCCTAGCCTCGCGCGTCCGGAGGCGCTGCCGCTAGCCAGCAGCTGTCCGACTGGCCTCAACATAGTGGTGAACGCCTTACAGACGATGGCGACCGAGACGTTGTCGGTGTCAGGAACGCTTGCCACCATGCCGGACCTCTCGCGTCTCGTTGAACTCCATCTTGGTCCTGACAGCGTCCTCGATGTCGACCCCATATGCACCGGAGATGTCGAGGATGCGTATGATGATGTCTGCTAGTTCACTTGGGATCCCGATCGGCTTGGTGTACCAGCCGTGTCCCCGCAACAGTTCCCGGTCGTCCACGTTGTTGAGGCTGACCTCACGCGTCTCTGACGCCGTTCGGAGGCGCATCCTGTCGCCGTGCGCCTCCAGGTTAGCCGTGGGAGCATCCGGCGTCCGGGAGGTCACCTGCCAGCGCGGCTTGTCGACCTCATAGCCGTTGCGCCAGTCCTCCAGGGCCTCGGCGCACTCGCTCACCACAAGCATCAGTAGCTCCGCGAAGGAGCGCTGGTCTAGTGCCCAGACGCCAATGCCTGCACCGTTTACCGTGACCTCTTCGCCCTCGCGCCCGTCCCACCAGCCCTTGGCGCGCGCCGTCTCGTGTACCGCGTCGCGTAGCTCATTCAGGCTCATTGATCCTGATCCCTTTCCAGGTCTCATCGAGGACGGGCAGTTTGGCCGCGTCCTCTTCCTGCACGAATGTGATGCGCCGCATCGTGAGCGGAGCGAGATCCTGCAGCATTTGCACCGGGATCGCCACGGCCTTCTGTGTACTGGTGGCTTCGTCGGCGGTGAGCGCGGGCACCATCCACTCGGTGCCATCCGGCTCCATGAGTACCAACAGTATCCTCATGGGTGCCTCCCGTCCTGACCGCCATCGATGAAACCAGCCGCGTATCCCGCCGCGTAACCGCGTCTTGGCGGCTCCGGCGGAGAAGTCTGGTTGAAGTGGATGTTGACCGGCTCCGAGGACGCGCCGCGTAGGAATCGAAGCATCGCCAGCGCTCCCTGGCACATCTCCTCGCTCGGCACCAGCGAGTCCTCCGGTATGGGCTTGACGGCCTCGGTCCTGAGGGCCGCACAGCGGAGGATGACAGGTCCGGAGGTCTCGGTGAGTACCAGCGCGACGCCGCGTGAGATGTACAGGCCTACCTCGCCGTTTGGTAGCGTCCGCACCCGTTGCCCGAACTCCATGCTCATGACTGCTGCCCATGTAACCTCAGTTGCAGCACGGCATCGAGCGTGCCGGTCTGATTCGTGTCGCGCTGGTACAGCATCGTCTGCAAGTTGTCTAGGACGTTCACCAGGAGATCGGCGATGATCCAGTCCATCGTCCTAAGTCGACCGTCTTAGCCGAACCGGTTGAGAAGCGACATGAGCGAGGTCCTGAAGTCCTCAGCCTCAACAGCCTGTGCCTTCTCCTGTTGCTCGGCCATTCGCCGGATCGTGACGCGAGTGGGACACGGCCAGTCCAGTTCGCAGAAGGAGCAAGCAACCCGAGACTGCGCCCAGCCAGCCTCATTCCGGGTCATGTGCTCCTCGGGCGAGTGGTTCCGATCCGCCATCTTAAGGACAGCGGGATCTGTCAGGTCAAGGATCATCCGTCGAGCCTCCCCGCCCCGGCGTGCCTGCCGCTAGCGACGAAGAGTGAGAGCCAGCAGGATTACAGAATTATCAACAATGCAATTCGGTTATTGCGTCGTCTCCCTGACAAGGAACCCAATCTCCAGGCCTGTCTCCTCCGTCACACACGTACCGGCCTCAGGGAACCACCAGGAGCCTGGCACGTTACAGGCGGAGCTGAACGCATGGAACTCCTTGACCAGCCTCCATCCCAGAGCCCGCCCCAGGTGCGCCTCGCAGGCCTGCGTCATCTCATTGAGGCCCTCATACCAGATGTGCCAGTCAGCATCCTTCCAGCACTGGTTGGCCGGATCGACGTTGTCTGGCCAACCCTCCATGAACAGGCACAGCGTGGTGTCCTCGCAACTGATGTCCATTACTCCGCGCTCTCTGCCCAGTCGGCATCGACGCCCTTGATGGATAGCGGGAGGTTGTCGTTGTGCGCGTCTACCACATCCTGGGCTATGTCCTTGGTCTCCATCAAGCCGAGGAACACATCGCAGTTGCCCTCGGTGCCGTCCTCCCGCTCTCCGTCGCCAAGCACAGCCCAGATTGTCCGGCCATGCTTCGATCCCACGCGCCAGACGCAGTCAGCGTGGTCACCCACGGGACTTCACCGCCTCGACCTCTGCTCGGTATACCGCCTCAGCAAGCGTCATCGACTCCGCATCCTCCTTGTCGTACTTCGCAGCCGCCCCAACGTGCGGCGTATGCGGCGGCCGGTGCCCCGGCTTCCGCTCGCAGCGGAACGTCACTGTGTGGTTCAGTCGCGCCTCGAAATGAGGCACCTCTATCTCCATGGTCTCACCACAGATATCAGCCACCTGCTGCGGCCTCCTCCCCTATCTTTGTTGCTGCGGCACGGTCCTTCAGCTGAGCCCCTAGCTCGGAGATCCTGCGCTCCAGCGCCAGCATGACGGAGGCGTCGCCCTCATCCGTGTTCCCCACTATCAGCGCGAACCTGGCCATCATGGCGTGCTGCGCCTTGATCGCCACCATCTCGCTCTCCATGGCTGCGGTCATGTTGGAGTTGACCAGGGTGTGGATCTGTGACAACCGCCCTGAGACCTCGGCCGCGTTGAGCCTCGCCAACAGAGACTGCTCCTCATCGTGCTCCAGCAGGAGCTGAGCCGCTGTAGCCGCCTGCTCCGCTACCTCCCGTACCCTGTTGCTAGCGGCCTCAGCACGAGCCGCCACCACGTCCTGTCGCGCATAGTCCTCCTGCTTGGCCTTGCTCAACTGCCTTGAGTTGAGCCACGTCGTGAGGAGCGCTCCACCCGCCACGACGACCGCAATCCATATCGCGTCCGTCATCGATTCGTCCTCGGCATCGCATCAACGTCAGCCGTCTCCGGCGTTGAAGTCGCGTCGGTCGGGTTGGTTGCATAGATCTCCCACAGTTGCTCTTCAGGCCGCAGATCACGGTCCATCCTACGTTGTGCATCTATCATTGTGCCATCGTCCGCACCAATAAACTCAGTGTGGTCAGATGGCACCTTCTTGTACGCCATTACATCCTCCAATCGTGGCGGGCCCATATTAGGTCGCCGAACAGCTGTGCCTATAGGGGACACACGAACGTATTATCTACTCATAAGTAAGTACTGAATAGTCCGTTTGCGTAAGAGCCTCTTAACTATTACCTATTAATTAAAAAGAAGTAAGTTATTAGGCCCGGAACCCACGTTTTCGCAGGCCAATGCCCGGTCCCATAGTGGTTTCATATTGGGCCCGGATTGGTACCCTTGGGCCCCGGTGCAAAGCGATTGTCCCGGGCCCATTACGGGCCCATATCTGAAGGGTCGACCGGCGTCCCGCCGACCCGCAGCGACCATCCATTGCGGAGCTTCAGCCCAACCCTCACCCATATCTTCTCCCGACCGTCCTCAGAGGACTCCCCCACGCGGAGCCGTACCCGGTCCAGCCCTCGCTTGCTCAGCTGTCGGCCGAACATCTGCGCCGTCTCGGGACGACTGCCGTTGTCGTTGCACCACTCCTTGTACGCCTGGTAGATATCCGCAGCGCGTACCGCAGCCTCGGCCTCGGTTACACAGGCCTCCTTGAGGAATCCGTCCAGGTCCGATAGCTCCTCGCGGGTCTGCAGAGTGGCCTCGACAATCGCCGCAGGCACGTCCAGGAGCTTCTCCTGACAGTACATCCTCCAGCCCTCCACGAGCCAGGAAAGGATGGCAGACGCACACGCCTCCGAGGCCAACTGGTCGGGTAGCGTCACGTCCTCCTCTGCCGGGTCAAGAGTCCCGTCCATTCGGATCGTGTAGAGACGCCGGTATAGCGCGAGGTCCGCGCCGTTGATCGTGGGCGGATCGTTGGAGACGATCCATGGCGTGAACGATGGCTTAGCCACCACCATCTCATTGGCGAAGTTCAGCCGGGCGGAGAGCGTGTCGCCGCCAGTAATCCGCTTAATCTCATCCGCATGCAGGAACCAGTCTGACGAAGCCTCGCTGGCGACGATGAAGCGTCGCCGCAGGAGCCGCACCAGTTGTACGTTCGCCCCCTGGTCCTTCGTCGCGCGGAACAGCGACAGGTTGAACGGCGCGGCGTAGTCCCCCAGGACGTACTCCACGGCCTCTGCGAGCGTGGTCTTGCCCGAGGAGGTCTTGCCCTGTATGAGGAAGAGCAGCCGCGCCGAGTTACGCCCGTACATGGAGTAGCCCATTGCCTTCTGTAGCCAGTGCCGGGTAGGCGCGTCCGGGACCAGGCGCGTGATGAACTTGTCCCATAGCTCCGAGGTCGCACCCTCTACATAGGACGCTGCGGTCACGAGCGTGATACGGTCCTCGCGCTCGACTGGACGGAAGGAGGCCCCATCAGCCTCCAGCTCCAGCACCCCGTTCGGGCACAGCAGCCGCGCCGGATTCGCGTCTAGCTCCTGGGCCTCCCAGGTCATCCCGCGCATCGACCTAGCCAGGTCCACCATCGCCTTGAGCCGTCCGGCGTTGCCCGAGGAGCGGATCCAGGCGATGAACGCCGCACGCGCCTTGGGCTCCTCGATGAACTCTGCTTCGCGCTCCATGCTACGCACCATTTCAAAGGCCCACCGCTGAACCTGGCCGGAGCGGTCCAGCACCCAGCGCCCCCGCTCCCAGATGTGCCATCCTCCGAGGCCATCGACGTAGCGGATGTCGTCGCCTACCCAGTTCACGAGCCGCTGCGCGTTCCCGATGTCATCGCGTGCGTAGTCGAACGCTCCCGACCCAGTGCGCGGAGTCCGCACAGGCGACCACTCCGACGTCAACAGCTCACACGGGTCATCCTCGGCCACGTCCCCCTCGGCGGAGACCTTCTGAACTCCCCGGATGAGCATCCGAGCCCACTCGCCCCGCGCCTGTCGCTCACCACGCCGCCCCTTGACTGCCTCCAGGAACGTGTTGCGTAGCTTCCCCAGTCCCGAGAGGACTCCCCCGTGTCCGGCAGCCGCATCGCCGATCAGGGCCCACGCCCCGTTACGTGCTACGTCGTGCGCACCGCCGTCATCTCCGGCCTCCCGTACCTGTCGCTGGTACTGGGCGAGCGTCCGCGACATCACGGCACAGGCCTCGCCGGAGCCCCGGTCTGCGAGCCAGGCGCGGATGTCGTCCTGGGATAGCTCCTCGGTCGCCCGCGCTGCCCATGTCTTCCCGGCAGTCAGCCCCTCCACCCATGAGGATGGCAACTCAGGTAGATCGGGGGGCTCCGGGACCTCGTCAGCGACCCACTGGCCGTCCGGCCGTCCCCAGACGTACTGCGCGCCGTTCGGGTGCATCGAGGGGCACACGACCGCATAGCGATGATCCCAGCGGATCAGGTCCACCCCGCCACCGTAGAACTTCCGCAGGCTCTCTGGCCACGAGAGCCCTTCGGGGACGCGGTACAGCCGGATACCTGACCCTGTGCCCGGTCGGGACGTAGCGACCCACGTAGCGGGCAGCGCGCCCCATGCCTTCTCCGCCGCAGCGAGCGTTTTGCTCCCCGCCCGGTCGTCATAGGCGTCCACATCGATCCCCAGCACGCCACGGGGCAGCCGGAGGGCAACGTTGCCGCACGGGAACGACACCTTGCCGTCGCCAACCTGATACCGGGCGCGAGGCTTCGCCCATTCGCGGGACTGGATGTCCCCTACCCAGACGCCATCGGCTCCTGTGTAACCGTCTGGGGGCGGGTGCTTGTCGCCGGTAGGCAGAGGGATAGGGCTCCAACCAAAGCCAGCGTAGTCAACAGCTGCCAGTTGGTACGGGGTCATACGGC
>Ga0193697_1000753_pt1 | contig 10773 bp, 9 predicted proteins | sample L3m2metaG_FD_145073 | JGI IMG/M metagenome (GOLD analysis project Ga0193697, IMG submission 145073) | Soil microbial communities from a riparian zone of the East river system, Colorado, United States - L3m2 | ecosystem: Environmental > Terrestrial > Soil > Riparian zone | place: USA: East River... | reverse complement strand
CCCGACAGGAGACAAAGATTTTTTCTGACGTCCACCTTTGATTTTGCGCAAGTCGCGCTGCTTCAACGGGTTCGGATCGTGAAAAAAATGCCCTGCCAGATTTGAACAGACCCCCTCTCCATGGTATCTATATATCGGAGTTTCGCTATCCGTTTAGGGTTGGCAGAAAGGTCTTGCTTGTGGTGAGGTTCGGGTAGCGAGTAAAGTTGGCCTCACCACCCTTCTGAGCGCCTTGGGTGAAGGCGTAAATGACCTTATCACCTTAGAGCCAGAGTGTTCCTCTGGCTCTTTTTTTACCTTGTTGCCCGGAAAAGCAGGCCCCAGCAGCTCGTTCCGATGGCTCGCAGCAACAGTGGCCTGGTCTTCCCGCTAAATAGAACCCGATGCAGAAGACTCGACCATTTCAGTCGGGTTTCGAACCGTTTCCGAGAATCCCGTTGCAGTCCTTCCAGCGCTTCCGCCCAGCCGAGCAGGCCGGTCGCATAGGCTGCAAGGGGTTTTACCGCCATTTCCGCGGATTCGAAGGCCATGGACATCCCATTGCCGGTTACGGGTGCGGGCATGCTCAAGGCGTCTCCGACGGCGCAGCCGTTACTCGCCAATCTGGGATATGGCGGCAGCCCGGCAACCGCGCAAAATGAAGCTTCGTCCCATTCGGCATTTGCCTGGGCAACCGACTCTTTGAGCCGTTCGATGCTGGGTACGACACCGTCGCCGGGCTTGCGTCGAAACAAGCCGCAGACATTTACCTGGCCGTCAGCCAATCGGCACAGCCCGACGTAGCTGTCGGTGTCGAAGCGCATTTCAAGGTCCGCTTCCAGTTCCACGTCTCGCGCGTGCGCCTTCAAGCCATACCACTTAAAGCCTGCCGCCTGGGCCTGGATGCGACGTCCGCTTGCCTGAACGAGTCCCTGGCCGCACGCGTCCCCTTTCCATCGCGAGTTCGGGCGCAGATCGCCGCCTTCCGCGCAAAACTTCTCCGCCAGGAACGCATCAAGCCGGAAACGCGAAATGCAGACGGCCTTGTCCGGCAATGTGCGGTCAAAAACCTTTTTGGCCTGACCAAAAAATGCAGTCGTGCTTGCTGTCCGGGCGCCTTCCTTCTCCAACTCCGCGAGCAAGCCAAGCCGTTGCAGCGTCTCCAAACCGCGGCCGCTGATGAATTCGCCGCAGACCCGATGCCGCGGATATTCGCCAGCCTCCCAAATTGTTACCGGAACGCCTTCACGTCGCAGACCGATGCCCAGCGTCAGACCGGCCAAGCCACCGCCGATAATCGTGATCGGCTTCATGCGCGCCCCCGCGCAACAAACAAATGGCTGAACAGGCCTGCCTCGCGCTCTTCGATTTGCCACAGGTCCGGCTCCGGCCATATTGCGCCGAGCTCATGATCCCGAAAACCCGCCCGCACGCTAATGCGCGCATCGTGACGCGTGACGCGATTGCATCCAATTAATCCAAGCAGCGAAGCGGCGAAACCAGGCCACGCGCCGCGTCGCGGTTCACACGCGATAAAAACAACGCACCTTTGGGCCGCGAGTTTCAGCAATTCCGTCAATTCCGTTCGCTGGAAGTGATGCAGAAACAGATTTGCGACGATCGCAGTACCGTTGTGATCCGCCGACGCTCTCAGCCACTCAAAGACATCCGCTTCCACCACGGTAACTTTGCCTGCGCGGCTGCGAAGCGCAGTTGCCGTGCAGTCACTAACAATTGTTTGTCGATCCACGAGAACGACTTCCTGAATTCCCGAAACATCTCGCAGCGCACTTGCAAGCAATGTCCCATCGCCCGCTCCGATATCCACCACTCGCTGCGCCCTGGAATGCTGCAACTGTTTGCGGATCATCCCCGCATGTCCCATGAGCGCATTGATTCGGACAAGGTCGCACCGGGAACGTTGCGCATCCGGCGCTTGCGCGGGAAGTTCATCGAGAAGCTCCGGCTCGACTACTCGCGTCATGATCAACTCACTTTCAGGAACGCCCCGTGGCAACTGAAACCCGCGCCGAACGAGCACATCCACCACAAACCGCCCGACGCTCCACTGCGCAACGCGCGCTCCAACACGTGAAAACAAAACGGGCTGCTCACGTTCCCTATTTCCCGCAGCACAGCGGCGCTCCAACGCAGGTCCGACTCGTTCAGACCAAGTTCATTTTGCAGCGCGATCAGGACGTCGCGTCCGCCCGCGTGAAAAATCCACGTGCTGATGTCTTTATGTTTTACGCCGGACTTCACGCTCATTTTTTCAAAGAGTGCGGCCGCATATTTCCCTGCGAGCGCGGGAACTTGCGGCGCGAGGATGTTGCGTAGCATTCCGTTCCGTAACTCAAAGCGCAACAGGTCGCGCGCACTCGGATCCAAATGGGAATCCGCGTTGAGCCATTCAACCTGCCGTTTCGATGGCGCTGGTGCGATCGAGAGCACTGCCGCTCCGGCGGCATCGGCAAAAAGACATGCGCTCACCAGCACTCCCGGGTCGTCGTCGAGGTAAAACGCCGCACTGCACACTTCGACACAGATCGAGAGCACACGCTCGGCGCGCCCACTCGTGAGAAGCGCTTCGCCTGCGCGCAAATTTGGCAGCGCCGCGCCGCAACCTTGCCCAACGAGGTCTAATGCGTACACATCGGACCGCAACCCCAGCCCTTCAGCGACGTAGCTGGTCAGCCCGGGGCACAAATACCCGGTGCAAGTGCTCACGATCACGGCGTCGATCTCTTCGGGAAGAGCGCCGGCCCCCTGCAACGCCCGTTTCGCGGCATTGCACGCAAGCACTGGCGCATTCTTTGCGAAACGCGCGTGAAGCGTATCGGGATCGATTTGAAAAACCTCTTCGATTGAATCCAGGGAAAGGTGCCGCGCATCGATCCCATTATTCCCGAGCAGGACTTTTTTGATAATCGCCCGCGCGCGCGGCGGCAACCGCTGGAATTTCTCCAACTTGCTTCCCTGTCCCCAGCAATCGGCTTGTGAGTAGCGTTGCGGTGGGACTGCTGTTCCTGTTCCCGTGATAAACATCAGAACCTCCGTGCGCCCTCTATCCCTTCAAGATTGCATCCAGGTCTGTCGTGCCGATTCTTGTCGCGCCCGCCTCGATCATCGCCAGCGCGGTCGTCGCGTCTCGAATTCCTCCCGCTTTGATTCCAAACTTCTCGCCAACAATCGCCTTGATCGATTGAACATCTTCAACCGTGACCGTCGGTTCATAAAAGCCGGTCGAAGTCACAATCGTCTTTGCGCCGGACTCGACCACCAATTCACATGCCGCTTCGATTTCCTCGCGCGTGAGCAACGCCGTTTCAATAATCACGCCGACATGCCGGTCATCCGCCGCTTCGACCACGTCGCGCAACTCACGCAGCACATAAGCACGATCGCCATCCTTGAGCCGCCCGATGTTCGCAACGACTTCGATCACATGCGCGTCATTGTCGACGGCTGCCTCGGTCTCGTATCGTTTCGCGTCCGCATCCATCGCGCCAAGCGGAAACGCAATCGCGGCAACCACCTTGATGCCCGAATCCTCAAGTAAATGATACGCCTCCGCGACGCGCGAACTGTTCACGCACACGCAGCCAACCCCCTGCTCGCGCGCTTGCGCGCAAACTCTCGCGACATCCTCCTTGGTCGCGTCGGCGCGCAGCAACGCATAATCGACGAAGCGGGCCAGTTCCTTCGGTCCGGAAATCTGCGTGCGCGCCATCATAATCCGATCGGATGCCACGCGGTTTTGAACTCAATCGTGTCGAGAATCCAATACGGGTCCTCGGCCTTCCGGCTGAACCACTCTTCGACCGACAATCTCCTCCTCGTATATCGTTTCAAATTCATCGATGTCCCTCCTTGCAAGGTGTCGCCCAGGTCCTCATTTCCGTTAACAATCGCATTCACGTCAAAATGTCCCGCGACATGCGGCGCCAGTTCGCTCCGTTTGCCGGCGAGCACATTCACCACGCCAGGTGGAATGTCGCTGGTAGCGATGATTTCCGCAAATGTCAGTCCCGCCAATGGGTATTTGTCCGATAAAATCACCACCGCCGTGTTCCCCATCAGGATTGCCGGCGCGAGTAATGACACCATTCCGAGAAGAGCTGGCTCATCGGGCGTGACGACCACCACTACGCCCGTCGGTTCCGGAAGCGTGAAGTTAAAATGCGGTGAACTGACCGGATTTACCGAGCCGAACACTTGCGACACTTTGTCGGTCCAGCCTGCGAAATACACGAGTCGGTCGGCTGCGGCTGCGACTTCGCGCCGGGCTTTTGCGGTGGACACATTGAGAGACCGCGCCAGTTCACTCGTCAATTCGTCGCGCCGATTCTCCAGCATCTCCGCCGAGCGATACAGAATTTGTCCGCGCAAATACGCGCTCGTCGCCGACCAACCCTCGAATGCTCCCCTCGCCGCGACGACCGCATCGCGAAAATCTTTGCGCGATGCGTGCGCATAATTATCGAGAGTATCGCCTTTTGCTGAGCGCGCCGTGATCACCCGCCCGCTCTCACTGCGCACAAATTTTCCCCCGATGAAGAGCTTGTAGGTCTTTTTGACTGCGAGCCGTTCCTTTGCCGGCTTTGTAACGGGCGCACGCACGACTACTTCTTTACGAAATGCCGGTCGGCAAGATTCAGGTACTGCTCCCAATCGTACTCCGTCACGTCATGTTTGCCGCTGCGGATGTGATAACCAATCGTTTTGCCGACCGGCTGATTGGTGCCCGGCATTTCACTGACTCCGAGTCCCTCCAATCCAAACAACTTGTAGACTGGCTCGGCGTGTTTGGCGGAGAGGAATTCTCCTTTCGGATCAGCCCATAAGTCCTCCTGCGCGCTCGCGACGTAGACCGGGCGCGGAGCCATCAGCGAAATCAACATGTGCTGATCAAGCGGTAGTTCGCCCTCATTGTTGTTGTATTTCTTGAAATTGGTGCAGAACCAGTGCGGAAAGCTCGTATTGATGCGCTCGACCGTCTCGCCAAAGCGCCGTTTGCTCAAGGCCGCGCCGCCCTCACCGGAATCATTTGAAATCACAATCGCGAACCGCTCATCCTGCGCACCCGCCCACAACGCGGTTTTGCCAAGACGTGAATGGCCGAGCACAGCGACGTGCTTTTCGTCGATGTCTTTTTCCTGTTCCAGGTAATCCATCGCGCGGCTGAGACCAAAAGCCCAGGCTCCAATTGCGCCCCATTCATCGGGAGCAGCATCGGCGGGGGCGCCTTTGGGCGGCTCAGCTGAAGGATTAAAACCCTTCGGCTTCTCCGGTCGCAGCACAGACCGAATGCTCGTCTTGTAACCTTCAGCGTGATCCGGCTCGATATCGCAGTAGCAAGCGGTCACAAGGGCATAGCCTCGATCGATTACTTTCTCGACCTGCCAGCGGCTCGCTTCCTTGCCGCGGCCAGCGTCCGTCGCGCGATTATTGGTCACGCTGCCGTCGCGGTTGTTGGGAAGCCAGCAGCGCGCCAATGAGATCCATGGATCGGTATCTACGGCGTGATTGCCGGCGAAATTCAATCCCAGGAACGCCGGCACCGGGCGTTTCGCCTTGTTGGGAATAAATATCAGCAAGTCCATCGTCGGCCCGTCTTCTTTCCCGGTTAGAAAAACCGTCACCTCTCTTCGAGTGGCCTTTCCTCCGAGCGCTTTCGTCTCCCCCGATGTTTGCTTGAAACGAATCTTCGTTGCTTCCGGACTGCGCCCGTAAACATTCGATTCAAACAGTTTCAGAATTTCCCCCCGCCTCTGTTTCTGCCACTGGCTGGCGGTTTTGATCGTCGTCCCATCCAACCCAATCAACGGATCGGGCAAGATATATTCCGGCACCTTCGATTCATCGTAATTCGCGCCGGCAGGTTGAGCTTCGGTATCGATTGAAAACACCACAACGAGAAGAATACAAATGGAGCGCCACATGCCCAGACCGTAAACAGCCGGCCGCGAAAGCTCAAGCCGGCTCGCAGCATCCACGACGCACCCATCGTGCGACCGGAGTGAAACGAATGTGGCGACTTCTATCGCCAGATGTGTAAAACCTTGTGCAATGAAGCGAACATGTCTTGCGAGCGCGGCTGTTTTATTTTTTGCGATTTCAGTCGCCAAAACAGCGGAGGGGTTGCGCGGCGGGCTCGCGAGAATTGACATCACCCCGGGCAAGCCGGTGATGATGTTCGGTTACGCCAGCCGGACCAATCTTTCCACGGGTGTTCATGATCCATTGTCGGCGCGCGCGATGGCTCTCGAGCAGGACGGCAAGCGGCTGGTGCTCATGTCCGTTGAGCTCTGCGGCTTTTACAACGGCACCGCTGAACCCTTCCGCGAATCGATCCTCAAGAGATCCGGCCTGGAGCCGGCGGAATTGTTTATGTGCGCCATTCACACCCACAGCGCGCCGACACCGATTTTCGATTTGTCGAAAGGCCATTCCAATAATGTTGAATACACCCGCGACCTGCAGGACAAGCTGGGTGACCTGGCGCGGCAGGCGCTCGATCGAATGGTGCCGCTGCAAATTGGCGTGGGGAGCGGCGCGTCGCCAGTGGGCGCAAACCGGCGAGAGGCTGTTCGCGACAGCGCCGGCAAAACCAACATTGTGCTCGGGCGCAATGCATCTGTGTTGACGGATCGCGAGGTGCAAGTGTTGAAGCTCACCCGCCCCGGCGACAGCAAAATGGCGGGCATGCTTTTCGCTTACGCAACGCACAGCACTTCGCTCGGGCCGAGAAATCATCTGATCAGTGGTGACATCCATGGCCTGGCGGCGCAGTTCGTCGAGAAGTACTTGGGGATTATCGCGCCGGGCTTTGCCGGAGCATCCGGCAACATCGATCCGTGGTATCGCGTCCTGCCGGAATTCAACACGACGAACGGCTGGATTCCCGAGCCGATGCTCCTGAGCACGTTGCTCGGCGAAGAAGTCGTGCATGTTGTAAACCGAATTCAGAAGCCAATCACCAACACAGTCATCAAGACCGCAATCAAGACTGTCGATCTGCCGGGCAAGACGCGCGGACAGACTGAGGCGTCTTCGACAAATACGCCCACGCCACTCGTAATCAGTGTCGCGTGCGTCGGAGAAATCGCATTTGTGGGCCTCGGCGGTGAAGTCTTTACCGAAATCGGGCAGGCGATTAAGAAGGGGTCGCCATTTCCGTACACCTTCGTGCTCACCCATTGCAATGGCGCGGCCGGTTATTTGCCCACCGGCATCAGCTATCCAGAAGGTGGTTACGAAGTGCAGAATAGTCCGTTTGCTCCCGGTGCGAACGAGCGACTGGCAGAGGAAGTGAGTCGAATGCTCCGCGCGTTGAGGGAGTAAGTGAGACAGACCACTGCAGCCTGATGCCTAGGGTTCGGCGACAACGCGATAGATACGACGTGTGGGTGCCGGGAAACTATCCACGAGACTTGCGATCGCCGAATAGCTGTTCTGCCGCTGCAACGGCGACCACGTAGTCAGGTCGGATGTTCCGTCGAGCCGCAATTTGAGGCCGAGCGTCGATTGAGCCAGCACCTGGACGTCGCCAGGCGATAAGTTGAGAGCAGTGATCTGAAGTTGAATGTCTGGAATCCACCGCGCGATGTGAATGGAAGGCCGGCCACCAGCGCGCTGAAATAATCCGCCCACATACAGGGAATCGTCGTAAACCGCCAGCGCGGTCACGTTTGGGTTACCGGGACTCATCTGCACGCCGCTCCCCATGCCCTGCCAGGTAGCTCCATTCCAACGTGCCAGTGCTTGCACCGGCAATCCGCTGGCATTCGTCAACGTGCCACCCGCATAAACTTCGTTTCCGCGCACTGCCAGCGTATTGATCGGCGTAGTGGTTCGGCCAAGCAACCCCTGGCCCAACGCCGACCAGGAGACACCGTCCCACCGCGCGATGTTCGTCGCGTTAATTCCGGGAAGCACGAAATTACCGCCAACGTAGAGATTGGTTCCGCTGGCTGCGAGCGCAAGGACGTTCGCGCCCGGCGGGAATGGGCTGCCGCCAACCGTCCTCCAAATGCCTCCTGAGTATTCAGCGAGCTTGCCCGCGGCCACACTGTTTATGGTCGTGAATTGGCCGCCGGCGACCAGCGCGGCGCCGCGAGTGATCATCGCATTAACATTGCTGTTGGCTCCACTGCCAAAAGCATTCCACAAAGTGCCATTCCACCAGGCAATGCGACTGGCGGGCACAACGCCCGCCGTGGTAAAAGCGCCGCCAACATAAACGGCGGTGCCGGAAGCCGCGAGCGCGTTAACATTACTGTTCACACCAGCGCCAAGTGCTGCCCAACTCGCGCCGTTCCAACGAGCGATGTTCGAAGCGATCACACCATCTGCGTTGGTGAACGTGCCGCCGACATACAGATCAGTATCGGTGTGAGTGATCGCCCGAATTCGTTGCGACGTTCCGCCAATGACTCCGCTGCCGAGCGCGGACCAGCTTTCGCCGTTCCACCGCGCGACCTTGCTTCGCATGGCCGGCCCGGCGCCGGAGAAATCTCCACCCGCATAGAGAGATCCGTCGAACACATCAAGGGCGCGCACCACTCCCAGCGGAAGATTCATCCCATTCTGGCGGCCCGAGTTCAACGCGTACCAATCCGCCCCATCCCATCGCGCCACCGTAATCGCGGGCGCCGAGCCCGCCTGGACGAACTGACCGCCGACGATCAATTCGCTTCCATAAAGAGCAGCATCGAGAAGTCCGCTGCTAATGCCTCCGCCGAGCGCGGTCCAGAAACTGCCGTTCCAACGGGCCGTGCGCAGCGCGGGCGTTCCTCCGATTGTGGTGAAATCTCCCGCGGCATACAGTGAAGTGCCGTCACTTATTATCCGCCGCACCTCATCGTTTGCGCCGCTAAATGGCTGCCACTCAAATCCATTCCAAACCGCCATGTTCTGCGCCGCAACGCCGCCCGCGGTTTGAAAAATGCCGCTCACGTAGATCTGGTGATTGTGCATGGTGATTCCGGACACGAGCACGTTCGTGCCGCTGAAGCCGGTCCCCAGCGATTCCCATGAGGCACCGTTCCATTTCGCGGCGGCATTAGCGGCGACGCCACCAAGAGTCGTGAACGATCCCACTGCGTAGAGGTCAAATCCATCACTCAGAAGGTTAATCACCCCGGGCGTGCAAAAGCCCCCGATGCACCCTGACACGACACTTCCCATCGTGTCCCATGAAACACCGTTCCAACGCGCGACCGCGTAGGTATTTGTGTCCCCGGGCACGGCGAGCGAGCCGGCCGCGTATAACGTGCCGTCGATGAATTGCATGTGAATCGGGACGCCGCGCAAATTCCCGATCGGCGACCACTGCGTCCCATCCCACCGCACGACACTGCTCGTCAGGGGCGTGCTGCCGGAGTTCGTGAAGTAGCCACCGGCATAGAGGTATAGGCCATCCGTCGCGAGCGAATAGACGTAGGTGAGCGGCGTGCCGGCTGGTCCGCTGGTACCCAGCCCTTCGCCCACCGTATGCCAATCCGCGCCGTCCCACTGCGCGATGTTCGTTGCGTTGACATCGCCGGCAAAGCTGAAAAGACCTGCGATATAAATGTAGGAACCATGGCGCATCACCGCCAGCACGGTGTTTTCCGCGCCGGACGCGCCAAACCGCACGTCCCAATGCTCGTCGCCGGGAACCTGCCCGTGAAGTGAAAGTGAAGTTGCCGCCACCCAAATGAACAAAGTACGCCAGTTCATGATTATGCCCCTGAGAACAGCGTCAAAGAGAGCAGAAATCTGGACGGACTGAAAGAAAAAAATCTGCGATTCTAAACGACTTGTGACTTATTATTTTACAGTGCTTCGCCTTGCGTTGGGCGAGACCAACAGAACAATGTAAGGATATGAAGTGGTTGCAGTTTAGTCTGGCGCTGTTTGTCTCAGGGTTGCTCGTCGCCATCATAGGTTGCCGAAAGGAAACGACTTATCAGGTCAAAGGCGTCGTCCAGGAAGTGTTGCCGGCTCGCAAACAGGTCCGTATCGACCATGAACGGATTCCCGGCTACATGGACGCCATGACCATGCTCTTCGATGTGAAGGATACCAACGAGCTCGCGGCTCTCCGCCCCGGCGATCAAATCTCATTCCGCATGATCGTTAAGGAAGAGGACGGGTGGATCGATCGCATCCAACGCCTCGGAACAACCGTACCAGTCGTCGCCAATGCTCCGGAAAATTTTCGCCGCGTGCGCGAGGTCGATCCGCTCAAGGTCGGCGATACGATGCCCGAGTATCACTTCACCAATCAAATCGGCCAGGCCGTCAGCCTGAGCGATTTGAAAGGCCAGGCCGTCGCGTTGACTTTCGTTTTCACACGGTGTCCCTTTCCGACGTTTTGCCCGCGGATGTCGCAAAATTTTGAAGCCGTGCAGAACAAGTTAAAGGAGTCCTCAAGTTCGCCGACGAACTGGCACCTGCTGAGCATCACGATCGATCCCGGTTTTGACACACCCGCCGTCTTGAAGAATTACGCAACCCAATATCACTGCGATCCCCAACGCTGGAGCTTTGTAACCGGCGAATTGATCGACATTACCGCCATCGCCGAGCAATTCGGACTCTTGTTTTGGCGGCCCGACCCGAATCAGCCTGCCGGACTCAACCACAATCTCCGCACTGTCGTGGTGACCGCCAGCGGCAAAGTGCACAGGATTTTCCTGGAAAATCAGTGGAAACCCGAAGACGTCGTCGCCGCGATCACCGAAGCAGCGAAGCTCTAGCGACCGGGCCCTCAACGTCGATTTGTGGCTTGAGTTTTTGGCCCAAATC
>Ga0193697_1000752_pt1 | contig 10785 bp, 16 predicted proteins | sample L3m2metaG_FD_145073 | JGI IMG/M metagenome (GOLD analysis project Ga0193697, IMG submission 145073) | Soil microbial communities from a riparian zone of the East river system, Colorado, United States - L3m2 | ecosystem: Environmental > Terrestrial > Soil > Riparian zone | place: USA: East River... | reverse complement strand
CTGCCATACCAGCAATACCTAAACCAGCAGGAATCATTTGACCGACTAAATTCATTTTAGTTTGTGGTCCAGCACCAAAAACTCCTTGAGTCATATCAGTTATGCCTTGTAATCCGGTATCAGCAGCATTACGCATCCAACTAGGCATAATACTGTTATTAGCAGGATTTTCCATTGGACCTTCTGGTCCTCTAGGAATAGGAATACGTTGACCCTGTTGAGGCATTCTTGGCTGTTGAGGTCCAATACCAGGTGATGAACCAATTAATCTCTGTAACAGTTCAGGTGATATGTTAAGAGGCATCTTTTACTTCTTTCTGCTTTTCTTCAACGCCCAATTCCTTTTCTAAATCATCAATCTCTTTTTGTCTTGCTTTATTCTTTTCAGCAGTCATTCTATCATTTTCTTCTAATTGATGCTGCCTAGTTCTCCACAAAACAGTTTTAGGTAGAATTGGTTCTATATTTCTTGGTTCCTGTGTTACTTCTTGAACAGCAGGTTTAGTGAAACCAATTATTGTTTCTAAGAGTTGGCGCCGCTCATGATTAGCAATATCAAGCTGTAGACGTAATGTTTCACAGCTTTCACATGGGAAATCTTCTAATTTAAATATCTTGTAAACTATCAGTTTAATGATGCCCATGATATCTCATAAGTGGCTTAATTGTATTCTCACTCTCAAGTCTTTTAGCATTACGATAAAATGCTGTGAAATCTTGAGTGCTATTTAATTGAGAGATAAGATTCTCTTGCTTTCTAAGTTTCTCCATCTCAACTTTTGCTTCAACAAAATATCTGTCAGCAGCATCACAAAGATAACGTATACCATCATAAGGGTCATCTCCATCCCATTCAGCTACATCTTCAGCAGGAACATTATTCTTTGGTTTAGCATATGTAGCTGATTTAATAGCATTAATTAACAATGGACACTCATCAGATATAATAAGCCTTGGAATATTTTCTTCTGGCTTAGGTGGTTCAAAAGACCTAAGATAAGATTCATAATCCTTCATGCCACGATTTCTAATTAACCATTGAGCATGTTCTGGATTATAAGTCTTAGTTTCAAAAGCTGGTAGATACTTAGGTTTCCACCTAAGATATTCATGCAACAGTAATTTACCTGCTACTCTTGAACCTGCACTATTATTTGATAATCCAATAGGTCTACCAATAGCTTCTTCTATCTGCTGTTGAATTGTATGTTCTTGTCCTCTATCTTGACCCGCTGAACGACAAAATAGAACTTGTCGTGGATTCTCTTTAATTAAGAATTCATTAAGAATGGCGCCCCATTCCTTAATTTTAGTCTTTTGAAATGCTAATTCTCTGTAAACATAAACGCGCTCAGTAGGACTGATAGCACCAAATCCAATCCAAGTCATTGCACGATATCCCCAATCACCTACTACTATCTTAGGCCACCAATCAGGGATTTCAAGATTACTCATTACATGCAATGCATTTGGTGGTTCATCTGGATAATGCTTCTCTCTAAATTCCTCAAATACCTGACCTTCATAAGCTGACCAATTACCATATTTCTTTGCTTGTCTTTCAGCCTCTGGTAGAGCATCTAGTTCACGCTTATACTGTTCATCAGCATGTGGATTATCATCTATTGTGGCTGGAATAAATATTCGTTTGATTCCACCTTTACCAACCACAATGACATTACCTGTAATACAGGGGTCGATAAATCTTTTCTTAACCCAAGTATGACCAATATTACCAGGATTGCTTGCGCTTCTGACAACCATTGGTAAATCAGTATCATACTTAGTTCCTCTACGTGTTCTTTCAATTGTAATGTAGAGATATTGCCATTGAGTAAATGAAGTTAACTCATCAAATGCTACGTAATTACCTTGAAATGAATCGTAGTCATGAACGTCATCTTCATTTTCACAATGACCAAATAAAATTCTTGCACCAGATGGAAAATTCCAAACTGAATCTGATTTATTAAATACTCCACCCCATCTAGGATAATATTGCTTTGAACGAGGAATGATTTCATTTCTCAGTTCAGGCATTGTACGGCGAAGGAATAATCCTGCAAACTTTGGTTTCTTAATCCATCCATGAACAATAGGATACATCAACAGAACGTCTGATTTTCCACCATACACAGCCCCACCGAAAAATCCTTCTTTTACCGAAAACGGCATTTGAAGGAATTTCTCCTGCTTAAGAGTGGGCTTCCAAATGAAATCTGTTGATGTATCCATTGTTATTGGTATCTATCACCCCAGCAATATCAGAATTCCCCCGAACCTAATATTACCTCACTTGATAGATACCAATTCCTTTATTTACCGTGAATTGCTAGATACGCGTCATCTTTAGCTAATGAAGAAATAAAGGCTTGACTAAATGCTGCCATTACTTCTGCATCAGTTGGTTCATGTGCTCCTGGATTATTCTTAATGAATAATGTTTTTACACCTTTGATGATGTCAGGAAGTGTTTCAATTAATCCTTTAACAAGTAGTTCATTGACGTTCAATTTGTCACCTCATTAATTAGAACCTTAGCCAAATCAAAATAATGACCTAACTGATTCTGTGTAGTTACACTTAGAGAACTTTTCGTTGAATCTAGTGCAGCTAATACAGTAGGTTTCCATCCATTTGGTGTAGAATGAATAACTGTAATAGCAGTCTTGTGAAATGTAACTACCTTAACTGATTCTGGTCTAGTAATTACATTAGCATCAGCCAAAGCAATTGCTGCATCTCTTACAACATCAAGAGCAAGAATTACTTTAGTTCCTTGAAATGCAGCTACACTTGCTGGTGTAAGATTAGGAGGAATATCCTTTGTGCATCCAAACGACCCAACTAACAACGCAATAATCAATAAATTTTTCATTTTTAACTTACCTTTGGAAAAATTACTGGACCACCCCAAATAATATAACATACTGCTATCAATGCAAGACAAATCTTTATTATTTGAAATGCACTTGCACCCAAACTAATACCAAGCAATCCAAGCAGTGGTGGAACAATAAGAGTTAGAAATACAGCAGCAATTACTACAATTATAATTCTCCAAGCTATTTGAGGCATACTATGTTCCTTTCAATTCATTAAACCACGCATTAGCACAATCTACTTCATTAGCATCATATGTTTGAGAGAATCCACCGCTAGTAGAGTGAAATACTATTCCACAACAAGTTCCTCTACTAGAACCAGCAATCTCCTTAGCTATTCTAGTTCTAGTTTCACGACCATGACCAAATCCTAAAGGTTCGCCACCCATTACTGCTCTACCTTTAAATAGTCTATCAGGATTATCAGCTTGACAAGCATCCTTAACTGACTTAGGATATCCTCTTGGGAAATGAAAATCTACAATATCCCATTGTGGGTCAGGAAATGGATTACCACCATTATCACTTAATGAACCTGAACAACAAATAACTCCTGATATTTTACTAAACTGGTCAGTCTGAACTTGATTAAACACATGACCATTTATTTCATTAGTTAATTCTAATGCCCAACAATTGGGATTACGTTTAGCTATCTCACCAATTTTACCCCAATGGTCTTTTTGCTTATTAGTTTGGTCTTTCCATGAATCAAATAATTGATTATCAGGAAATACAGAACCATAAAGATATAATCCATATTCTGCATATATCTGAAGAAGTTCTTCTACTTTAAAATAGAAATCAGGAAAATCATCAGGATTAAATGGTGGTAGACCAGCAGCTTTTGCTGTATTATATGTCATTAAGAAATTACGTCGTCCATTACTTCCAACACTTACAGATTGTCTTAATAGAGGACGTATATCTTGACCATGACATAATCTAGCTAAATCAAGAAATGCAGACTCACCTTTGAAGAATACATTAGAGTAAAGGTCAGTAATAATAGCACGTTTGCGCGGCGCTCGATTTAACTTAATAATTATATTCTCAGCTTCGGGGTCATTAGGATTAGGTGGTGGATTTAAAGTATCTACCTTAACAGATTTTCTATCCCAATCATAATTTTCATTTGCATAATTAACATGAAGATTGTATCCATTACTTGATGGTAGTGGATTGGGCCATGCTAGATTACCAGCATAATCAGAGAATTTATCATCGTAAGCAGATACAGAGTTACCATCACCTACTGCTAATCTAACATTCATTAAGATGATAGGATTGTTATCTATATCTCTGATTTTAACTTGACTCATTAAGCCCCTTCTAATTTTCCAGCAGCCTTAGCTGATACTTCAGTTAAAGTTAGTAATTGAGTAAGACGACTATTCATTGCATCATGATTTTCTTTTAATGCACCAGCTAACAATGCTGTTACTACTGGTGTAAAAATTCCAATTATAATTGCAATCATTCCTGTGTTATCTGCTTCTGGCTTAATAAGAGTAATACCTAAAGTAAATACTACTGCAAAACCACATAGAACTAGAATTGCAAATATATACATTCTTACTCTTGCACTACCTGAATCCATTTTTTGTTGGTCTTGGTCATTCATTATGCTTTCACCAATATTGAAGCACTAAATTGTGCGCCACCTGTAATCGCACCTTGGTTTAATCTTACAAATGAAGCACATGCTCCAGTGAATATTCTTAGTCCACCTGTAGTTACTGTAGTAGAATCAACAGTATTCCAAGTAACTCCATCTAATGACATTTGAAGATTAAGTGTTAATGCTGAGGGATTAGTAGTGAATAGATATTGCCAAGCAAGTGTACAAAGTCTTGCAGGTAAAGCATATGTAGTAGAGTTAGTTACTGTAGTAGCTGCTAGTGCAAATAGTTGTTCTACTACACCAAGATTAAGTAATGGAGTTGGCATATTATTCCTTATACAAACTTAGCGTAATTAATTGTTCCTATAACAGCTTTACTAGTAGCAAAAGCTGCTACTGTTTGAACGTCTATATCATTACCTGTAGCTTCTACAACCCATTCTCCATCAGGTTGTACTCTAGCTGATACTGAATAACCAGCAGCAATAAGAGCAGAGATAACTGTTTGTGCTTTTACTTGAGTCATATTAATTAATCATAATCCGAATCAAATGCACAAACAAAAGCAGCAATGGATGTAGCTGCTAATGCTGTTAGATTTCTTGCAACAATAGTTGTTGTACCATCACCAAAAAGTTCATGTGCTATTACAGCAATACCTGTCATTCCACCAATAGGTGCGGCTGCTACGTTAAATCCAACCATTGCTATGATATTTGAACCAAATCTTAATTCAAAGTTCATGCCTGCTGCTTGTGCTGCTACTTCATTACATACATAGAATAGAAGAAGCTTTACTCTCCTTCCAGCAGCGGGTGTAAATAATATAGTATCTGTATTAGCACCAGCAGCGGCAGCAGAACGTTTTACTAATGTTTGTTGTGCCATTATCTAATTCCTCTTAAACTATATAAAGGTAATGCTGATGTTGGTTTGGGTAACTTTGCTACAGTTTTTATAAGTTCTTGTAAGGAACTTTCTGAAGCTGTTAATTCTGTATTTTTCTTTATTTCTTTTTCTATTCTATGAAGTCTATCAAGCATTGATAAATCTGAAGGAACATCTTCAATTGTTCCAATTTTAGATTCTATATCAAGCGAAGTAGCTTCAGTAGCTAATGTTGTTGAAGTAATAGGAATAGCAGGTTGGTCACTAGCTAATACTGTTCTTAATGTTCCAACAGTTGCATTACCAGTACTAGTATCAATTGGATTACCATTAAATGATGTAACATCAACCGTTCCATCAATTTGAACTGCACCAGAACCAGGACCATTTACAACAGTAACATTAGGAGTTCCAGCTATTCTTACAACTATTCCTCTATCAGTAGTAGCGGGAGTAGCAGTTCTTAGAATAGGTTCAGCAACACCACCACTTGTAGAGTTACGTAAAGCAATAGCATGACCTAATCCATCAGCAGATATTGGTATACCTTCAGCAATAGAAGCTAGGGCAGACCTATTTCTTACAACTAAAGAAGAAGCAAAATCACCTGGAGTAGTATTGGTTACTGATACTACATGGAATTCACCACCAACTGATGCTGCTCCACCCAATTGTATTGAATATGGCTTAGGTGTAGTATCAAATTCTCCACCTATTATGGATGAGAATAATGATATTTGTGTAGTTTGATTTGTTGATGTAGCTGAACCAGTTGGTAATGGTAATGTGGTAGCACTTATTGGTTGAATACCACTAGGAATATTTCTAGTTATGATACCTCTATCAGTGGTAGCCGGTGCTGCATTTAAAGAAGTTAGAAAATGTGCTGATAATAAACCTGGGTCTTTTGATGCAATCAGATAAGCACCACCAACTAAACCAGCACCATCTACAATTACACAACTTGGGTCACGAACAATTAATCCTGGTCCAGTTACGTTAGCTGTAATTGTTCTAAATTGTGCTCTTGCTACTCTACTACCAGTACCAGTATCATCACCACCAATTAATAAAACATTATTTGATGGTAGAAAACTACCTACTGTTCCAATTATATTTTCTAAATCAGTATTTAATGTGCTTTGAAGTGCTGCTGTGGCTGCACCAGTTGGTAAAGGTAGGGTAGTGCTTACTAAAGTAACTGGATTTGTTGAAGTAGTAGAGAGTATTACTGTGGTTGGTAGAGTAGAAGGACTAGATACAACTGAAATAGGAGTAGTATTACTTACTGTTACCCCAATAGGTTGACCATCAATTGTAACAGAACCAATTGTAATCGGACCTACATTTACTTGACCATCCCATTCTATTCGTCCTAGAACAGGGTCATTAATAAATACTTGAACAGCTAAAAGCTGCCCATTAGGAAACAGTATCTGGAGATTAGACACCTAATAGTTCTCTAAGCTTAGCAATAGATTTGCCCTTATCTTTCTCATCCATTAGCTTTTGAGCCAATGCAAATCTTTTACTGTCAGCTTCTTTTAGAATGTCTTCAGTGATGCTTTGAACCTTACCCATGAAATACGCATCACCTGTAGTATTAGATTCCTTAGCAAGAAATGCTAATGCTGCCTCTACATCATCACCTGTTGAAACTGTTCTAGTTGCCATTAACAAACTCCTTATTTAGCAAAAGCTATACGATGTTTCTTTAAAGCTTTCCAATAGTCATCATCTAATGGAATGTCATCAACATGACGACCAGCTTTCAATTCTTCAAGACGTGCGGCTGAAGCATTAAGGTCTTTACTCAAATCAATCAAATCAACTTTACGTTTATCGTCAGCCATTATTCCCTCGCTTCAATTACTTTATAATCATCTTCCTCTTTAAGTCGAGGACTATATATTAGAACTTTACTATTATTAAATGTAGGACCATCTGGACCTTCAACATTACGAATAACTGAAGACATATCTTTAGCTATGCCTGCGATATCTTTTGCTTTTGCTGATGAAATCTTTTGGTCTGTGAGGGATTGTATTGCGAGGAGTAACTTGTTCTGGGCTTGTGTCTTTATATTATCTTTAACTTCAATTACTTTTTCTAATAGATTTGCATTTGGTTGATTGTATGTAGCTTCTGATGTTGCACCATGTTTATAAGCATTTACAGCATCTCTTGAGATGCCATATTCATCTGCTATATCTTGAATTGTGCGACCAGAAACTAATGCTTCTTCAGCAATTAATTGTCGCATTCCTTCAGTTAAATTCTCTACTCCCGCGCCGCGCCCATGTTTGATTGGTTCTATTTTATAATCAATGATGTCTTTATTACGTTCATCATTTTTGAACAAATTAGTATCGTCATGTATCAGTTTATTTGCTTCATCTCGTGAACAAATAATCATGTAATTTCCAGTACAAAATTACTGTTAAATTTATATGTAAACGATTTAGGTGGGCAATCTGGAGAAAAAGAGTGTTCGTTTAACCACTCTTGCCCTCATCTATACTATAGTTTTATCTGGAAAAAAGTTAAGCAGACGAACACTTGATATATTTGTTTTTTATATATTAAATTCTTATTGATTGTAGCTTATATATGGGACCCTATTTTGTTTTGTTTAAAATATAGATTAAGTTCAATATCCGCTACGGGGACGACCAGATGGAACCATTACAGGATTGGTATACGGGTATGGTATTAAACTTGCAGAGAAAAATAACTGGCATAAAAATTGTATTAGCAATTAATATACCAAACGAAAGGAGAATATAATACGAACCCATAAGTATCATGCCGCGCTTATAGTTACAAGGATTATACTATTAGAGGGGGCGAAGGTGATTAGGTAATCAATATATAGGTATGCCAAATCGGGTCGCCATTACATATAGTAGAGAGGCAAATAAGAATGGTAATCAAGACTCCAATTAAAAAAGCTAAGTGCCATTGTGGTAAGACAGACAGACTGATTCCTTATTGTGGGTTCTATCTCTGTGTTTGGTGTAGGACAGGATTGGACAGGGTTCCGCGTAACATTCTTGTCACCATGAAACGAATTAGCAAGGCATCGTAATTGGCACTTAACTTTTAACCGATCGGAGCGTATAGTATGAGTATGGATGCAAACGGGATTAACCCGTCATCAATAGTAGGAGTAGACACAATGCCCAATGTTGAATTGATTCCGATGGAACGTGGATTGCGTGGTAAGGGTAATGAAGGTAAAAAGGTTACGTATCAGGGTATTTCTGAAACTGCGCCGCGTCCTGATAATCCTATGGATGCTGCACTTTCACTTGTTCAGGGTGATTTGCAGAATTTCTGGGAGCGTTTTGTTCTAGGGTATAACGAGTATTCGTATGAAGCACTTGCGGACCCTATTGCAAAGTATCTTAATCCAGAATGGGATGCAGATAAGACGAAGAATTTTCGCCTTACTGTTAATGCCATGTCTAAATTGACTGGTAAGGATAAGGATGAAGTTGCAGAGGAATTGGTTAAGGTTCTCGGATAAGTAAACCTAATCAATAATCGTTCCATAATACGGTAAGGTGACTAATAATCATCTTACCGTATTCGTTTGTCTAAATTTATTGATTTTCATATTAAATATTTATTGATATTTATGATATGAAAATCCCGTCGATGGAATAAAATCGTGGAATATCATGAGGTTTAGAGTGGTATACATGCGGTATGAGCGTGTTCATTTACCGCTAAGTCCTTTAGAATCAATAACTTACAGAATACTAGGGTTATCTATATGCAGAATGGGTGCGTAAGGCGGTATTGGGGATATAGAGTAATATTTATATATATATTATAGATATATCTACCTAATCCTTTCCCTAATTCTAGGTGTACTATTTAGGTGACACTCTCAAAAACTACCGTATAGGTAGGGGGGCTATACTTTTCGCTAAGTCCAGCGTATAGTAGAGTTACAGACAAACGAACACGCTGATACTCTGGCTAGACTCTGCAAAAACCGTGCCAAATTCCCGTTATTTAGGATTTGCAGAATGTTAATGATTAAGATTTCAAGAAAAGAATTAGGTAGAAGATTAAGATTAGGTTTAAATAGAGTAGAATTATTACCTGAAGAATTAAGAGAACAAAGAAGATTAGAAGTAATTAAAAGATTTAAAGAGAGGTATAAAACAAAACAAATGATATGCCCAACCTGTAAAGAAGAAAAGGCAATAACTAATCAAGGTAAGTATGCTACTGTATTAGAATGTAATCACGTAGTAACAAGTATTCCAATCGCTGACATTATGAAGAATAATGTTACGACAGGAGTAGAAGCGGCGCGCATATCAGACCAATTAAGTAAGACTACAGAATTACCTAAAATTGATTCACAAGAATTAATTAATAGAGCACTATCTACCATGACGCAAACATATGAGGAGTTTTTCACTACTGAAAACCCTACTATGGATGATATCATTGCAGAACATGGTAAAGATAATGCTGTATTAATCTTTACTGCAATTCATTCTCATATGAGTCGAGTGCTGTTCACACTCAACAGATTTAGGAATTTCTACTATACTCGAATTGAACAAATGAGGAAAGAAGTAGAAGATAAAGCAGTTAAAGAGTTAATCTCTAATCATGATTTCCATTATACTCCAACAGATAAGAAACCTAAGAAAGTTAGAACAGTATTACAATCTGGAACATCTATAGATGCTGCAAAAGAAGCTATGGGTAAGCTTACAGATAAAGATGGTAATCCAATAGATGTAATGAAGGTTCTATCATCTTTAATGTGGAAGAAAACACCTGCTGATTTGGCTAAAGAGTCTGAAAAGAACGATTATAAAGCAGGATTGGATAAGATTAAAGAATCAATCACATCAAAGGAATAGATAATGATTAAATGCACTCATTGTGGTTGGTTATTTCACAACAACGATACCTATTTGACTCATTTACTAAAGATTATGAAGGTGATTAAGTAATGAATTGCACCTATTGTAACGCTGATAGTCAAGAATTGAATAAGCAAGTATATTCAACTCCTATTGGTAAGATGACTCTCATTTCATTATCGTGCGGCCACGCAATTAATACTAGCAAACAAGCATTTAAAAGTTTAGATGGTAGAGAACTATATCCATTTCAAGATGAAGGTGTAGACTTCCTCAATTCACCCGTTTTGACGGGTCGAGGTAAACTATTAGCTGATGAACAAGGATTAGGTAAGACAGTTCAAGGATTATGTTGGTTACAGGATAAACCTGAAAGACTTCCCGCTTTGATTATTACTAAGTCAAAGTTAACACGTCAATGGTTAGGTGAAATCTACAGGTGGAATAATCAATATGGATTTCTTATCTCGGGTAAAGGGGTTATTCCAGGTTT
>Ga0193697_1000751_pt1 | contig 10788 bp, 12 predicted proteins | sample L3m2metaG_FD_145073 | JGI IMG/M metagenome (GOLD analysis project Ga0193697, IMG submission 145073) | Soil microbial communities from a riparian zone of the East river system, Colorado, United States - L3m2 | ecosystem: Environmental > Terrestrial > Soil > Riparian zone | place: USA: East River... | reverse complement strand
TCTCGGCAGCGAACGGGCCTTCCAGCTGCACGACACGTACGGATTCCCCATCGATCTCACGCTGGAGATGGCCGCGGAGCAAGGGCTGAGGGTCGACGAGCCGGGCTTCCGGCGGCTGATGCAAGAGCAAAAGGATCGTGCCAAGGCCGACGCCAAGTCCAAGAAGGCTGGCGCTCAAGCCGTGGAGATCTACCGCGAGCTGCGCGCGCTCGGATCGACGCCGTTCACCGGATACACCGAGCGAAGGTCCGCGGCATCGTGGTTGACGGTATGCCTGCCGAGGCTGCTGAGGAGGGCGACCTGGTCGAGGTTGTCTTGGAGCAGACGCCGTTCTACGCCGAATCGGGCGGCCAGGACTCCGACGCCGGCCGGATCATCGGCGATGGCGTGGAGCTCGAGGTTGTCGATGTGCAGCGCCCGGTGAAGGGCCTGATCGTGCATCGGGTGCGCGTCAAGCAGGGTGAATTGCTCAGCGGCGCTCCGGTGCTGGCCGCGGTCGATGGTGAATGGCGCATCGGCGCCTGCCAGGCACACTCGGGCACGCACGTCATGCATGCGGCACTGCGGCAGGTGCTCGGCCCGACGGCGCTGCAGAGCGGGTCGTACAACAAGCCGGGCTACCTTCGGCTCGACTTCGCGTGGCAGAGCGGCCTCAGTCAGCAGATTCGTGCTGACGTCGAAGAGGCAGCCAATCAGGCGATTCGGAAGGATTTGAACGTCAGCGCGACGATCATGCCGCTGGCCAAAGCTCGGGAGATCGGCGCGCTTGCGCTGTTCGGGGAGACCTACGACGAGCAGGTACGCGTAGTGGAGATGGGCGGACCGTGGTCGCGGGAGCTCTGTGGTGGCACCCACGTGCAGCACGCTTCGCAGATCGGGCTTGTCACGATCACCGGCGAATCCAGCGTGGGATCAGGCGTACGCCGGGTTGAGGCGTTTGTCGGCATCGAGGCATTTCGGTATCTCGCGAAGGAACGGTCGCTGGTGATGGGACTCAGCGAGGCGCTTAAAGTGCAGCCCGACCAGCTAACCGACCGGGTCAGCAAGCTGCTAGCTCAGCTCAAGGCGGCCGAGAAGCAGATCGCTGATCTGAAGAATCAGACCGTGCTAGCTGACGTCAGCAGCATCGTTGCGAAGAGCCATGACATGTGGGGCGTCGGCTACATCGCGCATCGCGCTGACGGCGTTTCTGGCAGTGACCTGCGGACTCTTGCGCTGGAGATCCGCAATCGACTCCAGAACACTCCGGCGGTCGTGGCCGTCGTCGGCGGAGGTGTCGACAAGCCCAGTGTGGTGATCGTGACGACCCAGGGCGCCCGCGATCGGGGCCTCAACGCCGGGGATCTCGTACGCGTCGCCAGCGAGACGCTCGGAGGTCGCGGCGGCGGCAAGGACGACATCGCCCAGGGCGGCGGCAGTGACGGGGCGCGCGCCGAGGATGCCCTCAAGGCCGTGGAGTACGCCATCGGGCACGCACTGCAGTCTTCCTAGTTCGCGCGATATTCACTCCTTCGGCGAGGTGTCCGCTGACGGACCGGCGAAAACGCTATGGCTGAGTTGGGGCGTTGTGCGGCATGGCGCCGAAGGGGTTTCAAGCATCTTAGGTTTTCGCCTGTCCGTCATCGGACCCCTCGCCTCGTTGGGCGGCGCGGCCTGGTCGGCAGCGTGTTTCGATGGGCTGGCCCGGCCCCAAGGTCGCCTGGGAACGCGCGGCCTCTTGGGGTCCTGTGAATGCGAGATGCTGGTGCTGCTTTGGTGGAGGCATGACGACCAGATCCTCTGATGATCCACGACCGCTGCGGGTCTCGTCGGCAAACCCGCGCTACTTCGCCATCGGATCTGGCGCCAACGAGCGCCCGGTCTACTTGACCGGGTCACATGTCAACAACAACCTCCACGACGGGCTCGGCTTTGGGCGCGAGTGTCCCGATGAACCGGAGCGCTTCGACTACGACGCCTACTTGGACTTTCTCCTTGAGCGCGGGCACAACTTCATCCGGCTGTGGCGCTGGGAGCAGTTCCGCGGCCATCTGGAGCCCGCCGATGTGCACTTCTGCATGACTCCGCAGCCGTGGCCGCGGACAGGCCCGGGACCGGCCAAGGACGGCAAGCCCCGGTTCGATCTCTCGCGCTTCGACGACGCGTACTTCGATCGCCTCCGTCATCGTGTGCAGGCCGCCGGTCGCCGCGGAGTGTATGTCTCCGTGATGTTGTTCGACGGATTCAGCCTGCACCTCACCGCGGTACCCGACAACATCGAGGGCCATCCGTTCTGGGTGGGCAACAACGTCAACGACATCGGAATCACCTCGATCCTCGACTACCAGGTGCTGCCGTTGGACGAGCGGGTGCGCTCGCTCCAGGAGTCCTATATCGGCAAGGTGATCGACACCGTGCAGGACTTGCCAAATGTCTTGTACGAGGTGGCGAACGAGTCATCGGGACAGGCGGCACAAGCCGTCGTCATGCCGGACGGCACCACGATCGACACTCCGATCGGTGACTCGACGGAGTGGCAATACTGGGTGATCGAGACGATCAAGAACTACGAGCGCACGCGTGGTTACACCAGCCACCCGGTGGGCATGACGTTCCTCTACCCGGTGCCGGAGCAGAGCCGGGCAAACGATCCGCTGTGGCGCGGCCCAGCGGACTGGATCTCGCCAGGTCTCGACGACGGCCCGGAACCAGGCGCCAACCGATGGTCAAGCGAGCCACCCGTCAACGACGGTCGCAAGGTCGTACTCTCTGACACCGACCACTATGCGCCGTTCGGCGCGGATGCGCTGTGGGCATGGAAGACGTTCCTGCGCGGCCACTATCCGGTGCTCTACGACCTGGGGATCGTCGCGGGCCCGGCGCCCGAGGATCCGACCGCAGGTCAGCCGTCCTTCGCGTCGCTTGAGCCGGCTCGGCGGGCCATGGGTTGCACCCGGCGGCTGGCCGAGCAGGTACGTCTGCTGCGCCTGGAGCCGCGGCCCGATCTCTGCTCAACTGGCTTCGCGCTGGCCGACCCGGGTCAGGAGTACGTCACGCTGCAGCCAGATGCGACAGAGCCGCTTTCCATCACCCTCGATCCCGGCCGGTACGCGGTGCGCTGGTACGGGCTGGTTGCCGCCGACCCGGTTGCGTCTGAAGAGCTGTCGGTTGATGAGAGCGGCCCGTGCAGCCTTGAGGCGCCTGATGCACCCGCGGTCGTTCACCTGGTCCGACTTGGCTCGAGTGTTTCTACCTGACCTCCCTGAGAAAGAGGACCTACGACACATGCGGCAGGGCGTACGGCTAGCGCTTGACTTGGGAGATGCACGCATTGGGGTCGCGGCGTGTGATCCTGCGGGCGTGCTGGCGTATCCGGTGAGCACGGTCCGGGCGGGCGTGACCGAGATCGCCGACCTGGTAGCCGTGATCGGTGAGTACGAGCCGATCGAGGTACTCGTCGGGCTGCCGAGGAGTCTGAGCGGTGGCGAGGGTCCGGCGGCGGTGAAGGCGCGCGAGCGGGCCGTGCGGTTGGCTGGTGCGACCGAGGTGGCCGTCCGGCTCGTGGATGAACGACTGACGACCGTTACGGCGTCCCAGCGGCTTTCCCAAGCCGGGAAGCGAGCCAAAGAACAACGCACGCTGATCGACGCGGCCGCGGCAGTCAGCATTCTCGAGCAGGCTCTGGCGTTCGAACATTCCCAAGGACAGCCGCCGGGGGAGTTAGTATCAGCTCCTGGCGGCTCGGTCACCGACGGGCCGGACCTGCCTGGCGGCTCAGGGCAGGAGAGGCCTGTGCAGACCTGAGGGAGATCACCCAGCGTGTCATCGATGCTCGACCCGGAGGTCAAACCGAGCCAGGCGAAAGAGATGATTCGCACCGGCAAGGGCTGCCTCGCCGCCTTCATGGCGGCGGCGGTACTGATCGTCGGCGGCTACTTCGTCTGGAACAAGGCCACCACGTTCCTGTCCAGCTTTGGTGAGATCCCTGACTATCCCGGACCGGGCAACTCCAAGATCTTGGTCGACATCCCCGGAGGCTCTTCCCTTGATGTGATCGGCGGGATTCTGGTCGAGAAGGACGTCGTGAAGTCCAAGAAGGCCTGGGATCGGGCCGTACGAGGAGAAGAACGCGCGACCACGGTCCAGGCCGGCAGGTATCTGATGAAGACGCAGATGCAGGCCATCGACGCACTTCGGCTGCTGATCAATCCGGGTAGCTCCAAGCTCCGGCTCCAGTTCACGATCCCTGAGGGCCTGAGGCTCAGTGCCCAGGTGGACCTGCTAGCCAAACGAACCAAGATCAAGAAGTCGTCATATCGGGCCGTCTTGGCCAAGCCCAAACCGCTCAAGCTGCCCAAGTACGCCAAGAAACGACCGGAGGGTTTCCTCTTTCCCGACACCTACGAGCTGACCGCCGATTCGACGGCGACCTCAACCCTGAAGCAGATGGTCGGCCAGTACAAGTCGGTGACTCGCGAGATCGAGTTTGAGGCGGCAGCCAAGAAACTGAAGCGGTCGCCGTATGAGGTCCTGATCGTGGCGAGCATCATCGAACGCGAGGTGAACAAAGAGGAGTATCGCGCGAAGGTGGCCCGGGTGCTCTACAACCGCCTCGACAAAGGCATGAAGCTGAGCCTGGACTCGACCGTGATCTATGCCGAGGACCTCAAAACCAACACCACCACCAAAGAGGACCGCGCCAGCAAGTCGAAGTACAACACTTACCGCCGTAAGGGCCTTCCACCCGGACCGATCTCGGCGCCCGGCAAGGCGGCACTCGAGGCGGCGGCGAACCCGGACAAGGGCAAATGGCAGTACTTCGTCACGGTGAACTTCGATACCGGCGAGACGAAGTTTGCGGAGAATCAGGCCGACTTCGAGAAGATCCGGCTGGAGTTTCAGACATGGTGCCAGTCCCACCCCGGCCGCTGTGACACCTGAGCTGCGGCCGCTGTGACACCTGAGCTGGCCTCGCTCGGTGGCATGCGTCGCTGCGCTGTTCTTGGCTCGCCGATCGAGCATTCACTCTCGCCAGCCTTGCACTATGCCGCTTACGCCAATCTCGGGCTGAGCTGGAGCTACGAGCGGATCGAAGTGGACGAGAATGAGCTCGCGTCCTTTGTTGCCGGCCTCGACGCATCCTGGCGCGGTCTCAGCCTGACGATGCCGCTGAAGGTTGCGGTCCTCGAACTCGGTGAGGTGGATCCGCTCGCTCGGCTGGCCGGCGGCGGAAACACCCTGATCGTCGAGGCTGGCACCCGCACGATCTACAACACCGACGTAACCGGGCTGTCGTGGGCCGTACGCCAGGTAGCCCCGACACCGCTGCTGCGGGTCACGATCCTGGGTGCAGGGGCAACCGCCAGGGCGGCTTTGATCGCTGCGGCCAAGCTTGGCGCACAACAAGTGACGGTTGTGGCGCGTACGTCCTCCCGGGCCGAGCCCTTGCGCGCGCTGGGTCGCGACGTCGGCGTCGAGGTGGGCATCAGGCCATGGACGATGCCGTTTCCCGCTGCAGACATGGCAGTGTCGACCGTCGTCTCAGGCGCCGCGGACAGCATGGCGCAAGGCCTGGCCGACAGCGCCTCGACCATCGTCGACGTTAGCTACGATCCGTGGCCGACCGTCCTTGCCACCACGGCTCAGCGAGCAGGGTGCACGGTCATCAGCGGGCGCGACCTGCTCGTCGGCCAGGCGTTGCTGCAGATCGAGCTCATGACCGGCCGTTCCGTCACCGCCGACGTTCTCTACGCGGCTCTCCCGGCCGACGTGGAATCCGAGCCGGCCGACCGTTCGGGCGTGCCAAACTTCTGATCATGCTCAGATGGCTTACGGCCGGCGAGTCGCACGGTCCTGCACTGGTGGCAATTCTGGAAGGGTTGCCCGCTCATGTGGCGATAACCAGCAACGACATCGCTGCCGCCTTGTCCCGGCGCCGGCTCGGCTTCGGGCGCGGTGCCCGGATGAAGTTCGAGGCGGATGCTGTGAGCATTCTGGGTGGGATCCGGCATGGTGAGACCCAAGGCGGTCCGATCGCGATTCAGGTGGGCAACACGGAGTGGCCGAAGTGGCAGACCGTAATGGCAGCCGACCCGGTTCCCCCGGACGAGCTCGAAGGTCTCGCTCGCAACGTCGCCCTGACTCGACCGCGCCCCGGACACGCCGACCTGGTGGGAATGCAGAAGTACGACTTCGATGAGGCCCGACCGATCCTGGAGCGCGCCAGCGCTCGCGAGACGGCAGCAAGGGTGGCACTTGGCCGAGTGGCGTACGCGTTCCTGCAGCAGGCGCTCGGTGTCAGCGTGCTGAGTCATGTTGTGGAGCTGGGAACTGCCAAGGCTCCAGCCGGAGTGATTCCCAGTCCGGCGGATCTGGACGCGATCGATGACGACCCGGTGCGCTGCTTCGACCGGGCCGCGAGCGCCGAGATGGTCGCCGAAGTGGAGCTTGCCCAAAAGGACGGCGACACCCTCGGCGGCGTCGCGGAGGTCGTTGTCTGGGGTCTACCGCCCGGCCTGGGTTCGCACGTTCACTGGGATCGCCGCCTGGATGCCCAACTGGCCGCTGCGCTGATGGGAATCCAGGCGATCAAGGGTGTCGAGATTGGTGACGGGTTCGACGTGGCTCGGAGCAGGGGGAGTGCGGCTCATGACGAGATCGTGCCGGGTGATGATGGCATCGCTCGGGCGTCGCACCGGTCAGGCGGCACCGAAGGTGGCATGAGCACCGGTGAGGTGCTCCGGGTGCGTGCCGCAATGAAGCCGATTTCCACGGTGCCCCGGCCACTCCGTACGGTCGACGTCGCGACGGGCGAGGCCACCGTCGCACACCACCAGCGCTCAGATGTCTGCGCCGTTCCGGCGGCCGGCGTTATTGCGGAGGCGATGGTCGCGCTGGTGCTGGCCAACGCGGCACTCGAGAAATTCGGTGGCGACTCGGTGACCGAAACCAGGCGCAACTATGAGAGCTATCTCAAGCAGGTGGCCGATCGCGGGCTTGAGAGCTATCTCAAGCAAGTGGCCGATCGCGGGCTTCAGGTGCGGTCCCAGCCATGAGCAGCGAGTCCACGGTGGGCCCGCGTCCTGAGTCTGTCGATCTGCGTCCTGAGCCTGTCGATCTGCGTCCTGAGCCTGTCGAAGGGCCAATCGTCATCATCGGTTCCCCCGGCTCCGGCAAGAGCACCGTAGGAGCATTGCTCGCCGAACGTCTCGGCGTGACGTTCCGCGATGTCGACGCCGTCATTGTCGAGCGGACCGGAAAGTCGATCTCTGACATCTTCACCGACGACGGGGAGTCTGCTTTCCGCATCCTGGAAGAGCAGCTAACGGCCGAACTGCTGCCGCTACCCGGTGTCTTGTCACTCGGTGGAGGTGCGGTGTTGTCGGCGGCAACGCGGGCGGCACTGCATGGTCATCGAGTGGTCTGGCTGCAGGTCGGTCTCGCCCAGTCGGTGAAACGTATAGGCCTGGATACGGCGCGACCGCTGCTTCTCGGCAACGTCCGCGGCCAGTTGCTCAAACTGCTCAACGAGAGAGCTCAGCTTTATCGCCAGGTGGCCACCGAGGTCATCGACACCGATCACACGACCCCCACCGAAATCGTCGAAATGATCATGAGCGCCCATGTTGCCCAGCACTGAACCGGCCCGGATCGCAGTGCGGGCAGAGCGAGAGTATGACGTGCTGGTCGGGTACGGGCTGCTGGCCGAGGTGCCCGAGCTGCTGGGCCCGGGCGTCCAGCGGGCCGCAGTGCTGCATCCGCCGACCATGATCAAGACGGCAGAGCAGGTGGCGCACCAGCTGATCGCAGCCGGGCTCGAGCCGGTTCGCGTCGATGTGCCGGACGGCGAGGCGGCGAAGAGCGTCGCCGTCGCAGAACGTTGCTGGTCGATTCTGGGCAACGCGGGCTTTACCCGCTCCGATGCGGTCGTCGGCCTCGGCGGTGGTGCGACAACCGATCTGGCCGGTTTCGTGGCCGCGACCTGGCTGCGCGGCGTACGACTGATCATGGTGCCGACCACTCTGCTGGGCATGGTGGACGCCGCGGTCGGAGGCAAGACCGGGATCAACACCGCAGAGGGCAAGAACCTGGTTGGCTGCTTCTACGAGCCGGTCGGGGTGATCTGTGATCTTGCAGCGTTGGCGACATTGCCCGCGCCAGACCTAATTGCCGGTCTGGCGGAGGTGATCAAATGCGGCTTCATCGCCGACCCGGAGATCTTGACCATGATCGAGTCCGATCCCGCGATCCCGCGGCCGCGGTCCGCCACGATGCCCTGTTGCTCCGTGAGCTGGTGGTGCGAGCCGTGTCGGTCAAGGCACGCGTCGTGACTGCTGACTTTCGGGAAAGCACCTCCACCGGATCATCGGTCGGCCGGGAGCTGCTCAACTACGGCCACACCATCGGTCACGCGATCGAGCGTCGAGAACACTTCGGCTGGCGGCACGGCGACGCCATCAGCGTCGGCATGGTGTACGCCGCCGAGCTGGCCCGGCTTGCCGGCCGCCTCGATCATGAGACGGCCGTACGGCATCGAGCCGTGCTGTCGGGTGTCGGATTGCCGACGACCTATGCTGCCGACGCCTTCGATGATCTTTTGCACACGATGGCGCTGGACAAGAAGGCCCGCGGCTCGACGCTGCGGTTTGTGATCTTGAACGGGCTGGCGAGTGCGGAGATTCTTGCCGCCCCGGAGGAGGATCTGCTGCGCGCCGCGTACGCTGCCGTTGCACGGTAGCCGCTGCGAGCCCGCCAGCAATAATGTCAGCCATGATCGAAGCGTGGGGAGAACTCAACGTCCGGGAAACCTTCGCGGAGGCAGCTCGGACCTTTGCTGATCTGGTGCCTCGTATTCCCGATGATCGTTGGAACGGCCCCGGACTAGGGGAGTGGGATCTGCGTTCCCTCGTCGGGCACACCTCGCGGTCACTGGTGACGGTGCAGACCTACCTGGATCAGCCGGCGGAAACTGAGGAAGTCCCCAGCCCGGCCGCGTACTACGTGACTGTCGCCGGTCTCGACAATGCGGCCGTAGCCGACCGGGGACGTCAGGCGGGCCTTGCTCTCGGCGAGAATCCCGCTCAGTTCGTTGACGCGCTCGCACACCGGGTACTCGAACTGGTGGAATCTGCCGGCAATCCGCTCATTCATACCGGAGCAGGCGGCATGCGCCTCGAGAACTACCTTTCTACGCGCACCTTCGAGCTGGTGGTACACAGCTTGGACATTGCGGCCGCTGTACCAGACATCGAACCGCCCGAATTCAGTGATCAAGTTCTCGGCGAGGTCGCCAGCGTTGCCGCCACAGCGGCAGTGCTCCGTGGTCGAGGCGTCGAGCTGATGTTGGCGCTCACCGGGCGGGCCACTCTCAGCCGGGGTTTCAGCATCGTTTGATTGAGGCTCGTGTGTCTAAACTGGGCCGCTGCCAATCAGAGGGTGAGAGCAGCTCAACAAAGATAGAAAAGAAGAAGGGTAGGCGGGCGCGTGGCGTCAACGAACGATCTGAAGAACGGCATGGTGTTGGACCTGGACGGACAGCTCTGGTCCGTGGTCTGGTTCCAGCATCACAAGCCCGGCAAAGGCAACACCGTGGTACGGACCAAGCTCAAGCATGTGCTCTCCGGCAAGGTCGTCGACAAGACCTTCAACGCCGACACCAAGGTCGACACGGCAAACGTTGACCGGCGCGACATGCAGTACCTCTACCACGACGGTTCCGGTTTCGTGTTCATGGACACCAGCACCTACGACCAGCTGACCATTCCGGACGAGACCGTCGGCGATGCGAAGAGCTACCTGCTCGAGGAGCAGGTGGCAACAGTTGCCCTGCATGAGGGCAACCCGCTCTACGTCGAGTTGCCGGCCTCGGTCGAGCTGGTGGTCACCTATACCGAGCCCGGTCTACAAGGTGACCGCAGCACCGGCGGCACGAAGCCGGCAACCGTTGAAACCGGTCTGCAGATCCAGGTTCCGCTCTTCTTGACCACCGGCGAGAAGGTCAAGGTCGATACCAGAAGCGGTGAATACCTGAGTCGCGTCGGCAGTTGATCATGGGCGGCAGTTCGACACGTAGCAAGGCGCGCAAACGGGCGCTGGACATCTTGTTCGAGTCCGAGCTGCGCGATGTGGACCCCATCGGGACGCTTGAGGATCGGGCGACTACGGCCGATCCGCCGGTACGCGCGTACACGGCTGAAATCGTCCGCGGGGTGGCCGCGCATGCTAAGTGAAATCGTCCGCGGGGTGGCCGCGCATGCTAAGGAGATCGACGCGCGGATCAGCGCCTGCTTGGCCCCCGGCTGGACTTTGCGGCGAATACCTCGGGTCGATCGGTGCGCGCTGCGGATCGCAGTATTCGAGATCGACTACGGCGAGGCACCCGATGCGGTTGCCGTCGCTGAAGCGGTCCAACTTGTCTCCGAGCTGTCCACCGATGACTCGCCCGCGTTCGTCAACGGCGTGCTGCGGGCGATCGCGGCCTCCAAGGTTGGCTGACGCCGAAAGGCACGCCGACTCATCACCCGGTGAGGTGATCGAAGTCTCCTCGGACCCACGCGATGTAGCGGTCGGCGGATCGGCGCACCCACGAGGCGGCGTCACCGAAAACCTGTCCTCCGAAGTTGTCATAGAGCCGGTCGAACTCGAGTTCCAGCACCCGGTCAGCCACCTTCGCCACAACGGCCGCCGACAGGGGAATCTTGTTCGGGAAGCTTCGCATGAACGAGACCCAGTGCTCATCCGGAGTGCCGGCGATGGTGTCACCGCTCAACAGCACACCGCGACCGTCAGCTCCCATAAAGTGAGTGATCG
>Ga0193697_1000750_pt1 | contig 10789 bp, 11 predicted proteins | sample L3m2metaG_FD_145073 | JGI IMG/M metagenome (GOLD analysis project Ga0193697, IMG submission 145073) | Soil microbial communities from a riparian zone of the East river system, Colorado, United States - L3m2 | ecosystem: Environmental > Terrestrial > Soil > Riparian zone | place: USA: East River... | reverse complement strand
GGTGCGGCGCCATGTCGAGAGCTGCGACGCGGTCATGGTCACCTCCAACTCCACCCTCGCCCACGTCAGCCGGGTCTACTTTGCGGAGATGCTCGGCAAGCGCTCGGTGCCACTGTGCATGACGGACCACGCGCTCGCTGCCCTCGCCTGGCTGATGAATCCCGCCCAGGCACCCGACCTGCCGCGCCGCCAGATTGTTGCGATTAGCTACGCGGCGTTGAACCCGCCGGAAGAGGTCTGGCGCAAGTACCTAACCGAGATCCGGCGCCTGCAAGAGCGTGGCGAGCTGACCGAGGAGCAGGTCGGGCTGCTGCTCTACTCGCCCGACGCGCGTCTTGAGTTGATGAACGCCACCTCCGGCGACGCTGACCAGATGGCGATGGGCACCGTCGCCCAGGTTCTCCGTCACGCGGAGGAGGCGGCCCGGGCTGAGGTCAAGCGCGAGCTCGACCTCGAGCGATCTCGCCGTGAGCAGATCGAGGCCGCCGCAGCGGCCGAAAAGGAACACGCTGCCGCCGAGGTCGCGAGGGCCCGGCGGCTAGCCGCCGGGCACAGCACTCGCCTTGATACTCGAGCTCGCGAGGTCGCCATGTTCCTGTCTTGGGCGGCCTTCTTCGTATCCGCCATCATTCTTCTCTTCGCCTGCGCTGCGGCAGCCGAAGGTCTCTTCCCATCGTCTTGGTCGCGGGTTGTTCCGTTCGGTTCGGCACTGGTTTTCGTCTTGGCGCTAAGCAGTTTGGCCTCCCTGCTGACCGGTTGGAACCTTCGTGCCTCTCGTCGCTCGTTTGCCGCCCATCTTGAGCCTCGGATAAGTCGACTACTGCACCGCTGGTTCGGTCCGGCCGAGTCGCGTTAAGAGTTGAAGTAATTTTTAAACGTGTTGTGTGCGGCCGGGTGGTCCCGATCTACATAAGGGGGTGTTATCCGGCGGAGAGGCCCCAATTTGGAGGACGTCAGAGCTACGGGATAAACTTTCCTGTGCGGAGGCAATGAGGGAAAACGGCAATGAACAGTTCAGCGAACGATCCAAGCCTTGACTCTGCGGTCGAGAGTATCGTCTCTCAGGCCGAAAGCGAGGGTCTCGACTTTGAGGCGGACGTTCCCGCGGCTGTCGATGCCGCACAGCTCATAGCCGGTATCGCCAACTCGGGCGGCGGAAGGATCGTCCTCGGCGCGGACGGTCAGGGCAAGGTATCCGGACTCGGGGATCTGGAGCAGGCCGAATCTGTTATCTCGGAGGCGGCGACTTCGGTCGTTCCACCGGTGAACGTCGAGTTCTCAGCCGAGACCTCGGGGGACCGGCGGGTAGGGGTGGTCACTGTCCCAGCAAGCGAGGGACTCTCACTAGCCCCCGAGGGGCCGAGAGTTAGTCGAGACAAAAACGGCCAGATTCATGCCCTGACGAAGGATGAGATCTCAAGAAAGGCAGTTCCCTCAGGACCCGTACAACGGGAGGATATAGACAAGTTGGTAGAGCAGGTTGCGCTGTTGAGCGCGGCAGTCGTAGCATCTCAGAAAGAGGCTAAGGACGCGCGGAGATTGAAGCGTCAGTTGCCCGGCTTGGCTGTGGGCGCTCTGCTAGGAGCCGTTCTGGGAGTGGTCATGACTGCAATCTCCACTTCCGTCTTTGGCTAACCGCCCGCATGGCTTTGGCAGTCGGATTGAGAAGCGTGTCCCCCCTGAGTCAGCATTGATAACGCAGGGTTATCGGACGTGGGGGAGGGGGCCTTGGGATCAACTTCAGCCGCCACTATCTGGGACAGCTTTGAATCTTCGAGGTTGCCGTCGTTTACGGATAGACTGGCTCGACGGGCCAAGGGGTCATCAGCTGAACGCTTGTGGTGCCTTCTGTCGGGCTGCTTGGACGACCTCGGGCGGTGCCTCGCCGGCTATTGCCTCAGCCCTGGCGGAAGCCTTTTGAGCGTCCACGCGGAAAAAGTAAGCGGGAATCGAGCCAGTGACCACTCCGACGACGGTGCCCACTCCGGCCCAGATCGTTGCGAAGTCGTTATCAACTGCCTTCCAGAACATAAGACCTACGAGCGCAATGACTGCGACCGCCACGACTGCCGAGGGCCAGGATGGCTGAGAGTTCATGTGAGTTCCTCCGTCGGTACAGGACCAATGTTTATGTGGAACGCGTTAGGGTCTTACCACAATGTTCGACGGTCAAGGTTGGCAAGGAGCGGCGCGTCATCTGCGTTCGCGCACTTTGCGGAGGTCAAGCGGCTCCGCGGGGTCGCTGCTTCGTGCGCAACTCGTGGTCGTGCTCCGGCGGGGCTCGACTTTGCCTGTTTGCCGGGGATTCAGATCAGATCAGGCGCTTCGCGAACCACGGGAATGATGGACGGCGAAAAGCACGTTACCGGCGAATTCAAAGGTGGCGGCGGGGGTGGGGGCTCGAACCACCGTCGGGGCGGCGGCGGTAGCTCACCGCCCCCAGGCGGCGGCTCTGGCCCAACGCAGGTCCCTCACAAGCACCGGCTCCAGTTCCACAAGGGCTTCAAGAAGAAGACGGTCCACGGTATGACCAGATGCGTGAAAACTAAGAAAACCCACGGCCAGAAAGCCAGGCTCGGGTGATCTACGGGCCGCGAAAGTCCAGCCCATTACCCTGGTGGCGGCAACTTCGCCTCCAATCGGCCGGCCTTCTCGTGGCGATCTTGGCGATTCTCGCCACGGTGCTGGCCCCGACTGCAATCGCGCAGGTTTCGGCGGCGAACTTGACGCGCCAGATCAAGAGATGTGACAAGAAATTCGCTGGCCACACCAAGAGACAGCGCAAAGCGCGACGGCGCTGCATCAAGAAGGCAAAGAACGCGGCCAGGCGAACTGAGCCAAAAGCCCAAGGCCAAGGCCCTGTCGAATCGAGCCCCGGACCGCCTCCGCCGCAAAGCCAGGGTTCATCGTCTCTCGCTCTGGCTACGGCGACGCTGCACGAAGGTGTAGCTGGCTTGCCCTACGTCGATCAGCTTTCAGCCACCGGAGGCACGGCACCTTACAGCTACGTAGTAAGCAACCTTCCCTCGGGCCTCAGCGGCGATAGCAGCGGCCTAATCAGCGGTAGTCCAACCGCCATTGGCACGTCAAACGTGAGTGTGGAAGTAACCGACGCTGACGGGGCACACGCTCAGGGCGTCGTCGCGCTGGCCGTACCAACGACGATGCCCGCTAACTGTATGCAGCAGTCGTGCAGCCACCTGACCGCTGACGGGGAAACGGTGCAGATCGACGGCTCGAAGGTAACAGCGGTGACCCGAGACCCCCAGACCAAAGAAGTCACCGGCCTCAGCCTCACCGGCCCAGCGCCCGCCCCACAGCAGATCATTGTCGTCTCCCCGACGGAAGCGCTGCCGTCCGGCCTTACAGCGCTTGTGCTCACCGCCACGTCGAATGGAAGTGAAGAAACGAGCCTCACGCTCAACCAGGCGACGATCGGCGACGCATACGCCAGCGGCACGGTCCAGGCGATTGGATCAACCCCACCTGCGGAGGGCTCTCATCTGGCGACTACTTCGCTGCGATATCGCGCCGCCAGCACAGGTTTCCAGGTTGCGCCATCCAGTCCCGCCTTAGCCGGTGCCTCGCTCAACTGCGGATCAGGAGTATCTAGTGACCTGCGCGGCCTCAACGTGAAGCCGTCGCTCACCCCTTCAATGGCGGCGATCTGGCATCACCCACTGTTTGGCGGGGGAGGCTTCTACCCTGGGACTGGCGGCCTCGAACTATTTCAGTTCGACCTCAACGGAGACATCCAACTCAACATGGGTGTCTCTATCTCTGGGAAAGCAACATGCACCCTGCAACTTCCAAGCCTGATCGCGACCATTCCCGCAGGCGACCTTGGTGCGGTGGTCATCGAAACAACGCCCACGCTGACGCTAAAAGCCGACGGCAAGGTTGATACCCGCGCTTCGATCACACTTTCGTGTGGCGCCGAGTATCGCTGGGATGAAGGCAACGAGTACCGCGGCTCCTATTGCGCTCACCGCTATGAACCGCTTCATCTCGCGGCCGACACGGGGGTCAACGTGACGGCATCAGGCGCGCTCGAAACCGCAGTGAGCCTCGATGATGTTGTCGGCGTAGACGGCTCCATCACCGCGGCGCTCCACGCCGGCTATACCCCGACGCTCCACCCTGTGGCCGAGCTTGACGCGAGTGTCGAAGACGAACTTGGCGCATGCCTGGTCTGCTTTTGGAAGGGCAGCCCCACGCGGGTCACCATCGCTCACGGCACTGTGTTTCACAAGACGATCGCGACGTACGACAGTGCGCCCCCACCGCCGACTGACACTTCCATTCAGGTTGAAGGGGGCGACTTCGGCGCCCTCCAGGCAGGGCAGGAATCAGTCCAGCATCTGACCGCCAGCGGCGGAGCAGGACCATACAGCTTCGCGGTATCGCCCGACCCTAGCAACCTGGCGAAGGTACCCGGCTGGGTCAATCTGGAATCCGACGGGACCGCGAGGATAGATCCTCCCCCAGGCACCGAACAGAGCGTTGGTTTCTATGTCTACGCTACCGACGCGACAGGCGAGCACTCGCCGTACGAAAGGGATCTGGTTACGTTCTCCGTGAGCGGTACGGGAATGGACTGGTCGGCGATAGAAGTGCCCGTTCCCCCCGATGGCGTTGCTGGCACCGGCACCTTCCATTGGAACGATCAAGCCAGCAACGCGTGCAATGCCAGTGATACCTGCGTATTACCTGGGAGTTATCAGACTTCCGCTTACGCGCTGAAACGGATGATCGTCACCCTCTCAGAAGGAAGCTGGACGGCAATCAGCCCCCCTGTTCCCGCTGGCGGAACCTCGGGCAGTGGTACGTTTCCGACCTACTCACGTAGTGGCTGCTGTGAGACTGATTACTACTTCAATACCTCGCCTGAATGCGCACCTGCTCCTGAAGGCATCTGCGTGGTGCTTGGGGAAGCAGACGTAGGGCGGATGATTGACACCTTGGCCAAAGGGCAGTGGACGGCGGCTCGCGTCCCGGTGCCTGCCAATGGCGAAGCGGGCTCGGGGTGGGTCGATGAGCTTGACCCCCCAGCTTGCTCGGAAGCAAATACGTGTGTGATGCTGGGGGGATATTACGATCGAAGCGGGAGTGGCCCCATCGGACGGTCGATGCTTATCTTCTACGCCGGGGGAGAATGGCGGGCCGTTGAAGCGCCGGTTCCCTCCGGAGGCAATGAAGGGACGGTCGCGTGGTATCTCATCAGTTCGATGGGCGAAGGAATGGGCGAGCAGGCTTTCTGCCGGCCCAATGGCGTCTGTTACGCGATCGGCGAATACGAAGGCCCGGAAGGTCGGCAGTCCGTCATCGAGAAACTGGAAGATGGCTCTGTCTCCGCGTCAACGGTGTCGGTTCCAAGCGACGGACAGCCGGGTACCGCCCACTTCTATAACGGGACGGGTTTTGGTGGAGGCGGGTCCAACCTGCCGATCCACTGGTGCTCGGAAGCGTCATGCGTTGTGCCCGGTGAGTATGAAGCCTTGGGAGGAGGTACCAAGCAGATGCTTCTTACCCTCAACCACGGCTCTTGGGAAGCCGTCACACCCCCGGTGCCTCCGGGCGGCCGCGCTGGCACGGGCAGCGCAGGCTTTGAGGAGCAGGCGTGCTCCATAGAAGCGTGCGTAGTCCTCGGCTTCTACGAAGACCAAAGTTCGAACATCCTTGAGTCGGTCGACACGTTGGTAAACGGGAGCTGGTCCGCCACTGACATACCACTGCCTCCAAATGCCGTGAGCGGTGACGGCGGTTTGGGCCCGCCCGTCTGTAGCTATGCCAGCAGCCTTTGCCTAGCTCCAGGTACCTATTCGACGCTTCCCGGGCCCGGTGAACCCTCGTTTCAGGCGGGAATGGCGGACGAGTTCTCGGCTGGAGCTTGGACCAGCACTGAACTCCCGGTGCCGGCGGGTTCAGGAAGCGAAATCTACCGGGTGTTCGAGAGCGGAGCGGCGTGCACGGTAGAAGGCACGTGCGTGGTGCTGGGCACATATGAACGTATGAGCGGTACTTGGGCGATGATTGATACCCAGGCGGGCGGAACGTGGTCGTCGGTGGTCGCACCAACTTCGAGCGGCTCGGGTACGGGTTGGTTCGCTGGACGGGGCAGACCCGCGTGCTCGAAGAATGTGTGTATCGCTGCTGGCGAAGCAGAAGGCTCAGGCGCAGTCGGCTCGATAATTATCGGCCGTAAACACTGACACGCGTCGTTAGACTGGAGTCATCGTGACTGACTTAGCCCGGTGGCCAAGTCTCTGACTACTGCTTGCGCTTGCTGGCGCCGCGCTGCCTATCAGCCTCGCCTAGCCCGGATCCGGCGTTTTCACTCAACAGGTGTAGTTCGCCCGGCTTGAGGCAAGCAACAGTCCACGCGGCGGTTCAGCGGAACCGCCACGTGGCACTTCTCAAGGGTGACCGGCCCTTTCGCTTCGGCTTCGCGAAGCATTCGGCGCAGGCTGAAGCCGCCTTGTCGCGCGAAGCTGAGTTCGAGGTCGGTCGGCGAGCGACCGCGTCTATGGAGACGCCCCGGCGGGGAGTGAGCGCAGCCGGCCGAAGGCCGCCACCAACGCCCGCGCCCAGGGCCAGGAGCGCGGCAGGCGCAGGATCGTACGCCGGGCCGAGCGCACCACCTTCCCGGCGACGTGAAGCAGGCGCTGGCGCAGCCGCTTGGGCTCGGCGAGGGCCAGCTCGCCATCGAGGCACAGCGCCCGCAGCCAGGCCAGCAGCTCTTGGGCGATCAGCGAGAGCTCCAGCCAGACCTGGTTGTGCTCGAACGCACTGAACGGCAGGTTGCGCATGCCGGTGTCCTTGCCGCAGCGGATCTCGTCCTCGACTTTGGCGCGGCGGCGATGGCGCAGCTCCAAGGCCGCGATGTCGGCACCGTCCTGGTCGGTGATGAAGGCGGTGTGGCGGTAGCCCTGCGCGTCGAAGACCTGAAACTGGGCACCCGGGTGGGGACGCTCCCTTCGCACGATCAGCCCTGTTCCCTCGGGCCAGGCGGAGAGATCGACGTGGTCGGTCAGCTCGGTGACCCAGGCGCCCTCGCGCTCGGTGCCCTCGGCGTCGATCGCGGCCTGCCATGCCGTCCGGTGTCTGCAGAATCACCTCGCGCACCCGCTCGTCGACCTCGTAGCCGACCGAGAAGCGGATGCCTGCTTCGCGGCAGTCCCGCGTGAAGGCGTGGGTGCGCCCGCCGATGTCGGTGCGCACAAGGATCTCTCGATCGAGGTCTGCATCGGGAAGCTGCTCGAGCGCCAGTTGCAGGACCTCGAAGTGATCGGCGGGCGGTGTTGGCGCCGGCGTTGCCGGGGCGCAGGAGGCCGGCCAGCGGCTCGCCTGTCTCATCGAGATAACAGAGCAGCGGGTGAAAGCCGAAGCCTCCCTTGTAGTTCCCCGCCGCACCCTCCTTCTCAGAGGCGGCGCCGAGCAGGGTGGCATCGATGCTGAGGGTGATCGTCTCGGGCCGCGCGTCGGCGTCCCAGGCCCGCTCTCGCGCAGCCGCCCGGGCGCCGCGGATCGCTTCCTGCAGATCGGCGTCGATCGACTTGATCACCCGGTGGGCGGTCCTCTCGGAGGCGACCGGACCGAACAGCGCCTCCTGGGCCATCGCCGCGGAAAGCGCCGCGGTGAGTCCGAGCCGGTCCACCAACTCGGCCAGCAGATGGGCGCCTGCGTGGGAAACGATCCCCTCGGCGTCCGCCCTGACTTCTACGGTTTGGCGCGTCGTTTGTGTCTTCACCTTCCGGGTGTCCTCCTGGGTTGTTGGGAATGGGTCCGCAAACCGCATTCTCAAGACCCAAGAGGACGTTCCCGGGCGGTTTCCTCAGGTCGTTACTGCCGGATCGGCACTAATGCGCATTAGTGCCTGGAACCGCCCGGATGCGCGGCGATTGGCGCCGATTCCGCCTTGCATTGATCCCGTGGTAGCGGTAACGGGCGGACGGCGAGGTACCCTAGCCCCATGGCCCAGGAGCGAATCACTGTCGACCCGAACCGGATGCGGGGTCTGCCCTGCATCCGCGACACCCGCGTCACCGTCAGCGCGGTGCTCAGCCAGTTGGCCGGTGGCGCGAGCATCGATGAGCTGCTGAACGACTACCCCTATCTTGAGCCCGAGGACGCCGTCGCCGCGTCCGAATACGCAGTCGATTCGAGGCTGAGTGACCTTGGGCTGCGCGCCCATGGCCTTGTCGAGTCGCCCGAGGGCGAGTTGATCGACGACGAGGCGCCTGTCAGGCGTCTACTCGATCTTTGAGCCTTCCGGCCGGCGACATGTTGCTTTCGCCTCAGCAGGCGGCTCATCGGCTTGGGTTCTCTCGTCAGAACGTGATGCACCTGATCGGCTACGGCAAGCTTGAGGCGCGCAAGCTTCCAGGGTCGAGCTACTGGAAGATTCCGCTGTTGTCGGTGCTCGCCCTCGAAGAGCGCCGCGCCGAGAGCGACCGCCTTACGGCCGAGTGGTCCCGCGACCTCGACGCGATGGGTGCTCCGGCTGAGTGAGCCGCACAGGCCCGCCGCGCGCGGTTATCGCTGCGGAAACAATGGCTATTTCCGAAACGAGCTGCTAGCCTGCCTTTATGTCTTCCGGTACGGCTCCCACGCAGCTACGACGGCGTGCCGCGCTCGCTCGGTTGGAGGCCGAAGAGCTTGCCGACGCAGTCTCCGAGCTGCGTACCGCCTCCCTCTCGAAGTCGGAGCTGGAGCGCGTGCTCGAACGGGTGGAGGCGCTGAGCGCACGAGTCCAGAAGGCGCTCGACCTGCCAGGCGGCCTGTCCGTCGCCCAGGCGGCTGAGCGGTTGGAGATAAGCGAGCCGACGGTTCGCAAGTGGCTCGCGGAGGGCCTGCTGGAGCGAGTCGAGGATCACAAGCCGGTGGAGGTCACCCAGCGCAGCGTGATCGATGTCGAGCGGGTGTTGGACACGGTTCGCGAGAGTTACCCGTCGAGGCGCTGGAGCGAGGCGCTCGCCGCCTTCCTTCACGACCGTGATCTGCTTGGGCAAGAGTGGGTGCGCGAGGGCGTGGAGCAGCTTCGGCACGGCGAGCTGATCGAGCGCTGAATAAGGTCCGCCGCGATGGCGGGCAAGGACTACGCGCTGCGGGCGACGCCAGCGGCTGTGGCCGCGATCGAGCGATTGCGAGGTACGGCACGCAAGAGCTACACGGTCTTTGAGGGCGAACTGCGAAAGCAGGGCTGCAGGGTCGCCGGCTACCGGCTGCTGGGCGCCGAGGATGGCGGTTACTCGGAGTACTGCTGCAAGCGACTGGTCGACGACTGGCGAGTCATCACAACCTTCGAACCCGGCATCGCCATCGTCGTCGCGGTCGGCCGTCACGATGGCCGCGCCTTTTATGCCGAGCTTTCGAAGACGCTCGAGATCGGCGCGGTGGGGCGGCGACGCGAGGAGAAGCCACCCTGCTGCGGAAAGGGCGGCTGGCCGAGCGTCGGATCAGTGCTCGGTGAGCGCACGGGTCGGGGAGAGTCCCGGAGCGACTAACTCCCAAATTTCAGGGATTGGAACCACGGTCGGCAGTTTCGGGCACTTCTCGCCAGCAGTGCCCGAAACGCTGCATATCAGTGCATATCCGCGCACATTGACGGCGACGAGTGCTTGTCGGGCCGTGCGGAAATCTCCTGCAAATCAACTAGTTCTGACACTGCACTTGCCAGAGGGCTGGTGTAATTGCCATGCAGAAGGTCGTGGGTTCGAATCCCATCAGCCGCTTTTTCGCGAATCCCCTGCACGTGGGCCAGTCGGCCTCGGCGCGGGAGCCCGAAACCCGATCAAACCATCCCCGCATATCGCCGTCATTCCAGGCACTAATTCGAATTAGTGCCTGGAATGGTCTGGATGCGGGGCGATTGACAGCGATCGCCCCCGACGCTGCTGGATGGACCCGGCAGCAGCGGTACCAAAAGCGTACGCCGAGGCACCTTGCCGATCACACGCCTTAAGGAGTGGAAGGGAAACGCGGATAGGGTAGCGGCGGATGGCTTTTCCCTCGGACTACTACCGCTCATATGAGAAGATGAGCCGGACCAGGTGAGCTGGACCAGGTTCCGCGGAGACGGTGATCTAGGTCTCCATCGAAGCCGGGGCGGTTCACTCACCACGTCCACCCGGATCGCGCGCCGAGGGAGATTGAACAAGAGTTCTTCACGGCCGCCTTGCGCCGCGATGCTGGGTTGCTCGACCACCTCCCGCACCTGGAATGCAAAAAGCGGGCGGAAGAATTGGAACTGAAACCGTTCTTCACGCCGGAGTTTGAGCCGGTCTTCAACGTGCGCTGGAACGACAGGAAGAAGCGGTGGAAGAAACGGATCGAAACTGCCGAGGCCGGCATGCGCGGTGAACTGCGCGCGGGGGTCAAAGGGTCCGCCAGGGGGAACTTTCGACTGCATGGTGGAACGGGCGCTGAACATTCCGCTCTTCACGGCGGTGGTGCCGGCGGGGCCGGTCCCGGTGCCCCTGCATGTCTACGCGACCGTTGAACCGACCGTGGACGCGAGTGTTGGAAGCAAACTGGAAGGCGAAATCAAAGTCGGAGTCGACGGCTTCGCCGGGGTCGAATACGGCAACAGGAAGCTGGTCCCGAAAGGGACGCTGGTTCCGAAGGCGGGCGGCACGCTGCCGACACTCGATTCGGGAGCGCGTGGCAGCGTGGGTATGACGCCGAGGATCGAGGTCGTCGCGGGATGGAAGGCCCCGGTGCTGGGCGAACTCACGGCGTCGGCGCAAATCTCGCTGCCCACGAAAGTCAAGCTGAGCTACGAGCCCCT
>Ga0193697_1000749_pt1 | contig 10799 bp, 6 predicted proteins | sample L3m2metaG_FD_145073 | JGI IMG/M metagenome (GOLD analysis project Ga0193697, IMG submission 145073) | Soil microbial communities from a riparian zone of the East river system, Colorado, United States - L3m2 | ecosystem: Environmental > Terrestrial > Soil > Riparian zone | place: USA: East River... | reverse complement strand
ATCGGTCGGCGCGCGAGGTGACGGCGTATGTCTCGGCGGATCGGCCGTTTTCGGAGCCAATCCTGCAGGAGTATCAACGGCAATCGGGCGTCCGCATCAACGTCGTGTACGACACGGAGGAGACGAAGTCGACCGGTCTCGCCAACCGGCTGCTGGCGGAAAAGGGGCGGCCTCAGGCCGACGTCTTCTGGTCGAACGAGCCCGTGCGCACCCTGATGTTGAAATCACGGGGTGTCCTCGCGCCGTATGAGTCGCCGGCGGCGCGAGGGATCGCCGCCACCTTCAAGGATCGTGAGGGCTACTGGACCGGCTTCTCCGCGCGATTGCGCGTCATCGTCTACAACACGAACAAGGTGAAGGCTGACGACGCTCCGCGTTCGGTGTTCGATCTCGCGGATCCGCGCTGGAAGGGACAGGTTGCCATCGCGGATCCGCGCTTTGGCTCGACGTCGTTTCACGTGGCCGCGCTTTACGCGGAAGTCGGCGACGACCGCGCTGACGATTACTTTCGGAGGTTGAAAGCGAACGACGTCAAGATCGTGGATGGCAACTCCGTCGTCCGCGACATGGTCGCCCGCGGCGACGTGTCTGTCGGGCTGACCGACACGGACGATGTGAATGTGGCGATCGAGGCGAAGCAGCCGGTGGCGATGGTGCTTCCCGACCGCGACGGGATCGGCGTCCCGGTGATGCCCAACATGGTCTCGCTGGTGGCCGGCGCACCGCACGCCGACGAAGGCAAACGCCTGATTGACTATCTGTTGTCAACAGAGGTCGAGCGGAAGCTCGCCGAATCGGAGGCCGTTCAGATCCCACTGCATGCCGACGTGCCCGGTCCAAAGAATATTCCACCGATTTCTTCGTTCAAGGCGATGACGCTCGACTACGCAAAGGCGGCGACGCGGGTTGAGGACGTGACGAAGCGGTTGGCCGCGATCCTTGGTCTGTAATGTGGGGGTGGCGGTCCAGCCGCACCGTCATCACGCTGACCGCCGCCGCGGTGTTCGTCGTCGTCTGTATGCTGCCAGTGCTCTTCATGCTATGGGCGGCATTCGCCGAGCCGCGAAACGCGGTTAGCGCCCTTCAAGGCCTTCTGCTCGATCGCAGGCAGGCGGGCCTGCTCTACAACACTATCCTCCTTGGTTGCGGCACGGCCGTGCTGGCGACGCTTGTTGGCGCGCCCCTGGGCTTTGGGTTTGCACGGTTCGCTCTGCCGTTCAAGAGCGGCCTGCGACTCGCCCTTGTGGCGCCAGCAGTCTTGCCGCCATACGTGATCGCACTGGCGCTGATCTACGTGGGCGGAAACCTGGCTGCCACGTTGGGCGGGGCAATCGTCGCACTGACGATTGTGCTCTACCCGCTGGCGATGCTCGCCACCGAGGTCGCCGTCCGCCAGATCGAGCCACGACTGGAGGAAGCGGCCATCCTGGTCGCCACACCAGGGCGCGTGTTGAAGCGAATCACCTGGCCGCTCGTCGCGCCGAGTGTCGTGTCAACAGCGTTGGTCATCTTTGTCCTGGCAATCTCCGAGTTCTCCGTACCCGGCCTGTTGCGCGTTCGCGTGTTCACGACCGAAGTCTTTACCGCCTTTGCGGCCTTGTACGACTTTGGTCGTGCGACGATGCTCGCCTTACCACTCTTGATTGTTTCCGTCGTCTTGGCAAGCATCGCGGCTTCACACATGGGAAGTCGCGTGGTCACGACGAGGCGAAACGTTCGGGGTGAACCGCTCGCCGTGTTCGATGTCTGGCGCCCGGCCGTGCTCGCTCTGATCAGTTGTGCGATTGTCGCGATGCTGGTCGTGCCGGTGGCCGCGCTTGTACGCGAGGCCCTCCAGTCCGTTTCGATCGTCGGGTTCGTGCGAAACTCGCGCGAGGCCGTGATCAACAGTCTGTTCCTCGCGTTCTGGGGCGCGACCGTGGTCACGATGCTCGCGGCCTGCCTTGGTTATGCGCGAGCGCGTGCGCCTGTGGGGGTCGGTGGCGCCCTCGACGCGTTGTGGCTGGTCCTCTTCACTGTCCCCAGTACCGTGATTGGCATCGGCTTGATCGGAATGTGGAATCGTGCGAACGCATTCGGCGTGTACGGGACATCCGCCATGCTGGTGCTCGGCTATCTCGCGCGGTTCGCACCGATCGGCGCGCTCGCGCTCGCCGCGATCGTTCGCTCTGTTCCCGAGTCCCAGGAGGAAGCGGCTGCCGTCGCCGGCGCCAGGTGGCTGCGCACCATGAGGCGGATCGTTCTACCGCAGATTCGAATCGGCCTGCTCGCGGTCTGGGTGATCTCGTTCATGCTGGCGTTTGGTGAAGTCGGCACGAGCATCCTCGTCGCGCCACCAGGCGAAAGCACGCTTCCCATCCGCGTCTACACGCTGACGGCAAACGCACCTCCGGGGCACGTCGCGGCGTTGGCGTTGTTTCAGTCGATCGTCATCCTGGTTCCGCTGACCCTTCTCGGAGTGGCAATGGCGACTCGAGAAGCGTCGTGACATCGCCGTTTCTGCGACTCGCCGCGGTGACCAAGCGCTACGGCGGTCACGGCGGGATCGAGGACGTGTCGCTCGAAATATCGGCGGGCGAGAGCGTGGTTGTCGTCGGCCCGAGTGGGTCAGGAAAGACGACGCTGCTGCGGCTCGTAGCCGGCCTCGAGCGTCCGGATGCTGGCGAGATTTGGCTTGACGGACGAAGAGTGGCAGAGTCAGGACGAAACACTGTGCCCGCAAACGATCGCAAGGTTGGGTTCGTCTTTCAGGATCTGGCGCTGTGGCCGCATCTGAGCGCCTTTGCCAATGTCGAATTCGCCGCACATTCGGCCGGTCATTCAGGGGCGGAACGGACGTCACGGATTAACGAGATCCTTAGGCTCTGCCGAGTTGAGCCTCTGTTAGCCGATCGCTATCCCTACCAGCTCTCCGGCGGTGAGCAACAGCGCGTCGCGCTTGCGCGTGCGCTCGTCGGGTCGCCGCAGCTGCTGTTGCTCGACGAGCCGTTTTCCAGCCTCGACCGCGAGCTGCGCGTGATGCTGCGAATGGAGCTGGCCTCCCTCCGGCGCCAACTTCAGCTCACGGCGATCTATGTGACGCACGATCTGGAGGACGCTGAAGCGCTGGCGGACCGAACGATCACGATTCGAAGTGCTAGAGTCAACGCCTGAAGTCTCAGGTTCTTGAACAAGGAACCTCAGCCGTCCGAGGGTAGTCCATCGCGATGAGCCCAAGATACTTTGCATTCCTCGCCGTGCTGGGCACCGCCAGTGTGTTCGCCTGTACCACCGCGCAGCCTCCTCGTCAGGAAACCACCAAGGCGTTCGTCGGTTCCCGGGCGTGCCGTGACTGCCACCAAGCGGTCTACGACCGGTGGCAGACCACGTTGATGGCGAACGTCGTGCAGGATCCGAAGCAACACCCGAAGGCGATCGTCGCGGACTTCGCTACGCCGAATCCGCTCGTCACGTTCAAGCCGGAGGACGTGGATTTCACGTATGGCAGCAAATGGAAGCAGCGCTTCTGGAAGAAGCAGGGTGACGATTACTACGTGCTGCCGGCGCAATGGGACGTGCGCCACAAGGTGTGGCGTCCCTATCACGTTCTGCCTGGGACCGACTGGTGGGTGGAGCACTATCCGGCGGAGCAGGAGGGTCGTCCGACAGGGCCGCTCTGCGACGGCTGCCACTCGGTGAACTACGACATCACAACGCACGCCGTTACCGAGTGGAACGTTGGCTGCGAGCGTTGCCATGGTGCTGGCGGCGCTCACGTCGCACGCCCGGTGAAGTCCAACATCGTCAACCCCAGTCGTCTCGATGATGTACGAGCGAACGACGTGTGCATCCAGTGCCACTCGCAGGGCCGGCCGCGCGCGAATCCGATTGAGGGCCGGTACTACGACTGGGCCGTAGGTTATCAACCAGGTGACCGGTTGAACGCGACCTGGGATCTCGAAGAGCACCGTCTGGGAGAGAACTCGTTTACGCATTGGCCGGACGCATCCGCTCACAAGAACCGGATGCAGGGCAACGACTTTGTCCAGAGCCGCATGTACGAGAAAGGCGTCCGCTGCTACGCTTGCCACGACTCGCACGGCACTCCGCAGGATGCGTTGCTGAAGTTCCCCGGCAACGAGATGTGCTTGCAGTGCCACGGGCCGCAGCGACAGCCCGGTCCTGGGGTGACGCCTGAAGCGCACTCCCATCACGGCGCCAATAGCGACGGAAACAAATGCGTGGCGTGTCACATGCCGGAGATTGCGACGACCATTGCTGACGTTAACGTCCGAAGCCACACGTTCAACTTCGTCTCGCCGTCGATGACCGACAAGTACGGGATTCCGAATCCCTGCACCTCCTGCCACAAGGACAAGACGACCCGTTGGGCACTCGACGCCATGAATCAGTGGTCGAACGTCTCGCCCTGGAGGATGACGGCACAATGACAAGCCGAGTGAGCGCGGAGCAAGCCACATGAGTCTCGTTCCAGGCTGGGCCCCGAACATTCACCCGTTGCTGGTGCACTTCCCGATCGCTCTCCTCTATGCCGCCATCGCGGTGGATCTCGTTGGTTGTGCATGGTGGTGCAATAAGCCGCTCCGTCAGGCAGCCACGCTGTTGTACGCACTTGGTACGCTCGGCGCCATCGCGGCATATCTGACTGGTCGTGCGGCGTCACAGAGCGTCTGGTTGCCAGGAATGGCGGAGCCGGTCCTCAAGGAACATTGGGACTGGGCCTTGCGCACGATCTGGTTCTTTCCGATTGTGACCGTGGGGCGCCTGGTGCTCTTGCGTCCCACGAGGCGCGAGCCCGTCGTCGCACTCGTTGTCGCGCTCGCTCTGGTGGGCCTCGTCGGGATCGGTCTGCTCCTCGCAACGGGCGATCGCGGAGGCCGCTTGGTCTATCAACATGGTGTGGGCATTTCTCGACAGTGAGACGAATGCTTCTCTGCCAATTTGATGACTACGCAAGAACCAAACCTAGCACCGCCGCGACGGCGATGCTGGGAGACAGAACGATCACGATACGGAGTGCGAGATTGACCTAGAAATCGTGAAGCAGATCTTCCATCGTCACGCGCGTACAAGCGTAATCGAGCTGACGGAACGGCAGCTCAGCTGTCGCGAATGAAACAAGACGATTGACATCTCCCTCTGCGAGGTCGAGATTAGGGCTTCCTGCCGGAGGTGATGTATGTCCAGCCCAGTCTCTCAAGCCACGGATTTCAGTCGCGATGTGTTGGGCCGATTTATCTGCAACGGTCTGGACGAAGCGCTCGCGAGCACGCAGCGGATCGATGCGCGCCCATTCGATCTGATTGTCATCGGTGGCGGCAGTTTTGGATCGGTGCTCGCGCAGCGACTCTTCACCCGCGACAAGTCGCACGCGCATCGTGTGCTCGTCTTGGAGGGCGGTCCATTCGTGCTGTCGGAGCACGTTCAGAACTATCCGATGCTGGGGCTGGATCCTGCGAGCGCGACGAGCATCGCAGACCTCCGCAGTATTGGGCAGGACAAAGTCGCGCGCAACGAGGTCTGGGGGCTTGCGTGGCATTCGAACCAGAAATTCCCGGGGCTCGCCTACTGCGTCGGCGGGCGCTCCGTATTCTGGGGCGGATGGTCGCCACAGCCACTCGATCAGGAAATCGCGAGCTGGCCAGCATCGGTGTTGGCCGACTTGAACGTTGGCGGTGGGGAACGACCGTTCTATCAGCAATCGGCCGAACAGATTGGCGTCATTGAAACGAACGACTTCATCCACGGGCCCTTGCACGAGGCGCTTCGGCAGAAGTTGAGGGCGGGCATCGACGCCAGCAAGATCAGCGATGCGATCCCGCTCGCCAACCTGCCAGACCATCCCGGAGTGAAGTGGGGGAGCGCCGCAACCGCCGCCGACATATTGACGCTGCTTGGCGCCAGGGTTCAGGACGTGGCGGTAGCGGCCGTCGCGCCGATACCGGTGGCCGGAACTTCACTCGTGGTGCAGCTCGCGGCCCTTGGACCTATGCCAATCGGAGGAGCGGCGGTGGGCGGCCAGGATCTGCTCAATCTGCTCAAGCTCGAAGCGCCCCTTGCCGTCGAGACGCGGACGCGGACCGGATTCTTCCCCTGGAACAAGTTCAGCGCAGTCCCGGTACTCACCAAAGCCGCTCGCGCCGCGTACTCAGAATCGAGTGGCGACGACGCGAAGAAGCGTTTGATGGTTGTCCCGAACTGCCACGTCAAGCGACTGCGAACCAGCGGCGGTCGAGTCCAGGAGATTGAGACCAACCTCGGCAACATCCCTGTGCCCCCGACGGGTGTCGTGATCGTGGCGCTTGGCACCATCGAGAGCGCGCGCCTTGCGTTGAATTCGTTTACAGACGCGCCTTCGTCCGCGCAGGCGGCGGCTTTTGCGACGTGGCGCGGCACCATCGGCCGTAACTTGATGGCGCATCTCCGCTCGAATCTGACCATTCGCTTTCCGCGGACAGCCCTCTCGATCGACCCCGCGATCCACGAGTTGCAGGCCTCGGCGCTGTTCGTCAAGGGTCGCCATCAGCATCCGGACAGTTCCATCGGTCATTTCCATTTCCAGATCACCGCGGCCGGCCTCGGATCGTCCGACGCCGATTCTGAAGCGGAGCTGTTCAAGAAGGTGCCAGACATCGACACGTTCGACCGCTTCAAGTCAGTGACCGACACACACATCGTCGTCACGATTCGCGGCATCGGTGAGATGGAGCCGAACAATCCGGTCAGCGGAGTCTTCCTCGATTCGGAGCCGGACGAATTTGGACTGCCCAGAGCGAACGTCACCCTTCAACCAACCACAAAGGACCAGGCGCTGTGGGATGCGATGGATAAGGCCGCTAACGATGTTGCCGCTGTGCTGTCTGGCGGCGCGTTTGAAGTCCTGGCCAAGACTCGCGACGGTCTCGGCACCACGCACCACGAAGGTGGTGTCTTGGCGCTCGGATCGGTGACCGACAACGACGGCCGCTTTGCGTTTGTTGACAACGCGTACGCGCTGGGTCCGGCGCTCTTCCCGACGCTTGGGTCGCCGAATCCGATGCTTACTGGCGTGGCCCTAGCGCGTCGCATGGCGAAGCGCCTGGTCCCCGCACCGACGCCGTTCACGCCGGCCGACGGTTTCACGCCGCTCTTTGACGGCTTTACGACAACTAACTGGCGTTTTGTCGGCAAGGGAGGGTTCCGGATTGTCGATGGTGCCTTTGAGTCAATGCCGGGCGGCGACGACCTGGGACTCTACTGGTGCCAGACGCCTATGCCACCCAACTTCGTTCTCAAGCTCGAGTGGCTCCGCTGGCTGGACGACGATAACTCCGGCGTGTTCGTTCGGTTCCCGGATCCCACGACGAAGGGATACAACAATCAAGCGTGGGTCGCCGTGAATTTCGGATTCGAGGTGCAGATCGACGAGCTGGGTGCGCCGGACGGTGACCCTATCCATCGAACCGGAGCCATCTACGGCCAACCCACTCAGAGCCGAACCGTCGTTCCGGCAAATCCTGTTGGACAGTGGAATGAATTCGAAATCCGCGTCCAGGGTCAGAAGTACACTGTTCGACTCAACGGAACGCAGGTCACGCAATTCACCAATACCGATCCGGCGCGAGGGTTGCCATCAACAGGCTCGGTGCCCAGTTTCATCGGTCTTCAAAGCTACGTCGGCAAGCGCGTGGCATTTCGAAACATTCGCTTCAAGGCTGTTTGACGGACACCCGCCGTGCCCAAACTCCGCTTGTCACAGCAGTTCGAGGCCACTGGTATCGTCCACGCGGGCGCCGTCACGATCTGACCAACGCATCCTCCGTCAGATCGAACTGGTGGAGGATGCCATCGGTGAACACCTGATAGTTCAGCTCGTAATACAGACGATACTGGAGCGTCCGCGCGTCAGGTTTCGGTTGTACCGAACCTGGCGTCGCGGTCGCACCTTGATAGACGACGCCGTCGAACTGGTAACTGGATGATGGACCAAACCCGCTATAGGACAACGTCAGGGTCTCAGCGTGAATCAACTCGTCTCCGTCACCGAAGACGTGCACATCGATCCAGGCATTGGCTCCATATCGAGATTCCTGGACCCACGCGCGTAAGGCGAGCACGGTTTGCAGGTTCGTACCCTCGAGTGGTCCGCCGCCTTGAGGTGCTGGAAACACATTGACCTTCGTGGCGCGGTGCTCCATCACATTGACAACGTCCGGCCGTGTCCACGCTCCACTCCGGTAGTTCACCGGACGTTCAGGAACTCGAGGTTGTGGCCCGCCGATGTCAAACCAGTAGTTCGCACCAAACCGGCTGTCCCAACCATCTGCGCGAGTGCTGGTCTGATAAAAACCGTGAAACCATATTTCCGCCTGGTTCGCATCCTGCGGCACCGGTACGTCAAGTGGCCGCGGCACATGGCTGATCACGGCACCCGGCGGGTTCTCCTGGTTCCGAACCGGCGCCACCACGCTGCCGCTGACGATGTCGCCTCGAGGATGAAAACGACAGAAAGCGACGATGTCACCGAATTCGGCGCCTCTCCACGGCGCAAATGATCCGGGCAGGCGAGCCTTGTCGTAGTCGAGCGTCAGCTTGGAGCCACGCTCGATGGTGCCGTGCTGCTCCTGGCGCCAATCGCCGAAGAACTGAATCGTCGATGGGCTTCCAGGCACGCTTCGGCTCGCTTCTCGCCTACGGCTTGATCCGGATGTGGCGCCACGCGACAGTGTTGTTGGCATACGCTTGCACTCCTATGAAGCCCGGTGTGCGGCCGCGGTCCCCATCGGTGTTGTGGAACGTGGTCGTGCGCGTTCGCTCGCCAGTCTGGACGTTGGTCAAAAACACGGTGTAGTCGTCGCCTTGCACGGTGATTTCGTACTCGAACCACACGCCTGGCACGAGTGCGGGTCCCGGCGTGTACTGCTGAACGGCAGGTTCATTGAAGTTCAGATGCCACACGCGATCTCCCGCCTGGATCTTGTAGATCGCTCCGGTGCGGTTCTTGAACAGCCCGTCGGGTTCCGGCCGGATGCCATAGAAGTCTTTCCCGGAATCGCCTCGCGCGTTGTCGTCGATTTGAACCTCGAAACCCGCGATCACCGGCTTCCATGCCGGATTCCCTGGATCAAACGCCGGCTCTCCGGCGACACGCGGCTGAAGGGCGTTCGTCAGATTGAGGGTCGGCCGTGGAAAGCGGACGAAAACCCCGCTATTGTGAGCCGCAGGATCGAACATGCGGAACTGCAGGCGCAGCGTGAAGTCGGTGAATTGCTCTGTGGCGTAGTAGAACAGCCGCAGACCCCCGTCACCGTAGCTCACCATCTCGCCATTCACGTGGAGCATCCCGCCGCCCGCCGGTCCGGCGAGGCGCCAGTTCTTGAACGTTGCCGCAGTCCCGTTGAAGAGCGGACGGAACCCGGCTTCTGGCTGAGGACTGACGATGGGATCCGGCACCGGCAAAACACTGCTGTTCAGCAGATCGCCCGTGCGCCGACCGAGAGCGACGCCCGTCAGCATGGGGTTCGGTGACCCGACCGTGGGAAAGAGTGCCGGACCCGCGACGTACGCATTCGAAACGTCGTGAATCCGACCGAAGTCGTTGGTCACAGCGTCCGCGACGTTGTCTCCCATGCGCATCGTGCCGGCGTCATGGTGTGTTGTCCCGAGGTCGTCGCGTCGATTCTTGAACGCCGCGAGAGCGGCGAGCCGCTGCGCTTTTGAGCCCACCGGAACCGGAATCGTGCTGTTGGCATTTGGCAGGATGTCGAACGCTTCGTTTCCAGCAAAGATGAGCGCGATTTTGTCGGATACGCCGTCCATCGCGTTCCAGGTCGCCCGGTCGTTTTGAGTCTGAGCGCTCCCCGGGAAATCCTGGGGGCTCGCCTTGGCGTTGCCGAGATGGACCACCGCCTTCGGGCGGCCGAAGTCCGTCTCCTGCGCCGAGAGATCGACGAAGCTGTCCGGATTGCGCGGCGTCATGTCGCCAATGCCGCGAATCGTGATGACGACGGTGTCGTCGTTCGCGCGCAGCATGTCGTTCATGTGTTCGAGCGTCGGAATCTTCTTGAATAGCTCGGCTTCCGAATCGCCACCGAGCTTTCCCAGTCCGGCAGCCGTAATCTGAAAATGGAACGTTCGTCCGTTCGGCGCTTTGCCCTTCACGAATAGAGCGGAACACTGCAAGCTCGGAATCAACGTGGGCGGCAAATTCGCCGCAATCGCGGCACGCGGCACGCGGATGGTCAGGTTCGAGCGCAGGTGCGCGATCAAGTTAGTCCCCATCCTTTGCGCAGCCCGTCCGGCCAGCGACTGCTGGAACGTCGTGAGCGCAAGACGCGCCGTCTCTATCGTGCCGAGCGCGATCACGACCGCGCTCTGCCGACCGCCACGCGGTGGTGCGAGCGGGAGATCTACAGGCGATCCGTTCTGCCAGACTCGGACACCAGTGACCTGCACCCAGTTATCGGGTTGGGTTTGGGTGATGAGCTCCTGGATGTGTGTGTTGGGGACAATCATCAGACGTTTGCGTGCGTCGGCAACCGTCCCGACGCCATCGGCTTCGTTGCTGGCCAGCCGAGCGGCACGGATCAAGCCCGGGACGGCGCTGAATTTGTTCGTTGGGAAGAATCCGGGCAGTGTCGTCGATTGCACGGCAAGCGGAGCCTCGAGCTTGAACAGCTCGTGCAACTCGGCTTCTGGCGTCGTGTCTGTTGGCGGCAAGTCGAGCCAATCTCGCAGCAAGGCCGCATCGAGCGGCGGCTCGCCGGGATCGGGATACCGGACGGCGGGATGCTCGAGCAAGTCGGCGAACGTGAATCCCG
>Ga0193697_1000746_pt1 | contig 10871 bp, 11 predicted proteins | sample L3m2metaG_FD_145073 | JGI IMG/M metagenome (GOLD analysis project Ga0193697, IMG submission 145073) | Soil microbial communities from a riparian zone of the East river system, Colorado, United States - L3m2 | ecosystem: Environmental > Terrestrial > Soil > Riparian zone | place: USA: East River... | reverse complement strand
TTGGCGAGAAGCTCGCTGCCGAGGGCGAAATCTGCTGGGGCGGGATGCACAGTTGGAAGAGAATGGTGCAATTACTCGAGATGGTCGAACGCCCAAACATCGGCTTCCAGGCGGACATGGCCCACACCCTCCTTTATACCATGGGTTACAACGCCCCCGAAGACGCCATCCTCCCGCAGGACTGGGATTGGTCCGATCCAGCGGAGTTGGATGAAGCGCTGAAGCAACTCACGGCGGCGCTCCGTCCCTGGACAATCGATTTCCATGTCGCGCAAAACGACGCGAGCGTCAAAGGCTCCGGTTCCCACGACAAGACAGGCCGCCACTGCCGGACGATCCGAACGGCAAGTTGGATATTGCTCGCCACGCTGCCTACTGGCTGCGCGACGAAAACGGAAAGCAAACGAGGCGGTTTCAGCACATCTGCTGGGATGGCTGCATGTTCCCCAATGAAATCATGCATCGACCCGACACCTGGAACCACATTTTGAAGGCAATGATTGCCGTTCGTGACGCTCATGGCTGGACCGATCGCCCGGTAGCGGGCGATGGGGTCCCCGGTGCCCGGGCAATTGCTATGGTCGAAACACGCGAGTCCATTAAATTGCCTAAGGCAGGCCGGCGCGCGAAGGGCAGGAAGACATCCGCTCGCGTCAAGAAGTCACGGCCCTCAGCTAAACGTGGCAAAGCGAAACCGAAGTCGGCCAAACGCCCCGCCGCAAAAGCTAAGAAACGCTCCGCGCCCAAAGCCCGCAAAGCCACACGGAAAAAAAGCCGCCGATAATTCACTTATTCAACCCATTTAACCAATTAACTGTTTTAACTCTCCTCACATGAAACCCATCAATGTAGGACTCATCGGTTACGGCTTCATGGGCCGTGCCCATTCCAATGCGTTTCGCAAGGTCAATAACTTCTTCGATCTTGATTACGAGCCTGCCCTCAAGGCCGTTTGCGCCCGCGACGGCGGCAAGGCCAAGACCTTCGCCGAGCGCTGGGGCTATCAATCGGTCGAGACCGATTGGCGTCAGTTGATCGACCGCGACGACATCGATCTCATCGACATTTGCAGTCCAAATAATACCCACGCCGAAATTGCTATCGCCGCCGCGAAGGCAGGGAAGATGATCCTGTGCGAAAAGCCTCTGTCGATGGACGGCCCCGAAGGTGAAGAGATGGTCGCGGCGGTCCAGAAAGCCAAAGTGCCCAACATGGTTTGGTACAATTACCGCCGTATCCCGGCCGTAACGCTCGCGAAGAAGCTGATCGATGAAGGGAAGCTCGGGAAAATCTTCCATTATCGCGCGAAATTTTTGCAGGACTGGACCATCAGCCCCGAACTGCCACAGGGCGGCCAGGGGCTCTGGCGTCTCGATGTCAAAGCAGCAGGCAGCGGCGTAACGGGCGACTTGCTCGCGCATTGCATCGATACCGCCATTTGGCTCAACGGCAGCGTGGACAAAGTCACCGCGATGACCGAGACCTTCATCAAACAGCGCAAGCACACCCTCACAGGGAAAGTCGAGAAGGTCGGCATCGACGACGCCTGCGCATTTCTCGCGCGATTCAAAAACGGTTCTTTGGCCACCTTTGAATCGACCCGTTACGCCCGCGGCCACAAGGCGCTCTACACCTTCGAAATCAACGGCGAGCACGCCTCGATCTTCTGGGACCTCCACGATCTCCATCGCCTCCAATACTTCGATCATGGCGACGAAGGCCAGGTGCGCGGCTGGCGCTCAATCCACGTCACCGACAGCGATCATCCCTACATGAAGAATTGGTGGGTGCCGGGGCTGGCGATTGGTTACGAACACAGCTTCGTCCATCAAGTCGCCGATTTCTTCGACGGCATTTCGAAAAAGAAACCCGCCGGCCCGACGTTCCGGGACGCGCTCGAAACACAATACATTTGCGACGTTGTTCTCAAATCCGGCAAAACCGGCCAATGGGAGAAAGTCCCCAGGGCGAAGTAACCTGAATTTCCGTTACTTGGGAACGTCTGTAAGCAACAAATTAGAAAACGATGAAAAAACCAGTTGTAATCGCGTGTGTGATATTCGGATTGGCCGCGGCAGTTCAACTCGCCTTCGCGAAGGACGAAAAGAAAAAAGAACCTGACGTCAGCAAACTACCGCCGGCGGCGAAGAAGGCCGATTTGACTTACGACAAGGATATTAAGCCTCTTCTGGAGAAGTCCTGCCTCAAATGCCATGGCGCGGAGAAACCAAAGAGCAAATACCGCGTGGACAGCCGCGAAGCGATGATAAAAGGTGGCGAGAGCGAAGAGGCCGCAATCATCCCTGGCAAGAGCGAGAAAAGCCCTCTGATCCATTACGTCGGCGACCTCGTCGAAGACATGGAAATGCCGCCGACCGACAAGCGCGACAAATACCCAAAGATGACCGCCGAACAAATCGGCATCCTTCGCGCCTGGATCGACCAGGGCGCGAAGTAATCACTTCGTAAGCAAATCACGAATCTCCGAACTCGTCGCGCGAGAGCGCGACGAAGCAGGGATACTTCTGTCTCCGGCAACCTCCTTGTCGCGTCTTAGAAGAGAGGTAAAATTCTTTTGTCCACCTGGCATGTTTTGCGCGACTAATCAGGTGAGGGAATTATGACGGACGAGGCAGAACGGTTATGTAACGAAGCCAGGGCCGGCGACATGGCGGCGGCATCCGAGTTGGTCGAGCTGTATTCGGAACGGATCTTCTCCTATTTTCGCCGGCTCTGCGGCCACGACAGCGACGCCCAGGACCTGACGCAAAAGACCTTCGTCAAAGTGTGGTCCTCGTTAAAGTCGTTTCAGGGACGGTCAACTTTTTCGACGTGGATCCATGGCATCGCGCATAATGTTTATGTCGATTGGCGCCGGAGGAGAAATGTCGTTGAATACCAAACCGACGAATGGTGGGAGGCATGCGCCGCTGAAGGGCCAAGTCCATTTGAAGACGCCGCCGGGCGCGAAGCCGCGCACCAGCTTTACGCGGCCGTGGAGCAGCTTGATGAAGACGCCCGCCAGGTCGTCCACCTGCATTACTACCAGGGATTGTCGCTCAAAGAGACCGCTGAGGTCCTGAACATCGCCACGAGCACAGTCAAATATCGCCTCCGCGAGGCGTTGAATTTCCTGCGCACCCAAACTGCCGAACCAAAAATGCGAACCAGGTAATGAAGCCTATGAATGACACCGAAATTGAAAAAGTTTTACGGAAAGCGCCTCGAGTGAAAGTCCCTGCCCATCTACGTGAGAAGATCGAGGCCGACATTGTTTTGCCGCGCGCGGAGGTCAACCGAATGGAAAGGAATGATTGGCGACCCTTGTTCAAGCGCTGGCTTCCGGCGCTCTCATTTGGCGCCTTATTGCTGGGATGCCTCGTGGCGATCGGCGTCCAATCGAATGTGCTCCTTGACTTGCGGCGCGAGAATCAAAAATTGCGCGCAGCTTCGCAAGACCTGGAACAGCTTCGAGAGGAGAACACAGAATATCAAAGGCTCCAGGCCGAGAATCGGCAACTGGAGCAATTGCGCAAAGACAATGCGGAGCTCGAACAACTTCGCGCCGAAATCGCCCAATTGCGCGTACAAGCGCAGGAACTGGCGCAGCTCCGCGCAGAGAACAAGCGTCTCGTTGCCCAGCAAAAAGCCTTCGCCGCCGGTGCTCAGGAAGAAGATCCGTTTGGGATGGCGAAGGAAAAGGCGAACTCAGTCACGTGCATCAGCAACCTGAAACAGATCGGCCTCGGCGCGCGCATGTGGGCCAACGACAACCACGATATTCTGCCACGGGATTTTCTGACCATGAGTAATGAATTGAACTCACCGAAGATACTGGTCTGCCCGAGCGATGAGAGAAGGAATCGCGTGACTGAGTGGTCGCAATTTACGCCGGCAAAATCGAGTTACGAACTGCTGGCACCTGGACTTAAGGAGGGACCACCATGGAACACGATCATGTCTCGCTGCCCAATTCACGGCCATGTTGGTTTGATTGATGGCAGCGTTCAAGGCGGCGCCTGGAAATGGGCGACACAAAAAGATGGCCGCTGGCTCCTGGAACGGAGGAACTAATATGACGTGGCTGAAGATTCTATGCGTTCTTCTCCTGGTGGCTCTCGCTTCCACGGCGGTCGTGCAGCGAAAGACAATCGCCAAGATGCGCTCCGACAATGCGGCTCTCCAGCAACAGAATGAGCAGGCCGGGCAGCTCGCGCGGGAAAACACGGAAATCGCAAAGTTGCGCGCCGACAATCAAGAGGTTATCGCTCTGATGCAGGCCAACAAAGATTTGCCGAAACTCCGCAACGAGATCCGTCAGCTACGCCAGCAAAAACCGGAAATCGAAAAATTGCGCGCTGAGAATGCGCGGCTCCTTGCGGCAATGAAGTTGTCAACGAACACTGCGCCTTCCCGTTTGGCACAGATGGAGGGTTACGTGGCAAAGGAAAGCTGGACGCAAGCGGGCTTCGCCACGGCCGAAGCTGCATTGCGGACATTTTTTTGGGCCATTCAGCAACGAGATTTCCTGCAAATTAGCGAATGTCTTTCTCCCGACGACAGGCAAGGTTTTGCGAAAGAATTCGAGGGAAAGACCGCGGAAGAACAGGCAAAAATATTCGAGCAGGGCATGGGCGAACTTGGGGGCATGAACGGCTACAGAATTTCCGAAAAGGAGCAAGTTGCGGAGGACACAGTCAATCTAGGCATTCAGGCGGCAGCAGGCGGACATGTATTGCGTCTCCAATTGAAGCGCTTCGATGGGCAATGGAAAGTCGGTGGCGAACCGCCAAAAGTAAATCGGCGCTAGCGCGAGGGCGCGTAACCATTCGCGCGAAACCATTCGACGGCATCACCAAGCGCCTGGCGCGGCGCTGTCTGGGGCAAACCCAGTTCACGAATGGCTTTTGCTGGATTGAAAAACATTTTGTAGCGCGCCATGCGCACGCCAGCCAATGGAGCTTTGGGCGATTTGCCAGTGAACCGCGAAATGCATTCGTCGACATGTGCGGCGCAAAGTGCGACGCCGTACGGAATTTGAAAACGCGGCACGGGAACGCCGGTGATCTCCTGTAACACCTCGAACGCTTCGCGCATCGTCCAATTGCCTTTGGCATTGCCGAGGATATATCGCTCGCCGATGCGGCCTTTCTCGGCGGCGAGCACATGGCCGACTGCGACATCGCGCACGTGTACCCAATTCAATCCCGTATCGAGATACGCTGGCATCGCGCGGTTCAGGAAGTCGACGATGACTTTGCCCGTGGGGGTGGGTTTCACATCGTGCGGTCCGACCGGCGCGCTCGGATTGACAATCACCACAGGCGCGCCTTTCGCGGCGAATTCGCGCACAACGACCTCGGCGCGCCATTTCGAAAGCTTATAGTGATTGGACATCTGCGTCTCCGAGACCGCTGTCGTTTCGTCGGTGGGAATGACCGCGCCATTCGCGCCGACCTTTGGCAAGCCAATGCAACCGACGGTGCTCGTGTAAACGATTCGGGAGCAGCCCGCGGCAGTTGCCGCTTCGATCACATTCCGCGTGCCTTCGATGTTGGCGGCGTACATCGGCGCGTAATCAGCGAGCCACAAATGATAACTCGCCGCGACATGAAAGCACCAATCGCAGCCACGCATCGCTTTCTCCAGAACGCCGCGATCGGACGTGTCGCCGATCACACGCTCGAATTTTGCGTCGCGCAGTCCGCGTTCATCGCTGCCAGGTCTCAGCAGCGCCGTTACTTCGTGTCCGCGTGCGAGCAGTTCGTGCACGAGATTCGACCCGATGAATCCCGACGCGCCAGTAACAAAACATTTCATGTATGCGCAGGCTGCTTCACAATTCCACAGTCCTGCCGATGAAATAAATAGGGCCGGCGCTTGTCTGGCGAAGCAAAAAGTGCGTCGTGCGATCTTGACTTGTGGGACGCGCTTGAACACAATTGAGGTATGCCGAAAAAGCCCCGCAGTAAATTGACGCGCAAAGAGCAGCGTGATCTCGACGTTGAGATCGGGTTTTTAGAGGGAGTCGTCCAACGTGATCCGAGGTACGTCGAGGCGCTCCAGGTGCTTGGTGACAACTACACCCGTCGCGGCAAGTTCACAGAAGGCATGCAGATCGACGAGCGCCTTTCCAAGCTGCTGCCGAACGACCCGACGGTGCTTTACAATTTGGCTTGCAGCTATTCCCTGACGAGGCGCCTTGAGCAAGCGGCTTCCGTCCTCAAGCTCGCGCTCGAGCGCGGCTACAACGATTTCAAGTGGCTCCTCAAAGACCCTGATTTGCAGAACCTGCGCAATCACGATCTCTTCGAAGAAATTCGCACCCGGATACGCTCCAACAAAGTCAGGATTCAGTAGCGTTTCCTTTTTCGTCGCGCCGACTTATCTTCCGCGGCAATGAACGTGACCGTGAATGGCCGCACACGCCATTACCGCACCGTCAGCTTCAATGCGCGGCATAATCGAGTGGTGCTGATCGAGCAACGGCTCCTCCCGCACCGCTTCAAGCTCGTCGAAAGTCCGGACTTTCGCGCAACTGCCCGCGCCATTCGCGACATGATCGTACGCGGCGCCGGCGCAATTGGCGCGACTGCGGCCTACGGCCTTGCCCAGGGCGCGCGCGCCTTCAAGGGCCGCGGCGTTGCAGCATTTGAAAAGCACCTTGATCGCGTCGTCGAAACGCTCAAGCGCGCGCGGCCTACGGCCGTGGACCCCGTGAACGCCATGCGGCAAATGCGCGCGCAAATGGGTCGTGGCGCCACCGTTGAAGAACGCCAGCAACTTGCGCTGGATGCCGCCGAAGCCTTCGCGCGTGAAGATATCGAGCAGTGTAGTGAAATTGGGCGGCATGGCGCGCCGCTAATTCGCAACGGCATGAAAGTCCTTACTCACTGCAACGCGGGCTGGCTCGCGTTCGTCGATATCGGCTCAGCCACCGCTCCGATGTATGCCGCGCAAGCGCAAGGCAAACGCTTCCACGTTTTCTGTGACGAGACGCGGCCACGTTGCCAGGGTGGAACGTTGACCGCCTGGGAGTTGGGTCAACAACGCATCGCGCACGACGTCATCGCGGACAACGCCGCGGGTCATTTGATGCAGCGCGGAGAAATCGAAATCGTCATCGTCGGCAGTGACCGTACCCTCGGCCGGACCGGCGAAGTCGCGAACAAAATCGGCACCTACACGAAAGCCGTGCTCGCGCATCGGCATGGCATTCCCTTTTACGTCGCGATACCGCTCTCGACTATCGACTGGAATCTCAAATCCGGCGCCGACATTCCCATCGAGGAGCGCGACGAGAGCGAAGTCCTTGGCGCGTGGGGCGTTGACGAACGGGGCACGCGCCGTTGGGTCCGCGTTGGGAGTCCGGGCAGCCATGCGCGCAACCCAGGTTTCGACGTCACTCCTGCCGAACTCATCACCGGCATCATCACCCCTGCTGGAATCTTTAAGCCTCACGAACTCTGGGACAATCGGCATTGCCTCGGCTTTTCGGGCAAGTGAGTCGGTCCGCATTCGGGATTCCGCCAAACTTCCGCTTGCAGGTGGGGCGGCATGCCTTATTTTATGGGCGCACTTTCCCGGCGGGGTAGCCAAGTGGTAAGGCAGGGCTCTGCAAAAGCCTTATGCGTCGGTTCGATTCCGACCCTCGCCTCCATTACTTTGCTTTACTCGCCTAAACTGGCGTCGAATTCGCTCGTTACCTACTTGACCCACGCTCCAATCCGCATGCACGTGAGCTACATTCTGAGCCTCCCGGCGGCGCAGAGAAGACTGTTTACTCGCTTCGCAGGCGGATGAGTTCGCCGTCCTCGCTGACAGGGAGCGAAATCACGTACTCCGTCCCGACAACCATGGTAGCGTTCGTCACATGGTCCCAAACGCCGGCGCCGAAACCGATGTGTTTTCGTTGAAGGACATATGCTCCGGACTGAGTGGGCCAGGAAACCTGGAGGATTCCGCCTTTCGCCGCGAAGCGCACGTCAAAAACAGGGACACGAATAGACCGCGACCTGCAACAGGGTGCATGCTGCTTCTCTTTTAGCAGCCTGGGTGCCAGCCGTCGTCGCGTCCGAAATCACGCTTGCTCGTGCGAAGGACGCCAGCGTAACTCCATACGACCCTCGGCACGAAATTACTCGTGCTCTTGCGCGCTCAAACCAAAGGACAAGGGCTGTCCAGTTTTCGATCGCTTGCTCAGAAAGCTTTGCTGTCATCTCAGAGACTTTGTGCTCTTATAACACCGTACGCTTTCTTGATTCGCTGTTCGCCCAACAGGCTGTTCAGCACCCGCATTGCCCGGTGAAGGATTGCCAGTTACTGACCGACTGGGTCAAACACCCCATCGCACAGGAACAGATTTTGCTTTGGTTACAGGCAGTTGGAGGCGTAGAATCCGTCTGATGGCCATTCACGGTGTGATCCTTTTGATTGTCGATGGCCGAGAATTCGCCGAGATGTTCGCGCGGATGTTTGAGGCATTCGGAGGGAGATACACGTTGCGTACAGTCGAAAGCGCCGACATGGCCAGAGCATATTTTCGAGGGGCCGGAAAATATAGCGATCGAAAGCAGTACCCAATGCCAAATCTGGTGATTCTGGATCTGAAGATTCGGAATACCGACGGATTTGAAGTTCTGAGGTGGATACATGAAGAGGTGCCCGATCTGCCGGTGGTGGTGCTTATTGAGCCAACGGCAGCGTTCCAGGCGGGCCGAGCGTTTCAGATCGGAGCAAACGCACTTTTGACGAAGCCACCGACGTTTGGTGAACTACGGGACGTTTTGTTTGCCTTCGACAGCCAGTACGAAGCTGATACCGCGGAAATAGCCGAAGGGCCGCTGGTGATCGTAAAATCCGAGTTGATGGCTTTGCGGCAGGTATTTAAGCAAGCTTGCTCTACGGCTGGGATCAAGCCGCTGGAAACGATCGAGAGCGCCAGGGCATATTTGGAAAGCCAACAAGATAAATGCGAGCCGCTATTTGTTGATTTGGATTTGGGGGAAAGCGCATTTGAATTGATGGCATGGGTGAAGAAAGATCCCTGGCTCGCGGAGACACAGATCATCGCTCTGTGCAGGCCTGGCGACATAGAGAGGTTAAGCCGCGCCGCTGATAGCGGAGCGAACTTATTTATTGTCAAGCCCGTAACAGCCGAAAAGCTGTCGCAGGTCGGAGCAAGGGTCGCTGATAGTTGGAAGCGAGCAAAACTGGGATCAGCTCAGATGTCGGCCGAAAGCGAGGAGAGGGCCGCCGAGACGGAAGCCGTCACTCTGGCGCGTCCCGGAGTCCTTTACGTCGCGGAGGATGCCAGTGATTGCCATCTGTTTTTGACTGCGATGTCTCAAGCGTCGGCGATATTCGCGGCTGAATTTTTCCGCACCTTTGCCGACGTGGTCGCGTATTTGCGCGAGAAGGGTGAGAGCCGTCGTGTGACGTCGGCGAGCCCGCGGTGTTTGTTGCTGGATAACAGGGCCGTGGGCGAGGGGAGCCGTGAGGTTCTTCGTTGGATTCGGAAGCAGTCCAGTTTTCCCGAGCTTGTGGTGGTAATGTTGAGCGAGACAGACGACCAGGAGACCGTGAAAGCTATCTACCGTGCCGGAGCCGATTATTATTTGGTGAAGCCGAAAAATTTCGGAGGCCTTCTTTCGATCGTAAATGTTATAGACGCGGGCTTGCGCCAGACTCCTTCGGTACTCCAGGAGTTAAAACACCTGCCGGAATATCGAGATCAATTTGGGAATCCTGCCGCTACGGGTACCGTGGGCGACCAATTCGCCCAGCTTTGATTTCCGTCTGTTGGGCCCGTTTCGCTTTTCTGAAGCGGGTGAAGTGCAAAGTGCGCCTCCTAAGATTTTCTGCCCGATCCCTTACTTTGCCGAGTAATGGCAGGCGTTTTGCTATTAAGTGAACATGGAATTCCCAGGGGCAGAAATGATTTGCTGTCCCGTCGTATTCAGGGTCAAGGCTGAGGCGAGCAACGCATTCAGCAAGGAGGGAGATTGTATCTGGACGGGCGCTTCACGATGGGCGATGGTTAGCCAGTTGGGTAAAGGAGTTGTTCCGTTTCGCGAGTCGCACTGCCCCAAAATCAGACGGTGGCCAGTTACTGAAATTGGCAGGTTTCCCTTGTTCGGTACCATGAAAAGGGACGTGATTCATAGATTTTCGGTCTTATTGCTAATGTTGGCGGCTTCGGGCGCTGCGGGGGCCGACTTGTTCGTCTCAGTCCAGGGCAGTGATTTGAACCTCGGGACGCTCACGCAGCCTCTTCGCACGATTACGCGCGCCTACAGTCTCGCCGTGCCCGGAGTCACCATTGTGGTAATGCCCGGAGTGTATACTGAATATCAAAGCGGCTGGGGGCTTCATTTAAGCAGAGCTGGGACGGCTGCAAGTCCCATCGTGCTGCGATCGCAAGTCAAGGGTGGAGCGGTCATTGACGGGCAGAATGCGTCGGACCGCAACAAGGCGATCTATCTTGATGGTAGCTACAACGTTGATATTAAAGGGGGTCCTTCCCACGGAATTTTCATCGAAGGAAATTTCAACCAAATTTTGAATTGTGAGATCCACCACAATGGCAACAGCGGCGGCGGGCAGGGAATCTATTCCAGTCAAAGCACGCGCGATAACAGATACATTGGGAATTACATCCACGACAATGGCGTACCGGGCAGTAATCTCGATCATGGACTTTACCTTTGTGGCGACAACGAGATGGTGATCAACAACGTGCTGTTCCGGAATGCTACCTACGGTCTGCACATTGCCGGTTACACGACGGTCAACAACATGAAGGTTTACAATAACGTCATGGCCTACAACGGCAAGGGTGGCATCATTCTCTGGATGGCGGTGAGCGGGCT
>Ga0193697_1000745_pt1 | contig 10873 bp, 9 predicted proteins | sample L3m2metaG_FD_145073 | JGI IMG/M metagenome (GOLD analysis project Ga0193697, IMG submission 145073) | Soil microbial communities from a riparian zone of the East river system, Colorado, United States - L3m2 | ecosystem: Environmental > Terrestrial > Soil > Riparian zone | place: USA: East River... | reverse complement strand
ACGAAAGAAAAAACAAAAGGCAAAACGGAACCTGGTTTACAAGATCTGTGGATGGGCCATGCTGATCAGCATCGCACTGATGATCCTCTATTTTGTTATAGATCCGCCGTCACTGAGGAATATGCCTGTGATTTTTGCACTGGAAACTGTTGCAGTAGAAGCTTTCGGTATTTCATGGATCACAAAAGGACAAACGCTTTGGCCAGACGGGGAGCATTATATGAAAAAAGGATTGCGGAAAGTAAAACAGAAAATACAGCAGAGTACTCAAAGTTCTTAAGCGGATAGCTGTTATACAAAATCTTAAGTAGGTCTGACTTCAATTAGTATTTTTTCCTTCATGTTATGTCTTAAAAACAATTTCATCACATTTCATTCATGTGTCATTAAGAATTGCTTCACATAGCTGCTGCAATTTTGCAGAGTTAAAATAGCGGTTAGAAACAACATAAGTAGTACAAACAGTAGAATTTCTCATGTATAGTAAGGCGATTCTTTTCCAGGTGTCGCCTTTTTTAATTTAATTAAATCTGCACTTGATATAATGTTTAGTTACAAGGAGTTCTGTAAACACAGAGTTCCTTTTTTTAATAGTTTGTTTTCAGAAAAGGAAAAACTTAACATTGGTGAATTGCTTCCATTATTATCTTTAAGTTATTAAATCATTAAATAGTTATCATATGGATACTCCGAAAATTGATGGTAAAAAATCTTTTAAGAAACAACTTTTTGAAACAATTCATAGTCGTCTTGATCAATCCCTGATTCAATACAAAGAATTATTAGGCGAAAAGAAGTTAAACCGTTTCCTGAAAAACACAAGTAAAGAACTTGCGTCCGAGATCAATAAGAGATCGAAGAAGGCAGAGAAACGCCAGGAAAGATTGCAAAAGAAAGCCGAAAAAATAAAAAAGCAACAGCAGCCATAATTACTTACTGATCCCTTGTCAAAAGCCGTTTCGAACCGAGAAACGGCTTTTTGCTTTTTATAAACCCTATTTTGTTATACTAATATTTTGAATTATCCGAACAGTTGTTCGAAAAATTTTGTTTGATCGCGGATTAAGTTATTATTAATTTTTATCTGGCAAGCATTTTGAGTTTTGATATTCTATATATTCATCATCCCACAAAACCAAACTGCATCATGAATATCGTTTCAGTAAAACAACTTCCGGGACAACAGGATTATCTTTTAAAAGAGGATGATAAAACGGTTTTAAAACTACGCTACAAAAATGATCTGCATACAGCCAGAGTGCAAACAGAAAATGAAAGAAGAGTGCTGACCATTGATGATGAAGGGTTACTTAAAACAAAATCTGTTTTGAAAAACGAATACGGTATCCGCATAGGTTCATTGAACTATGATAATTTTTCTGACTCTCATGGTACCGTTGATATTGAAAATATAAAATATCGCTTTATTGTTAAGAATAGCGAAACATCGGAGTTGAATATTTACAAGGGTTCACGTCGAAATCTTGTTTATAATTGCCAGTTAGTATTTGATGATATTAGTTCCAGGATCAAAGGATCGCAAAAGTCATCATTGATCATTGCGGTTTCATGGTATTTGTTTTTGAAGGAGGCAGTCAGGCTGATGCCAACGTTTAACGAGGCAATTATCTTATAATAAGAATTCTTACATAAATTGATAATCCCGCTTTCGCGGGATTTTTTATTGTGAAGCAAACAACACCAACCATCAAATAAGAATTGGTAACAATTATTTAATCCCCGGTTCATTTTGATGTACTCACTATTATCCTATCTTTTATTTTGTTTTTGGTAACTGCATGACCTGCTCCTGAAAATTCCCGAACATTTCAAAAGAAGTTGAAATCATATTTGATCAATTATGAGTATCTGGCTGATAGCATTAATATCTATTGCGCTGATCTTTGATTTTCTCAATGGATTTCATGATAGTGCCAATGTGGTAGCAACTATAATTTCATCAAGAACCTTAAGCGGAAAGAAAGCGTTGATGATGGCAGCTCTAGCAAATTTTGCTGGCCCATTTATTTTTGGAGTTGCTGTAGCTAATACGATCGGTCATGGGATCGCTGTATCTGAATTTATTACAGTTCAGGTATTGATAGCTGCGCTGGTCAGTGCCTGCATATGGAACCTTGTCACCTGGTTTTTTGGTATCCCCGCCAGTTCATCTCATGCATTAATAGGAGGATTGATCGGTGCGGTTTTTATTGGCGGAGGTATTCATGCAATCATTTCAAAAGGAATAATAAAAGTTTTTGTTGCCTTATTTGTATCCCCGATCATCGGACTTTTTTTTGGATGGCTTGTTATGAAAATTATTTATCTCTTTCTTAAAAAAGCTACTCCAAAAGCTGATTATGTTTTTAAACTGGGTCAAATACCAACCGCTATTGCAATGGCATTAAGTCATGGCGCAAATGATGCACAAAAAACAATGGGTGTTATTACACTTGGTCTTGTTACCACCGGTTATCAGAAAGAATTTTCTGTTCCCACATGGGTAATATTGATCAGCGCATCCGCAATATGCCTCGGAACATTTGGCGGTGGTTGGCGGCTTATAAAAACATTGGGAGCAAAATTCTATAAGATAAAACCCATACATAGCTTTGCTTCTCAATTTGCATCAGCTATTGTAATAATTACCGCGTCAATATTTGGCGGACCTGTAAGTACAACGCAAGTTGTTAGCATGGCGATCATGGGTGCGGGGGCAGGAGAGAGAATATCTAAAGTAAGGTGGCTGGTGTTAAAAAATATTTTTTTGTCTTGGGTGCTTACTATTCCAGTAACGGCATTATTATCCATTCCCATTTATTGGTTAATAAAATTATTGTCACATTAAAAAATTATGTCATGGCATTATTTGGAACTTCTGTTAAAGAAGACAGCTTTATCAGGCAACTCAAATTACAGGCAGAAAAAACTGTGAATTGTATTGAGTTCCTCGAAAAAAATTTAGACTCGATCACAGATTCTACTATAAAAGAAAAGAAAAAGCTTATCGACGAAGTGATCGAGATCAGGATGGTATTGATGGATGACCTGCACAATACATTCATAACCCCAATCGACAGAGAAGATATTTATAATATTTCTATTGCTCTTTTCGAGATGGCTTATTTTTCTTTAACCACATTGGAAGAAATGTTTTTATTTGATGTAAAGTCTGACGAGTTCATTAAAGCAATGATAGAAAAGGTCAAAATGGAAGCAACTGAGATCTATAAGGCAATTGAAAAGATAATGAGAAATCCACGGGTTGCTTATGACCATTTGATCAAAGTGACAAAAATGGAAACAAGGATCGACAGAGTATATAGGGATGCAGTAAAGATTTTGCTGGGAGATAAACAAATGCTTGTCTCAGATCTACAGCGAATTTTACATACAAGGGAAATATACAGACACATATCAAATATGTCAGACCATGCAAGAGTAGCCGCAAATGTTTTAGGAATGGCATTGATCAAACTTTCCTGAGCCTTGAAACTTTTATAAAAATTTACCCTGGAGATTTTGCTACATTTATGGTATGCGAAACTTTTTATTTTTTGCCGTGCTAATTTCTTTTTGCAGTTGCAAGCAATCGGCTATCAAACAAAGCTTTTCTTCTGCAGATAGTTTAGTGATTCATTTTAAAGATGAGCAGGCTGGAATAGTTACCAAAACGGTACAGACAACAGAATCAAAAGCAATGGGCAGGATGATAGAGTTCATTGATACAAAAGAAACAGAACAATTCAAATGCGGCTATGATGGAAAAATGTTTTTTTATCATAACGGACAAGAAATACAAGAAGTGGATTTTAAAATGAAGAATGACTCATGCAATCATTTTGCTTTTTTATTGAACGGGAAGCTAATGAAAACCAAAATGAATAGTGAAGCAGTTGATTTTTTAGATGCATTGGAAAAAGGACTGCCAACTTATTATTAAAATTAAAACTTTTATTCTTAGTCTTTTTTTGTTTCCAACGTAAATCCGATAGTGGTTCCTACACCTTCGGTACTTCGAACATGTATCGTTTGCCCGTGAGCTTCTATAATATGTTTGCAAATAGAAAGTCCTAAACCACTACCGGTAATATCACGACTGCGTCCGCCATCGGTCCTGTAAAAGCGTTCAAAAATTCGTTGCAGGTTTTTTTCAGGGATGCCAATGCCATCATCACTCAATTCTATCAATATATGCTTTTCATCTACTTTATACATGCTGGCAACAATGTGACCGCCGTACTTTCCATATTTAATTGAATTCTCAAGCAGGTTACTAAGTACCTGCCTTATTTTTTCTTTGTCCGCAAAAACAGATAATGGCGATTCACAACCTTTTTTTATGCTAAAACCAATTTGCTGACTTTCCGCTTTTATCGAAAGACTTTCAAAAACTTCTTTTACAAATTCCTGGATAATGAAATTTGTTTTGGTTAGCACTAACTCGCCTCTTTCCAGTTTTGAAATTTCGTCAAGGTCCTGGATCAGGTTGGTGAGTCGTTCCACATTTTTTTCTGTTTTTTCTAAAAACCTTTTATTGATCTCTGGATTATGCATGCCACCGCTGAGCAGGCTTTCAACATACCCCTGTATTGCAAATACCGGTGTTTTAAATTCATGAGAAAGATTTTGTAAAAATTCGCGACGAAATTGTTCATTCTGTTTTAGCACTTCCATCTCCTGTTTATTTTCCTCGGCCCATTTTTCCACGTCTTCTCTTACCTCATCAATACTTTTTTGCGGCAGTATGTATTTATAATATGTCTCTTCTTTTTTTGTGGCCTTTGTTTGGTAGATCTGTTTATAAATGAGTTTTATTTTACGATAAATAAAACGTTCCAGCATAAATGAAATAAGATAAAAACTACCTATTAGAATAACAATGAATGAACCTAAACCCCAACGCCAATCTTTTTCAATTACCCAAACTAAAAAACCAACAGGTACGGATAATATAACTGCTGTTAGAAAAGAAAGTTGACGAGGAGAAATGTTTTTGGTAGAAAGCATATACAAAAGTACAAGGCAAGGTTAAGTCCCGGCGCAAGATAAAGACAATTCGATCTAAGTTCGCCTTTAGGGGACAGGGGTTTATAGCTCAAATTTATATCCAACACCTTTTACAGTAGTGATGCAATCTACACCGAGTTTCTGGCGGATCTTTCTAATATGAACATCAATGGTACGATCGCCAACTATTACTTCGGCGCCCCAAACCTGGCTCAGTATTTCATTTCTTACAAATACTCTTCCGGGCTTTGATGCCAGCAAGTAGAGTAATTCAAACTCTTTTTTTGCAAGAGAGATATCTTTCGAATTGTACTGGACAATGAATTTTTCCGGGTCAATGATCAGCCCATTATGAGCGATAACCTTTCCTTCACTTTTATTCAAGCGGCGGAAAAGTGAACTTATTTTGCTCAGGAAAACTTTTGGACTGATCGGTTTATTGATATAATCATCGGCGCCGGTTTCCAAACCTCTTATTTGTGTGTTTTCATCACTTAATGCTGTAAGAAAAAGTATGAGGGTGCTTTTAAATGCGGGAAGAAGCCGAAGGATCTCACAAACTTCCACCCCATTTTTCTTTGGCATCATTATGTCCAATACGATAAGGTCGGGGTTAAACATCTTTGCTTTTTCGATTGCCTCGTCGCCGTCTTTTGCTGTTACAACCTGGTAGCCCTCCTTAAGCAGGTTATACTTGAGAATTTCAAGAATATCCGGCTCATCATCAGCTATTAAAACTTTCCGGGCTCTTATATCCATATTCCTGCGTTAATTTTCGCAAACCTAATTGAAAATGCTTCTTGCCCTGCAAATCTGGCCCTGCATAACACAGACTTAATGAAAAATTAATAAAGCTTCGGGTATTCAGGGATTATGAATAATTTTAACATGCGATTGGCCGCCCCAAACGCCGTAAATCCTGTCTGTATCCTTGTTCGTACCATTAAAAATGAATGAACTATTTTTGTAGGACCATCCTTATGATATCAATTCGACAATATACATACTTTCTGTTTTTTTTCTTTTTTGCTTCAATTACATCTTTTGCCCAAAATCCAAAAGACCCCACGCTGAAGCCGGAACGCAGCCGGGAATTATTTCATGATTATGTAGATGCTGAACAAAAGAAAGCATTATTGTCTGATGGCAAAGATGACAAACTTTTCTCCCCATCTTTTAATGAAGAAGTAAATATTCAAATAACTAATGCGCTGATAAATAAAGTAAATGAACTGCAAAAAAAGATCGAGAAAGATTCTGTTATGGGCGGACAAGTAAAAGTTCTTTATATCCGTGGTGTTGAAAGGCTGATGCGTGACCTGAATGCAAATTGGCGGTATAAGAAGTTTGTTGCGACATACCTGCCCGAGATACTTCAGAGTTTTGAAAAATGTATGGAGCTGGACATTAAAAAAGTAAATATTGAAAATTATATCGATCAGCTTCCATATGACGTTGTACGACCGTTGCTCGATTGTACCGCGTTTGAAAAAAATAGTGGTTATAAAACATCAAAGAATATTTTAGTAAGGAAATATTGTGAATTACATCCGGAACAAACTTTTGCAACATTGCTTAATACGCTTCGTCAAACTCCGGATCTTCCTTTTATTGATAGCTTAATTATAACAGCCGGGCACCTTTATCCAAAACAATTGTATGATTATGCAGCTGCCGATAATATACTGGGTAAACGCATAAGGAAAGTTAATGACCCGTTTGTGCAGGCAGTTGTAAAGATGACATCAAGCGGCGGCAGTGGGCAATTGTATTTTCCATTTCTTGATAATATTGTAAGCGGTAAAATGACGATATCCGAAATTGATGCTGTAAGAAGGGACTCCATTCAATATTATAAATTATTGGTAAAAACGCATCTTGATTATACAGAAAGGCTATTGAATAAAGACACTGCATTCGAGCTTGAATCACTTAATGAGATGATGGAAAAAAAAGCACAGCAGGTTTTTGTAAATACAATAAACGCTTTGCATGAAGAAGAGGCACCAACACGTTTCAGAATTATTCAATCATTGAATGCGCAGGAACTTTATTACCTGGCTGTTCTTAGTGATGGCATTATATATACTTCCAGTTTTGTTAAGGGAGTTTTTCCATTGATGATGAGCCGCGCCGGTAATCGCGGAGATTCCGTATTAAAGCTCGTAATGTTTGATCGTTACCGTAAGTTTTTAAAAATGGCTGCAGGGTATAACACCCTTAGTACCTTTCTTTCTTCTTTTCCTGACCAGGAAAATGCCAATGACTTGATGAGAGCTTTTGTTGGTAACCTAGAAAGATCATCAGGTCTTGAAGATGGAGTGGATGTTGCCGATTCGTATGCAAGCATTGTTGAAACGAATAAGCCACTTGCAGACCAAATGTTACGTAATGTAATTTGGAATTATGACCGTAATGTTTCACGCAACAATAAAAGAGGAACAGTAATGTATAACCTCTTACGAGAACTTTTTCTTTCTGCTGACACCACAAATAATATTGACTTAACAAAAGAATTAGGAGTGCCTCCTGTATACAATGTTCCTTATTCATCTCTTGTAAATGATAGTAGCCGTGTCATTATGCAGGTATTTTTTTATGGGGAAAAATCCGACATGGGCATTTTCAATGAATTTGTGAATACATATAGAAATGCCAATTGGAAAATGAATAGTAATGATAAGTGGGTGAGTTTTCATTCTCTAAAAGGCAAACCTGTTTCTATTTATGCTAACAGGGCACTGCCACAGGAAAATGGGGAAGATGAAAAAGCACAAAGAGAATTGTGCAGTTATCTTGAAAGAAATAACATTCATCCAACTGTTACAATTCACAGGGGTCATAGCTATACGGCGCCATATACTATTGCACAAATGGCAACCTCATCAAAGATCGTATTCCTGGGTTCCTGTGGTGGTTATCATCTTATCCATGATGTGCTGGCAAAAGCTCCGGATGCAGACATTATTGCTTCGAAACAAATTGGCAGAACGGTCATCAACCAACCATTTTTCAAAATATTGACGGAGAAAGTAAGAAATGGTAATAATATAGATTGGATACCTTTCTGGAAAGAATTCAGGAAAGCAGCCAATGTGCCCGAATTTGATGACTATATACCTCCGTATAAAAACCTGGGTGCAATCTTTATAAAAGCTTATAAAATTGCAATGGGAGAAACAGAACCTGATCTTGCTAACAGCAGTAGTGTTCAATTCTCTGACACCGGCAATCGTTAATGAATGATTAAGTTCCTGATAACGGGTAATTGCATTCCTTTTCTTCTTTTTACATTTGTTGTTTAGAAAATGGCCAACGGTATCAATAAAAAATTTTTTGACTTCGATCTTTTGAAAAGAGTATTGCGGTTTGCAGCACCGTATAAAAGAAGATTTTATTGGTCAATAGCCCTGGCCATCATACTCGCCGTTTTTACTCCGGTTCGTCCTATACTTATTCAAATTACTGTTGACAAGTATATTTCCGGGGGGCTATGGAAATGGGTGCTTATAATCACAATCATTCAAATTGGATTTCTTTTACTTGAAACAGGATTACGTTTTTATTTCTCCTATATCACAGCCTGGCTCGGACAGAATGTTGTAAAAGATCTTAGAGTGAAAGTGTATAAAAAAATACTTTCATTAAATCTTTCACACTTTGATAAAACCCCTATCGGAACATTAACCACTAGAACGGTTGACGACATAGAAAGGATCAATGATGTATTTGCTGATGGATTTATCCCAATCTTCGCAGATTTGCTTTCTATTATTTGTGTATTAAGTTATATGTTCTGGGCCGATCCGTTATTGACATTAATTGCATTAGTGCCATTTCCCATCCTGCTTATTGCAACTTATTATTTTAAAGAAAGTGTAAACAAATCTTTTCATCGTGTAAGAAATGCAGTGGCTCATCTAAATGCTTTTGTGCAGGAACATATCACAGGTATGTCGGTAGTACAGGCATTTGCAGCAGAAGACAGAGAAATGGAAAAGTTTAAAAACATCAATAAAGAACATCGCAATGCGAATATTCATGCGATCTGGGCCTATTCAATTTTCTTTCCGATCGTAGAGATCGTTTTAGCAACTGCTATTGGTTTATTAGTTTGGTGGACTTCGAAAGAAGCGCTGAACCTGCAACAAAGTCAACAAGGAACATTAATGGCATTTATTCTTTGTTTGAATTTGATCTTTCGGCCACTAAGAGTGATAGCGGACAAATTCAATGTATTGCAAATGGGAATGGTGGCAAGTGAAAGAGTTTTTAAAGTGCTGGATAGTGATGATCATTTGCAGCCTTCACCTGCCGATGCATATAAGCCTTTGCATATAAAAGGGAAGATCGGGTTTGAAAATGTCGTATTTGGTTACAATCCTGAAAACCCAGTTTTAAAAAATGTTTCTTTCACTGTTAATCCCGGGGAAACGGTGGCGATCGTTGGTCATACCGGCAGTGGCAAAACAACGATCATCAGTTTACTTAATCGCCTCTATCATATTCAAAGCGGTGAAATAAAAATTGATGATGTGAACATAGAGAAGTATGAGATCGATACGCTTCGAAAAAGTGTTGGTGTTGTTTTACAAGATGTTTTTCTTTTCTCGGGTTCCATTATTGACAATATTACGTTGCGTAACCCTGATATACCAAGAGAAAAAGTAATTGAAGCAGCAAAACTTATCGGTATGCATGATTTCATTATGATGTTGCCGGGCAATTATGATTTTAATGTAATGGAAAGGGGCGCTACACTTTCTTTAGGTCAGCGGCAGTTGCTTTCTTTTATCAGGGCGTTACTTTATGATCCTTCAATACTCATTTTGGATGAAGCCACTTCATCTGTTGATACAGAAAGTGAGATGATGATACAAAATGCGATCGATAAACTGATCGCCGGGAGAACTTCAATAGTTATTGCACATCGGCTTTCTACCATTCGCAAAGCAAGTAAAATAATTGTTTTAGATAAAGGCGAAGTAAAAGAGATCGGTACTCACGAGGAGTTGATCTCAAGAGAAGGTTATTATCAGAAATTGTATCAGCTGCAATTTGAAAAACATAAGTCAGTTGCGTAAGCATAGTTGTAACCTGGCAAAAGAATATAAAGATGTGAAAAGCAAAGGCTTTAATGTAGTTATAGAAGGCTTAAGAATCTTACTTTAGTTGTATTCAAAACATCGCTTTATTTTTTTATTCAGGCCTCTTCAATTTCGTGGTTTTTTACCCTTGCCCCCTTATCTTTGCGCCAAATTTCGGGATGGGTATGACTTCAAGACTAATGAAATCCTTTACTGTAGCGGCTTTCAGCATATTTTCACTCTTTATTTCTTTACCTTCTTTTGCACAAGGTGAGCATGGCGAAAAGGGGGGTGAAAAAAAGAAAAGCTTTAATGCACAAGAAGTGATTTTTGGTCATATTCTTGACGGTCATGATTTTCACTTTCTCGATATTGATCATGCTGATGGCACTAAAACAGTCATAGGTATTCCATTACCAGTTATTCTTTATTCTCCCCAAAGAGGGCTCGATGTTTTCATGTCTTCAAAATTTGAACATGGCCACAAGGCATATAAAGGATATCGAATTCTTGAAGAACATTATCTCCATGAGCTGGGACAGAAAGGGATTGATATTAAAAAAGAAGGTTTATCTGCAGGAAAAATTATTCCAGTTGACGCGAATGGTAACTGGGATAAATCAGTAAAATTTTACGATATCTCTTTAACCCGTAATGTGGTGCAAATGATATTAGCTCTTGCTTTACTTGTTTGGATCATGATGACAATTGCCAAAAGATATCAAAAAGGTCATGGTGTTAAATCTGCTCCGACTGGAATGCAAAACTTACTTGAG
>Ga0193697_1000744_pt1 | contig 10902 bp, 8 predicted proteins | sample L3m2metaG_FD_145073 | JGI IMG/M metagenome (GOLD analysis project Ga0193697, IMG submission 145073) | Soil microbial communities from a riparian zone of the East river system, Colorado, United States - L3m2 | ecosystem: Environmental > Terrestrial > Soil > Riparian zone | place: USA: East River... | reverse complement strand
TGATGCGCAAAAGCTCCTGCAGGAAATCGTTGATCAGAAATTGCTCACTGCCCGCGCTACGTACGGCTTTTATCCGGCGAGTACTGTCGGGGATGACGTTGAACTTTATACCGACGACTCGCGAAAAACCGTGCTCACAACCTTCCATTTCCTGCGTCAGCAGATGGAGAAACCCGGCGGCCAGTTCAACCATTCGTTGGCCGACTTCATCGCACCGAAAGACTCGGGCCGCGCGGATTACCTGGGTGCCTTCGCCGTTACGACAGGTCACGGCGTCCCCGAACTCTGTGCGCGTTTCGAAAAAGATCATGACGATTACAACTCGATTATGACCAAGGCACTCGCCGATCGTCTGGCGGAAGCGTTCGCCGAATATCTGCACAAGAAAGCCCGCGAAGACTGGGGTTATGGGCGAAATGAAAATCTCACGACCGAGGAATTGATTCGTGAATCCTATCGCGGGATTCGTCCCGCGGCGGGCTACCCGGCGTGTCCAGACCACACGGAAAAGCAGATTCTCTGGCGGTTGCTGGATGTCGAGAAAAGCACCGGCATCCAATTGACCGAGAGTTGCGCGATGTGGCCCGCCAGCAGCGTGAGCGGACTTTATTTTGCGCACGCCGATTCGAAGTATTTCGCGGTCGGAAAAATCGGGCGGGATCAGGTCCTGGATTACCAGGCGCGGAAAGAAATGGATGTGACTGTCGTCGAGCGCTGGCTCTCACCCTGGTTGAATTACGATCCAGACAGCGGAAAGGCTCCCGTGGCCGCGGGCTGCAGGTGCGGCTGAAATCCTGTTGTCTAGCCGCAACCGCGTATGCACCATCGCGGCATGCGCACTTTTTCAATAATACTCTGCGCGACCGTCGGATTAATATTGGCGGCGTCGGCAGCGGACAAACCAAATCCTCGGACTCGCGCCGAAGTGGAGGCCGTCCTCGGAAAAGGCGACAAGCAAACCGATTTCGTGCTCCGTCCGCTCCGAGTTTGTCTGGTGGCGAGCAAACAGGACCACGGCCCGGGAGAGCACGATTATCCCGCATGGCAAACAAACTGGACCAAACTGCTGAGCAAAGCCCCGCGAGTGTGGGTCTCTAACGCGTGGAAGTGGCCCGACAATTTCCAAAACATTGACGTGGTGATCTTCTATTTCTGGAACCACGACTGGTCGGCCGAGCAGTATCAACAGTTCGATCAATTCCTGGAGCGCGGCGGCGGTGCGCTCATGCTTCACTCGGCGACGATCGCCGACAAAGAGCCGGAGAAATTGGCGGAGCGAATCGGGCTGGCGTTCCAGCCGGGCCGCTCCAAATACCGCCACGGGCCGCTTGATCTGAAAATCGTCGCACCCGCTGACGATCCACTCACCCGCCGTTTGCCACGTGAAATTCATTTCGTCGATGAGTCGTATTGGCCGATGATCGGCGACCCGGCCAATGTCCAACTGCTCGCAACGACACAGGAGGAAGGCAAGGATTGGCCGATGGTATGGACCGTCAGCCGCGGTAAAGGCCGCGTGTTCGCTTCGATCGTCGGACATTACTCATGGACGTACGACGATCCGCTGTTTCGAATTATGGTTTTGCGGGCAATCGCATGGTCAAGCGGCGAGGCGATCGGTCGCCTCGAACGGCTGGTTACCGAGGGTGTGAAGCTGGCCGATTAGACTCAGCGGGGTTCAGGGCGTGGCCACAGGACGTCGGGTGTGCTCCAGAACTCGATGGAGTTGGTGTTCGAGTTGCTGGAGGGATCAGCCGTTGCCAGGACTCCACCATCATCAACCCCGTCTCGTCCAACCGAATAGAGAATCCAACCCCCATCAGGCGCCAGGCGATAACGCAAAGGCTTGCCGTCCATGTAATCGATCGGCAACTGCGCGAGGAATTGTGGCACCAACGACGCCAGCGAGTCAGGGGGCCGATGGTTGCTTAGCTCAAAGCGTTTGATGGCGATGGCGGCAACGATCATCTGCCTAAATGTTTCGGTTTGCATGGCATTCTCCAGCCCTCCCCAGGTATTTGGCTTGATCGCCTCGCTTACCGCGAAGCGTGCGTCATTCAAAGTCGTGATTTGCGGCTGTCGTTGTTGAATAGCCCTGAGCTCGCGGTCCAATTCCTGCCAGTTGCTCCGCTGCATCGCGCGCCGTATTGCCTCGAGGTGAGACTGGCTCCATTCCACATACGCCGATTCATCGCCCGCGGACCAAAGCGCGCGCCAGACTGATGGGTAAACCTTCTTCTCAATGGCCCGCGCAAACCTGTTGTAGCCGGAAAGATTAGGGCCGTGCTCGTTCAACACAGAATTTGTATGTTTTGCGCGGGCTTGTTGAAAGGCTTCAAGCGCGACGACCCGCTCGCCTTCAAATGTCCGCCCCATGGAGTCAAACATCGGCACCGCGCTCCAATCTCTTTGGAGTTGCAATAATTGTGCTTCGGTCCAGTCCGGCGCTTGCAGAGCTTCCCACGTTACTCGCAACGCAAAGCGCGCTATTGCGGTCCGCACCATCTGACTAAGGAACGTCCAATGCTCGTCATAGGTGTGCGTGGCATCGATCAGGGCGTGCAGATTTTCCAGCGCATTCGTGAGGCGGCCATGGTGCAAATCGTTCAACGCTGCTCCGGCAATCCAGTGAATGGCAGTTCGCCGTTCAATGAGATACACACGTGGCTCAGCCGACAATTCTTTATAGTCCCATCCAAGGTGGCGAGGGCGCGTTGCCAGGAGAGCGCGAATGTCGCGCAGGATTTTCTCCGCCTGTTGAAACTGCGAATCGACGTCTCTCCAATCGTGCCCATCAACATCGGCCAGGCGCCAAACACACCGGGCCTTGCCGACGTTGATCATTTCCATTGGCGCTACGTCGCTCGGATGCACGGCAGTGACGCGTAGCTCGTTTGTGAGATTCGTCAGCGAATCGAGCGTGGCGGTTGGCCGCTGCGGTTTCGGCATGAATTCGGCAGCGCTCAGTTTCTCACCGCGGGCCCGCAATGCCGCTTTGGTCTGCTCCAAACGCGTCGAAGGTCTCTTGAGGCAGACCACTGCGGTTACGGCAATCAACGCAAGCACGCCGGCAACGGCAAGCCGCTTCCGCTTCATGCCGTCTTGTCAACGAACAGCGCGAGGGAAGCCGTGTAGCCGTGGAGGAAATTCTTGTCGCCCACCGGCCCAATCTCTCCGTTGCAGAAAAAACCGGCGAGCCCGAGCGGCCCGAACTGCTGTTGCACATGTGATGCGTCGTGTCCCGGCTTTCCGAAGAGGCGATGACCCCGGCCATTGCAACTGCAAAGGCATGCGCCGTAAACCGCGCGTTTCTGTAATTTGGAATGAGCGCGTTGTAGAAGGTGTGTAATGTCTTCCGTTCCCGCGGCGGCATCGCGTCGTTGGAACTGGATCGTCTGCCCTGAGCGCGGCAGGGCGGCGACGGCGAGGGCGCCGGAATTGGGGTCGCCACCAACCAGGTTGCGGATGAGGAAATCACCGCGATGGAACTCATCGAGATACTCGTTCATCACCAACCCCACGAAGAGATTGCCCTGGCATTTCTTTTGTTCATCCGGCGGCAGCTTCTGCACGGTCTCTACCAACACCTGGTATGCCGGACGGTTGCCGATTTCATAAATAATATTCTGGTCCGCTTTCGTGATCGTCCAGGTTTCGCCAATGGGTGTGCACCCTTGCGAGATGACACTGCTCAGTCCGATAGTGCCGGCAAATGAAATCGCAATGCCGCCTTCCTCAAAGACCTTGCCGTTGAGATAGACCTGTGTGCGCTGTTCGCGAAAGTCGCCGCTGGCCAAACCGCCCACCACCGGCAGCGGTGAGTAGGCTTCGTTCCATGTGCGCAACCAGGCTTCGCAATCGAGATGGAATGGGTCCGCGAAGGCCAGCCAGCCGTTGGTTTGCTCGGCCGTGACGCCAGTCTCCAGGTGCCAATAACCCGGCCCGGTGCATTCCTCAAGTTGCTCCTGCGTAAAACGCGCCGCCTTCAATTCCGCGCCCGGCAGCGAATACAATCCAAGAACCAGCCCGGGGTCTTTTTCAATCTCCTGATCACCGGCAATCAGCCCGGCGCTGGAACATCCGACCAACAAAGGAATTCGCGCATGGACTTGAAGCGTCTCCAACAGTTCGGCGGCGTTGGTAAAGAATTTTGGAGACGCAAAAACGAGCCCGAGGGTCACCGGTTTGTTGTCGAGCCGCCCGCGGAGTTGCTCCGCCCACTGCCGCAGCGCGGGTTCATCGAAGTCACCCGCCCAGTGCGCGGCCACCGAATGCTGATTATTGATCATGTTCCGGGCACGATCGCGGCGCCCGACGTAAAGCGCAGGCGGGGCTGCCTGCGGCGCGCTTAAAACTATCGCTTCGCGTACTGAATCGTCACGTCCACGAATTCGCCCGGGACTAATTTACTCTTTTCGGGCAGGCGCACAAGGATAGGCAGTCCCACTTCGACTCGATTGCCATCGACAGAGAGCAGCGCTGGATTGATCAATTCCATCTGCGACCCAACCCGCTCAATGGCGCCCGTTATGATCTGGCGCTTCGTGGAGCGAGTCCGGACAAGGACAGTGTCGTTCGTCGTCGGTCGAGCGTGAATCGGCTGCCGCAGATAACCGACCACGCGGTCCGAGTTTGGGGCTGTCACGGTCAAGATCGCGACCCCTTTCACTACCTTTTCACCGGCGCGATGGTAAATAGTGCTGATGATGCCCGACATGGGCGCCTTCAAGGCCACGGGTTTCAAGCTTTCCTGCAGTTCGGCAATCCGGGCTTTGATCGCTTTCTCCACCGAATCCTGGCTTTCAGGGCTCGGATTGGGCTGGAGTTTGAGAAGCGATTCCGTCAATTCCACGATCGACTTCGAGCGTTGCTCGACCAGCGACTGCAACCGCTCGAAATTTGCCTTGGCAATATCATACTCGTCATCCGAAACCAGTTTCGGAGTCTGATGGAGCATTTCCGAATACCGTTTGAACGTATTCGACGCCTGGATGAGCGATGCCTTGTCGGCCGCGAGCGCAATCTCTTCTTTCCAGATATCGAGCTTCATCTGATGGAAGCTCTGCTCGTTGCGCTGCTTGTCAATGGCAATACGCGCCTCCATCACTCGCAAGTCCGCCTCGACCGCGGCGATAGAGGTTCGGAGAGTCTCGTCATTGGCGCTGGTGAGTTCGCCGATGTCCTGTCCGGCTTCCACGCGCTCGAAACGGTCCACGTCCAGCCGCGTCAACAGACCATCCTGCAAACTGATCAGGTCGGCCTTGATGCTCTCGACTTCGCCGACGATACCGCTTGGCTGCACGAAATTGCGCCACAGAATCACCACCGCCATGAGCACAAAAAGGAATATGATCAGCGGCAGCACCTGGATGCGAAACTCCCGCCAGCGCTGGCCGACCGGAGTCGGAATAGGAGGCAGTTTTTCCATGTTACACTTCCGATTCGTCTTCCGCGAGCATGCTGGTCACGCGCGACACGCCGTTGACCTGCCGGACTTCATTAAGAAGATCTTCGACACGGTTCGCGTCGCGTAGAAGCAAGCGGTAAGATAAATCGGTCCCCTCATACCCTTCATGGGAGCGTTGACTGGCCAGGTGAGATTTCCAACTGTGCCGTTCCAATAATCGACCCAGTTCGTGCAGGTCCTTGATGGATCTGGCCCAATGCAAATTCACGATCACATCATAACGGTGACGGCTTCCGAACGACGTGTACCACAAGTAAAGCATAATCAGCGCGACCAACGCGGCCCCAATAATGGCGCTGGCATACTTTTGGGTCCCTGTGGCCATGCCGATGACGATGGCCGTCAGGACGTAGGTAGTGTCGAGTGTGTCCCGCAAGATATTGCGAAAGCGCACAATGGCAAATACCGCCATCATGCCGAAAGCAGTAATAAGATTGTTCGAAAGCACCATCATCACCAGGCAGACCAGCATCGGCATGATGATCAGTGAATTAACAAAGGAGCGTGAATAAGACAGGCCCGAATGGGTCAGCATATACACCCAGGCAATCACCTGGCCGGCGCCAAACGCCAGCAGCAGGCCCAGGATCATTGCGGGCCAGTTAGGCGGAGCAGAGCCGTAATCGGCTTGCAGCAACCAGTCCAAATTCATCGTGTTTCTTTCTCAGCCAACGTTGGTTCACCAACCGGGGTACGGAAAGAATGATGGTTCAAATCAAAACGCGGGTCAAGTGTATCTCCGAACTGCGCAATTCGGCGCGAATCGACCTTGTGTTCGCCCAGCGTCGCCACGCCGTCCACGTATTTGGCAGCCCCGCATTGTCGCAGCCCGAACACCCGCACCAACTCGCGAAACCAGTCCGGAAAGCGGTTCGTAAATTTCAATTCCAGTACAATGTCCCTGCCCCACAAAAGGGTCGGATGTTCCATCTTTGTCGAAAGGCGCGTCGTCAACTCGGGCTCAACGCGCACTTCGCGGTCCATCGTCAAGCGCGCCGAATTGTCGTCATGAGGCACGTAGGCCTCGCGCAGGTAAGCGATGTGCGCCTTGGGTCTGGCACATATGTGCTGCATGAGCCGGCAAAACTCCTGCAGGGCCAGCATGTGTTTCGGGTCCTTCGATACCAGGTGACCGGGTTCGGGGAAGTATCCGGCCAGAAGCGAGTCCACTGCCTCACGGCGGACACCTCCGCGCTGTTTCATGATGCAGTTGTTCATCCGGCGTTTGATTTCGAAGAATACCGGTGTGTCGGGATTATTATTGTAGAAGCGCAGACGCAGTTTGAACCGGTTCTTATCGCCGTTGATCGTGCTCCAGTAGAGCTTCAGGTCATCGGAGTCGAGGTAAAGGCTATGGACGGGGTAGGAGTAGTTCGGTTTGCCGACCCCATTTTCATCAAGTTCCAGGTAAGACCGGACAAAATCACGCACCTGCAAGGCCACTTCTTCGCAAACGATGTACTTCTGCTCGAAGCGAGAAGTCTGCATCTTATCTTTGGCCATATGAATCGGTTTAGTCTATTGCCGCGGTCAAGTACACCCGTTCTTATTTATCACTTGTTCTGTCATTTTTCACTTAAAAGTAACGCAATTGTCAAGTTCTCACCAGCCTGTTTCGGCGCCTGACTTCAGGCGAATCCTACTTTTACGATATACCACCACCTCTAACGGACAAACCTGGCCTTTCTTGCATCAGTATTTCCCCGATCAGCCGTCGCGCGGTTCTGCGTACCTCTCTTCGGCAACTTTTCGTCCCAAAAATCGACACGCGCCCCTTGCTAATAATTGGGCAGAGACTTACTCTTGACTCTGAAATAGCTGTATGAAACGACGACTCTTTTACTCTGCCCTGGTGGTGGTCCTGGGGCTCAATCTTGTAGTAGGCGCCCAAATCTTCTTTTCTTCCAGTCACGGCGCCGAAAAGGACGACATCTACCCGATGCTCAAGCTGTTCTCCACGGTGCTCGAGCGCGTGCGCAACGATTACGTCGATGGCGGCAAGCTCAGTTACCAGGACCTGATCTACGGCGCGCTCAAGGGCATGCTCAATACCCTTGATCCGCACAGTGAATTCATGGAGCCGTCCAAATACGAAGACCTCAAAAAGGATACTCAGGGAGAGTTCGGTGGGGTCGGAGTCGTTATTTCAGTCAAAGATAATTTCCTCACGGTTGTCGCGCCGATGGAAGACACTCCCGGCTACAAAGCGGGCATTATGCGCGACGATCGCATCATCAAGATCGACGGCAAGAGCACCGAAAAGTTTGGGTTGCAGGATGCCGTCAAAAAATTGCGCGGCGAACCGGGCACTGACGTCAGCATTACGATCCTGAGGCCTTCGACCGGCGCCCAGAAGGAATACCGCCTGACGCGCGCGCAAATCAAAGTTGACACCATCAAAGACATCAACGGCAAACGCGAATTCCCACTGAGCGACAACAACGTCGGTTATATCCGCGTCGGCCAGTTTGGCGAACAGACCGCTTCCGATCTCGAAGAGGCCCTGCGCAAACTGGAAAACCGCGGCATGGAATCGCTGGTCCTCGACCTGCGCGGCAACCCGGGCGGTTTGCTCGATCAAGAACCAGTTGTTCGTTTCAACCGAAGGCCGCGACACCAAGCAACGCTCCGAATACAAGGCCGGTGGCCGCGATAAGCACACGCACCTTCCCATGGTCGTTCTCGTCAATGGCGGCAGCGCCAGCGCTTCGGAAATTGTTGCGGGTTGTTTACAGGACGCCACGGCCATGGGCGTCTGCCGCGCCATCGTTGTTGGCGAGCAAACCTTCGGCAAAGGGTCCGTCCAAAGCATTCTCCCGTTGCAGGACGGTTCCGCCCTGCGCCTCACCACCGCCAAATATTATACGCCCAGTCACAAAGTGATTCATGAGAAGGGCATCATGCCCGACATCGAAGTGCCCATGACGGAGGAAGAAGAGCGCGATGTTTTTCTGCAACGCACACCTGGCGGCATCGACTCCGTTCCCGCCAAAGATCAGGAGCGCGTGCGCAATGCGCATGATGTGCAGTTGGATCGCGCGATGGATTTGCTCAAAGGCATCTCGCTCTACACCAAACGTTTCCCCACCGATACCAAACGCACCACCAAAGCCGACAAGGTCGCGGCGAACAAGTCGGCGGCGTCAGTTACCAGCGATCGTTGATCCGCAGTTCCCCTCTCCCTCGGGGAGAGGGCTAGGGTGAGGGACAGACTGGTAATTTTTGTTTTAACTGCTATCTCTTATGAACCTTCTCGCGCTCGAAACGTCTTGTGACGAGGCGAGCCCAGGCTGCATCCCCTCTCCCTCGGGGCTGCGGAGACGAAGTCTCTCGGGCGCAGCAACACATTCAAGAAACTCGCTAGGGTGAGGGACAGACTGGTAATTTTTGTTTTAACTGCTATCTCTTATGAACCTTCTCGCGCTCGAAACGTCTTGTGACGAGGCGAGCCCAGGCTGCATCCCCTCTCCCTCGGGCTGCGGAGACGAAGTCTCTCGGGCGCAGCAAATCCCAGATCCAACTTGTCAGCGTGAGCGAGAGACCGGTTTCCTCTGCGCTCCCCATGTCATTTTACCGGCCACAGAATCCTACGATGCTCAAACCATCGATAAACGGCCGCCAGCTATTCCCTCTCCCTTGGGGAGAGGGTTAGGGTGAGGGACAGACCGGTAATTTCTGTTTTAACTGCTATCTCTTATGAACCTTCTCGCTCTCGAAACGTCTTGTGACGAGACGAGCGCGGCGGTCATTTCGGACGGCGCAGTCCTGTCGAACATCGTTTCCTCGCAAACCGACTTGCACGCCGAATACGGCGGCGTTGTTCCCGAACTCGCCACGCGCGAACACCTGCGCAATCTGCTCCCCGTCGCGACCGCGGCCTTGAAACGCGCAGAGCTGGACGCGCACGATCTCAATGCCGTCGCGGCCACACGCGGGCCCGGATTGCCCAACGCCCTCCTCGCCGGGTTCAAGGCCGCCCAGGGTATCGCCTTCGCCCTGAACGTCCCCTTCGTCGGCATTCACCATCACGAAGCCCATCTCTACTCGCCCTGGATTTCTCCCGACGCGTCGGGATTGAAGGCCGACTTCGATTCATTCCAACCCAACGTCGCTCTCGTCGTCAGTGGCGGACACACCATCCTCGCTCATGTCCGTGGCGAACTGGATCACGTCGTCCTCGGCTCGACCCTGGACGATGCCGCCGGCGAATGCTTCGACAAGACCGCCAAACTCATGGGCCTGCCTTATCCCGGCGGACCGGAAATGGATCGGCTCGCGAGCCAGGGCAACCCTCGCGCTTACGATTTCCCGCGCCCGCTCCTGCGCGACGCCACCGACGACTTCAGCTTCGCCGGCCTGAAAACTTCCGTGCGCTACTTTCTCGAACGCAACCCTGCCGTTTTGAACGACGACCAGGCGCGACGCGACCTTTGCGCGAGCGTGCAGGCCGCCATCGTCGATGTCCTCGTAGCGAAGACCATCCGCGCCGCGAAACGCGTCGGCGTGCGCTGCGTGACTGCCTCCGGCGGCGTCACCTGCAATAGCCGATTGCGCGCAGAACTCCAGAGCGCCTGCGAACGCGAACGGCTGACCCTCCGACTGGCCGAACGCTCCCTCTGCACCGACAACGCGGCGATGATCGCCATCCTCGCCGAACGCAAACTCCTCCGCGCCAAAATCCCGGCGCACGCCTCCGTGGCCGACCTCGACACCGAAGTCATCCCCACCTGGTCTTTGTAAGGAGAGGGACTTCTCCCTTTCGCACTTTTGAGGTTCCCCCGTTTCATCCTTTTGCCCCTTCCCTCCTTCGTTCCCTTTGTTTCCTTCTGTAAAAAATCTTGTAATCGTAATCGTAATCATAATCATTCGTGCTCCCGATCACTGATGACTCTCATTCTGCATTCTGAACTCTAAATTCTGCATTTGAAGATTGCGTCCTCTTTGCGCCTTCGCGTCTTTGTTGTTAAACTCCGTCCCGCGCCTGCGGTTCCCTCCTTCGTTCCCTTCGTTTCCTTCTGTAAAAGAAATCCCCTTCCGCTCGTCCTCTTTGCGCCTTCGCGCCTTTGTTGTTAAAATACGTGCTCATGCGCGACAGACTGACGAAAGAGAAACGTTCCTGGAACATGAGCCGCATTCGCGGAAAAAACACCAATCCCGAAATCATTGTCCGCAAATTACTCCACCGGATGGGCTATCGGTTCCGGCTCCACGTCCGCATTCCGGTTCCAGTTGATTCCCTCTCCCTCGGGGAGAGGGTTAGGGTGAGGGACAGACTGGTTCGGGTCAGGGTGAGACATCTGAGTTGGTCCGCAATGGATTTTTTAAAGATTGTTAACATGAGGAGTCGTCAGATTTGCGTACATTCTCAGCCCGCGTTTCTGAAGTTGCGCGGCATAGGTCATGTCGCAGTAGACCGTGTGATCGCGCCAACAGCG
>Ga0193697_1000743_pt1 | contig 10906 bp, 3 predicted proteins | sample L3m2metaG_FD_145073 | JGI IMG/M metagenome (GOLD analysis project Ga0193697, IMG submission 145073) | Soil microbial communities from a riparian zone of the East river system, Colorado, United States - L3m2 | ecosystem: Environmental > Terrestrial > Soil > Riparian zone | place: USA: East River... | reverse complement strand
GAACAGCGGCGTAACCGTTGGAGCGGCGCATGGTCGCGAAGAGAGCGAGCCACAATGGGACCCAGAGCCATTCGACGAGCATCGGGTCGCCGCGAACAAGCTTGTTATGAAAATCAGCTGCGGTAACCAATGGGATCACCAGAAGGACCGGGAGGATATAAGTGCTCGTATAAATCAGGACCCGGCCGATTGCGCGGAGAAATGTGGGCGGACTGCGATCTGCGCCAACCACCCGAAGGCCGCAAATTGTTTTGCCGAGGGCCGCGCCCCAGATCGTTTCGGGCACCGCATAATACACAATGTTCCAGACGTAGAACGCCAGCCACAACAGCAACGCGCCAACCGTCCGCGTCTGCGCGAAATTGGAGAGCGGATCGAAACCAACCATCGCCAGATATACCCAGGCGGGCCCGTAGGCGATTGCATCGTCAATGGCTCCCGCGATAAACCGCAGCCCAACCGTCGCAGGTGTTGCCGCCTCGGAACTGAAAGGAAGGAGCGCGTCGCGCAAGTCCGTATAATTTTCGTATCGCGCACTGCGATCTTTCGCGAGACAGCGCAGAATTACGCGGGCGAGTCCTTGCGGAATTTGGGGGCGAAGCGCACGCGGTGAGGACGGCGATTTGTCGAGCACTTCAGTGATGAGCCGGACAAGATCCTGAGCTTCGTGCGGCGGACGGCCAGTCAGCAGGTAATAAAGACTCGCTCCGACCGAATAGATATCGGACCGCGAGTCCAACTCTTCGCCGCGCAACTGCTCGGGCGAGGCGTAAGTGGGCGTGCCAATTACCGAACCACTGGCCGTCAGGAGCGTTTCGCCTCGGGTGATGGTGGAAATCGACAGGCCGAAGTCGCCAACCTTCACGGCTCCATCGGGTGCGAGAAAGCAATTCGCCGGCTTGATGTCGCGATGCAGAATACCGGCTTTGTGGGCGGCTTCGAGGCCATCAATCATCTGCAACGTCGCATCGACCCCTTCAGACACCTTGAACGGCCCATCCTTGCGCACCCGATCCCTAAGCGTGCCGCCCTGGACCAGTTCCATCGCAATCGCGGGCCGGCCGGCAGGGTCCCCCTCCGGAAGGAGCTCTGAGCCGAAGACGTAAACCACGTTCGGATGACTGATCGACGCCGCCAGCCGCCCTTCGCGCAGGAACCGTTTGCGGTCCGTATCCGACGCCAATGCCTGGCCCATCACTTTCAAGGCCACACGCCGACCGCTTGGCTCGTGCTCGGTTTCATAGACCTCGCCCATGCCGCCGCGACCGAGCAGACGAACGATTCGATAATTTCCGAATTTTTCTCCGGGCTGGGGAAACGGAGCGTGAGCGATTTCCCCAGCGGCGCCGGTGTTCACCGTTCCCCCTGCCGTACTGTGCATCGCCTGTTTCAACAGGCACGCCGGGCAGAGGCCTTGCGGCGCGTCACTGGTCAGAGGCGTCCGGCATTCGAGGCAGATTCGCAGCGTTTCCATGTTTGGCCTTTCTTAGACTGTCACCGTTACCGGTTACAGAAGATTTTGCCGGAAAAGGTTACACAAAAAAGCAGACTGACATCCGGGGTTCTGACCTTCAGTTCGTCGGGCTTTCTAAAAAGTATTGTTCCACCGACTGCCTTTAGGAGCTAAAGATTCGTTAGCTTCTCCGAACCGCCCCAGGAGTGAGATAACCCTTCGATAGGCCAGGCCGAGATAGATATTGGCCAACTTGTTTGCAAGGACGACGAACGAAACGAACGGAACGAACGCTTCAACGCGGATGGAGGCCAGGTGTAGAACCAGCCCCGTGTTAGTAAGCACAAGATCAAGAAAACTGAAGGAGGCACACGCGAACTAAGCGGGGAAGTTACGAGGTGCGGCACGCTGTGAGGACCGTTCTGCAGAGGTAACGGAGCTGGAGCTGCTGCGCCACCACGCATACTCATACGTTCCGAATCGCCAGAACCGAATGCAAAACCAACACAAAACTAGCACTTTTCTGACACATACCCCCCGGGGGGGACCTTACTCCTACTCCTACTCTCTGCCCCTCCACCGCGGTTCTGTATCTTGCTTATACGTTTGCGAGCACGAACCACACACCCCCGCCGACCCGTCATGAAAAATTCAAGCATCGCTTCATTCCTTGCCATGTCTGCTTTTGCCCGTCGCGTCAAAGGAACAGCATCCCCGACGCGCCGTGGGTTACACAAAATTTTCGACGGACCGGCACTTTTGCGTTGCCAGCCACCACCCTCCCTTCGTTAAACTATCCGATTATTTTGAGTGGAGAATTCGGCGGTAATGGCGAAAGATTTCATCAGGATTGGCGGAGCGCGTGAGCATAATCTAAAGAATCTCACGCTCGATATTCCCCGAGACAAGCTCGTGGTGATTACGGGGTTGAGCGGCTCCGGAAAGTCTTCGCTGGCGTTCGACACGATTTATGCGGAGGGCCAGCGCAAATATGTCGAGTCCCTGTCCGCTTACGCGCGGCAATTCCTGGACCAACTGCAAAAGCCGGAGGTTGATTTCATCGAAGGTCTCTCGCCTGCCATTGCGATCGAGCAGCGCAGCTCCGGAAGCAACCCGCGCCTTTTCATCGCCACCACGACTGAGATTTACGATTATCTGCGATTGCTTTTCGCGAATGTCGGGCAGCCGCACTGCCCGGATTCAGGTGTGCCAATCGTGCCTCAGACCACCAGCGACATCGTGGACAAGGTCCTGGCGCTGCCGCCGAAAACACGCGTGATGCTGCTCGCTCCCGTGGTCCGCGATCAAAAGGGCGAGTTTCGGGACGTCGTGGAGCGGTTGGCGCGAGAAGGCTTTGTGCGCGCGCGCATCGATGGCGAATTTCTCGAACTCACGAGCAATGTCCGCGTCAAGCTCGATCCCAAAACAAAACACGCGATCGACGTGGTCGTGGATCGGCTTGTCATCGACGAGAAAATTCGCGTTCGACTGAGCGATTCGGTGGAAACGGCGCTGAAATGGGGTGAAGGGCGTTTGCTGGTGCTGCACCAGCCTCCGGGCTCCGAATCGGCCGAGTGGGCGGAAGCGCTCCACTCCAATCGGGCCTACAGTCCGGCGACGGGCAAGAGTTTCGAGACGCCCACGCCGAAGCATTTTTCCTTCAATGCCCCCGCGGGTGCATGCCCGGTCTGTCACGGGCTCGGCCAGAAAATGGTTTTGGACGAAGAGTTGATCGTTCCCGACCAGGAGAAATCCCTCGATCAGGGTGCGATCCTCCCATGGCGGCGGGGCGGCAAGCGAATGATCACTTATTACAAAGCGATGCTGCGCGCCGCGACGTCGCATTACGGACAAAGCCTCGAAGTGCCGTACAAAACGTTCAGCGACGATTTCAAGAAGGTCCTCATGTGGGGATCGGGCGAGACCGAAATCGAATTTCATTTCTGGCGCGCCGGCAAAATGAGCACAGTGAAGCGGCCGTTCGAGGGAGTGATTCCGAATCTGGAGCGACTCTACGCCGAAAGCGAGAGTGAGTTCACGCGCAACCGTCTCAAGGCATTCATGGCGCCGGAATTTTGCGACGTGTGCAATGGGCAGCGCCTCAAGCCAGAGATTCTCGCCGTGACGCTCGGCGATCAGGAAACGAGCGCTCGCTTTGGCAAGCCGACCAAGAAAGTCCCGGGCCTGTCGATCATGGACGTTTGCGGCCTTTCCATCGAAGCCGCGGATAGGTTTTTCGCGGAGTTAAAGCTGACCGAATTTCAGCAGAAGATCGCCGCGGAGGTGATCAAAGAGATTCGTGCGCGACTCGGTTTTCTCTCAAATGTGGGACTTGGTTATCTGACTTTAGATCGAGAGAGCGGCACCTTGAGCGGGGGCGAAGCGCAGCGCATTCGGCTTGCGACGCAGATTGGCGCGGGCCTCGTGGGCGTCCTTTACATCCTCGACGAGCCAAGCATCGGTTTGCACCAGCGGGATAATGAGCGTCTTTTGGCCACGCTGCGTCACCTGCGTGACATCGGGAACTCAGTTTTGGTTGTGGAGCACGATGAAGACACCATACGCCATGCCGATTACGTCCTCGATCTTGGTCCGGGCGCGGGCGTGCATGGAGGAGAAGTGGTGGCCGCGGGCACACTCGACCAGGTGCTGGCGAACACGCGCTCGCTCACGGCGCGGTATTTGACAGGCGACTTATCGATTCCAGTTCCAAAGCAACGTATCAAGCCATCGCCCGAACGCGGTTGGGTGGAAATCATCGGGGCTTCCGAAAACAATCTGAAGAACATCAACGTGCGGATACCGCTCGGCACGGTGACGTGCGTGACCGGGGTAAGCGGTTCAGGCAAAAGCACGTTGGTGGATGACATTCTGCGCCGGGCGCTATTCAGGCATTGGTTCGGTTCGAAGGAACGTCCCGGGGCCCACAAGGAAATTCGCGGCAAGGACGCTCTCGACAAAATCATCGTTATCGACCAAACCCCGATTGGCCGCACGCCGCGAAGCAACCCCGCCACTTACACCGGCATGTTCAACCACATCCGCGACCTGTTTTCGCGCCTGCCGACGGCGCGCATTCGCGGCTATGATGCAGGGCGCTTCAGCTTCAATGTCAAAGGCGGCCGTTGCGAGCGTTGCCAGGGGGATGGCGTGCTGAAAATCGAAATGCATTTTCTGCCGCCGGTTTACGTGACGTGCGAGGCGTGCAACGGACGGCGCTACAACCGCGAGACACTGGAAATCAATTACAAGGGGATGAATATCGCCGACGTGCTCGACATGACCGTCGATGAAGCGGTGAATTTTTTCCGCTCGGTGCCGCAGCTTTACGACGCATGCCTCACACTTGCCGAAGTCGGCCTGGGCTACATTCGCCTCGGCCAGTCTGCGACGACGCTGAGCGGCGGCGAAGCGCAACGGCTCAAACTCGGCGCCGAATTGGGCCGAAAATCGACCGGCCGCACGCTTTATATTCTCGACGAGCCGACAACAGGTTTGCACTTTCATGATGTGGCGAAATTGCTGGAAGTGCTTTTCAAGTTGCGCGCGCCGGGCAATACATTGCTCGTGATAGAGCACAATCTCGATGTGATCAAAACAGCGGATTGGGTAATCGACCTTGGGCCCGAAGGCGGGCGGGGCGGCGGCCAGATTGTCGCGCAGGGAACGCCGGAGACTGTCGCGCGTTGCGCAGAAAGCTATACGGGGCAGTTCCTGGGCCGTATTCTTAAGCGGCAATGAGTATGGGCCGTTCTTCCATACTGGTCTGTCTAGCGATTCTGCTGTCGGTCGGGGGCGCACAATTCGCTCGCGGACAAACTGCCGACGCACGGACGTACGCAGCCGGCGTTTCGGCTTTCGATGACGGGGCGTTCGAGCTGGCGGAGAAATATTTCGCCGAGTTCGTTCAAAACTTTACGAACTCCGCGCGCGTGCCCGAAGCGATTCTCTACCGCGCACGCGCCGCGCTTCGCCAGCAGCAAATAAAAGCCGCCACAGCCCTTCTCACCACGAACGCAGCGCGGGCGGGTCCTCTCGCCGACCAATATCAGTACTGGCTGGCAGAAGCGCACCGCCAGAGCAGCAACTATCAGGCGGCTGCCGAAGGCTTCGCGCGGCTGGTGCGCGATTTCCCGGCGTCATCGCTCTTGCTGGAAGCGAGCTTCGGCGAAGCGCTGGCGCGCTTTAAGTTGCAGGAGTGGCCGCGCGTGGTGGATCTCTTGCGCAATACCAACAGCGTGTTTCAGAGGCAGAGCGCGCAACGTCCCAATGACGAGTTGGTGATTCGCGGCCACCTTCTTCTGGCCGAAGCGTTATTGGAAAGCGACAAATACTCGGAGGCCGGGGCGACGCTCAGCGCGTTGAGCGGTCGTGAGTTGATCCCTGAATTTCGCTGGCGAACCCAATATCTGATCTGTCGCAGCGAGCTGGCGGCCCGCCGGGCCACAAATGCGCTGGCCGCGAGCACGAATTTGACAGCGCTGGCGGCGGCAACCGGGCAGCGGCAGTTCGTCGCGGAGTCGGTTGCGCTCCGTGGCGTTGTCCTGGAGCGGCTCGGCGAGCATGAAGCGGCCATTGCGGAGTACGAAAAGAATGTGACGGAAGCGACCCCTGCTGAGTATCGACGGCAGGCACTTCTGCGCATTATCGAACTGACGCTCGACCAGAATAGCATTATTGAAGCGGCACAGAAACTCGAGAGCTTCTTCAATCAATATCCGCTGGATACCGCGTCCGACGTGGCGCTTTTGACGTTGGGCGAGCTGAATCTGAAGCGACATTTTGCGAGCGCCACAAACGCCATTGCCGGGACCACTAATTTCCTGCAGGTGGCCCTGGGACAATTCGACCGGCTGATCACCAACTCGCCGGCGAGCCCGTTTCTGGGAAAGGCGTATTTGAATCGCGGTTGGTGCTTTTGGCTCCAGGATAAAGTCGCGGAAGCTCAGCTCGATTTCAAAGCCGCGCTCAACCGGCTCCGTCGTAGCGAGGATCAGGCGGTCGCGCAATTCAAAGTTGGGGACACGCAGTTTCGGCTCAATGATTTCACGAACGCGATCGCCAGTTACGGTGCGGTTGTAAGTAATTATAATGAGTTTCCGCGCGTCGAGGACGAGTTGAAGCCCCAGGCGCTCTTCCAGGTCCTTCATGCGAGCCTTCAGATTAATGACCTGACTGCTGCGACCGACGCAATGCAGCAAATCGTCCGCTCCGACAGTGACAATCCGTTCGCCGACCGGGCGCTCCTGCTTCTCGGGGAAAAGTTTACGCGCGCCGACCGACCGGACGAGGCGCGGGCACTGTTCGAACGGTTTCTTTCGCAATACCCGAACTCGCGGTTGCGGCCGGAAGTGGAACTCGCCATCGCGCGCGCTTACTCCCAGGAGGCAAACTGGGAAGCTGCGTTGCAAAAGTATGAAAACTGGTTGCAGCGTTTCTCTACAAACGAACTGCGCGCAACCGCCGAGTTCAATTATGCCCACGTCAATTCGCAAGCCGGCCGGCTGACCAACGCGCTGAATCTGTTCACGAATTTTCTTGCCAGGTTTCCGACGGACACGAACGCGCCGATGGCCAAGTATTGGGTTGGCGCTTTTTACTTTGATCAAAAGCAGTACGCGGACGCCGAGTACCAGTTCCAGGACTTTCTGCGGCTGTTCCAAAACACAAATTGGGCTGTCGGCCCCCTTATCTATGAGGCGCGGATGATGTCGGTACGGTGCGCTACGGCCCGGCAGGCTTATAACTCAGCCCATCAATACTGCCTGGACATCGGCAACGACAAGAAGTGCCCGCCCGAACTTATGTGCGAAGCGTTCTTTGCGCTCGGGGATGTGCTGGTGCAAGAGGTTGCCGACCCGGCGCAGCCTTTTGGAAACTTTGAACAGGCGATTACGGCCTTCAACAAAGTCGTCCAACTCTTCCCGACAAACAGCCGTGTGCCACTGGCCTGGGGGCGCATCGGAGATTGTTACCGGCAGCTCGCGACGCAGGATCCAAAGTTCTACGACAATGCAACCAACGCCTACTATCAGGTCCTGATCTTGGTTTTTCCGAAGGCTGACGTCAGCACGCGCAGCCAGGCGGAGGTGGGCCTGGGGCAAATCATGGAGCGGCTTGCAAAAGCAACCAATCCAGAACTATGGAAAGAGGCTTTTCGACATTATTACAATGTCTTATTGCCTTTGGCCGAGGGCGAAAAGATTGACCCGTACTGGTACAAGGAAGCCGGCCTCGCAGCGGCGCGATTGGCCGAGGAACATCAGCAGGGAGAGGTCGCCAGCCGCATTTATGAAAAACTGGCTGAGGCGTTGCCCCCGTTGCGCGCGGCTCTTCAGCGAAAAATCGAGAAGGTCAGCCAGTAGCGAAGGCAGTTCTCAACCCGATCATCCGACGGCGCGGATGTGGGGAGCGCTTGCGAAATCAGGACCGATGCCTTGCCGCCTCGCCATCGCGGCAAACGGTCCATTGTTGCGCACCAATTCCGCGAACCCTCCCTGCTCAATGATCCGGCCTTGCGAAAGGACGATGATCGTGTCGGACGCACTCAGCGTGGAGAGGCGATGCGCAACCGAGATCACAGTGCGATTTTCAGAGAGATGATCGATGGCCCGCTGCACTTCGGCTTCGGCTTCGGAGTCGAGCGACGCCGTCGCTTCGTCGAGCACAAGAATCGGCGCGTTACGAACGAACGCGCGCGCAATGGCGATGCGCTGCCGCTGCCCGCCCGAGAGCCGCACCCCGCGTTCCCCGGCACGCGTGTTGTAGCCCGCCGGCAATTGCATGACGAAGTCGTGCGCGTAGGCGTCGCGCGCAGCAGCCTCGATCTCCGCTTGCGTCGCTCCCTCCTTCCCCATCGCGATATTTTCCGCAATGGTCGCGTCGAACAGGACGACTTCCTGGCTTACTAAAGCCATTGCCTGCCGCAAATCATGGAAGGACATGTTGCGAATGTCGATTCCGTCAATGGAGACCGCGCCGTTTTGGGGGTCGTAAAATCGCAGCAACAAATTCACTAAGGTGCTTTTTCCTGACCCGCTTGGGCCCGCCACACCGATTTTAGCGCCACGCGGAATTGTGAAGGTAAAGTCTTCGATTACGGTCCGGTCGCCGTAGCTGAATGTGATATTCTCAAAGCGCACCTCGCTGCGGAATCCCTTGAAGGGAACGGGACGCTCTGGCTCACGGACGGCCGGTTGCTCGTGCAAAATCTCGTGAAGGCGAATCACGCTCGGATTGGCTTGCTCGAAAAAGATGTGGACTGCCGCCAGCTTTTTGATGGTGATAAAAAACAACATTACCGCCGTGAGGAAGCCGACGAAATCGCCGACGGTTGTGCCGGTTCGAAAAACGACGATGATCAATGCGCCCAGGCCAAACATCGCGATCAGCTCGATGAGCGGGTTCACCAATTCTTTGGCCCGAACACCCTTCATTCCCTGGCGGACCAATTCCTGGGACAGCTTCCGATAGCGATCCATTTGCGACCGCTCCAAATTGTATCCCTTGATGATGCGAATGCTCGTGATCAGCTCGACGAGTTGGCTGGTTTGAAGGATTTCAGCTGTGCGACTGGCTTTGGCTGCTCTGCGCGCCTTGCGTCCGAGAACAAGGAGCGGCCCTAGAATCAGCGGCATGAAAGCAAAGGTGAAGAGCGTCAGCTTCCAGTTCATCCACAGCAGCGCGACGAAGAGGCTGATTCCGCCAATGGATTCCTTGACGAGATCTCCGGCGCCTTGTCTCAGCGCGCGTTGGAGCCTGGCCGTGTCGCCGTTGATTCGGCCGAGCAAATCCCCCGTTTTTGAACGGTTGAAGAATCCAAGCGACAACGTGCTGAGCTTTTGAAGCACATCCAGGCGCATGTCGTTGATCACCCGTTCGCTCACCCAGCCCATGCAATAGCCATTGCCATAATCGGCTGTGCTGCGAAACAGCACCAACAGCGGCAAAAACAACAGCGCGCCCACGACCATCTTCCAATTCAATTTTGCGCCGATGCGCGGCAACCACGGATCAATCCAGCGATTAACGGAGTTTTTCAGCTCTTCCGTTCGTTGCTTTACCCATCCCGGGCTTGAACTCTCCTTCTTGATGATGATTCGCGTTTCGCTCGTGGGCTGAAAGCGTTCCATCAACGTTTTTGTCGCCCAGACAAAACTGGCGTTCGAAAGGCCGAAAGCGACGCCGAACAATATCCCCGCTACGAGGCGGCCCCAATAGCGGCGCAGGTACTTCCAGCCAAAGCCAAAGACCATCCTGATGTTGTTCACGCGCTGCCACTATACCCGTCTGTTTGCGCTCGCCAAGTTTTCCCGCTGCTCGCATTCTCTCTCGACGCACATGAACCGACGCCTGTTTGCCGCTGTTTTGACGTGGCCGATCATTGTTAATGCCGCCTCCCAAATTGCTTTGCCCCGTGTGGAAGACTCGCAACTGCGTCTCCAGCTCTTTGCCGCTGAACCGGAGATCGTGACGCCAATCGGGATTGCGGTCGATTCGCGCGAACGGATTTTTGTCATCGAGTCGCACACGCATTTTCCCAAAAAGGACTACCCCGGACCGAAAAGCGATCGCGTGAAGATTTTTGTCGATCGCGACAAAGACGGAAAATTCGACACCAACACGGTCTTTGCCGAGGGTTTTCGTTTTGCGATGAATCTGCGCTTCTCGCCGAAAGGCGAATTGTATCTCGTCCATCGCAATGGCGTTGTGATCCTGCGCGACCGCAATAACGATGGTGTCTGCGACGAGCAAAAATCGATCGTCGAGATGGACACGCGCGGCAACTATCCCCACAACGGGCTGGGTGGAATCGCGTTTTCGAGCGACGGCTGGCTCTACCTCGGAATGGGCGAAAACCTCGGCGAGGCATACACGATCCGAGGCAGTGATGGTTCATCGCACAGCGGCGGGGGAGAAGGGGGGAATGTGTTTCGCTGTAAGCCGGACGGCTCGCAACTTCAGCACGTAGCAACCGGCTTCTGGAATGCATTTGCGTTGGAATTCAATCGCGCCGGCTACCTCTTTTGTGTTGATAATGACCCGGATTCACGCCCGCCATGCCGGCTTATCGACGTCGTCCAGGGTGGCGATTACGGTTATCGGTTTCGATATGGCCGCAGCGGCCTTCATCCGTTCAGCGCGTGGAATGGCGAATTGCCTGGCACATTGCCGATGGTGGCCGGCAGCGGTGAAGCGCCTTCCGGCATCCTCGATTGCGACCGCGCCAGTTTGCCGGCGAAGTACTACGGCGGGCTGTTCGTCACATCATGGGGCGATCATCGGCTCGAGTTCTATCGTCCAGTTGACGCTGGCGCTTCGCTGCGCGCAGAACGCGAGACGGTTGTGTCGGGTGACGAATGGTTTCGTCCGGTGGGGATTGCGCCGGCTCCCGACGGCTCAATCTATTTCACGGACTGGGTAGATGCGGACTATTCAGTGCACGGCACGGGC
>Ga0193697_1000742_pt1 | contig 10947 bp, 7 predicted proteins | sample L3m2metaG_FD_145073 | JGI IMG/M metagenome (GOLD analysis project Ga0193697, IMG submission 145073) | Soil microbial communities from a riparian zone of the East river system, Colorado, United States - L3m2 | ecosystem: Environmental > Terrestrial > Soil > Riparian zone | place: USA: East River... | reverse complement strand
CATCTCGCGAGTGGCGGCCGATCCACCGCCTGTCCCAGCAGCAATTGTTCCCGCAGGCTGGCCGCGGGTCGCCTATTTTCGGCTGCATGGATCACCACGGAGGTATTGGTCGAAATATGGGGCGGACGACATTGCGGCGCTTGCGGCGACCGCTCGCGGCATTCCGACCGCCGAAGATGTATGGTGCGTCTTCGACAACACCGCAAGCGGCGCCGCAATCGAGAATGCCTGGGAGTTGCGCGAACGTTTGACCGTCGATGCACCTGACGAAGTGCCCTTGGCGCGGCGAAGATGATGGGCGGCGGTCCATTGTGACAACGAAAGGGCGCCGGGACGCTCCACGAATCCGCAAACTGGCCTCCCGGGCCCGGCACACCAGCCGGCACATTCTGGCACCCAGCGATTCGTCTTCGACCGTCGTCGGGGTTCAGATTTCGCACCCGGACCGGCTGATCTATCCTGACTCTGGGATCTCCAAGATTCAGCTCGCTCGATATTACAAGCGCATCGCCGAGTGGATCGTTCCGCACGTGGCCGGCAGGCCGTTGACGCTGGTGCATTGTCCGGCGGGCATCGCGGCACCCTGCCATTTTCTGAAGCACGCGAAAGCATGGGGCCCGAGCGCGCTGCGCAGAGTGCATATTCAGGAGAGAACCAAGATTGGCGAGTACCTCGTCGCGGACTCGATCGAGGCGGTCGTGTCGCTCGCGCAGATGGGCATCGTCGAAATCCACACTTGGAATTCCACCGTGGACGATATCGAGCGTCCAAACCGTCTCGTGTGGGATCTCGATCCGGGACCTGGAGTGCCGTGGAAGCAGGTGGTGAAGGCGGCCGAACTGGTCCGTGACGTCCTCAAGACATTGCGCCTCTCCTCTTGGGTGAAGACCACCGGCGGGCGCGGACTACATGTCGTCGTGCCTCTCAAACCTCAGCGGACCGTCTTGGAATGTCTCGACTTCTCGCGCGCCGTGAGCGACGCGATCGTGAGGACGGAACCCCAATCCTATACGACAGCGTTCGCAAAGGCAGGACGCGAGCGGCAGATCCTCATCGACTACTTGAGAAACAACCGCACCAACACGTCGGTCTGTGCATTCTCCCCGCGGGCGCGACCCGGGGCGACCGTGTCGATGCCGCTCGACTGGAACGATTTGCATGAACCACCGGGACGCTGGACACTTCTGACGGTAGCCCGGCACCTTGATCGTATGCGATCGGATCCGTGGAAGGACTATTGGCAAAGCGCTCACACTATTTCGGCCGCTGCGTTCGCAGCCGTCACGCGGGTGTGGTCAACGTGACCGGCATCGAGTGATTGGTGAGCCCGAACCAGCGGCGACTTGGTCACGCTCGAGGGGATGCCCCGATTCTCAACGCGCTGTGGCGTCTGCAGTCGACCGCGGCAGCGTGACTTCGAAGGAGTCTAAACTGGAAGTGTGCGCGGCGCGCATGGCACCGATTAGGCGGCCGTGCCGAGAGACCGCCGATGGTGAACATACCGCGCGAGGGAATCGTGCACATGAGGCAATAAACGTCCATGGACGCTGGCCAGCGCGCTGTACTTGGGCCGCGGCGCAGGCAGCTGCAACGACGTCAACGGGCAGCGTTCGATCAGCTCGGAATCGAGACCTGCCTCACGCGCCGCGCGCTCCGCGAACTCCGCCCAGGTCATCGCACCATCATTTGCCAAGTGCCACAGGCCAGAGGCGTCGTCCATCAACAGATCCAGCGCGACATGGACGAGATCGGGGACGTAGGTCGGCGAGACCATCGTGTCGTCGGCGGCGCGGAACATATCGCCAGAGCCGATCGTGTCGAGCGCCGCTGTTAGAAAATTGCCAGGATCCCACGGGCCGAAAAATGCGCTGCTGCGGATGACCAAGGCCGTTGGCGCCAGGGCAAGAACCCGGCGTTCCGCCTCCGCCTTGGTATGGCCATAAATGTTCATTGGCGCCACGGGGTCGGTCTCAAGGTAGGGTCGGCTGCTCTGTCCGTCGAAGACCAGGTCGGACGAGAAGGTCAATAGCCGGATGCCGGCCTGTCGACAGCAGACCGCGAGAATCGCCGGACCCACACTGTTTACACGGCGGCACGCGCGTGCGTCCGCTTGGGCCTCGTCCACACGCACATACCCTGTGGCGTTGATGATCGCCCACGGTCGAAATCGGGCGATGGCCCCACGGACCGCCACGGGATCAGTGACATCGACGTCGTGCCTGACGATCGCCTCGAAGGGAATCCGCCGACTCCGGCATACGCGGACGAAGCCGCCACCAAGGGTTCCGCTTGCGCCGAAAATCAACACCGGCGACGTCGGCCGGAATCTGTCCGCCGTGGGCATGGAGCTGGAGTTATCTGGCCGCCACCATCCCGGCCGCGTCAGGACCGGGTGCGTATACGATCCGTCCTCGGTCAGCCCGCGCACCATCCTAGCCAGTGCAGTGGATCGCGGCGCTTCGCCTCGAACGTCGAATGCGCCAGCCTCGTAGTGTCCGCGGGTGCGAGTGACCAGGCAGTCCCAGTCCCACGACCCGAGCAGCGCCCAAACGGTAACGGCACGTACCTCGGCGCCATCCCGCTGAGCAGCTGTGGCGCCTCGCCATGCCTCGTCCAACCACCGCAACTGGTCCTCGCGAGAGCATCCCAGATGCACCTCGGAAATCGCCAGGGGCAACCGATAGCGCGTCCACGCCTCCTCCAGCACGGCGTAGTGCCCTCGGATCCCGATGCCCTCGGCACGGGCAGCTTCCACGTCTGCATATCGCAACCGCCCGTTGCCGCCATGCGACTCGGGCGGGTGCAAGTGAAGGCGGTCGTCGAGGAAACGATCGCTGGTCACGTAGTAGTTGAGCCCGATCGTTCCGAGTACGGCCTGATGGTCCTGAAACCATTCGACGTCGCGACTGGTGGTTGCCGACGTTCGAAGGTACGACCACAGTGGATGGCCGGAGGTCACCCGGCCGGTCAGGAGATCGAGGCTGATCCATCGCCGGGCGTTGTCGAATTCAGCCTGCTTTGCGAGTGCTGGTGTGGACCGTGTGAACGCAGCGTCCTCGGTTTGAATGCATTCGGCAACAGGGTTCACCTGCCGAATCGCGTCCATCGCGAGCACGATCGCCCGGCATTGCGTAACCAGGGCCGTGACAAACGAGCGATCGTCATGGGCGTGCGGGTACCAGTGTCCGTACAGCGCCGAGAACCGCGCCGTGGTCAACGGCTCGTTGATCGGCGTGTAGCACCTGACCGAGGGATAGCGTCGCGCAAACGCGCCCGCGTATTCCGCAAAACCCTCGGCAAAGCCAGGATGCAGGAGGTTCGTCGACGACGGTCCGCTGCCATGGTGTAGCAGGCCGATAATCGGCTCGATCTGCCGTTCACGCATCGCGCGAAGCGCGGCATCACAACCGCTCCAGTCGATCTCATCGAGGCGGCCCGGCCCGTGGGGCGCCATCCGTTCCCAAAGCGCGGGATAACGCAGCGTCCGGATGCCGAGTGCGGCGATCCGATCGAGATCCGCTTCAAGTCGCGCGTAGTGCCCGCAGCGCGCGAGTTGGTCGATGACACGTTCGCCAACACGGTTGATTGTGCATTCGATGCCGCCCCACAGCTCCAGACTGGGTCTCATGCGCCCACACATTCGGCGCGGCGCACGCCAGCGATCTTCGCGAACAGCGTCAACGCCTGCGCCACGACCTGGTCCATGTTGTAGTACTTGTATGTTCCCAGCCGTCCGACGAAGTGTACGCCGGGCGTGGCGTCCGCGAGTTCCTGGTAGCGTCGATACAGGGTGGCATTTTCAGCGCGTGGAATCGGATAGTACGGATCGCCGTCGGCCTGCGGAAATTCGTACACGCGCGTGGTGGCCCCATGCGCCTGCCCGGTGATGTGCTTGAACTCGGTCACGCGGGTATAGAGGTTGTCGTTCGGATAGTTGATGACCGCAACCGGCTGCGCCTGCCAGGTGTTCAGCGTCTCGAACTTGAACTGGAGCGACCGATACGGAAGTTTACCGAAGCGGAAGTCGAAGTATTCGTCGATGGGCCCTGTGAAAATGACCTCATCGTACAGGACGCTGCCCTCGATCTCGTGGTAGTCGGTGTTCAGCATCACCTTGATGTTTCGGTGCGCGAGCATGCGCTCGAACATTCGCGTGTAGCCCAACAACGGCATCGCCTGATAGGCGTCGGTGAAATACCGGTCATCGCGGCTGGTCCGCACCGGGACGCGCGCCGTCACCGCCGCGTCCAGCTCAGACGGATCGAGCCCCCACTGCTTACGTGTATAGTTTCGGAAGAATTTCTCGTACAACTCCCGCCCAACCTGACTGATGATGACGTCTTCCGAGGTCTTGATCGAGTCGCGCGGTTCGGCGACCGACTTGAAAAAGTCGGCCAGCGCGAACGCCGTGTATGAAGTGCCGTAGAGCGTGTTGATCGTGTCGAGGTTGATTGGGATGGGAACCAGCCGGCCGTCAACCCAGGCCTGGACGCGATGCTGGTACGGATGCCACTCCGTAAAACGTGAGAGATAGGTGAACACGTCGCGCGAATTGGTATGGAAGATGTGCGGCCCGTACTTGTGGACGAGCACACCGGCTTCGTCATGGTGATCGTAGGCGTTACCGCCGATGTGATGGCGTTTATCGACCAGCAGGACGCTCTTATCGAGCGCCGCCGCGAGTCGCTCCGCAAGCGTGCATCCGGCGAAACCCGCTCCAACCACCAGGTAGTCAAACACGTTCGTTCACCCACTCGCGATAGCAGTCTCAGGACGCTTCGGCGGCACGCGTGCCATATCGGGCGTGTCGCGACGCGATTGCCGCTTCGATCAATTGGCGCATTCGGGTCCAGGTCCCATCCCACGAGGTGTGGGTGAGAAAGGCGTCGGCGGCCTGGAGCCGTTCCGCTGCCGGTTCGTCCAGGGCGGCCCCGACCGCGGCGACGAATTCGTCAACCGTGTCGGCGATGCGCGCCAGTCCCTGCTGTCCGTACGGACGCACCACGTCGCGAATCGACGTCGAGACCACCGGCTTCCCGGCCGCCAGATATTCGGGCGTCTTGGTCGGGCTGATGAAACGGGTCGCTTCATTGCGTGCGAACGGCAGCATCGCCACGTCCCACCCCGCGATGTATGCCGGCAACGCGGCGTACGCTTTCGGACCGAGATAGTGAAGGTTGGCGGCGCAGGGCAACGAGGCCGGGTCGACCTTCGTGGTCGGGCCGACGAGGATCAATTCCCAGTCCGGACGAGCGGCAGCGACACCTGCGATTAGGTCGTAGTCCATCCGCTCGTCGATGACCCCGAAGTATCCGATCCGCGGATGTCCAACCGAGGCCTGGTCGCCTGGCTCGGTGCTCTGCCCAGCGCGCGCCTGGCCAAAATGTTTGATGTCCACGCTGCTCGGAAACAGATGCACGTTCAAATGACGGCTACGCTTGGATTCGTACAGGCTCGGCCCGCCGGTAAAGACCACGTCCGCTTCGGCGAAGAGTGCGTCCTCGAGTTTTCTTAACCCGGGCGGGGCGCCAGCGAACGCCGACAACTCGTCCATGCAGTCAAATACAACGGCCTGTGGCGTCAGACTGGTCGTGAGTGGGAGCGCCATCGGCGTGTAATACCAGAGCACGTAGTCGTCGATCCCCTCGTCTCGCAGCAGCGCGGCGAGTGCCGTCGTCTGGAATTGCTGCTGCTGGTGCCGGCTGAGCACCGCGTCGAGCACCGGCACCACGACTCGCACACCCGCCTCGCGATCGGTCACCGTCAGGTGCGACGGTCCGGCGTCGACAATCGGTTCTTCCACGTAATAGACGTGCCCTTCGCGTCCCGCTCTGCTCAGCAGATGCTGCGGTCGTTGAAAGACAAAGTTCCAGCGCAGATGCGACATGCACACGATGTTCATTGTGGCCCTCACTCTCCGTGTCCAAAGTTCGTGCCGCAGCGCCGCCCATTGGCGGGCGCTCAGGGCGTCAAGGCAGGAAATGCCGTCCGTCATTCGCGCGGCAAACACTGTTGCATCGCGGGTCATTAAACGTCAGAGCCAGCGAGCCCGACCACGTCCAGCGGGTCGATCTTAAGTTGATCGCGATCGTCGCCGCGGGTCGCATGCGCGATCGCATCAAACGAAAATTTCGGCGTGCGGTCCGCGAAGAGGAGGCCATTGGTCTCCTGATAGGTGTCGGCGAACTGCGTGTAGCAGAACCCGGACAACAAGGCCAGCGATCGGACGACCGCCAGCAGGCGCGCGTACGCGACGGCGAGCTCTTCCGGTGTTTGAAACGTTGTGTAGCCCCAACTACCGCGATCGCACGAACAGGAGAGGCCGCCGAACTCCGACAGCACGATCGGCACGTCGGTGCGCGCGTGCTCTTCGAGGACGATCAGGCGCCCGCCCGGCCGCTCCCGCCGAAACAGCCGCGGCAGCGCTTCGTTGGCGTGGTAACGCTTGGCGATTCGCTCCGGATCCGAGTCGTAGTCGTGGATGCCAATAATGTCGGTGGCGACGCTCTCCCACCCGTCGTTGCCGATGACGGGACGCGTGCCGTCAAGCGTCTTCGTCAGGTGATACAAGGCTTGCACATAATGCCGTTCACTCGCGCTCTCCGGCAGATTCGGGACGCCCCACGATTCGTTGAACGGCACCCACGCAATCAGACAGGGATGACTGTAGTCGCGGTCGATGGCGTCAAACCATTCGCGCGTGACCCGTTCCACCGACGATCTGGTAAAGCGGTAGGCGCTCGGCATTTCGCCCCACACGAGCAGACCGAGCCGGTCGGCCCAGTAGAGATACCTCGGATCCTCGAGCTTCTGATGCTTGCGCGTCCCGTTGAACCCCATCGCCTTGACGAGCTCGACGTCCTTGCGGAGCGCCTGGTCGGTGGGTGCCGTCAGTCCTCCCTCGGTCCAGTACCCCTGGTCAAGGACCAGCCGCAGCTGGTACGGTCGCCCGTTCAATAGGACGCGATCGCGCTGGACGCCAATTGAACGCAGCGCCGTGTAGCTGGCGACCGCATCGAGCTGTTCACCACGTTCACCCCACAACTCGAGGTCGGCGTCGATCAGTGTCGGCGTTTCCGGACTCCAGAGCAGTTCGTTGCGATAGTCGTCGATGCCTGGGTCCGACAGCGCAATCCGCCGATGCACTTCGCCGGCGACGACGGTGAACGTATCGTCCGCAATCAGCAGATCGCCGATGTGCAGATGGACGCGCATGCGCAGGCGATCGCGCCCCGCGGTCGTGACGAACGCTTCGAAGCCCAGCTCCCACCGCTCGAGATTGGGCGTCCAGCGCACCTGCTTGATGAACGAGGGCGACACGACTTCGGTCCAAACCGTCTGCCAAATGCCGGTGGTGCGCGGGTACCAGATCGAGTGAGGCTTGCGTTGCCAGTCCTGCTTGCCGCGAGGCTTGGTGAGGTCGTGCGGATCGTCCTCGGCGCGCACCACGATCAGCGCCGGTGCCGCATCGGTGGCGAGAAAGGAGGTGAGATCGACGGTGAAGGGCGTATAACCGCCTTCATGTGAACCGGCAAGCCGGCCGTCCACCCAAACCGTCGCCGCGTGATCGACCGCGCCGAAGTGAAGCAGCCAGCGGTGGCCGGTGGGAATGGTCGGGCGTTCGATACGGCGGGAATACCAGACGACTTTGAAGAATCCGGTGTCGCCGATGCCGCTCAGCGGCGCTTCCGGCGAAAACGGCACCTCGATACGATGCGTCCATTCCACTTGATCAGGGGAGGCGTAGATGCCGTCCGGATCGAAGGCGAAGTCCCAGAGACCGTTCTGCGTCTGCCATTCTCCACGACGTAGTTGAGGTCGAGGGTACCCTCGTCCACATTGAGCGTCATCGCCGGCGCCGTTCATACGACACGCACGATTGCAAGCCCGTCGCCACGAGGGTCATTCGGCTAACCGAGTTCTCCATCGCGTACGCGTTGGCGGAGGCGACGCGTCCGATGGCGATATTCAAATGCGTCATCGCACCCGGGACACACATACCAATCCCATTGCTCCCGTTCCCGTGGGCTGATGCCGCCGAGATGACTGTGTTTATAGGTCAGGAGCCGATCACAGGACGGGCATACGGCCGGTGGTGGCGTGACAGGAGGCGTCCGCGTGGCGATTCTCGCCACCGACTTTGAGAGCGCCCCGCGGCGACGCTGCGGCTGTCCGACCATTGGCGGCCCGTCGACCGGCCACCCCGCTAACAACGGTTGTCCGACCAGCAGCCGTTCTGTCTCCTCCGAAACGTGTTCCGGATCGATCGGCTTGACCAGCACCGCATTCGCCCCTGATGCCTTGGCCCGATTCAACTGGGCGCGGCGTCCTTCGGTGGTCACTACGAGTATCGGCACGTGGGTCGTCGCGATATCGCGTCGCAGAATTTCGCAGAGCGCGTAACCGTCGATGAATGGCAGCTGGATTTCCGTGACGACGAGCGCCGGAGGCTGAAGTAACGCCAATGTCAGCGCCTGGCGTCCGTCGGCGGCTTCAATCACCTCACAACCACGCGCCTCGAAGCACGTGCTGTAAAGCGCTCGGGTATCCTGATCGTCGTCGACCACGAGGATGCGCGGCTTCGGCGGTGGTGCGTCCGCGATCATCGCCGGTCGTGCGCTCCCAACTTCGCTATAACTCATGATGGTTCGAACGCCCCCGTTCCGTGCGGTTTCCAAAGTTGCCCGTGTTCGATTCACGAGCTCCCTTAGGTTCACACACGGCGCCGGTGCGCGATATTGGGAGTGTCGGAAAGCGGTTATTAGGGGGATCCCTAATTAAAGATGGGGGCCAACGCGCGTCGCATTTCCGACCAATGCCCGTAGCCCGATGAGACGCCGTCAGGCGTTATGGCTGGCCTGGATGGGCGTCAGACCTCATGGAGCCAACCTTGGTGGAGCGCGTAACGCAAGAGCTCGATGCGGCCGCGCAACCCAAGCTTGCGCATGCCATTGGCTTTGTGGACCTCGATCGTCTTGACGGTCACACGTAGCTGGCCGGCGATTTCCTTGTTCGCGTATCCCTGCGCGACCAGCCGCAAGACCTCGCATTCGCGACTGGTCGCTGCAGGGAGGGCGTGCCGCGCCGACTTTCCTTCTGACGAAACCAACGGCACCGCCAGGTGGTGCGTCAGGGCCGGGTCAATGTATTGGCGTCCGCGCGCCGCCGCCCGAATCGCGCGGAACAACTCCGACTGCGGACTCTGTTTCAACACGTATCCCGACGCGCCGGCACGCAAGAGCTCCACGAGGAAGGTTTTGTCGGCATGGCGTGTGAGAGTGACGATAGCGAGGCTCGGGCGCAACTCCTTCAGCCTTCGAGTCGCGACCAGGCCGCTCATGCCGGGCATCGACAGGTCCATCACGACCACGTCGACCCGCTGCAGCCGCGTCGAATCGAGGGCTTCAGTTCCGTCGCCAGCCTCATCAACGACCTCGAGATCCGGCTCTCGATCGATCAGGAGCTTGAGACCTTCCCGCACTGTCTCGTGATTCTCGACGAGCAGTATTCGTAAACGCCGATTGGCCTCCGGCTCCACAGCACCAGTGTGTGACGCGGAGAGCCTCGCGTCAACAGCGCGCTTCTCCGAACGGATACAATGCGTGAGGAAACCGATGTCTCGCCCGGAGCATACCGCGATGAGCGACGACCCCACGCGCACTGACGCCATTGACACACAACGAGAGATGCTCAGCAGCGCGATCGACAGCTTGACCGGTTATGCGCTGGTCACGCTCAATCCGTTTGGGGTGATTAACTCGTGGAGCGTCGGCGCTAAAACCTTGTTCGGTCACAGTCGGGACGATGCGATCGGACGGCACGTGTCAATCCTGTTCCCCGAGGATACGCACCAGTCGGCCGACGTCAATCAGGCTCTGGAACAGGCACAACGCCACGGATCGCGATCCAATCGTCAACACCTCCAGCACCGCGATGGATCGCTGACGTATGTCAGCCTGACCATTTCGACGATGCAGCGCGGGTCGGCGTGTGTCGGATACGCGATGCTGGCCCAACCGATCTCGCCGGCACCCAGCGACATCTCTGGGGCGTCGGTTCGACCGTTCAGTCTTGCCGATGACACGCCTGAGCGGCTTTCAGCGTCGGACGCGCTCTTGACAACGGCGATTGCCGAACGCGCACACGCCGAGGCCGCGCGCCTACACCTCCTGCGCCGGCTGATTGTCGCCGAGGAAGAAGAACGCAGACGTCTGGCGCGGGACCTGCACGATGACATCGGTCAACGACTGACGACGCTACGTTTGGCGCTCGAAGCGCTCGAGGGGATTGCGCGCGATCGCACCGATCTGTCGGATGGGCTCAGCGGGGCGTTGGCGGCGCTCGCCAAAATTGACCAAGGGCTGGACTTTCTCGCCTGGGGACTGCGGCCTGCCGCCCTCGACGAACTTGGCCTCATGAAGGTGCTCGAGAACTATGTCGGGGAGTGGTCCAAGCAGGCCGGAGTCCAGGCGGTCTTTCACCTCGGAACACGCGCCGCGGAGCGGTTTGCACCGGAGGTGGAGTCCACAGTCTATCGGATCGCCCAGGAGGCGCTGAACAACGTCGCCAAGCACGCCCGCGCGCAATCGGTCAACGTCCTGCTCGAGCAACGTGGCGACAATGTCGTGTTGATTATCGAAGACGATGGCACCGGCTTGCATGGGCGGAGCCTGAGTGTCCGGATGAATGGCCTCACGGGCATGAAGGAACGTGCCGCCGCGGTGGGCGGCACCCTCGAGCTGGAGCCGACGCCAGAGGGCGGAACCACGGTGCTCGCACGCATCCCGATCGCAATGGCTGCGGTGGCTGGTATCTACCAACCGCCTGCGACCGATCATGAGGATGTCAGTCTTGTGGATGGACCCAGTCTGCCTGCGGCCTCTGGCGATACGAACCCCGCGGTGCTGAGTTCGATTCGCGCACGCGTCCAGGAACTGCACCAGGCAG
>Ga0193697_1000741_pt1 | contig 10949 bp, 7 predicted proteins | sample L3m2metaG_FD_145073 | JGI IMG/M metagenome (GOLD analysis project Ga0193697, IMG submission 145073) | Soil microbial communities from a riparian zone of the East river system, Colorado, United States - L3m2 | ecosystem: Environmental > Terrestrial > Soil > Riparian zone | place: USA: East River... | reverse complement strand
TATTGTTTTCGATCGCAACGGGAAGCACCTGCGGACCGTCACCATCCGCGGCGCAAGTCCATGGCTGCTTGACCTTCGCTTCCATCCGCACACGGGCCAACTGCTCGTCATCGACTACAAAGGCGGGAAGGTTTTGGGCGTCGATCCCATGACCGGCGCCTCCTCCGTCTTTATGACCGTCACTGACGAGGACCCCGGTCTCGATGGGCTGACCTTTGATGCCGCCGGCAACGTGTACGTGACCGGCGCGCACGAGGGCATTATCTGGAAAGTGGGCAGAGACGGCGGTGCGGGGACCGCCTGGGTCAAGAGCCCGCTCCTCAAGCCAACGAGGCTTCCGCCTCCCATCGGCGCAAACGGGCTCGAGTTCAACAACAAGCAGACAGCGCTGTTCGTTGCCAACACCGCGCAGGACACGATCGTGAAGATACCGGTGAGCGGCTCGCCGCTCGAGCCTGGGACACCCGAGGTCTTCGTCAACCGCGTGGGCGGCGGACCGGACGGTCTCATCATCGACGAGCACGACAACCTTTGGATTGCGTGCAATCAGTCCAACGAGATCATGGTGCTTGAGCCGACCCAAGGTCGGGTGATTGCCAAGCTGGGCGACTTTGGCGGGATCGACAAGGACGCCGCGCCCATCGGTTTTCTCTGGTCGAATAGCCTGGTATTCCACGGCGACTACGTCTTGGTCACCAACCTCTCGCTCGACGTTGGCGCGCTCCGTTCGACCCTGAGGACGGTCGATGGGCCGTGGGCTTCTCAGGTGAAGCTGCACACGGTCTCGAAGATCAAGAGGCACATACCGAGCATTCCGAGGTGATCAGTTCGAACTCCGAAACGGAATCTTTCTATGTCAATTCGAGGCTGCATCAGCTTTGTCCTGTGCCTGTGGATCTGCGCCCGTTCCGTGTTGGCTCAGGCGCCGAACCCGCCTCCTCCGTTTGGCGGTCCGTGGGATTCCCGGCCGAAGTTGACGGGCGATTGGGGTGGGCTGCGCGAGGAACTCCGCGACCACGGCGTTACCTTCGACATCAGCACGACCGTCTTCTATCAAGGGATTGCCAGCGGTGGACTGGAGAAGTCCTTCGAATTCGGGGGCCGCAACGACTATTGGCTGAACGTGGATGGTCAAAAGGCCGGGCTGTGGCCAGGGCTCTTCGTCACCCTCCGCGGCGAAACCGTTTACGGCGATTCCGTCAACGCCGCAACCGGAGCAATCGTGCCGGTGAATATCGGCCGGGCTCATCCGCACGTCTCTGACGACGAGACCGCTCTGACCGCTATTAAGTTCACTCAGGCGCTCTCGGAAAAGTTCGTCGTGTACGCCGGGAAGATCAACACGCTCGACAACGTCCAGCAACCGTTCATGCCCGAGCGCGGAAAAGAAGTCGGCTTCATGAATGCTGCATTCGTCTGGAACCCGATCCTGGGAAGGACGATGAACTATGCGACGTTGGGAGCTGGCGCCGCTTTCCTGGCAAACGGTCAGCCGGTGGCCACGCTCACCGTGTATGACACCCACGACGCGACCACCACGACCGGCTTCGATAACCTCTTCGATAACGGGGCGGTTATTAATTCCAGCTTAAGCCTGCCAACCAAATTCTTCGATATGCCGGGACACCACACCCTGATGGGTGCGTATAGTTCCGGGCGGTATGACATTGTGGACCCGCAATCTTTGAATCAGATCCCCCAGGGGCTGCCTCCCCGGACGATTCCAGAACGCGGTTCCTGGTGGCTGACGTACTCGTTCGACCAGGCGCTATGGGTTGACCGCAAGGATCAAACGCGCAGTTGGGGCGTGTTCGGGAACTTCGGCATCAGCGATGGAAAGCCGAACCCCATCCACCGGTCCGCCATTTTTGGCATAGGCGGAAGCAGCCCGATCCCTGGTCGAAATCGGGATACCTTCGGCCTAGGGTATTACTATCTGGGGTTCAGCGGTGACTTCAAAGGCGTCGCCCGGGCAATCACGCCTGTGCGCGACGAGCGCGGCCTGGAACTTTTTTACGATGCCGCCGTGACACCGTGGTGTCACATCACGCCTGACCTGCAAGTGATCACGCCGATTCTGGGACGTGCCGACACCTCGGTCGTGCTCGGCCTCAGGATGAAGATTGACTTCTGACCGACCGTGCGAGCCGCGCCTCCGAAGAGAATAACGGCTCCGATTCGGCGCTCAAGTGCGGAACATCTCGCCCATTTTGCGCCCGAGGATGCGGGCAGCGATCACGAGGCTCGCGGTCAGCAGGATCATTCCAAGCACGCCCAGCGCGCAGGCGATGCTTGACGAATTCGGGTCGATGCGGCCGAGGAGTTGATAGATGGTCTTGGTGATTGGGAAGTAACGCTCTTTCATCGCGAGGATCAACCCATCGCTGACCTCGAGCATCGCAAAGGCAAACGTCAGAATCGTGCCCGCAATCAGGTTCGCCATTACGAGCGGCAGAGTAATCTTGCGCAGAGTGCGAAACGCGGAGGCGCCAAGATTCGCGGAAGCTTCTTCGAGCGTGATGCTCGTTTGCTGAAACCCGGCATAGGCCGAACGAACAATGTAGGGAAGCCGCCGGACGCTGTAGCTGATGATCAGCAGGAGGGTCGGATTTTCGCGCGGGTTGATCCATGAGATTTTCCAGTCGAAAGCGGCGATGTAACCGAACGCGATCACGATTCCGGGAAGAGCGAGCGGCAGCATGGCAAGGGCGTCAAGCAGGCCGGCAAAGGGAATTCTGCGGCGCGTGATCGACCACGCGATCAGGACTCCCAGCGCCAGATCGAGCAGGGCGCTGCACGTGGAATAAAGAAGGCTGTTGCCGATGCTGACGAGAGTGGGGCCACTGGCGAGCAGTTCGCGATAATTGTCGGTCGTCCAGCTATTTGGCGCGATGCTGAAGATCCAGCGCTCGGCAAAGGAGTGCGCGACCACGGCAACGTGAGGAATAATCGCAATCGCGAACACAAACAGGCCGAGTGTCCAGATGGCGATCGCTTGCGGCATCCGCGCACGGGTTTCCGCGCCTCCGGTATGCCCACGCCCGAGCATTTCGTAGCGCTTGCGGGCGAGGATGTGTTTGCTCGCCGCGAAAAGCGCCACCGTCAGCACCAGGACGAACACAACGAGCGCGTACCCCATCGGGTTGGTGTTGATCTCGTTGACCGCGTCGAAGATCTGGACAGGGACCGCGCGGGAGAATCCAAAGATCAATGGCGTGCCAAGGTCAGTAAACGCCCAAATAAACACGATAATCGCACCCGCAAAATAGCCCGGCGAGATGAGCGGCAGCGTGATGGTGCGAAACAGGCGCCAACGGCTTGCGCCGAGATTCTGGGCGGCTTCGCGCAATGATGGATCGACGTTCGCCATCGCGGCGGAAACGTTCAGCAACATGATCGGATAGAGATTCAGGACCTGAAGGAGGACGATGCCCCAGAAGCCGCCGTGACCAAGCCAATCAATGGGCCGGTCGGCGCTAATAAATCCCCACTTCATGAAAAGGAGGTTCACCGAGCCGAAGCGAGCCAGGAGCTGCTTGAGGCCAATCGCAGCGACGAAGGGTGGCATGATCATCGGCACGAGGAGTAGCGCGTTAAGAGTGGCTTTCCCTCGGAACTGAAACCGCGTGAGGAGCGAGGCCAGCGGCATGACGAGAATCGTAGTGAGCGCAGTGGTGAGCGTCGCGATGGCGAAACTGTTGAACAGGCTTTCGCGTTGCAGCGGACTGGACAGGAGCAAGCTGAAATATTTGAACGTGAAGCGGCCGGCATCGGTGAATGCGCCCTTAAGCAACAGACTGACCGGATAAACGAGGAAGAGTCCGAAGAACAGCACAAGGACCACAAAAAGGGTGGTCGTGGCTGGCGTAAGGCGCGCCCGCGCGACGTTCACGGTGCGCAATCTGCGCGAACGTTATGTCGAAAAGCCAGAGCTAAAGCGCAAAAAACGCGAACGGCTCCGCCGTTCGCGTTGCAAACTGTCTTTGACTTCGCTTAGTACCGATAGTGCTCGGCCTTGTAAGGCCCGTCGATCGGCACGCCGAGGTAATCGGCCTGTTCTTGCGTGAGCTTCGTCAATTTGACGCCGATCTTTTCCAGGTGCAGACGCGCGACTTCTTCGTCGAGCTTCTTGGGCAAACGATAGACGGCAACTTTGTAGGTGCTCTTGTTCTTCCAAAGGTCCATCTGCGCGAGAACCTGGTTCGAGAACGAGTTCGACATGACGAAACTGGGATGACCCGTCGCGCAGCCAAGATTTACAAGCCGCCCTTCGGCCAGGATGAAAATGCTGTGACCATCCCGGAACGTGTATTTGTCGTACTGCGGCTTGATGTTCAGCTTCTTGACGCCTTTGGCCGTGTTCAGGCGGTCGATTTGAATTTCATTATCGAAGTGCCCGATGTTACACACGATCGCCTGGTCCTTCATCTTCTCCATGTGCTCCAGGGTGATGATGTCACGGTTCCCGGTCGTTGTGACGTAAATGTCCGCAACACCGAGAGTCTCTTCGATGGTCGTGACCTGGAACCCTTCCATCGCCGCCTGAAGGGCATTGATCGGATCAATTTCAGTCACGATCACGCGCGCGCCAAAACCGCGGAGCGAATGCGCCGACCCTTTGCCGACATCACCGTAACCGCACACGCAAGCGACCTTGCCGGCAATCATCACGTCGGTCGCGCGCTTGATGCCGTCGGCCAGCGATTCGCGGCAGCCGTAGAGATTGTCGAACTTCGACTTCGTCACCGAGTCGTTCACATTGATGGCCGGGACAAGGAGTTTGCCCTGCTCCAGCATCTGATAAAGCCGATGGACGCCGGTAGTGGTTTCTTCCGAGACGCCCTTCCAGTCCTTCACGATTTTGTGCCAGAACCCAGGGCGCTCCTTCGCGACGCGCTTGAGAAGATTCTTCACCACTTGCTCCTCGTGCGAGCCGCTCGAAGTGTTGACCCAGTTGTCGCCTTCTTCGAGTTGGTAGCCCTTGTGGATGAGCAGCGTCACATCGCCACCGTCATCGACCACGAGTTGAGGGCCGGTCTGATTGGGGTACGTGATCGCATCGAGCGTGCAATCCCAATATTCTTCCAGCGTTTCACCTTTCCACGCAAAAACCGGCACGCCCACTGCCGCGACCGCCGCGGCTGCGTGGTCTTGAGTCGAAAAGATGTTACAGCTCGCCCACCGCACCGAGGCGCCGAGCTCAACGAGTGTTTCAATCAACACCGCCGTCTCGATCGTCATGTGAAGCGAACCAGTTATGCGCACGCCTTTGAGCGGCTTTTGCGGCGCATACTGTTTGCGGATCGACATCAGCCCGGGCATTTCCTTCTCGGCGACGCCAATGGTCTTGCGTCCCCAATCAGCCAGCGTGATGTCTCGGACCTTGTAATCCTGATGTTTGGTCTCGCCGTTCTTAGAAACTTTGGCGGCACGAGGCTTTACACCGGTTGGTTTGGAACGTGGAGGCGTCAATTGCACTTTAGGCATAAATGGCTTTCTTAGTCTTAATCTTAATCTTAATCTTAATCGTAATCCCAACCCTTCACTTCACCGCGCGTTTCAACGCCGCAGCTTTATCCGTTTTTTCCCAGGTGATGCTCTCAAGATCGTCAATCTTTCCGAAGTGGCCGTAGTTGGTCGTCTTCGAGTAAATCGGACGGAGAAGGTTGAGCTGGCGGATGATTTCGGCGGGCTTGAAACTGAACACGTCTTTGACGGCTTCTTCGATTGTTTCGTCGCTAACCTTGCCAGTGCCGAAAGTGTTCACGCAGACGGAAACCGGTTCGGGATATCCAATCGCATACGCAAACTGGATTTCCGCGCTCGTGGCGAGCCCGGCCGCGACGATATTCTTGGCCACGTAACGGCCCATGTAAGCCGCGCTGCGGTCCACCTTCGAAGGGTCCTTGCCACTGAATGCGCCGCCGCCATGACGGCCCATGCCGCCGTAGCTGTCGACAATGATCTTGCGACCAGTCAGACCGGTGTCGCCCTGCGGACCACCCACGACAAAACGGCCCGTAGGATTGATGAGATATTGCGTTTTGCGATCGAGCAGATTGCCGGGCAGCACTTTTTTGATCACTTCCTTGATGATGAAATCCCGAATCGTCGAATGTTTGGCGTTGGCTGCGTGTTGCGTCGAGACAACCACGTTTGTAATGCGTACCGGCTGATCATTCTCATATTGCACCGACACCTGAGATTTCGCATCAGGTCGCAACCATTTGACTTGGCCACTCTTGCGGATACGCGTCAACTCGCGGCCAAGCGTATGCGCGAACATGATCGGCGCCGGCATCAATTCCGGCGTTTCATCGCATGCGTAGCCGAACATCAATCCCTGGTCGCCGGCGCCCTGCTCGGCACTCGCTTTGCCTTCGGCAGCGCGGGCATCGACACCTTGCGCGATATCCAGGCTTTGGGTCGTAATCGCGTTCATGATCAGCACTTTGTCGGCGTGAAAAACGTCGTCGTCGTGCGTATAACCGATTTCGCGGATCGCCTCGCGCGAGATGGCGCTGAAATCGAGTTTGGCTTTGGTCGTAATCTCCCCGCCGACCACCACCAGGTTGGCCTTGGCGTAGGTTTCACAGGCGACACGGCTTTTTGGGTCCTGCGCCAGGCAGGCGTCCAGAACGGCGTCCGAAATCGTGTCACAGACCTTGTCCGGATGGCCTTCGCCGACGGACTCCGAAGAAAAGATATAATTTTTGCTCATTCAGCGATTGAGTGCGATAAGTGTTCAAGACAACATATTAACGTATCAGGATATGAAGATATATCATTTTTAGATGCCGTCAACCCCCATTTTCAGCTATTTACCCCCACGAAGGTTAACCAAATGTCCGCCACCCTCAAATCGCTGCGCGCGCTCGCCGACCCCACTCGGCTGCGCATTATTGCCTTATTGGAGCGGGACGAGCTTTCGGTCAACGAATTGCAGGAAATCACCCGGCTTGGGCAATCGCGAATTTCGACACATCTCGGCCAGCTCCAGGATGCCGGGCTGGTGCAGTCGCGCCGCGACGGCAAACGGACATTCTACAAATTAAATCAGCAGGCCGACGCCAACGCGCGCGAATTCATCCAACTCGCCAGTCGCGGAGCGAAGGAGTTGGGAGAATACCCCGCCGACCAGGTGAATCTTAAGCGAATCCTGGCGCGCCGTCAGCAGCAGGCGCAGCTTTACTTTAACCAGATTGCCGGGCGGTTCGACCGCAGTTACGGTCCTGGGCGCTCGTGGCAGGCGTTTGGCCAATTACTACTGCGTGTATTGCCGCCGGTTACTGTCGCGGACCTCGGCGCAGGCGAGGGGCTGTTGAGCGAGTTGCTCGCCCGGCGAGCGAAGAAAGTCATTGCCGTCGATAACTCCGAGCGAATCGTCGGATTCGGTGCTGACAAAGCGAAGAAGAACGGCATCAAGAACCTGGAGTTTCGGCTGGGCGATCTGGAAGAGCCTCCGATCGATAGGCAGAGCGTCGACCTCGTGATTTTGAGCCAGGCGTTGCATCACGCCAAAGCGCCCGCCCAAGCGGTTGCCGCTGCCCACAACATTCTTAAGCCCGGCGGCCAAATCATGATTCTGGATTTGCTCAAGCATAACTTCGAGCAGGCGCGCGAGCTTTACGGAGATACGTGGCTCGGTTTCGCCGAGAGCGACCTGCACAAGTGGCTCGAGGCCGCCGGATTTAAGAAAATTGAAATTTCAGTGGTGGCCCGCGAAGAACAGCCGCCCCATTTCCAGACCGTCCTCGCTGCCGGCGAGAAATAGGCCAAAATCGGCCCAAAAATCGCAGATTTCAGGGGCACCAGCGCGCTTTAGCAGCTCCGTACATTTGCCGATAGTTATCCTGGCGCTAACGCTGTGGCGCCACAAATTATGGCATTTAAAGCTCTTACAAAACCGGGCTCAGTATTTGGGGTGCTCGTCATTGCGGTTTCGGCGATCACGGTCGCGGCGGTTGGTCACATGCTGTGGTACGGCGTGGCCATTTTTATCGCCCTCACATTCGCCTATTTTGTTGCGATCAGCACGCCCGAACTTTCGACGTGTGCGCCTAAAGATGCGTCGTCAAAGTTGAAATACATCTTGTTCCTTTGCACGTTTATCGCCGCGATTCTTGCCGTCTTCATCGGCCGGCATTACCCCCTTGTGCCGTGGCCGGACGAGGCAAGATCCTTGTCACCATCAGAGGTTGAATCATTGCTGCGGGCCCACCGCACACTCCTCTTCGGCGTCTGCACTCTTTTTGCCGTAGCGTATCTTCATGTTGTGCTTTTGATCCTTCGATATCTGCGGCAGCAGCGGAAGCCGGAGACCGTGTCGGTGGCCTCGACGAGTTCGATTTGACACCGGCAGCCACACCCGAATCTTTGCTCCGCGTCTTCGACCCCTCTTAAACGAGAATCTCCGATTTTGCCGCCGCTTTTCAGGAGGTCTGTTCCTACGCAATCGTAGGACTTGACCCACATCGCTCCTGCGCCGATCCAGCTTTAGATTCCGGCGCTCCTATGGAAAGGCTCGGCATAATCGGACGCAGGGCAGCGGTGTCTACCCTGCTTGTAACCTCGCTTCTAACTTCTTCGCACGGCTTCGCGGCGTTGCCAGACTTGACGATCTGGGGTCCATCAGCGGAGCCGGAAATTATTTATCGTACTTTCGCTTCGAATGATTGCGAGGTCGTGGAAGGCTGCGCGACCGTCGGCACGCGCCGTCTTCTGAGTTTCAATAGCGAAGTCCGCAACGTCGGTCAGACCGATATGAACATGGGCAATCCCGCGAACAATCCGCTCTTCTATTGGGCCCCCTGCCATGGGCATTATCACTTCGACGATTTCGCCATTTATCACCTGCTGAACAGCAATGGCACTACCGTTGTCACCGGCCGCAAAATGGCCTTCTGCATGGAGGACACGATCCGATGGAGCCAGACCGCGGGCACCACGCGTCTCTATTCGTGTAATCGAGTCCAGGGAATCCAGGTCGGTTGGGCAGATGTGTACGACAAAACCGTGCCGTGCCAATGGCTCGATATCACCGGCTTGCCGGGCGGCAATTACATTCTCGAGATGACGCTTGATCCGTACAACAAAATTGCCGAGGTGACAAAAACGAATAATGTGACACGCATCCCAATTACTATTTCGGTCGGCTGCACGGTGCCCGCGAACGACGCATTTGCAAATGCGCTCCCACTTTCGGGCGTGGCTATATCTGTCACCAGCGACAACGGTTGCGCAACAAAACAAGCCGGCGAACCAAATCACGCCGGCGAACCAGGCGGGCATTCGGTCTGGTACCGGTGGGCAGCGCCGTACAGCGGCACCGTTGTGATTAACACCATTGGCAGTGATTTTGATACATTGCTGGCTGTTTACACCGGGACGGCAGTTAGCGCGCTCGCTCTCGTGGCGCAGAACGATGACATTGTGCCAACGACGCAACGCCAGAGCCAGGTCACCTTCAACGCAGTATCGAATACTGTTTATCAAATCGCAGTCGATGGCTGGAACGGAGAAGTCGGCGGAGTGTTTCTGAATGTGAATCCGCCTGTGAACGATCTGTTCGCAAATTGCACAATCATTTCAGGCGCAATCGGCCAAACCAACGGCCACAACGTTGGAGCCACCAAGGAGCAGGGTGAGCTTGCACACGCAGGCAACATTGGCGGACGCTCGGTTTGGTACTGCTGGACAGCGCCAACCAATGGTGCATGGACGTTTGACACGATCGGCAGCAGTTTCGACACACTGCTGGCAGTTTACACCGGGAACAGCGTCGCAAGCCTGACCCCGATAGCCGACGACGACGATTCAGGCGGCAACTTTCGCAGCCTCCTTACGTTCAACGCCGTGCGAGGCATCACGTATCACATCGCCGTGGACGGTTCGAGCGGTCGAACAGGGACGATCCGCCTGCGTTGGGCGAACATGATCTGGCTTGCAGCGCGGCGAGTTCCAACAGGAGTCGAACTGACATGCGTGAGCGCGCCCGGCACATATCAGTTGCAAGGTTCGACAAACCTGAGTGCCTGGACCACAATCACGACATTCACCACGAGCAGTTCGACCAACCGCTACGTCGACACCCAACCCAACCGCAACCGGTTTTATCGCGCGGTCCGGGCAATCCCGTAGCAAGTTCGCTATCTTGTCTCCTACACGAGAATAAAAAAAGAGTCCCGAGAACCGGGACTCTTCGAAGACTGACGCGGCGCGGTGAGGACACCGCGCCCTGCCATTAGCTCGCGAGGGGTTGCTCGAGGAAGGCGGCGGCGGTTTGTTCGCCGGTCATCGGCTCTTCGTCCTCGATCTCGACGAGCGGTTTCACTTTCACCCTGCGGTGGTTGTTGAAACCAGTCCCCGCCGGGATGATGTGCCCCATGATCACGTTTTCCTTGAACCCACGCAGGTAATCGACCTTCGCCATGGTCGCGGCTTCGGTGAGGACGCGCGTCGTGTCCTGGAACGAGGCCGCGCTGAGGAAGCTTTCCGTTTCCAGCGAAGCCTTGGTGATACCGAGCAACACCGGCTGCGCTTCGGCGGGTTTGCCACCCATTTTTTCAACGCGCTGGTTCTCGTTGTCGAACTCGATGCGGTCGATTTGTTCGCCCCACAGAAACCCGGTATCGCCTGGCTCGGTGATGCGGACCTTGCGGAGCATCTGCCGCACGATGATCTCGATGTGCTTGTCGTTAATGGTCACGCCCTGGAGGCGATAGACTTCCTGCACTTCGTTGACGAGGTGTTCCTGCAATTCCTGCGGGCCGCAAATCTCAAGGATCTCGTGCGGATCGATCGGGCCTTCGGTTAACTGCTGGCCCTTCTTCACGAAGTCGCCCTTGAAGACGATGACGTGTTTGCCGATTGGGATGAGATGTTCCTCTTCGGTGCCGGTCTGCTGGTCTTTGATGACGATGCAGCGCTTGCCGCGAACGCTCGGACCG
>Ga0193697_1000739_pt1 | contig 10955 bp, 11 predicted proteins | sample L3m2metaG_FD_145073 | JGI IMG/M metagenome (GOLD analysis project Ga0193697, IMG submission 145073) | Soil microbial communities from a riparian zone of the East river system, Colorado, United States - L3m2 | ecosystem: Environmental > Terrestrial > Soil > Riparian zone | place: USA: East River... | reverse complement strand
CGGGCCGAAAACCGCGGACAAGCTGGAGAGGATGGGCATCCGCACCCTCGCCGAGCTGCGGGGTTACGACCCTGTCGCCCTGGAGCAGGCCTTCGGCCCGCGCAGCGGCCGCTGGCTGCACGCCCGCGCCGGCTTCGAAGACGCGACGCCGATCGCGCTCGAGCGCGAGACGAAGTCGCAGTCGACCGAGATCACCTTCGACGTCGACGTCGCCGACCGGGAGGAGATGGCAAGCCACATCGTCTCGCTCTCAAAAGAGCTCTGCCGGCGGCTGCGCTCGCGCGAGCTGACCGGGCGGACGATCGGGATCAAGATTCGCCTCGACGACTGGACCAACGTGACGCGCGCCCACACCCTCGACGAGCCGACGAACGACCCCGCCGTGATCGCCCCGATCGCTCTCGACCTCCTGCGCGCCTACGCCCCGTCCCGCCCCGTACGCCTCCTTGGCGTCAGGGTCGCCGGCTTCTCCCACGGCGACGACGGCGAGGAGGAGCCCGTCGAGGAGAAGGCGCAGCTCCAGCTCACAGTCGCCGATTGAGCTCCCGTTCTCGTCTGCGAAGATGAGACGGTGAACGAGGACCGACTGACGGGGCTCGACGCCTCCTTCCTCCACATGGAGCGCGGCGGCGCCCACATGCACGTCGCCTCGACGATCCTCTTCGAGGGCGAGGCGCCCACGCACGAGGAGTTCCGCGACCACATCGAGTCGCGCCTGCACCTCGTCCCCCGCTTCCGCCAGAAGCTGCGCAGCATCCCCTTCGATCAGGGGCGCCCGGTCTGGGTCGACGACCCGTTCCTCAACCTCGACTACCACGTGCGCCGCACGGCCCTGCCCGCGCCCGGCTCCGAGGAGCAGCTGCGCAACCTGGCGGCGCGGATCTTCTCCCAGCAGCTCGACCGCACCAAGCCACTCTGGGAGCTGTGGTTGGTCGAGGGGCTGGAAGACGACCGTTTCGCCGTCGTCGGTAAGAGCCACCATGCCCTGGTCGACGGGATCTCCGGCGTCGACATCACCACCGTCCTCTTCGACCTCGAGGAGGAACCCGACCACCCGCCGGTGCGGCCGCCGAAGTGGGCGCCGCGCCCGGAGCCGACCGACCTCGAGCTGCTCGCTGACGCCTGGCGCGAGCGCGCCACCAGCCCGCGCGAGTTCGTCCGCGGCGTCCGCGCCGCACTGCGCGGGCCGCGCCAGGTGCTGCGCGGCCTCGCCGACACCGGCAGGTTCCTCGAGGGCGCCACGGCGGCGCCGAGCACGCCGTTCAACGTCGAGATCGGTCCCCACCGCCGCCTCGCCTTCGTCCGTGCCGACCTCGAGGACTTCAAGCAGATCAAGAACGCCCATGGCGGCACCGTCAACGACGTCGTCCTCTCGGTCGTAGCCGGCGCCCTCGGCAACTACCTGCGCGCCCGCGGCCACGACACCGACGAGCTGAAGATGCGGGCGATGGTGCCGGTCAGCGTGCGTGCCGACGAAGAACGCGGCGCGCTCGGCAACCGCATCTCGGCGATGATGGCGCCGCTGCCGGTCTGGAGCACGGACCCGGTCGAGCGGCTGCGCGAGGTGCGCGGGACGATGGGCGACCTGAAGGGCTCCGGCCAGGCCGTCGGCGCCGAGCTGCTGACCAGGCTGACCGACTTCGCGCCGCCGACGATCGCCTCCCAGGCCGCCCGCCTGCAGCCCGCACAGCGCTTCTTCAACCTCGTCGTCACCAACGTCCCCGGCCCGCAGTTCCCGCTCTACCTGCTGGGTCGTCCGATGAGCGCGATCTTCCCGCTCGTCCCGCTCGCCCGCCGGCAGGCGCTCTGCGTCGGGATCATGTCCTACAACGGCCAGATCGACTTCGGGCTGGTCGGCGACTACGACGCGATGGCCGACCTCGACAGCTTCGCCCTCGACCTCGAAGGAGCGATGGCCGAAGCCGTCGCCACGGCGCCGTCGCGCGAGGACGCCCGCCGCCCCGGCCGGTTGCCGGCGCGAAACGGCGCCGTCTCGCTCAACTAGCCCGGCAGGGAGACACGCTTGCGCATAGCCCTCGCCCAGATCGACCCCACCGTCGGCGACCTCGACGGCAACGCCGCCAAGATCGCCGAGTGGATCGCGCGCGCCGCCGACGAGGGCGCCGACCTGGCGATCTTCCCGGAGCTGTGCGTGCCCGGTTACCCCGCCGAGGACCTCTACCTGAAGAGACACTTCGTCGCCGCCAACCGCGCCGTGGTCGAGGAGCTGGCGCGCGGCGTTGGCGAGATGGTCGCCCTGGTCGGCTTCGCCGAGCCGGTCGAGGGCGGCGGCGATTTCCGCCACGCCCACAACTCGCTCGCCATGCTGGCGCGGGGCGAGGTGCGCGGCGTCTACCGCAAGAACAGGCTGCCCAACTACGCCGTCTTCGACGAGCAGCGCTATTTCGTCCCGGGGAGCGAGCCGGCGACGATCGAGGTCGCCGGGACGAAGGTCGGCCTGACCGTCTGCGAGGACGTCTGGGAGGAGGGCCCGCCGGCTTCGAGCGAGGCGGCCGAGGGCGCGGTGCTGATCGCCAACCCGTCGGGCTCGCCCTACCACCGCGGCAAGGGGCGCGAGCGGGAAGCGATGTTCGCCGAGAGAGCGCGCGCCTACGGCACCTACCTCGCCTTCTGCAACCTGGTCGGAGGCCAGGACGAGCTCGTCTTCGACGGCCACAGCTTCGTCGTCGACCCCGACGGCGAGATCGTCGCCCGCGCCGCCCAGTTCGAGGAGGAGCTGTTGGTCTGCGAGATCCCGTCGCAACCGCCCGCGCACCGCGCCGAGCCGTTGCCCGATCTGGCCGAGGTCTACGGCGCGCTGGTGCTCGGGCTGCGCGACTACGTGGGCAAGAACGGCTTTGGCCACGTCGGCATCGCCCTTTCTGGCGGGATCGACTCCGCCCTCGTCGCCTTGCTCGCCGTCGACGCGATCGGCGCCGAGAACGTCAGCTGCGTCGTCATGCCCTCCCCCCACTCCAGCGAGGAGACGCAGACAGACGCGCGCGCGATCGCCGCCAACCTCGGTGCCGAGGCGATCGAGATCGCGATCGAGGAGGCGATGTCCTCCTACGAAGGCGCGCTCGCCGGCTCGGTGAGCGGCGACGGCGCCGGTCCGACGACGCCAGAGGAGCCGCTGCCGCGCGACCCGGCCCGGCCATCGGAGCCCGACCTCGCTGCCGAGAACATCCAGGCGCGGATCCGCGGCAACCTGATGATGGCGCTCTCCAACAAGCACGGCTGGCTGGTCTTGACCACCGGCAACAAGAGCGAGATGTCGGTCGGCTACGCGACCCTCTACGGCGACATGGCGGGCGGCTTCGCCGCGATCAAGGACGTGCCGAAGACGCTCGTCTACCACCTGGTCCGGTACCGCAACGCGCGGGGTGCGAGCGAGCCGATCCCAACGTCGGTGATCGAGCGGGCCCCCTCGGCCGAGCTACGGCCCGACCAGCTCGACAGCGACACGCTGCCGCCCTACGAGCTGCTCGACCGCGTTCTCGAGGCCTACGTCGAGCGCGACATGGGGCGCGAGGAGATGGTCGCCGTCGGCATGCCCGGCGAGGTCGTCGACGAGGTCGTCCGCATGGTCGACCGCTCCGAGTACAAGCGCCGCCAGGCGGCGCCAGGCATTCGCATCACCCCGAAGGCATTCGGCCGCGATAGACGCCTCCCCATAACCAACCGTTACGGGGGCTAGTCGCTCTTCGGCAGTGGCCTTACGGCGATGGTCATTTGCGCCAACGCGCAGAGTCTTTCGTCGGCGTCGACGACCTCTGCCTCCCAGACCCAGGTCGTGCGGCCGCGGTGGCGGGCCCGGGCGCGCACTTCGGCGTGGCCCTCGGTGACCGGGCGCATGAAGCTGACGCTGATCGACTGCCCCATCGCGGCCATCCCGTCGCCGAGCACGGCGAGCGCGGTAGCGCGCGAGCAGACGCTCTCGACCAGGGTCGACATCACCCCACCGTGCATCAGGCCGACCGGCTGGCGCAGCTCGTCGCGGACGGCGACTCGCGCCCGGGCGCGCTCGGGATCGTCGTCGATCCACTCGGTCCCGATCAGGGCGTCGAAGTGCGAGAGGAGGCCGCGTGGGTCGTCCGCCATCGGCGCGGACCCTACCGCCCCAGGGGCAGCCCGCCTTCGTACATCTGGCGTTAATGCTCGTCGCATAGTGTTCGCGCCGGGATGGCACTCAGCGACGACCAGAGGGCGCTGCTGCGCCTGCTCGCCAAGCGCGAGGAGGGCTACGAGGACATTGCCGCCTTGAAGGGCCTCAGCGTCGACGACCTGCGCGGCGAAGTGAACGATGCCCTGGCCGAGCTGGAGTCCGCGAGCGCGGCGCCCCCTCCTCCCCCGCCCCCGGAACCACCCGCGGTCGAGAAGGCGCCCGTCGAGCCTGTTTCGGAGCCCGAGCCCCAGCCCGCGGCGCCGCCAAAGCCAGGGGTCCGACCCGGTACGGCCAAGCTTTCGGGGCGCACGCCGGTTTCCGTCGAGCGACGTCGCCTCGTCCTGCTGGCAAGCGGCGCGCTTGCCGTGGTCGCGATCGTTCTCGGCGCGATCGCGCTGATCGGCGACGACGACGGCGGGTCCGATTCGACCGCGGCGACGGCGGGGTCGGAAACCGAACTCACCGCGGCTGAAAACGGCAAAGTCACCCAGGCGGTGCTCACGGCAGCGGATGGCAGCGACGCGAGCGGCCGCGCCGTCTTCGGCCGCGTCGGCAAGAAGGACATCGTCCTCCAGGTGACCGCCGAGAACCTCGAGCCGACCGAAGAAGGTGAGTCCTACACCGTCTGGCTCTACCGCACGCCGAAGCTGACCCTGCGCGTCGGCGGCGTCGCCGTCGGCGAATCCGGGCGGCTCGGCGCTCGCTTCCCGATCCCGGCCGAACTGCTCGCCTACGTGGCCAGCGGCGCCTTCGACCAGATCTACATATCCCGCACCTCGGATTCCGCTTACCAGCAAGAGGTCGCGACGGCGAAGAAGAACAAATCGCTGCCCCGCTACACCGGCGAAACCGTTCTGACCGGAGAAATCACCGGCCCCGTCGCCAAAGGCAGCGAAGGCGGCTAACCCGCCGGGATCAACTTGCGGGGGTTCATGATCCCTGCGGGATCGAGCTGTTCCTTGACGGCGCGCAGCATCTCGATCCCCGTCTCCCCTACCTCGGCCTTCATGTAGGGGGCATGGTCGCGGCCCACGGCGTGGTGGTGGGTGATCGTGCCGCCGGCCCCGACGATCGTCTCGCAGGCGGCGCGCTTGACCGCCGCCCACTGCTCGATCTCGGCGCCGCGCCGCGCCCGTGAGATGAAGGTGAAGTAGAGCGAGGCGCCGTCGGCGTAGGCATGCGAGAGGTGGCAGAAGGCCAGCCCGGGCGTGCCCTGGTCGGCGAGTGAGCCTCGGATCGCGTCGCCGACGGCCGCGTGCAGCTCGCCGAGCCGCGTCCAGGTGTGCGAGGTCTCGAGCGTCTCGACCATGGCCCCCATCCCCATCAGCATGTCGCGCAGGTATGGGCCCTGGAAGCGGCCGTGCTCCCAAGACCGCCCGGCGCCCTGGCCGAGGTAGGCGGCGCCGCCGCGGCGCAGGGCGCGCACCGCGAGGGCGCGGCGGCGAGCGACCGACTCTTCGTCCCCCTCGAGCCCGACGACGATCAGGCAGCCGCCCCGCCTGCGGCGCAGGCCGAGGTAGCCGTCGAAGGCCCGCCCCGTCAGGCCGCGCGGGCCCGAAAGCGCCAGCGAAATCTCGGTCTCCTCCTCGTCGGAGACGCGGATCACGTCAGGCAGGCCCGGCCCCTGGGCGAGGGCCCGCACGATCTCGGCCCCTGCCTCGAAGCTCTCGGCGATCCAGGCCTCGTAGCGGTGGACCTTCGGCTCGGGATGCACCCGCACGGTCACCTCGGGGATGACGCCGAAGACGCCCTCCGAGCCGATCGCGACCTCGCGCAGCGCCGGCCCGGCGGCGGTGTGGGGCGTTTCCAACGTCTCCAGGTCACCGGCCGGGGCAATCAACCGAACCGAGCTGACCAGCGCGTCGAAGCGCCCGTAGCCGCTCGAGGCCTGCCCGGCCGAGCGCGTGGCGGCGAAGCCGCCGACCGTCGCGTACTCGAACGACTGGGGAAAGTGCCCGAGGATGACGCCACGGGCGTTTAGCGCCGCTTCCGCCTCGGGCCCGCGCAGGCCGGCGCCGAGCCGCGCCGTCAGCGAGCGCTCATCGACCTCGACGTCCTGCAGGCGCGTCAGATCGAGGCTGACCAGGCGCGAGTGCGCGCCGCGCAGCGGCTCGACGCCACCGACGACGCTGGTCCCGCCGCCATACGGCACGACGGCGATCCCCTCCGCGGCGCAGATGTCGAGCACGCGCCGCACGACCTCGGCATTGGTGGGCAGCAGCACGGCGTCCGGCGCCGAGTCGAGCCGCCCGCCGCGCAAGCGCGCCAGGTCGGCATACCCGCAGCCGGTGGCGTGGCGAACCCGGTCCTCGGCCGAGGCGAAGACGCTCGCCTCGCCGACCGCCTCGATCAGCGCCGGCGGCAACGGCTCGGCAGCCGGCAGGTCGAAACGGTCCAGCTCAGCGGCCAGCGGCCATGGCTCCAAGTCGCCCACGCGTTCCTGCAGCGTCTCCAGCGCCTCGCCATCCAACTTAGGTTCAACCGCTGGGTTCCCCCACCCCCACCACTTGGAATCCCGACGCGGCGAGTTCAAGGCCTATCCCGGTAGGGGTGGAACGTCTTGTACTTTTTCGTCGAGCGCAGCGGGCGCCAGCTCAATCCCGAATCACCGAAAAAGTTAAGTGGATCCCCTGCCGGGATAGGCCTCATCGCGACGCCCCAAGTGCTGCTTCGAGTCCATCCAGCGCCTGGTCGAGGGTCTTGCCCTGGCCGCCGCGCATCATCGGCGAGCCGAGGCGGGACATGCCGCGCAGCTTCTGCTCCGAGGTAAGGCTGACCTCGGTGCCGTCATCGCCGGCCCGCAGGCCGATCTCGACCACGGAGCGGCGCAGGTGGCGCTCGAAGGGGCTGCCGGCGAGCTGCTGCTCCCAGACGTAGCGCTCGCCGCGCGCCGAGCTGAGGCAGCGGTAGTCGGCGCGCACGCCGCGCCCCTCCGCCGTCTGCAGCACCTTGGTCCACTGGCTGCGCTTGCCCTCCGGCTTGACGTCGACGCTCTCCACGCGGCTCGTGCGCGGCCACCAGCGGGGCAGGCTGTAGGGGTCGGAGACGAGGCCCCAGATCTCGTCGAGGGGGGCCGCGATCCTGCGTCGGCGGGTCACCCGCGGCACTGGCGGATCAGTCGCCCGCCAGGCGGCGGAGATCCCGCACCAGCAGCAGGTGCTTGAGGTGCGAGACGGTCGCTGCCAGGCTCTCCAGGCTCTCCAGCGCCTCCTTGCGCCGCTCCGGGTTGCGCGAGCGCAGCGAGGGGCCGAGCAGCGCTTCCAGCAGGTTCGCCTCGCGGTCGGCCGAGGAGCGGAAGACGCGCAGGTTGCGGGCGCCGACACCGACCCGGGAGAGCTCGTTGGCGGCGCGGACGATCTCCCGGTCGGTCTCGTCGTAGACGGTCTTGCCGTCGCGCTTCTCCGGCTGGACGATGCCGAAGTTCTCCAGCTCGGCGATCAGCTCGGAGCGCGCGCCGGTCTCCTCGATCACCTCCTCGAGCGTCAGGTAGGCGCTCGAGGAGGTGACCAGGATCGCCCGCCGCACGGCCCCGGCGGCCGGCCGCCGATCGCCGCTGCCCGTGCCGAGGTCGATGTCGCCCCCCGCGGCGAGCTCCTGGCGGATCACCCGCAGGGGCAGGAACTCATCGCGCTGCAGGCGCAGGATCGTGCGCAGCCGCTCGACGTCGGACTGGCTGTAGAGGCGGTAGCCGCCCTGCGTGCGCCGCGGCGTCAGTAGCTTCTGGTCCTCGAGGTAGCGGATCTTCGAGATCGAGATGTCGTCGAACTCGTTCTGGAGGATCTTGCAGACGGCGCCGATCGTCAGCGCCTTGCGCGGGCGCGAGTCGCGCTGCCGGACCTGCTGCTCGGAGACGGCCATCGCCAGGTCCCTACTTCTCCAGGTAGCTCAACTTGTACTTGCCGACCTGGATCTCGTCGCCGTCGGCGAGCCGGTGGGACTCGATCCGGCGCCGGTTGACGTAGGTGCCGTTGAGCGAGCCGAGGTCGTCGATGTAGAAGCCGTCGCGGCGGCGGACCAGCAGGGCGTGGTTGCGGGAGACGGTGACGTCGTCGAGGAAGACGCCGGCGTCGGGACTGCGGCCGATGCTGACCCGGTCCTCGGTGACCTTGAAGCTCTCCCCCGCCCGGCCGCCGCCGGAGCGGATCACCAGCGCCGCGCCGCTCTCCGCGAGCACCTCGTCGATGTCGATCGGCTGCATCTCACCGGTGTCGTCGACGGTGTAGGTCATCGTCGTCGGCTCGTCGTCGCCGTCTTTGGGGCCGCCCAGGTAGGCGCCGCACTTCTGGCAGTAATTCGCCCCCTCGGGGTTGACGAAGCCGCACTCCGGACAGTGGATGGCCATCGGTTCGCTCCGGGCTCAGGCGGCCGCGTCGTCCTCCGGCGCCGGGCTCTGCGCCTTGCCGGCGAGGATGTCGGTGAGCTGGGCCACGTCGTCGCCCGAGATCAGCGAGTCACCGCTTTCGCGCTTATGGCGCAGCCGGTTGACCAGCTCGGCCCGCAGGATGTCGATCTTGCCGTGCAGGACTCGGCGTTTGTAGGAGATCTCGTTCTCCTCGGTGGTGAGCTTGTCGATCAGGTCCTTCAGCTCTTCGTCGCTGAGCGAACCGAGATCGGGAAAGGTGTCCTCCATCTCGCTCCTTGATCGGGAGACCTTCGCCTCCGTTGGCCGCAGGGATCGATTATAGGTCGCCTGGGCCAAGGTTCAACTCTAGGTTGAAGGTTTATGGAGCCTGGGCGCGCGCTTGCGCCTTGCGCTCGCGCACTTCGCGCACGCCGGTTCGTGCGTAGAGGACGGTCGCGACGATCGCCAGGGCGACGCCAACGATCAAGAGCGCCGCCGGCACCCAGCCGGCGAAGGCGAGCGCGAAGAAGAGCCCGCCCATGATCGGGAAGACCGAGATCCGGCCCGGCCAGTTGACCGCCAGCTCGACCCCGTGGCGCAGCCCGTACTGGGCTAGCACGAGCATCGCGACCTCGCGCGCGACCAGCAGCGCCAGCGCCCAGCGCGGCAGTAGCTCGAAGTGCCAGCAGACGATCGCACCCGAGAGGATCGTCAGCCGGTCGATCAGAGGGTCGAGGATCGCCCCGAGGCGGCTGTACTGGCCGGTGACGCGGGCGAGGAAGCCGTCGACGTAGTCGCCGGCGGCGATCAGCCAGAAGAGGGTCGCCGAGGCGACGCTGCGGCCATCGCCCGATTCGAAGGCGAGGTAGAGGAAGACCGGCAGGCCGGCGAGGCGCAGGTAGCCGACCAGGTTGGGCAGCGTCCAGGGATTGAGCGGTTCCCCCTCACGGGTCTGCCGGGGCGGCGGCCCGCTGCGATCGAGCCCGAAGAGGCGACGGACGCGGCCGCGTCCGAAGGGTGCGGCGTCAGCCATCGTCGGCGTCGAGCGCGGGGAGAGCGACCAGCGCGTCGACTGCCTGGGCGGCCGCATCCTTGACCGGCAGCCGAAGCTCGCCTCCCCCGCGGCGCTCGGTGGCCTCGACGATTCCCTCGGCCAGACCACGTCTGCCGACGACGATTCGCAGCGGGCAACCGAGCAGCTCGGCATCGGTGAGCTTCTCTCCCGTGCCGGCATTGCGATCGTCGTAGAGGACTTCGATCTCGCGTTCGCGCAGCTCGTCGTAGAGGGTGTCCGCCGCCTGTTGCTCCTCGCCGTCTCCCTTGGCGAGCGAAACGAGGTGGACGTCCCACGGGGCCAGCGAAGCAGGCCAGACGATGCCGCGCTCGTCGGCGCCCTGCTCGATCGCGGCGGCGACGATTCGCGCCGGGCCGATCCCGTAGCAGCCCATCACGACAGGTCGCTCGACCCCGGTCTCGTCGAGGAAGGTCGCTCCGAGTGGCTCGGAGTAGCGGGTGCCGAGCTTGAAGATGTTGCCGACCTCGATCGCCGGCTCGACCTCGACGGTGCCGCCGTTGGGGCCCGGGTCGCCGTCGCGCAGCTCGGTCGCCTCGACGTTGGCGGCGAAGTCGGGCGCCAGCGCGACGGCGTCCTCGCCGGCGGCGCACGGCGCCATGTACTCGTGGGCGCCGGAGCCGCCCATCATTCCGACGTCGGACTCGACCCGATGCCAGCGCAGCCCGCAGCGGTCGAGGATGCGCCCGTAGGCCTCGCTCTGCAGCTCGTAGGAGCGCTCCAGCCCCTCCTCGTCGCGGTCGAAGGAGTAGGCGTCCTTCATCGTAAACTCGCGCGTGCGCAGCACGCCGGCGCGGGGACGCGGCTCGTCGCGCTCCTTCGTCTGGATGTGGAACAGCATCAGCGGCAGGTCGCGGTAGGAGCGGATCTCCTGGGCGACGTGGGTGGTGATGCTCTCCTCATGGGTCATCGCCAGGACCAGCGGCGAGCCCTTGCGGTCGGAGAGCTTGAACATCTCCTCTATCCCGTAGCGCCCCGTTTTCTGCCAGGGCTCGGCGGGTTGCAGGACCGGCATCAGCATCTCCTGGCAGCCGATCGCCTCCATCTCCTCGCGGACGATCGCTTCGACCTTGCGCAGCACCCGCCAACCCGCTGGCAGCCAGGTCCACAGGCCGGCGCCGAGCTGGCGGATCAGCCCGGCCCTGACCATCAGCTTGTGCGAGACCGCCTCGGCGTCGGAGGGTGGATCCTTCAGCGTCGGCAGGAACGCCTGGCTCAGTCGAGTCACGCTGGAAACTTATCCACTATTTCGCCGGCGACCGGTGGGACCTCGCTCATCTCGCATACAAAAGCATCCGCCGCCGTCGGAACCGCGGCAGGCGGGTTCTCATCTGAGGGAGGGAGTGCTCAGGCCCGGGTGAAGCGGCGCCCCGCCG
>Ga0193697_1000737_pt1 | contig 10989 bp, 16 predicted proteins | sample L3m2metaG_FD_145073 | JGI IMG/M metagenome (GOLD analysis project Ga0193697, IMG submission 145073) | Soil microbial communities from a riparian zone of the East river system, Colorado, United States - L3m2 | ecosystem: Environmental > Terrestrial > Soil > Riparian zone | place: USA: East River... | reverse complement strand
ACTCCTAATTTAAACATTGGATTTGCTTACGATTATGTTCAAACACAATCAGAACAAAACCAGTTTCTAATAAATGGAATTTATGATATATCTAAAAGAACATCCCTGGGATTATCATTGGTCACAACAGACAATAGAAATGGAGGTCTTGATCTTAGTCTGGGGGGATTTTGGGTAACTTCTGGAGATAAAGATCAATGGGGAGCATACCTGCAGACAAAAGTTGATTGGAATTCAAAAATTGAAGGGCAAATTTATAGTGGTGAATTTATTGTATCGAAAGCTCCTTCAACTGGCAAAGCCGGTGGAACATGGGCAATTGGCCGTGGTGTCAGCAACGATGACATATACAATCCAAGCATTCTACCACTTTCAGTGAGCAGGTTTGAAACTCCTAATTTATTTGATAGATCTTGGGGTGGTCCTTCATATGAAATTAGAGGAGAATTCAATTCAAAGACAGAATCTGGTTTTGTAACAGCAGGCGCAGCATACATGAGTCCAAACCTAGTTTTCAAGAAAACAAAACCAGGAGCACAATTAGAAATTAGACACACTTTCAGCAATGGACAGAATGAAACTTTCATAGAACCTTCACTAATCTGGAGAATGAAATTTGGAGACCATTACACTGGCCCAGTTCTAGGAGCAAGCATTCCAATTACCGGAAAAAGCGCTCCAATAATTAAAATAGGAGGAGTTTGGACATGGTAAAAGCAAAACAAACACTGACCTCTCTTATATCTGCTGGTGCTCTGGTTTTGGCACAAAACACATTTTCACAAGAAATTGCAAAAAATTCAAAAGAAATTTCTTCTCTTGCTCCTAAAAATGCATTCGTAAGAGCAAGTTGGCACTCAAGATATATGGGAACATTTGGATTTACTCTTTCAGATGGACCAGTAACACAAAATGACTTAGGTTTTGATATTGGAAAAGTAAGCTACAATCTCTGGACAAATTATGATTTCGATAAAGGAAATGGTAAAGGTTTAAACGAAATAGATAATAGTCTTGTGGCAACATTTCAGACTAAACATTTAACAATACAGCCGGATTTTTATTGGTATACTTTTCCTGGAGTTGATTTCCCAGATGCATTCACTTTCGGATTGGCAGTAAGTACAAGAAACCTGCCTTTAGACTTAAAGCTATATGGAACAAAATCTTATGGTTCTAGTGAAGGAAGCCTCGCACAGTTAAGTATTGGAAAGTCTTTCCAATTGAATAAAAGAGTAAGCTTTAACCTAAATTCTGCACTTACATACAATAATAGCTATTTTGTTCACGGATCCGGTTTTACAGTTGTTTCAGCAGGAGCAAATGTAAACATCAATCTAGGAAAAGGATATTCATTAAATACAGGTATAAGATCACAAAAAGCGTTGGAATCATTGGGAGGCACTTTCAAGGATCACGCAGCTATTTTTGACTTTTCCTTGAAAAAGAGTTTTTAGGATGGAGCATAAAAATAAAATAATTTCAGCATTAATAGCTGTATCTGAAGGAGCTGACAACTATCAGTGTGGAGACAGAAAGGACATCTTAAAAGCTTATTCTTTATTAATTAAAAAAGGTGTTCCAGAAGTTCCTGCCGGAATTATAGCATCGTCATACCAAGGCTATGTTGAAACTGAATCTTACTTAGAATCAGATCCAAATAATAGAAATGGTCTGCCTATAAGGGTAGTTATTCATGACACAACAAAGACACTTAGAAATTATAGAAAATTAGTAAAGAAAGGTATTCCGGAGATTGCAGCTGCAATAATAGTTGGCTCTTATAGAGTAGATAATGAATTTAATTCATTGGGTAGAACTTTAAGAGCATACAGAAGTATTGAAAAGAAGCTTGATGAATTGGATAAAATGGTATGAACAAATAAAGATTTTCCGGAATTGAAGGTCCTGATTATAATCTAGCAGCACTTGCATTTCCAGATTATGAGGTAAATCAAAGAACAATCCAAAAACAAAATAAAAAGAAAATTAATTTAAGCGCTATTTTCTTCCTTATATTTAATCTCTTCCAGGAATGCAGTAGAATTAATAATATCATGAGTAATTCTTGTAATTCTTGCTTTTGGTTTTAATAAATCTTTAACAGAGAAGAATTTAAATGGCACTCCGCTAATAGTTTTCCCTTCATTTTTCCCATTAGTGGTTTCTTCTGGTAAGGATATCCAATATGCCTGATATTTGTAAGAAATCCTTTTCCTGTCAAAAGTATCAGTATAAAATGGAACTTTATCTAGAACCTCGGGCAGAAATCCAATTTCCTTCTGAACAATTCTTATCAAACCCTTTACAAATCCCTCATAACCTTCAATATTTCCGCCGGGAGATGTCCAAGCATCGCCGGCGCTTTTGCTTTTATATGTTTGTATAAGAAAAAGCCCTCTATTACTGTCAAAGTAAAATCCTTTGGATTTATTGATTTCTGGAAATTTTTTCATCATACAAAAATCCTTAGATATATTTTAAATATATGTATTTCTCGTAATCTATAATTACAATCTTAGCACAATATTTATTAATAACTCTTTATAAATTATTTTTCTGCATTTTTGGCATTTTTTCAATGACTTTAGGAGCTTTTGACCTTTGCACAGGATATAATCTTTGTTTAACCAATGGATCATCTCTTAATCCAGATTCAACATCTTTATCTCCAACGTAAATTCTGTCAGCATTGGCAAAAAGATAAGAAAAATCATTTCCTTTTTCAACCAATGGTGCTAATACACCTGGGGCAATTTCTACAGGTGGTCTGATAAAATATGTATTTCTTCCCATAAAATAATTTTCATGCTCATTTTTTAATGGTCTGAATGAGTCAAAAGTAGTAAGTGTAATTTGTGGTTCTGTTGCTTTAAAATCGGGAGGAAAAGGTGAAAATCCCAAATTTACCAGCAGAACTAAATCCCCTTTATTTACTTCATGCTGTCTTAAATCGTATTTTTGTTCAGTCATGATTTTAAGTTAGGTTATTAGTATTTAAATCTAATTATCGTTATTACTAAAAAGTTACTAGATACAAAGATATCCATAATCATAATACACTAAATTTAATAACACCATTTTCTAAAAACATTAATGTCAATAAAATTCGGCCCTGCTGGCTTAGGTCCTACAAATACTGCACTAAAAATTTTGGAAGAATATCACAAACTCGGACTTCAAGCATGTGAAATAGCATTCACATATTCTGTTTATATTAAACCAGACGATGCAAAAATAATTGGTAAAATAGCAAAAGAGTTAGGAATAGACTTATCAATTCACGCCCAATATTGGATTAACCTAAATTCTGCTGAAAAAGAAAAAAGAGATTCATCAAAGAAAAGAATATTAGAATGCTGTAAAATTGGGGAGCTTTTAGGGGCTAAAGTTGTAGTATTTCATCCTGGATACTACACTAATAAAGGTAAAACAGAACAAGATAAAATAGACTCATTTAAAACAATAAAATCAGAAGTACAGGAAATAATGTCTGAGATTAATAAAAACAAGTGGAAAATACGCATAGCTCCAGAAACAATGGGTAGAGTTAATGTCTTCGGCTCTATTGAAGAAATCTCAAAATTGGTAAAGGAAACTGGCTGCTCTTTCTGCATTGACTTCGCACATATCCTTGCAAGGGAGAAAAAAGTAGATTATGAATATGTTAAATCTCTATTCTCGGAAAGAGAATGGCATGTTCATTTTTCTGGAATAGTTTATGGAGATAAAGGAGAAAAACACCACATCACAACAGAAAAGTCTGAATGGTCTGCACTCTTAAAAAACCTGCCAAAAGACAAAGAAATCCGCATTATAAATGAAAGCCCGACATTTGTTGAAGATTCAGTTGAAGGTTTGAAGATTTATAAAAAAATATCCTAATTATTCCCATTTTTCTGCCTTTCAAATACAGCTGAAAATGTTAATCCCTCTCTGTTTATATGTTCTTAAAGCATAGTCTTTTCTGAATGCAAATGCCCCATCTATCAGCTCAAATCCTTTTTTTAAGTAATATTCATCTATTAAACTTACAAATCCATTAATATTTCTATCTGAACGCACTTCCAATCGCAATGCATCAGCTCTAGGTGTAATCTTGATTTTGCAGTGAGACTTTTCCTTTAAAAAATCAGCTAAATTCGAGGATATCGATAAGTTATAATCTTTTTCACTTTTTCTAATCATTTTTTTTAGGATTATATTTAATGTCTTCATGAAGCCATGCTAAATCATTGAAAACTCTTTCTTGCTCTGCAGGCTTCATTTGCAAAGCGCTCATATAATCGTGCATTCTATTAATAAGATTCGTCCTCCCAACTGTATTTATGCTTGCATTGACTGAAAGTCTATTCCAAGCGCTTGGACTTTCCAAATAGCGTTTAACAAATTCATAAGTAGACCTATGATCGCTCCTTTTCCATTTTTTAGTTAATAGAACATAAATATCTCGTATTGATGCCCCAGCAGATTCCCTTCGTTGGATAACTCTGTTTAATACTGGCTTAATTTTTGCATTATTCCTTATATAATATTTATCCATTAAGTTATACCTTTAATTCTCACTTTGATATCCCCTAAATTTTTTAGGGTTATATTTAATGTCTTCATGAAGCCATGCTAAATCGTTGAAAAACCTCTCTTGTTCAGCTTGCTCTATTTGCAAAGCACTCATATAATCATGCATTCTTTCAATAAGGTTGATTCTTCCCGGTGTATTTTTCCCTGAATTAACCGATAATCTGTTCCAAGCGCTTGGATTTTCCAATGTAGTTTTAACATACTCATTAATCGTTTTGTCATTATTAAAATTCCATTCTCTGGTAAAAAGTTTAGAAATATCACTTATTGATTTTCCTAAACCTTCTCTTCTCTCAATAACTCTATTTAGCACAAGTTTAATTTTCTCATTGTTCGCTTCATCATATTTTTCCATTTTATTTTTCCTCTAATTCTCTGCGAATTTTTTCTTCGCGTTTTTCTTTCCAAAATTGATATTGACAGCTTCCCCTTATATAAATTCCTATATATTGTAATGTACATCTTACTTTTCCAGCGATATATTCTTGACTAAAACCTTTTTCTATAAGAGTATCAATTCTAGAATTACATCCGTCTTTTAAGCTTTCTTTTAATCTAATTTTGGCGGATTCAGTAAGAAGCTTTTCTTTTTTGAATACATCGAGTATTCCCTTTTCCTTTCTGTTTAATTCTGCTACATCAAAATAAAAAGTGCTTGCTGCAGAATTGAATAGTTTTCTTACTTCAAAAAGATAGTATTCTCCATTTAAAGCTCCAAAAATTTTTTCCTTAAAACTCTCCTTCAGCAATGTCATATATGTTTTCCCAAAACTTTCTTTAATCAAATGAGAAACAGTTGAATTACAGCAGCCCAGATTTTCTGCAATGACATGCAATGGAGTTCCAGATTTAGCAAGATACATTATTTTCTCCAGTCCCGACTCATTTAATCTCTTTAATCCTAATTCTTTCAATTCCCTAATCATTTGTTCTGATTTTTTTACTATTTGCATATATTTTTCTGTCATTGAAATTTCTTTATTCTCCAATTATTCCTAGAATAGATACAAATGAAATTGTTTTTTCTATATTTACCATTTTGAAATCAAATAAGAACCCTCATAGCTCTAATTTCCCTATTTGGCTCTACATATTTAATATTGTTAAATTTCCCAATCAAACCAGCAACTTTCTTTAATTTTTGTTCAGAATATCCCAATATGTACAGATAATCCGATAACCTCTGCCCCCAAACCTTGCTATTTATTTTTGGTCTAACCCAATTAGTTGGCGACTCCACCATATAAATAATAGCATGTTTGCAATGAGTATCTTTAACATGCCATAAACAAGCTAAAGATTCTGCAAGTGTATTTGTAGAAATTCCTGCCCTTCTTCTCTCATCAGCAATACTTTCTATGCATCTAGCCATTTCAACAAAATCTTTTCCCTTTTCAGCATATTCTTCGCTTTCTTTCATTTTCATTTTAAAATTCCTATTATATGTAAGGTTTAGCTATATTCCTTTCGGGATAAATAGTCTTTAGTCCTTTAACTATTTCCTGTGAAACTGATTCTTTTTTTTCTAATGCTTTGTTGATTAGCCCGCCATCAAAATCAGGAAAAAGAATGTCCATTTCCCTTCTTGTAAACCCTAAATCCTGAGCCTGATAAATCTGGCTTGCTTCATGATATGCTAAATTTCTGGTGCCATGGCAACCAAGAAATATTCTAGTTGCATACTTTCTTTTTACCCTTCTATTTTTGTTATATCTCCATATTGTCGAATTGCAAAAATCGACCCTTCCAAAATACCTAATATCTCTTGCAGAAAAATGAGTCTTCTTTCCTCTTTCCAAAATAGTCTTTTGCTCTTCCAATAATTTATGGCTTATTGGCTTAAGTCCAAATCTTTTCAATAAATTATCAACAGAGGAATATCTATATCCAGATTTTTCAGCTAAATCATAAATTGATTTCTCCTGCCCATTTTGTTTTGAGGTGAAATATTCTCTGAAAAGTGCTTCTAGCTTGCCTTGATCTAGCATTCGCCGATTTTTTCTTCTATTTACTAAGTAATTAACAAGGGACTTTTCAACTATTGTTTCGACATTATCTGTGTCATTTATTACAGCTCCTCTTTCCACCCTATCTTCCAAAATTCGTAAAATTTCTGCTCTTTGTCCATCTAACCTTTTTTCTTCTATTTTACTTTCAGCATTTTCATCTTTAATTTTACTTCGCCCAATTTCCCATAAAGTAAAAAGGCCAAGGCCTTTTATTTGTTGTTCAACAAATTGTCGGTCTTTATATTTCATTACCTTAGCAATATAGTGCAATGGCATACCTTTTTCTACTATTTTTCCAAATTCAGTCAATCCTTCTTCTTCCAAATAATCCCTTAAATCCAGCAAAGCAAATCCATTTAGCTGTTTTTCTTTTTCAAAAACATCCAGCATTCCTAATCTGCTTGCAGCTGAGTAGGCTCCACAAGGGGTAAGACCATATTTTTTCCTAACACGAAAAAAATGTGTTTTGCCTTCTTTTACTCTTATACACTCTTCTCTAAAACCTTCGTTACGCACATCCCTGAATAACTTTCCTAATTTTTCTATAATTAATAACCGTGTTTCATCATAGCCAATCCCAATTTCTTCAGATATTTCTCCCAATGATTTGCCTGACTTAATATGAAGTTCTATTACTTTTGTAATTTCGCCTTTAATATCATTCATTAATTGTTTTTCCTCTCCCTTGCTTGTACTGTTCATTCTTATTATTTAGCCTAAAATTCCTTTTCCTCTCCTTGTCAATAACTATAAGTCTTGACCTTGCTCTATCTGGATTTACCCTCGCAAGATTCAAAACTTCAAGTATTTTTTGAAGAATTTCATCATAGCTTTCCCTCTTGTATACTCTCAAATGGTCTATCCTTTCCTTTGTTTCTGCATTCAGTTTTAAAGTTGTAATTTTTCTTTCCATTAAAGTATACCTAAGTATCCCTTCTTAAACTTATCGTCACTTAATAATTACATCATCACCAATAAGTTTAAATAGGCTTTTTGAGTCATCATTTAAATAAAACTTTATAATAAACCATGGCAAAAAATAAAATATTCATATTGCTTGCTGCATTAATGATTTTAGCTGTCAATATAGCCTATGTTAGTGCAGCTTTTGTTGATATAACAAGCGTTGAAGTTAATGGAGGTGATCAATCTGCTGTTACAGCTGGAGAAACTTTAGCAGTTAGAGTTGGTTTCTCAGCACTGGAAAATGCTACTGATGTAAGAATAAAAGCTTGGATTTCTGGTTCCAGAGAAAACTCAGTTTCTTCAGAAAGATTTGATGTTTATCCAGGAGGAGCATACAGTAAATTATTTGCTGTACAGGTTCCATCTGACATTGATCCCACAGAAAACTTGTATTTGATGGTGGAAATCGAAAGCCAGAATGGCGGATTTGGAGATTCTATTTCTATACCTCTAAAAGCCCAAAGAGAATCTTACGTTGTTGAGATTCTTGATGTAAATGTGGATTCAAAAGTGCAATCAGGAAACAATCTGGCTTTAGATATTGTATTAAAGAATAGAGGAGCTCATGATGCAGAGGATACTTTTGTTAGAGCAACAATACAAGCGCTTGGAGTAGAAGGCAGAGCTTACTTTGGAGATATGTCTCCTGTTGACCAGCCTTTAAGGTCAGGAAGTAATGACAGATTGGATAAAGAGGATACATCTGAAAGAAGATTGTTATTGAATATCCCATCAGATGCAAGGCCAGGAGTATATACTTTACAAATAGAGGCTTATAACGGAGACTCTTCAACAGTTTTGACTAAGAAAATTTCCATTTTAGGTGCTGGTGACAATAGCATGGTTGTATCTTCTACAAACAGCAAAACATTTGGTGTTGGAGATACTGCAGCATACTCTATTACATTAGTAAATTCTGGTAATAAAATAAAAGTCTACGAATTGATGGCTGAATATTCTGACGACAATTTGAATGTCGACATAGATGAATCAGTTATAGCAGTTCCAGCCGGTACAAGCAAAACAGTAAAAGTTGAAGTTTCTGCTCAAAAAGCAGGAAAATATAATTTTGCAGTTAATGTCAATTCTGGCTCTGAGCTTATCAAAAGTCAGCAATTTATATCAAATGTACAAGGAAGTTCAGCAGGCAGTGCATTTTCTGGAAATACAGCAGTTGTATTGACAATTGTACTCGCAATAATCTTTGTTGTTCTTTTAGTTGTTTTGATAGTGCTGCTTACTAGAAAACCTGAAAAGTCGCAGGAATTGAGCGAAAGTTACTATTAAATTAAATCTATTCGTTTTGCCAAATTTTAAACTGGCTATAAACATCTGTTTATCTCCTAACTAATTCATAAACATCTTTTTCAATTACATACATATTCCTGCATTATCAAGCACACTAATTACATCTGCAGTATACGCAAGTCTTGATTGATCTGGAACTGGAAATTTTAACCCAGTTTGCTCTTCAATCTTTTCTTTTGTGAAAATAGTTGGTATAATTAGACCAACTAATGATTTTCTAACTTCTAAGGGCACTTCTTTATCTTTACTAACCCCAGTTATTTTGACATCTTCCCACCTGCCCCTATAATAAGCTCCAGGAGTTCCAAGCATAGCCATAACTTCATCAGAGTTTTGAATTGCTATAGTTCTCGCCATTTTAAAACTGGTCTTTATTTGTTTAAAAATGTTTCTCAGTAAATTCATTTATATTAGTAGTAACTAACCTGTTTTAGTTTTCTTTTAAATATAAAGGCAGATTACTCAGCTTTTAATCTTTTTTCAATTAATTGGGGCTCTTTCATAAAAGGCAGCCCTGTTTCAAGAGATATAACTTTTATATACTCCAAAACAGACTTTCTCAATCTTTTATCAGCAGATAAAGCATTATTTACTCTTATTCTGCCAAAACTTCTTTCTCCCAGCTGTAAATGTGGATAAAATACATTTTCACTTAATATCCAAAAATTTCCATTTAATTTTGCTTCAAAATGTCCAATATCAAAACGAGGTCCAATTTTAACCTGATAAAACCAGTTCGTGCGTTGCACATTCCTAATTTTGTTCATATATACATTTCCATGATTGTTTACTAAATAATACCAAATCGTCCCAGTAACTGCAACCGGAAATTTATTTGTGCTTGGACTTGCTCTGCTTATAGTTTCATCATAAATCATTTTTATAACCATTAAAAGATAAAACTTATACCATATTTAAATCTAATTTGCAATTTTAACTATTAGTCAGTTCTCCTAATTAGAATTAATTGCTCCTGATTCCAAAAATTTAATTTAAACTTTGACATAGCATAATATTTAAATAACATAAACAACCCGATATTTTGACCATGGAAGAATACATATTTCATTGCACGTCTGGAACTCCCAAAGAAATCTTTGAAGGAACAGGGCAATTAATACATTCTGAGCAGATTGAACAGCTTTTGAAAATGAGTGCAAAATCTGAAAAACCATTCGTTATTGGTGTTTATCAGAGGCCAAATTATGTGGAAAATGCAAGAAGCAGGCTGAATTTTTTTCTGGCACTTGAAAAAGACCAGAATGAAAGGGATATAGGAATAATTAGAGCCTTGACAAAAGGAGGCATTGATAATGCTCACCCTCATTTGATAAATATTATTTACCATGAAATGTGCATCTCGGAGGACATGATTTCATGGGCAGCTAAAAGAAATGCGCCTTCAGAAAGAATATTATGCAACGATTATTCAACTTTTCCCGATTATGGAGAAAAACTGGATAATATAAATTCCTCTTTCAAGGAAAAAGTTTTAGAGGCTGTAAGATTTGGAATGTCAACAGGGAACTTTGAATCAAAATTGGAAAGGTTGGAAAAATTGTCAGAAACTTTGGAAGAATGCCAGACAAAGTATGGTTTGACAAGAAATGAATCATCAATTCACTTGAGCATGAAAAAAATTATTGAGATTAATATTCAAAAAGATGGTAATTATTCGGTCCCTGAAGAATTCTTGGATGATTTCATTTTAAATCATAAATTTTTTTAAGTTTTCTGATATATATCTATTGTTAAGCAATACTTAAATATCCTAATTATTTAAGCATACTATGGTATATGTCAAAAAGATGGTTATGACTGGATTCAAATCCTTCGCTAGAAAAACAGAGGTTGTTTTTGATAAAGGAGTCAATGTAATTCTCGGCCCAAATGGATCTGGTAAGAGTAATGTTGCAGATGCTATATGTTTTGTCCTTGGTCGCCTTAGCATAAAGTCAATGAGAGCAGCCAAAGCCAAAAACCTTTTATTCATGGGCTCAAAGTACATTAAGCCTGTCAGTGAGGCATCTGTTGAGATGATTTTTGACAATTCTGACAGGACTTTTGCAGTTGATAATGATGAATTTCATCTCACAAGAATTGTCCGCCGAAATGGGGTAAGCAT
>Ga0193697_1000736_pt1 | contig 10989 bp, 11 predicted proteins | sample L3m2metaG_FD_145073 | JGI IMG/M metagenome (GOLD analysis project Ga0193697, IMG submission 145073) | Soil microbial communities from a riparian zone of the East river system, Colorado, United States - L3m2 | ecosystem: Environmental > Terrestrial > Soil > Riparian zone | place: USA: East River... | reverse complement strand
TTGGGCCATGTTCACGCCATCTCGGTACTGTGTCGGCGGATTTAACGCTTCCGGAAGGGGTCTTGCAAGGGGAATGGAAGGGCCTTGTTGAGCCATTCCTGGCGGTCTGCACAGCCCCCGCAATCGGCCCCCAGTTGAGTGGCAAAAAGCCGGTCCAAAATACCCGCGATCGGACGCGCCATCACAGCGACCAAATCCCCCGCTCCTCGCAGCCTCCGGCCGGGGGCTTCCTGGGCGTCGCCATGGCTGGTTTTTGCCCCCTCGATTTTCTCGTACCTGATGACTCGGAATTGCATCGTTTCAACCCTCGCTCAGGTCAGTGGCACGATCACAAATGCCGCCTGCTCAGAAATCAAATCCAGCCTCACACCTGACGTCGCCACGTTCCCACAAAAGCCACCCGCCGGCAGCGCCCCAGTCCGGCCTATTTTGTAGTCGCTGGACAACACCGCCGGCGCTGTCAAAAGCCCGCTCGTAACCAGCACGCATTCCGTGGTCTCAATGAGTTGATTTCGCACCCACCGATAATACTCCCCACCGCCATCAAACCAATGCGCCGGTCCACCCGGCGGCGTTGTCGGGCAACGGTCGCCATCAACATCAGCCACGATCTCGCGCCGCTCATTTTCAATGGACGTGAATTTGATCGCCAAAAAACCCGTGCTGCCCAAGTTCACCAGGTCGAGCACCGCCGTCGGCACTGCGTTCCAAAACGCCGGATCAATCTCGGCGCGATACTCTGTATCAGTGCGGACGGACGCCATCTGGTAGGGGCAGCCCACCAACTGCCCGGCCTTGAGCGCGCCGATCGACACCCACGTACCCCAGGCGCTCGGCGATCCGAAATTCAACGTCGTCGCCTCAGGCACACCAAGCCCATCCCCATAAGCCCGGCACGTGCCGGTCGTCGTGCAATTCGTCCCATCAAGCTCCGTCAACGACACCGCGTGATCATCGCGATATTCGAACGTCCGGTACTTGAAAACAATCGGCACATCGAGACGCAGCTTATCCAGCAGGTTCGCCGCTTTGGCCAGGCGCGTGAACACCTCCCCGTACATGAGCGAGTTCGGCAACGGTCCAAACCCCGACGCATCCACTCGCTGCAAACCGATAATCGTAAAGCCCGCCCAGGTGCCCAGGTGTGTTGCAGATAACTTCCTTCGACGTGCGGCCGTCCACGAACCCTTCGCACATCGCGCGGAGGTACACCTCGGTTTGCAACATCGAATCGATCACTGCGCGGGTGTCGTGCGACTCCATCACGTCGTTGCCGTCCTCGTATACCTCAGGCACCAGGTGGCAGAAAAAAAAGTGAGGGTAACAACATCCAAACGGATTGTCCGTCAAGCCGTCCACGGCCGACCCCGTGCCGCTGTCACCCGTTTTGACGGTGCATTGTTTGGTGGGATCAGCCTGGTGCAGGACGTACTCGCGGACCGTGTTGTCATCCGTTCGATAATCCTCATTCACGTCCGGATCGGTGACGTACTCATTGCGGAGCACCTGCACCTCGCTTGCAGACCACGTGCTCGGGTCAGAGTTCACGGCGGCCGGCGCGTCCGGATGCGCTCGGAGCCGGTCCTTGAACGTCACCTTGATCACCTGGTCGGCCGCCCAATCTTCCACCACGCAGCTCTCGATCTCGTAAGGCGCGGCGTACACCTGGCAGCTCGAATAGAAGTTGTCGCTGCCGAAGAGCCGATTGGCGTTGAGGGTGTAGTTATATTGGTCGGGCGCTTCCGGCGCGAGGAACTCCGTCTGCACACTCATCGGATTGAGGATCGGCATGAACGTCACCGAGTCCAGGTCCGTCGTGTGGTTGTAGCTGACGTGCCTGCGCAACGCCGACGGCGCCGTGCCGCTGTAGAAATGGCAACGCTGACACCAGGCGAAATAGTCGGAGTAAGCATCCGGTTTCCAGATCGACGTGGCGCTCGGATGATACCGTTTCGCCTCAAGGAACATCACCCATTCATTGGTGAAGCCTTTCTTGAGAGCTGCGTGCCGGATGCCGTCGTGAACGAAGGCCTGGGCATCACCGGTGGCTTGATATTCACGCCGCGCAGGGCCTGACAGGCTGGAAGCCTGTCCTACTCCAACGAAAGTTTGATCGTTTTCGTAGAGGCCGCCGGCGTAGGCGATCTTTCCATTCCCGGTCGCCCGGACGATGTAGGTCTCGCCTTCGATCAGCTCACCGCTCGCCACCGGATCGAGCGGCGGAGCGATGTCCTGGAACATGTCCGCGCGGATATTGTTCAGGCCATAGGCGAAGCGTTTGAAGCGCAGGACGCTTTTGCCGCCGGTGACCTCGTACGAGACCAGGTTCTGCCGGCGGACGATGCGCGCATGATCGCGGCTGAGCCGCCGCGCCGCATCGTACACTGGCTGGTCATTCACCCACTCAGCGATCGTGCGCACGGCGGCGACGCCCGCCCGGTTCACAACGCACCCATTTGCGAAGAACTCCTTGCTGATCTCCCTGCTGAAGTCGCAATCGCGCCCGCGCCCATCCACACCGCCGCCGAAAGCCGTGCCGCCGGCCGTGGCCGCCAGGCGGGTCACCAAGTACGCATCCCACGGCTGCGGCTTGTACTCGAGCTGCTCGGTGAACTCGACGCTGATTGAGCCGACCCCACTGAACCGCGCCGGGGTAGCCAGACGCACCGTGAGCGGCGCTGGCGTCGGACACTTCGCGAGCCAGCGCATCGCCTCAGCGGCGCCGTTCGCATCCGGCGTGAGCTTCAAAGTCGCGATCACCTTCGCGCCATCGAGGACCTCGATGCTGACCGGCTCAGCCAGGTTCTTCGCTTTGGCAAACATCCCGGCCAACACAAACCCAGCGCGATAGGTGTGCTCCGTCTCGCCGCCAGTGAATCGCCCCAGCGACCCATCAGGCACGAAACTCCCGCCAAACTCAGCGCGCGGATAAAGCACGAACAGCGACTCGCCCTGCAACACGCCGATGTTCGGCGCCAGATAATACTGCCGATTGAAAAACTCCTCGTTGTCGAAGGCGATCTTCTCCACATCGAAATCATCCGGCGATCGCTGCGCTGGTGTGCCGCGAAAATCCACACCGAACGCCCACAACGCCCGCGCCAGGTGCTGGCCGTCCGCATGCTGAAGCACTCCATCGCCTGTGTAGGGCCCCTCGATCCAATCCACCGTCGGAAACACATCCACGTTGAAATCACAAACGCCCGTGCCCGTGCCGACCACGACATAATAATTCCCCTCGAACTCCACGATCCGGATCACATGCCCGCTGGCGTGCGACGTGGTCCCGCACGGGCAACTGCCCGCATAGGTGACCACCGATTTGCCGTCCACAGTGCTCAGCGTCCCGTGATGGGCCGGCACGACGACGTCCGATCGGAGCGCGCTGAAAAGGATCTCGTAGCTGGGTTGCCCGAGTCCAAGGTCCTCCGTCGCGCCGCAATCAGTGAGCAGCTCCACCGGCGTGGGGAAAAAGCCGCCATAACTCTTCCCATGCGGACTGAACCACGGCTGCACGATGCGAATAAAATCTCTGGCCGCATCCAACGCCGGCGCGTTCTGTGCGAAAACGTCCGGATCGTAAACGCCACGGTGTTTTTTCCCCATCTCCCACACGCTCTCGATCGGCGGCAGATTCACTGGCGGCAGCAAATCAATGCGCGCACTGAGCCGTTCATCCTCCTTGTCGAGGCCCGGATTCCCGAACACGAAAGCCATCATTGGATTCGCGAGATTGGCCCCCTCGAATTCGCCGGGCCCGGCGACCGGCCAAGTCGTGCCCTGGTGATGTTCCGAATCCAGATGCTGGTAAATGTCGAAGTACTCAGCTTGCGGCGGGAAAACAAATCCGCCCTCCGCCGGATTGCGGACCTGGCGAAACAGGTTGAACCACCACATGACGACGCGCCACGGGACCATTTGGAAGGCACGACAGCGATCGTTGATGGCCCGCGCGAGCTTGTTGTGCTGCGTGGACGTGATCGGGTCGCCGGAGCCGACTTCAAGGGCTTTGGTGAACGTCAGCACTTGTCGATGGGGTCGATCGGTTCAAAATTTCAGCAAGCCATTGAGCAATTGCGGGTGGGACAGCGTTTCCCGCACCGTAAGCCTCTTCAGAGTTGGTCTCATCCAGTCCGCAGGGAAATCCATGTAGGCTAGCCGCTCGCTCCCGCTCAACCATCTGACCCCATCCGTCTTCCTCAGCAACGAGAAGCTCAGAGCCAAGATTTGTGCGGGAGCTGGTTGGGCCGTGTCTTGGATCGCAGCCTTTTGTCGGCGCCGAAAGAGTATAGCCAGCCCAAGCATCCGCCGGTTTTGCGAGCCATGCCGAGCCAGCCGAGCAAGGTATTGATTCCACTGGCGCGGCATCAGCCAGGAAGTCAATGCTGGGATAGCGTCCAAGACCCGCGACCATGAAAAGGCGACGGCGTTTTTGGGGCACTCCGAAATATTGAGCATCCAGCACTCTTGCGAATCCCACATAACCGCACTGGGCAAGCGTTCCGACGACGCACGCAAAGTCTTCGCCAGCGTTTGAAGCGAGCAATGCCGGCACGTTCTCAAGGACCAGCCAAGGGGGTTGTAGTTCTCTGACGATCTCCATGATTTCGAAAAAGAGTCCGCTTCGATTGCCAGCAAGACCGCGTCGCGATTTGTCGTGCTGAGCGTTTCCCATGACGCTGATGTCCTGGCAAGGGAAGCCGGCGCTGATGCAGGCCACTCCGGACAGGCCAAATGAGCGCCAGTCACGCAGGTCTTTGAATCGTCGCGCGTGAGGAAAGCGATCGGCAAGGACAGCCCGGTTGACATCGTCGAGTTCGAGTTGCCATTCGGTTCGCCAGCCGGCTCGCTCAAAGCCAAGGTCGAAACCTCCGATTCCGGCGCAGACACTGCCAAGGGTGCGGTCATGGTTCATGGCTCACGCCCAACGGTCGCGGGCGATGGATTCCAATAAAGGTGCGGCTCTTTCGACGACGAATCTTGGAATGGCCCAACTCCATGACCAAACGCCAGGCCGCATGCAGATCTTCATCATTAAAGCTGCGCAGCACCTGGACCATCGCGTGAATTGTTATTTCCCGCTCCATCGTGCGTCAGACCGGCTGCTCACGCCCATCTTGCGACCGTCGCCGGCGCTGAGCGCGTGCCGCGGCGGCGGGTTGCGCGGCGGATGACGCCGCGTGTGGTGGCATCCGTCGAGATGTCCGGTGACGCCTGTGGCCGGAGCCGGTCCAGGCGCTCGCGCAGATCCCGGAGATGAGTTGAGAGTATTCCGCTGCCTGTTGGTGTGGGTAGGATCATCGTTGGTTGATGGTTGATGGTTCAGACCGCTTCGCCGTAAACGAACTTGTTGAACGCTTCGAACGCCCAATACTCCTGAACGATCTGCCACTGGCCGCGATTGACCGGATCAGTCAACGGCCGGCGTTTGAGATAGAAAAAATCCTTGATCCCTGAAGCGTCAATCAGCAGCGCAGTTGGATCATTCGCCAGGGTAGGCTCAAGCGTATTGAGCGTTTGATAGGTGAGCATCTTGCCGACGCGATCGTGGCTGGCTCTGGCCGTGGTGACGCTCACCGCCACCGTCTCAGTCTTGCGCAGGACGTACTGGCTGACTGGGAAGGAATCGACACCCGAGGCCATCGCATCGATCAGGTTTTGCAAAACCGTCAGGTCGGCAAAGTTGATCCCTTGCGTGCCGGTGATGGACCCAATGATGTAGTCCGAGTCCAATGTGACCGTGTCGCCATTCTCGTCCGTTGTCGTGCGTTGGCCATCGACCAGGGCGCGGATGTCCGCAATTAGAAGCGCCCGCGTCGTGGCCTGAGTGAACTTGGCCAGAACCCTCTGCACCTCGGGCAACGCGAACGGCGTGATCTCGATGTCATTCCCATCGAGCTTCCACACACGCGAGATGGGGTCCGCCGCGGTTGGGGTCGGCTGACTGCCCGTGCCATCCACGACTGCGAAATCCGCCGAGACAATCGCCATCCCATCGAGATCCTCCTGCACTTCCAGATCCGTGGCATAGGCGAGCACGCCGCCGGCCTGCACACCGGCAGTCAGGAACGCCGCGCATTTCGACTTTGCTCCGCGCCAGGAGCGGACCAACGTCCAGCCCATGCCCATGCGGAACCGGCGCCGGGTGGGCTGCTCGGTCATTTCCAGATTGCCGGCGAGCTGTTGCATCAGTCGAGAATGTTGCGGGTTGCGGTTGTGTTGTTATCGATGGCCCCCTTGATCGCATCGAGTTTGACGTTCGCGGCTCGGAGCAAGCCGATCTGGCTTTGCGCCAGCCCTTGTGCGCCGCCGGTCACGTAAAGCCCCATGCGAGCGAATTGATCCTGGCCGATCGGCGAGGGAGCACGAAGCGCAGCCGCCTTGCGGATGTCCGGCACTTCCGGAAAGGGTGCAACCACTGAACCGGGTTTCGGTTGCGGCCGATTTTCATTGACGATCTTCTGGTAAAACTCGTCCAGAATGCTTTGGCCCAAGGCTTCCGCCATCTGCGGGCTGAACCCCTGCCGCAATGCTTCGAACTTGGCCGCCGCCGCCGCCACGTTCATGAAAGCCTTCTCAAAAAAACCCGAGATGTTGTCGCCACCGATGAGCAGATTCGCAAAGAGGACCTTCCACTTGACGGAGATGACATCCAATTTATCCCCCATCTCATCGAGCTTCTTCAGGGTGACCTGATCCAACACCACGCCAAATCGATAAGCCTCCTTCGCTAGATCGGAAAAGCCTTGGACGAACGCGGGCAACAATGAGTCGGCTGAGCGCCCCATGAGTTTGAGCATGTCGCTCAATGTTTGAGAGCTTTGCCCGGTCTTCTGGACATGGTCGGCTATCTTCCGGAAGTTGTCCTCCGGCCTTTGGGTCCGCAGATCCGCTAGTGAAACGCCGAGCCGCTCAAAAGCTTCCGCGGCCTCGTTGCCGGGTTTGCCGCTCAGCGCCTCGACCGTAGCGACCTGCATTCGTTTGAGCGCCATCTCCACATCACCGAAGCTGGCGCCGGTCTGTTTGGCAGCAAAGGCGGCCTCCTGAAGGAACTCGACCCCCGCGTCGAGCTTTTGCGCCGAGTCATTGAACTGACTCGCGTAATCAATCACGGATTTTGCCGAGTAAGCGAGCGCACCAGCGCTGAACAAACCGGCGAATTTGCCCTGCACCGCACCGAGCAGTTTGTTGTTCAAGCTGCTCACCGTGTTTGTGACGACCTGGCCGAACCCCTGGTTGTCACCGGTGATTTTGATTTTGAATTCGGGCATGGTCAGTTGCCGGTTGTTGGGCGACGGGCGCCGTTCATCGCGTCGTGCTCGGCCCTGGCTTCTTGAATTACCCGGCGTGCGTCAGCCAGGCGATCGTCATCGGTGAGACTGATTTTGCCTTCAAGTTCCCACAGCCCAAAGAAGTCCCAGAACGCTTCTGCAAGATGCGTGCAGAGCGCCTGCCGGCGGCTGTAACCGAGCCGGGACATGAGCGTGAGTTTGACTTGTTGCAACGGAGGTGAGCCGGGCTTTTTCGCGCCTTCCTCCTTCCAAGGCTTTGGCATGCTCGATGACTCCTGCAAATATCGATTCACCGAGACCACGGCGTATGGAAATTGATCCAGCGGCAAGCGCACACATCGCAGGCGCCAGGCGAACCACGTCGGCAACAACTGCGAGAGCTGCACCAGGCGCAATGCCCGCGGATAGCGACGCGAGCAAAGCAGGAGGAACAACTTCACGTCGCCGGGCCCCGGCAACGCGTCACCGATGACGAACGGTGAACCCAGGCGTTCGAGCAGCAAGGCGTGGCCGAGTGTGTAATCAGCCATGCGCCGGCCCAGGACACGATACGTGTCCGGGTAAAGCGCTCTGGCGTATTTTTCGGCGGCGTTCATAGGGCATCTCGCCTGTGTGGCTGACAGGCTGGAAGCCTGTCCTACCTTACGCGGCCGGATCGCCGGCTTCGGTGACTGTGACCTCGACGTCGGATGCGGCCGTGTTCGAGATCATCAGCAACTTCGGGTAACCGCCAGACTGCGCCGGCATCCGCACCGGTCCCCACGGTTCACCGGGCCGCATGATCCCGACGTCCGTGTCGGTTGGCGTCACGTCCTTGCGCACGCGCACAGTGACGTAATTTGCTGAGGCGCGATTGTACAAGAGGACCATATATTGTTTGGTGAGATCTACATCGCCGCTCGACAGGTCCTCGACGGCGCCAGTGCCCACATCCTGCACCGTATGGTGCATTTTCTCCTGGGTGCTTTCCATGGTCTGCACCTTGGATGTGATGATCTGCGAGACGCTGATGTTGTTCTTCTGCGACTTGAGGCTCGCTTGGATTGTGATTTCGTTGGCCATTTAGTTTGAGAGTTGAGGGTTGATCCGCGTAAAGCTCGCTGCTCGCCACGCGGCATGGGTTGATGACTCAGACCAATGCGAGGGCGACAAAGTTGGAGCCGTTCTGGACCTGGGCGGCCTCAAGGCTGAGGCTGTGATACTCGCCGATCCGGCCGTTGTAAGTGCCCCCTTCGTAATTCCAATCCCCGTCAAGCGCCGTGATGCCGCTGCTGGCAACCGTGATCAGCGTGAACATATCCGCCGGCAGGATCGTGTTGGTCTTCGCGGCCGCGAGCGTGCTCGGGGTGCTTTCATCGATGACGATCACCTCCAGCGTTACGCGCCGTTCTCGCGCCGTTCCCGCTTTCCCAATGATGTCCCCGTCTCCTTGTTGAAGCTGGGACTTGGTGAACTGATCCTGAAGCTGGTGGCCCTGCATTTTGTTCTTCGCCGCTGTCAGCGCGCCGAAAGCCACTGTGCCGTCAATGCCGTGTAGGGCTACTTTGCCCGCGTGTTTTCGTGCCATAATCTAGTTGATGGTTGCCCGCCTTCACTGCGTTTCGGCGCGGTCGCGCCGAAGCTGTCAGCGGAGGCGGAATGGTTGAGTGTTGATGGTCATTCCTACTCTTCAACGGCCACTGTGCTGGTCTCGAAAGTGATTTCGTATTCCTGTTCGCCAGGCGCTTCGCCCAGTTCCAGGCCCTTGAACTCGAATGGAGTCCACCCGCCGTTGGCCGGCGGCCATCCGCGCAGCGCCGTGAAGATCATCGCGGCCAGGGCCAGCGCCGGGAGACGCGTGCCGGTGCTACTGCGGTTTTGGATCACGTTCTCGGTCGCGACAACGATCACTGTGGCGCGCAGGGCGTCATCGCCGGCATCTTCATCGGGCGCGATCCTCGGCGTGCGCACCGTGATGGCGACGCCAAACTTGCTCAGGCGCGCTTCGATCGCGGTGAGCACATCGCCTTTGTCTTCGCGGACGACGTCGATCTTGGCCGGCCCGCCGAACTCGCTGAGGTCAGCCAAACGCTCCGAAATGTCCAGGTGCAGTTGGCTGAACAGATCGAGGACCGCAGGTTCAGTGGTTGTCGGCATTTACTTTTTTCGGAGTTGAACAATGGCAGGCGGGACGCCTGCGCTCCCAGGCAAGGCTCTTCGTTACCTTCGTTGCCTTCTGTAAAATTTCGGGGCCTTTTTTCATTCGCATCAGGTTGCGCGCGGGCGCAGGTAGTACTCCGTTTCTTTGAGCAACGCAGCTTCGATGTCTTTATCCGGCGGGAGCGCCTTGGGATCCTTCGGGACGGTCACGCTCGCGACCAGCTTGTAGTAGAAATGGAGCGTGGCCTTATTCACCCCCTTGCGCGATTTGCCGAAGCCATCCCCATAGGCGACCAGGTACGCGCCCTTCCTCGTCCGGAGCAGAAACAGGCCAGTAATCCCAGACTTTTTCGGAGCTTTGCCGTAGGCAGCCGCCTGAAGCGGAATTGCGAGAGCCCCTCCTTCTTTCGGCCGAATTGTCCCGCCACGGAAATGCGTCATGAACGCAGGATCGGCGATAGTGATCGTCGCGTCGTGCTCCGTTGCGCCGGTGAACGACGTCGCGTCTCGCATCCTGCGATCCCAGAAATGCTGGGTAGGCCAGCCGCGTCGACGCGTCTTGAAATTCCCGGTCCGGCCATAGCGCGCGAAATATTTGTGCAGCTCGATTTTGAGCCGCTCCCCCAGACGCAGCATGAGCGGCCGCATGGGGCTCACGCGCCGCAGCAGCTCCCGGAGCGCCGGTGTGGCGGTATCTTTGGCGACTCTAACTGTGATTGGTTGCGGCATGGTCAGCGTTCGCGTTTTTCGGGTGGGAGAAAGTCCAGGTTCAGCGCGGCAAAGATTTCTTCTTCAGTTGCGCTGGCCACACAACGGCGATCCTCGAAGACCCCGTATTGCGGGTTGTAATGCCGGCCGAGTCTTGTGGCCATACCGCAAAGCCAGATGTTGTGCTCTTTGCTGCCTGTCCGACTCAGGTAGATCGCGCCGAAATTTGTGTCGTGTGTGTTGAACAGGTCCTTGTGCGGCCGTTGAGCGAGCCAGAGATCGAGCTGCACGCCGTTCGCGAGCCGCGTCAAGATGATCTCTGTGCCGTCGCTGATGGGTGTGGTCCGCGCCAACACGCGTGCGCGAAGCGCTTCCACCTGGTCTGCTAAAGGCAGCGCGACCAGGTCGATGTCGTTCACGAACGGGCGCCGGCGCCGGATCGAGCCGGCGATCTCGATGCGTTCGCAGAACGGCGCCAGCTCGGATAGGATTTTAGCGGCGAGTTTTTCGGCGCTGGCGAGTGAGAGCGGAGCGCGGGCGGCGGGTTGATAGGGCGGGCGTGTGGGCTCACCTTCGGCGGCTTGCAGGCAGGCGGTCTCCAAAAGTTTCATGCTCATTCTTCTTCTCCCTCCGGCGCTGAGAGCTGCGGCAGCTCATAGCGGGTGACCGGTTCTCTGCGATAGACCTGGAGCAGGTCCCGAGCGATTTGCTCGGTCACAGGCGTGATCGAGTAGATTGCGCTCGGGCCGAAAAATCTCGTGAACGCCGGGTTGCCATTTGTCACCGGAACATCCACGCGAATGAATGCGCCGCCGGCGATCTCCGCTTGAGTGACGCGGCCGACCATGAC
>Ga0193697_1000734_pt1 | contig 11017 bp, 6 predicted proteins | sample L3m2metaG_FD_145073 | JGI IMG/M metagenome (GOLD analysis project Ga0193697, IMG submission 145073) | Soil microbial communities from a riparian zone of the East river system, Colorado, United States - L3m2 | ecosystem: Environmental > Terrestrial > Soil > Riparian zone | place: USA: East River... | reverse complement strand
TGATCCGCCAGCCGATGGTCAACGGCGTCCACAACGGCTTCTTCGCTCCTAGGCAATTATCCGCCCAGTCCTTCCAATGATTGCGCGGTTCCACTTCTGGCAACGGCTCGTTGCTCGCCACCGCTCCTTTGCGGAAAATCGTAATCTTCCCATCAGCCTCGAGCATCAGCGTCCCTTCCTCGCACACCACCATCGTGTGATTCGCCCCCACCTTCGTCGGCGGCAATCCGAGCGACGCAAACGACGGCAACAACGCGTCGTCATTGTAATGCACCACGAATTTCTCCCGCACGAACTTCCCGCCCCCCGGGAACGTGATCGTGCTTTCGTTGTGCGCTGAATGGCCCGTGTTGGCAGGCTTCGGCGTGTGCGTCAACACCGCTTCTGGCGACGGCAGGTCATAGGCGAAATACAGCAGGTCCAGCAAGTGGCACCCCCAATCCGCCAGTTGCCCGCCGCCCGTTTCCCAAAATGCCCGCCACCGCCGCGGACACAAATCTTCGCTGTATGGAAGGTCGGCGCTGATCGGCCCGCGCCACAGGTTCCAATCCAGATACTCCGGCACCGGCTGCGCGGACGGGTAAGCGCTCCACGGGTCCGCGAAATAATGCCCGCGCGACACGCCGCCCGTCCACACCCACGCTTCGATCGGCCGCCCGAGCTGGTTCTTGCGCAGGATTTCCACCGACTGCATCCGCCCCTTGTTGCACGCCCGTTGATTGCCCATTTGTGTCACCAGCTTCGGATGAGCCTTCAACCCGTCGCGAACCATCCGCAACTCCTCCATCTGATGCACCAGCGGCTTTTGCGCGTAGATATGCTTATTATGCTTCATCGCGGTCAACATCATCGGCGCATGATGAAAATCCGGCACATCCACAATCACCGCGTCGAAATCACTCGCCTTGTTCGCGAACCCTTCCAGGTAATCCTTCACTGTCCACGCGTTGGGCTGCTCCTTCTTGATCTTGTCCACCTCCCGCTGGTCCACGTCGCAGAACCCGGCCCACTCCACCATCGGATGCCCCTTGAGCCCGCTGCGTTGCAGCCCACCGATCCCGCCCACGCCAATTTGGTAAATGCGCAACTTGCTGTTCTTGTTTACCTGCGCGCGTGCTGGCAGACTTAGCGTGGCCAGCCCGGCGGTCACAATCGCGCCCGTCTTCAAAAAAGTTCGGCGCGTTACTGGAGAAAAGGAGTCAGATCGAGTTTTCATAATGAGTTCACCACGATTAAGCACTGCCGGCGGCGAAATCTCAAATGCGAAATTTGGGGACGACTGACACCAACCCAGGGTTTCAACATCAGGGCATCGTCCTCGGTATCTCGAGGCACCGACCGACCTTCGTCGCATAACATTCGTAAAATTCGTAAAATTCGCTCAACATAAAAATAATTCAGCGCTAAAAAAGACAAAGATTCGTTAGGGTGCGCGGCCGGTTGGTCGCGTGATTATTTCGGGGCGTGTTTAACAAGATAAAAACTGTCTCGTTTATGCAAAGGTCTTCCCGATGTAGCGCGGAACTCTGTTCTGCTGTTTCGCCGAACTCCGTTCGGCAGGCAGGGCGCCTATCCAGTACCCGCGCAAACGAGTCTGCGCCAACTCCCCTCTGCTACTCGCACCTTCCGAATCGCCACAACCGAATGCAAAACCACAAAACCAACACATTTCTAACACCTACCCCCGGGGGTGCTCAATCGTCAATCGTCATTCGTAAATCCTTCCAGCATCGCTCCTTCCGAAGCCCAACCGAATGCAAAACCGACACAAAACCAACACTTTTCTGACACATACCCCCCGGGGGGGCACCTTCACCTCGTCCGCGGGAGTCGTGGTGGGGCGAGCGTCCCCGCGAGCCGCGTCAAGCGCCACCCCCCTGCTACTCGTATATTCCGAATCGCCACAACCGAATGCAAAACCAACACATTTCTAACAGCCCCCCCGGGGGGCACTCCATGACGCTTTGCGATTAACTTTGCTACGTTGAAAATGATTGTCCCGAAGGGACCGGCTCATTCGTTGTATCATTGATTAAACGAAAACAATCAGCTAGGAACGATCAGGGATCGGAACAAGGAGAAATACATGAACAAACCAAAAGTGGCATCTCGTGAACAATGGCTCGCAGCACGGCTCGACCTGCTCAAGGCGGAAAAGGAATTAACACGGCACAGCGACGAAATCGCGCGGAAGCGGCAGGAACTGCCGTGGGTTCGGATCGACAAGCAGTATCAATTCGAGACCGACGAAGGACGCGCCTCGCTCGCAGACCTTTTTCGAGGGCGCTCACAGCTCCTCGTCTATCACTTCATGTTCGGGCCGGACTACAACGCGGGCTGTGCGACGTGCTCGACCATCGCCGATGGGTTCAATGGGTTCGCGATTCACCTGGCTCACCATGACGTGATGCTGATGGCGGTGTCGCGGGCGCCGCTCGCGAAGCTGCAGGCATATAAGCGGCGGATGGGCTGGACGTTTCCGTGGGCGTCTTCGCACGGCGGCGATTTCAATGCCGACTTCAGCGCTTCGTTCACCGAGAAGCAACAGCGCGAAGGAGGCATCGAATACAATTACCGGCGCGAGCCGGCGTGGCAGGAGCGCACCGACCCGGGGATGGCGACCCGTATGGAAGGCGATCCAGTGACCGATAACGCTGTAGCGACCGGCACCGATGTGGCGACGTACACGCGCGAGCGGCCCGGCATGAGCGCGTTCGCGCTCGAGGACGGTGTGGTCTACCACACCTATTCGGCTTATGCGCGCGGACTGGACGGCCTTTGGGGCATGTACCAATGGCTCGACCGCGCCCCGAAGGGACGCAACGAGCCCGCCGGCATGTGGTGGCGCCGTCACGATGAGTACGACAAGGGATGAGCCGAGTTGACTTGGCACGCAACCAGCCCAAACGTGTTCCCACTGGGAAATCCATGCGAGGATTCCTGTGACAAAGCATGCACATTATGAACCGAATAACCGCGGCGCGTGGCCGTCTTAAATGCGGTATGCAGCTATCCCGAGCCATTGCATTTGGCCTGCTACTGTTCCTCGCGGTCGCGTGTGTCGGAGCGTATGGGCGCGGAGGCCAGCCGGAGGACTTCCAGAAGTCGGAACGCTCTTATGAGAGCCCGCGAATTGCCCGGCTCGCTCAGGACTTGCTCGTTGGAGTTCCGCGAGCTCTGGAGAATTTTTGGAACGAGATGAACGGCAAGGCTCCATTGATCGAAACCATTCCAAATGATCCCGAGTATCGTTGGATCACTTTCTTGTGGCGCGGGGACAGGTCCACGCGTGAACTGATCATTTTCGGCGACATTCCATCAAAGGACAACATCGGCTCGAAACCTCGGCGGCTGCTCGAAACCGATCTGTGGTTCAGGACGGCAAGAATTCCAAAGGACTCGCGGTTCGGCTATGCCTTTCAGGTCAATGGCGGGCCAATTCAAGTCGATCCATTAAACCCGCGCAGCTTCGCCAGTCGCTCAGTCGCCGAGCTGCCCGATGCCCCGCCGCAAACATGGATTGCTGACCAGCCCGACATTTCGAAAGGCAACCGCACTCAGCACGCACTATTCAGCAGGATCCTGAATGAGGATCGTGCGTTCGCCGTTTACACTCCTCCCAAGTATAGCCGGCAAGGCAAACCATGCGGTCTGCTCATCGTTTTTGATGGGGAAAGCTATGGATACTCCGATCACTCAGCGATCCAAACCCCTACCATCATTGATAACCTTCTCGCGGCGGACCAAATCCATCCCCTTGTGGCGGTTCTTCTCAATAGCCAAAAGACCAGAACGCGCGACCTAGTCTGTTCTCCGCAGTTTGCTGAGTTTCTGGCGGACGAACTGGTCCCATGGGTGCGAGAATGTTACAACGTGAGTGATGATCCCATGGATACCATTGTGGCTGGATCAAGCTATGGTGGCCTCTGCGCAGCATTTGTCGCCTGGAAATATCCGACCGTCTTTGGAAACGTGCTTTCGCAATCGGGTTCCTTTCGCTATTTCCCAGGCCAGAAGCAGGACGTCCTCCCATATAACGAGCAGACGGGTTGGTTGACTCGTCAGTACGTCGCGACGCCTGGACTCAACATCCGGTTCTATTTGCAAGTCGGCAAATTTGAGGCGCCGCTGATTGCTGAGCATCGGCGGTTCCGCGACGTCCTCGAAGCCAAGGGCTGCTTCTGCTCTTACTCCGAATTGTCCGGCGGACATGATTATTTGACATGGCGCGGCTCCTTTCCTGATGGGCTGATCGCTCTTGCGGGTCTGAAGGACAGCCGGACATTGGTGCATAGGGGCAGAGCACGAATTTTGCGGCGATAGGCCAAAGACGACTGGTGGGGGTTCGTGCGAAATGACTGTCCTGACGTCGCTCGCTCATTCGTCGTATGGGTATGACAAAAGGAAGGATTATGCCGAAAATCAAAACTGTCCGCGGAATGGAAAACCGCAAGGTTGTTTCGCACAAAGAATGGGTCGCCGCTAGCAAGAAGCTTCTCGCGAAGGAAAAGAAGTTCTCGAAGGTGCGCGACGGATTGAACCTGCAACGGCGCAAACTGCCCTGGGTCAAGATCGAAAAGGAATACGTTTTCGACGGGCCGACGGGCAAGATGACGCTCGCCGATTTGTTCGGCGGCAAGAGCCAGCTGATTGTCTATCACTACATGTTTGGACCGGGCTGGGAGGAGGGTTGCGAGCATTGCGCGTTTTGGGCCGATCATTTCGACAGCGCGAACATTCACATCGGACGACGCGACACGGCTTTCGCCGTGATTTCGCGCGCGCCATGGAAGGAGATTGAACCCTTTCAGAAGCGCATGGGCTGGAAGTTCAACTGGGTCTCCTCGTTCAAAACGGATTTTAATTTTGATTTCAATGTGTCGTTCACGCCGGAGCAGATCAAGAGCGGGGTGCTTCCCTACAACTTCGGGAAGTTCAAAATGGAAATTGACGAACTTCAAGGTGTCACTGCGTTTTACCGCGACAGGAACGGCGACATTTACCGCACATATTCTTCTTACGCGCGCGGGATTGACCTGATGAATACCACCTACAATTTCCTCGATCTAACGGCCAAAGGCCGCGATGAAAATCCCGAGTCCACGCAGGATTGGGTGCGTTTTCACGACCAATACAAAGGTGCGTAAAAGACTGCGCTTGAACAGTCCAGTAGAATATGACGGACCAACTGGGACATAAAAGCTCAGCCGGCGGCGATGAAACCACGCTGCCGATTGAATTTATTGCGGTTTGTCTGCTTGCGTTCATCGCCGGCCTGTCAGCAACCGCTTACTTCTGTCGCTCGATGTGCTGCGAAACGCAAATGCCTGGCGACTGGACGATGTCAACGATGTGGATGCGCATGCCCGGCCAGACCTGGTTCGCGTCGGCCACAAGCTTCCTGCTTATGTGGCTCGCGATGATGGGAGCCATGATGTTGCCGTCCGCGCTGCCGACGTTCCTAAAAACAAAGCGCCACTGGGCCTCCCTTTCTGGCATGGCTTCTGGATACTTCGCCATTTGGCTCGCAGCGGGCCTTGGACTTTATGCTTTCGGAGTGCCGTTTGCGGCCGTGGCGATCCGATCGGAATCCTTTAGTCGCGCCGTTCCCTGGCTTTTGAGTGCATCGTTGATCGCCGCCGGAGCAATTCAATTCACACGCTGGAAAATGACGCACCTGTTGCGCTGCCGCTCACCCTTTGGATGCGCCGTTTCATGTCCTCAACACGGAACCGGTTTTCAGCTTGGCTGCAAACAAGGTGCGGCGTGTTGTCTCTGCTGCGCCGCCCCGATGACCATTCAACTCGTTCTGGGAATCATGAATCCGCTCGTCATGATCGTCGTAGCGATCGTCATTGCTGCGGAAAAACTCCTTCCACGCCCTGCCATCGTCGCCCGGCTCGTTGGCATCTCGGCAATCCTCGGCGGCGTTGCGTCCTTACTCTCCCTGCTGCCAGGCTGATTGGGACCGAGCGTTATGGACAAAAGAATCTGTAACCGAACCTTTTGCACAAGTGTTCGTTTAATCAATATGAAGCCAGTCACATTGGTTAGTTTTCTGGTCGTCGTCGCTCTAACAAATTCCCTGCAAGCGGCGGAGAACGGTGGCGACCTGTGGTGGCCTCAGTTTAGAGGACCAAACTCCTCGGGACTCGGCACAGGCAAGCCGCCCGTTCACTTTGGTCCTGGCCAGAACGTCCAGTGGAAGACGGCTGTTGGGCCGGGATTGTCTTCGCCCATCATTTGGGCGGACCGTCTCTTCCTGACAGAGTTCGATCAGGCGAGCCAGAAACTCGCCACGGTCTGCATCGATCGCGGCACGGGCAAAATCCTGTGGCGACGTGCGGTCGCCGTGGAAAAGGTCGAAAAGGTCCATCAAATCAGCAGCCCGGCTGGTCCCACGCCCGCCACGGACGGAGAACGGGTCTACGTTTATTTCGGGTCCTACGGTTTGGTGTGTTACGATCTGGAAGGAAATCTGAAGTGGGAAAGGCAGCTCGCTTTGCCGGAAAACCCCTATGGCGCCGCCACCTCGCCGATTGTCGCGGGAGAATTGCTGGTGCTCAACCATCAGGGGAAAGACGCTTATCTTCTGGGCGTCAATCGCCGCGACGGGCGAACAATCTGGCAGACGGATCGCTCATCGTTTAAGTACGGATGGTCAACTCCTGTTCACTGGCGTCACGACGGGATCGACGAGATTGTCGTGCTGGGAGGTGACTTCAAGCCGAACCAGCGCCTGATGGTATACGACCTTGCGAATGGAGCGGAGCGATGGTGGGTGGCAGGACTGCCGCCGTGCGGGAAAAGTACGCCGGTCATCGGAGGCGGTTTGGTGTTCCTGGCGGCGCCGGACATTATTTTAGAACAAGCGGCTGAAAAACGAGACCCGGATAGGGCCGCTCAGTTTTATGCGAAGAACAAGAATAGCCTCATGGCTGTCCGCCCCGGCAGCACAGGCGAAGTCGCGCAGACGAATGTCGCCTGGTCGGACCGGAAGGGTGTGCCCGGCGTCCCTTCGCCCTTGTACTACAACGGACGCCTTTATACTTTCAAGGACGGCGGGCTCGTTTTCTGTCGAGTGGCAGAGACCGGGGAACTGTTGTATGACGAACGGCTGGGAACCCTCGGTTATTACTACTCCTCGCCCGTGGCTGCCGACAACAGGATTTACATTGCATCCGCCGAGGGGGTGATGACGGTGATCGATGCGGGTGTAAAGTTGAATGTCCTCGCCACAAACAAGCTCGACGGCGCGATTTTGGCCACACCCGCATTGGCCGCCGGAAACATCTATGTGAGGACCGAAAATCATCTCTACTCTTTTGGGAATTGAAATTCGCCCCGGTATCGAGCCCATGAAGGTCTGCGGTGCCTGCAATCATCGCGCGGCTCGTTGGCTTTTCGGCAATCATCACTCGCGAGGTCCGCGCACAATTGACGCTTCGCTGTAAAACCGTAGCATCCTCAAAGCGTCTCCTGTCATGAAAGTTACAGCACGCACACAGACCATCGGCATCGCTTTGTATTCGTTGCCTTTCCTCGCCGTCATAGCTTTCAGTGTGTTTTTATGCCCGCGGGAGGTTTAGAGATTACGATTGCGGTTGTCGCTCTCCTGCCGGCTGTTCTGTATTTATTCCGCGTTCGATGGTCTCGCTACGTTGTCGGCGTTTTCGCTGTTATCAGCTTCCTCCTTTGCTCGATGATACCCTTCACCAGGGGCACTGCTGGCAGATATTTCTGGCTGATCTGGTCACCGATTTGGCTCGTGTTCGCCTTCTCCTCCTTTATCTCATTCCTCCATGTTCGACAGGCCACGCGTGATGCCGTCTGAGCGCTGCGGCGAAAAGAAAGCCATCTATTCGTGGCACTTCCTGAATTCTGGATTCTGAATCCTGAATTCTAATCTGGATCCCCTGGATCCCTACTTCTTTTCCGGGACCACTTTCAAGTCCTTCGGGTCACTCATATACATGATGGGCTTGCCCTCGTAGCTTACGTAAATAGACCCGGTGGCCTCGATCGTTTTGCCCTTCATGGTGTTCAACCCGGGAAAAGATGGCGCTTTAGAGGCATTGATCAGCACCGTGAAAATGTGGTCCGGGCGCGGCTTGCCGAAGTTCAGGTGTGTCGCCTTGTCCGTTTCAAATACCTCCACAATCTTTCCGGTGACAATCACCTTGTATGGATGGTTCGTGTAAGACTGCGTTTCCTCCGGAGAAAGTCTTTTGGGCGCCTGCTCTTCCGCCCCGGTCCGACTGCTGATGCAGAAGATCAACGCAGTCACAGCTAACGTGCCGACCAGGTAGTAGCTCAAATTCGGTTTCATGCGGGCTCGTGCGAAGCATTTGAAATGCCGATGTCTCTCTTTGCCCTATCCTCTCCCTGGAGGAAAAAGCAACCTCAAGATGGGCAGGTGCTCACCCCATTTGTCCACTTCGCGTCCCTGTGCGCTATTTAACAACTTTGGAGTGTGTTATGCATTTGACAAAGATTCGGGGGACTTTTTGGGGTTGCCTCTTTCTAACTTTCCTTCTGTCTCTGGTTACCGTTTCCGGCCAGACCGGCGGCACGAATAGTTGGATAAAACCGTCGAGCGGCAACTGGGACGACCCGTCGGTCTGGTCGCTCGGCGTTCTGCCGAACAGCTCCCAGTCGGTTCTGATCGCGAACTCTGGCTGGAAGGCCGTTGCCGTCAATCAATCGACCCCAATCAATTTCCCGAACTCGATGACTGTCAACAGCCTGACGATCCGCGGCGCGTGGGACACCATGAACACGCTGCTCCTGAATTATGCCGGGGTGGCCGTCCCACTCCGCATCAACACCGATTTGCGCCTCGAAACCAATTCATCACTCGTGAGTTATTCCTCCGCGCTCAGGGCCGCCAGTTTCTATATCGCCGGCACTGCGACGTTCGATCAACAGAGCGATGCGGCCTTCAGCCAGGTGGCAGTCGGATCGGACGGAAATCCCGGACAACTGGACCTTCTGGGCGGTTTTGTCCAGGCCGGCAGCGTCGCCGTGAATAGCCAAAGTACCTTAAACGTAAGCAACGGCTGCACGCTGAACGCCGGCGGTCTCGCCCTGAATCTCCCGCCAACTGGCGGCGTCGCCGTTTTAAATGTATCCGGTTCCCTCGGCGTTACCAACCCTGTCGACATCGGATTGGGCAACTTCACGATGTCCGGCGGCTACTTCCGAACTCCAGGCGTAAGCGTTTTCCAGGGAGAGCTGCGGCAATCCGGCGGCACAAACGACAGTGGTGCGATCCGGTTGCCCCATAGTTGGAATTTCAGCAACGGTCGGGCAACGAATTACCTCTCCGGCGGGACTTTACTCTCAAGTACTCTCACGCTTGGCGACGCCCTTCCCGGTGGTTTCACCTATTACAACGGCGTGTTCGAACAGACCGGCGGTCTTCATACCAATTCGGCTGGCATTACCACCTGGGGAGTCCTTCGTCAGGCCTTGCGCTCTACTTCCGGCATTTACCGATTGAGGGCCGGGTCGCTGGGAACTCCTTCCATTCGGCTGGTAGAGGGGGGAGGGTTTGAACAAAGCGGTGGGACCAATCGTGCTGGAAACATCGCCGTGGAAAATGCGAGCGGATTTGGTTTGAGTGGAGGTTCCCTTTTCAGTTCCAACACGTCCATCAGTTCTGGCTATGGCGATCGAACGATGTACCGTAATTTGCGCAGCTTCTATACTCAGACCGGCGGCACCCATAATGTGCAAATCCTGTTTAGCAGCGGAGAGGGTGGCGTCGCTGAGCTGCAGGGCGGCTCGCTGACAGCTACAGACATCAGCGTTGGACCCAATGGGGACCTGGGGCTTACCGGTGCGGCGGTCAACAATTCCGGCACATTCACCCTGTTCGACGGCGGGTTTGTGGGTGCCAACGGAAACTATTCGCAATTGGGGAAACTCGTCGTGACACCCGGCACTGATTGGTCGCCTGTGCCTTATTCGCTCCTCAATTTCGGACTCGGCGCCACGACGCTTCGCTTCCGTGATAGCCACGATGTCGCCTGGGATTCGCAACTGGTCGTTTCGAACTGGAGCGGCTTGGTGAGGGGCGGCGGCATCGACCAATTCTATGTTGGAACCGATTCACAAGGGCTCACCGGAAATCAACTCACCCGGATTCGTTTCGCCAATCCTGCCGGCCTCCCCGCGGGAGATTATTTGGCCCGGATCCTCGCCACCGGCGAAGTCGTGCCCACTTCCACCCAGACCACCGGCACGAATTATTGGACAAAACCGAACAGCGGCTTTTGGGAAGAGCCTTATTGGTCACTCGGGGTGCTGCCGAACAGCTCGCAAGCGGTGGCGATCGCGAACCAGGGCTGGAAAGCAGTTGCCATTACCGCATCGACACCGGTCAATTTCCCGGACTCCATGACCATCGGTAGCCTGCTGATCCACGGCGCCTGGGACACTATGAATACCCTGGTCCTGGATCACGTCGGCGCGACTCCACTAACGGTGTTGAACGGGCTCACAGTCCAGGAAATGGCGCGGATTGTGAATTTCAACTCCACGCTCGTCGTTCAAGGCGGCACGATTGTCTTTACCAATGCGGAAATCATCCAGGACTTCGGCCTCGTTCGCACAACCAATGCGCCGATGTATATCCAAAATTCTCAGTATCACCTAACGAACGGCCTTTTCGAAGCGGGCCAGGTGTTCCTCGGCTTGCCGGTCGCGGCCACTTTTAACCAGTACGGCGGCACCGCCGTTATCTCGGATTTGCAATTTGGACGAGGCACCGCAAATGCCGGCGGCACGTATAACTTGTACGGCGGGAATCTCAACCTTCCTAATGGAATGATGATCATGGGCGGCAACAATGCGCGATCGACATATCTTCAGGCTGGCGGAACCAACCGGACCACCAGCGTGTACCTGGAACCAAACCTTTATGGGTTGAGCCCGAGCTTCACTTTGAACGGCGGTTTACTCGGGGATAACGATGTGAGGATGGTCGCCGACGACTTCGGCGGCATCACTATTA
>Ga0193697_1000733_pt1 | contig 11024 bp, 12 predicted proteins | sample L3m2metaG_FD_145073 | JGI IMG/M metagenome (GOLD analysis project Ga0193697, IMG submission 145073) | Soil microbial communities from a riparian zone of the East river system, Colorado, United States - L3m2 | ecosystem: Environmental > Terrestrial > Soil > Riparian zone | place: USA: East River... | reverse complement strand
CAGGCAGCGGAATGTGTACGGTGCAGTCAACCTTGCGATACGTGCTGCCGATGATGCTATGGCTTGGGAGACGTTTGAGGCCCGACGTCAGTCTGCTATCGATGCGTGGACTGAACAGGTTTCGCTGGGCTCCCCGGAGGGCACGCCCGAGTTTGGCACGCTGCAAGGGACGCTCGGTGCGCTTCATGGGCGTGGTATGCCGAAGGTACGTCCGGCGTATGACGCCTTCCGCGAGGGTGTGCATCAGTACGGTAGCGGCTCGTATGCGCCCGTTCAGATTGCCCCGTGGAAGGGTGCGATGCTGTCTGCGCTTAACCCTAAGAGCCTTGCTCGTAACGCTGTCCGTGTCGCTGGCGGTATGTCGCGTGGTTATGCATCCCATCTGGATGTTAATGCTGTCGGCTCGTATCGTGCTTTCCGGTCGAATCTTGAGCGGGCGGGCAAGTACATCGACGATGAGACACGTAACAAGTATGTGACGGCGTATATGGCGGCGCTTACCGCGAATGAGCGGGCGCGTGTCGCCGGTATTGCAGACAATCATGTGCTTGGCCAGATCGCATCTGCGCATAATCTGTCTGTTGCCGAGGTTCAGCGCCTTATGCAGGATGCGTCTTTGCGTCGCGCTAATTTCCGCACGATGCTGAATGCTCAGGAGAAGTTCATTCCGCACGAGTTTAAGAAGCGTGCAGACAAGTTGCTGAGGGATGGCGCGTATGCGGAGGCTGAAAAGCTTCATGCCCTCGCCCGCGAGTATCAGCGTCTTATCGACGCCGGGGAGATGCCTGCGTATGCAGCTTTTAGTGTGGACTTCCGTGGCCGTTTGAATATTGTTCCTCGCGTGGATACGGCTATACCGCTGCTTACGTCGCAGGTTGCCGACTATCTTCCGATGGTCGATTACGACAAGTTCAATCGCGCGTTGCAGCGGTTCGCGAAGCCCCGTAAGACCGTGGAGCGTTACGAGTCGGACCAGGCACGTATCGCTATCGGCGAGGACCCGATTTACAACATTTCGGAGGCTGCATACAAACAGGCTAGAAGCGACAGGCGGGTTTCTGCGGTTACCGGTTCCGTCGCCGACGTTTACGATGCGCTGAATTACACGTGGTCTACCCTCGCAGTTTTGCGTCCGGCGCAGACCCTTCGCACACTCGCCGATGATGGCATGCGGTCGCTGACGATGATCGGCATGATCCCTACGTTGGTCAACGGGTCGGTCGGTTTGGGCAGGATCGGCTATAACCTGACTCGCCGTGGCACTACGTGGATGCAGGACAGGCAGTTTTACAAGTCGCTGCGTGCTACGCGGGGTGAAACCCATCATGTTGTTGACGTCGACGAGGTACACGCGGGCACATCTGCTTCTGAGGCTGTCCCTTCGGAATCGGCGGGATTCTACAACTACATCGATCCTGAGACGCGTCTTGCGCCTAGTGTGATGGGCGATACGCGTGCTTATGACTCGCTTGAGGCCGCTCTGGTAGATGGCCAAATTGACCTTGCTACTTATGTTGCGTTCATTCCGTGGGCCGCACGTCAGGGGCGGATCCCGTATGACCTTGAAGCACTGGTGGAGGAATGGGCTGGTGGCTTGCGTGGTTTCGGCCCTCCGGGTACTAAGCGTTTCCGTGAGGATGCAGCTAGGTACGCCCTGGATAAGTTCGGCCGGATTCCCGACTATAGCCGCGAGGCTGTCACAGCTCTTGCGATTTATGCTCTGGATAAGACGGGCCGTGCCGCGTTTGCTAATCCGCGTTGGCAGGCTGACCTTTTGGATACCGTTAACGCTCTGGGCTTTCGGCGACGCTCACGCGAAAGCAATGGGTTCATCGTCAACCCCTTCGATGATGAGATTTCGTCGATTTCGCACGGTCGAACGCACGAACAGTACGAGTTTTATACTCACACGTATTTGCAGCGGAATCCGGTAACGAATCTGCTGGACGATGTAGACGGCGTGTATGACTTCGTTACGGCGAATATTGAAAAGTTCCTTGCTGGCGGGTATCGGCTTCACATTAAGCGCGCTTCCGATGACCGTATTCGGCTGTCGGTTGTTCGTCCGAGGGACATGCCTAAACCATTTGTCGAGCGGATGGGCGCACGGGAGCGGGAACAGACTCTCAAGCTTGAAAGCTCGTGGTTCGGCTGGTGTCCGTTACGTTTCCGGCAATGGCCGCGTGACGATTCCCGGTTCGCTCTCCGGTATGGATGGCGATTACGCTCGTGCTGCTGTGTCTTCGGACAACGCCCCGTATGCGATGGTGCGTGCTACTCGTCAGGGTGAGCGGGCGGTCCAGTGGGGTAACAGGGTTTCGAAGCGCGACGTTGCGGCGTATGTAGAGGACCCTGACGGCAGGCGTGTCCCTAACAAGGATTGGGATCCGGCGTGGGAACGTTCGGTGAATGACCAGCTTGCGAATGACCTGGTTGCGCGCCAGTTTTTGCAGGGCCGTTCCGAAGCTCAGGTTCTTGATTGGCTGGAATCGAACGATCCGCATGCGCTCAGGTACTCGAACGATCGACCCAAGACGGGGTTTACGACAGATGAGCACGTAGCGACAGTTCGCGCATATGTCGATTACATGCTTCCGCCTACTGCCGGGCAAGCTTTGCGGGACAAGGTTTTGAGGCAGGAAGCTACCGGCGCAGATCTTCGTTCTGCTATCGATAAGGACATGCTGCCACCGGTGAACGGCCAGGTGTCGGAAGTGTCTCTCGGTATCAGCCCCGTGCAGCGGTGGGTGTCGAAGGCTCTGGATAAGTGGTTCCGCGTTATGCAAAACAAGCCTGCCGACTTCCTGGTCAGGTATCCGTTCTATGACACTCGATATCGCGGATATTTTGAGCCGATGTGGAAGAACTACTTGACGCAGCATCAAGGCAAGCTGATTAACGATGTCGAGATTGAACGTATTGCTCGCATGGCCCGCCAGAAGGCCATGGACGATACGCAACGTTACCTATATGACGCGACATTTCGCACCGATGCGGCTGCCGCGCTTCATTCGTTTATGCCGTTCTCAAACGCTATCGCCGACAACCTTTTTAAGTGGGCGAAGATTTTCCGCGAAAAGCCGTTGGAGACCATCTCTAACTGGAACCTGGTCTATAACTGGCCTGAGCGTGCCGGCATTGTGTACGACCAAGACGGAAATAGCCTGCATTACGAGGATGGTAAAGAGGTTTGGCGGGACAAGCTCGACGGTTTGCCGATGGGCGATGACGTGGAGCATGACAAGTATGTTGCGTTCCAGCCTCCGTCGTGGATTGCGGACAAGCTTCCTGGCGGTCTGAAGTTGGTTACGTTCAACAAGAACAGTCTGACGTCGGCAATTTTTGACCCTTCGGTGAACGTCGGCCCGCTGATCGCATACCCGGTGAACAAGTTTTCGCTATATGACCCGGAGGTCGGCGATAATCCGTTCGTAAAAACGTATGTTCTTCCGTTCGGGCCTACGGGCGACGATGCAAAAATTATTCTGCCTGGTCTGCTGCGTTCTGCGTATACCTGGTACAAGGACGATGAGACGAAAGCGTCCAGCTCGGCTATGGCCATCTACCAGACGCAGCTAACAGACATTCTCAAGGGCACCCGCAAAACCCCTCCCGACATTGAGGAGGCGAAAGCGCAGGCCCGCCACGAGCAAATCTTGCGGTTCTTGACCTCGGCGGGTTCGCCTATCTCGTTCCAGTACAACAGCCCTTACAAGCCGTATGCGGACATGTATTCGCAACTGCTGCGGAAGTACAACGGCGACGACGCCAAGGCGATGTCGGATTTCCGCGCGAAGGCCGGTCCGGAGTACATGTATTTCGCGGCCCGGGTGACGAAGTCGAACATTGCTTTGCCGTCGACGATGAAGGGTTACAAGAACTTCAAAGACAAGCAAGACATGATTGAAAAGTTTCCCGACCTTGCCGGGTTGATTACCGGCGGCGACGGTGCTGGCAGCTTCTCGAAGAGTGTTTACGAGTGGGAAAAGCGGCAGTCGTACGACGAGAGCGGTAAGGCCATTCGTGAGGAACAAAACATCGGCGATTCGATCAAAGATGTGGAGAAACGCGCTACGTGGGACGAGTACATGAAGTTCAACGCGTCGCTTCACAATGATCTGTCCCGCCGTGGCATCTACTCCATTAACACGCGTGGTGCCGAGGATCTGAAACAGGCGTACGTGTCGTGGGTCGAGTCGCACATGTACCACAACGGACCTACGGGTGAGATTGAGATCAGCCCTTGGTACGAAGATTTCCGCTCGATTGATGGCACGAAGATGGAAAACCGGCTTACGGAAATGCGCCAGGTCCTCATTCTGCATCCGGAATGGCTACAAAGTCGTGATGATTTGCAGGGCCTCGCCCAGTATTTGACTTCCCGCGACGAAGTGAAACGCGCGATGGCTTACTACGGATATACGAGCTTGGCGCCTGCCGATCCGGCATTTCACAATCCGTCTGAAACTTTTAAGGCCTCGTGGTTGCAGGACCAGTGGCAGAATATCGTTTTCGATTTGAAGCAGAAGAACCCCGCATTTGGTCAACTGTATGACCGGTATTTGTCGCGGGACAACATGACCGCTGAGGGTTTGGCATCTAACGAGATCATTCGGATGCTGCAAGGTGAGGATGGGAGGCAGCCAGTTGGACTCTAACAACCCATCCAAAGATCCGTACGCGGAAGCGCTAGCGCAGCTCAAAGCCGCGTCAAGGGCGTATTGGAAAGAAGACAGCGTCCCTAACCTGATTGCCTACTATGAGGCCGAGAACGCGGTTAGGCAGGCAGCGTACAGTCGCGAGGCGTCGAAACTCAGTGGGCAGGCTTTTACGCCGGAGTCGCTGAAGAAGACAACGGAGATGCTGAGCGCAACGGAAGAGCCGGTACGTGGAATGTATCTGGCTTATGCGCAGGCGCTACAGGCACAGATTAAGCAACGGTTGACGTCCGGGGGGCATGCTCCGGGTTCGACCGCTGCATTGACCGATGCATACACTGCGGCCGAACAATATATTCGTACTGCAACGGCAAGCATTCAAGAAGAAGATCAGAACTTTGCGCATACGTATACCGTTAAGACTGGGCAGCCCCCTCCCCCAGGACAGTTTTCGAATGCGCAGATGATTAACCAAACCCCGACACCGTCTCCTATAACTGGTGTGCCGGACGAAGGGCAGAGGCCGCAGACGCCGGTAACGGTGGGTACACAGCTTCCGTTCAGTCCGTCAAAGATGCGCGAAGACAAGACTCCGCCGAAACGTAAGCGGGGAACTCGTCAGGATCAGGGCATCTACATTGAGCCGCTTCCCGATTATGCGCCGTGGTCTGCGAAACAAGAGGCGGACGCGTTTGGGGCAGAGTCGACGCTTGGGCCGACCGGTCACGATGTCGAACCCGGCCAACCGCCTACTCCGAGGACGAACGAACAATGGCGCGACTCTGTGGAGATGGCACAGCGTGCGGCGATGAATGCTGTCGTTCCCCAGGGCGCCAATACGGGTGTATTCAAATCCGGTTTCTGGTATGGCGGGAACAAGTCCGCGATGCGTTCCGGCTCGCTGGTATTTATGGGATATCAGACACGGAACACGAAGTACATCGACGAATCTAACCCTCGCCTCGGAAGTCAGATCACTGCAACGAAAACACCAACGTATCAGTCAACGGCTGGATTGACGTATGCGCTTGGTAAAGAAGGTTTCCCTAACATTTCTGCATATCAGAAGACGTTCGATCTTCCGGTGACCGGCAGGCTCGACCCGGCGACGATTAACAAGTGGAATGAAACCGTTGCGGTTGCGGCAATGAATACAGCGGCGGGATATCCGACTACGGTTCAGGATGCTATTCAGCTACAGGTTCAGATTGCTAAGGACATGGCCGCACGTCAGCGTGCCGCTATGGCAGCGTCGTACAAGGTTGACCCTACTGCTTCGGCTGCAATTCTTGGTAGCGCCATGAAGCAGATAACGGGGCGTCTATCGAACGCTGGTGAGGATTCTGAATTCCATCGTGCGTTCAACAGCGCGAATATTAGTACGCAGGGCAAGGTCGATGCGCAGCAGTTCGCGCGGGATTGGGTGCGTAACAAGTATCCGACCGAGGCGGGAACAATGTCGGGCCAAGACTACTACGGCGCCATGTACGACGTTTTGACCGCTGGCCCCGGGTCGCTGGGTAGTGAGGCGGCGAATATCAATGGCTAAGACGGCGGCGAAACTCGACGAAACAACATTCGCGGCACAGCTCGGATATGCGGCAAGCTTCTTCTACCAAAGCAGTGAACTGAAATCGTTGCTGAAGCAGGCCGTGAAAGAGGGTTGGTCAACGGACCGGTTCAAGGGCAAGTTTATGGCCACCAGCTGGTATCGGACCCATCAGCAGAATGAGCGCCAGTTCAACGAACTTGAAAAACGCGATCCTGCTACAGCCTCGGCTCAGATAGCGGCACAGAAAGCGAAGCTCGCTGACCAGTTTTCACAGGCTGGTATCCAGGTGAACGAAGCTCGGCTTAATCAAATCGCTCGGCTTTCGCTAGTGTACGGCTCTACGAATGAACAAATTCAGGACATGATTGGTGCCGAATTCAAATACACGCCTGGTGAGACAGCGGGTGCGGTTGCCGATACCGAGACTCAAATCCGCAGCCTTGCGCGTGACTACGGTGTGAACGCTAGCCCGGATCAGTTGTCGGATTGGATAGGCGGCGTTATCTCCGGCGAGTTCACCGTACAGTCGTTGCAGGATTTTGTGCGAGATATGGCCCGGTCAAAGTATATGGGCTACCAGAAACAAATCGATGCCGGCATGACAGTCAGAGACATAGCCAGCCCCTATCTGAACTCGTACGCGCGCATTCTGGAAACGGATGCGCAGAACGTCAATGTCGAGGATCCGCTAGTTCAGAAAGCCCTACAGGGCAGCATGGACAAACAGGGCCAGGTTGTTCCGCAGACGGTGTACGAGTTTGAGAAGACTTTGCGTAAAGACCCACGATGGCTAAAGACGCAGAACGCGCACGATGACATGACGAACTTGGCTCTCCGCATTGGGCAGGACTTTGGGTTAGTGGGGTGAGGACATGACGAGCCCCGAAAACCCTACCTCTCCGATCTATGACACTTCGGCATACACGGTCTTGACGGCGATGCTGACGCAGTGGGATCTAGCCAGCCTAGCGCCGACCGTGTTGCAGCTTCTCCAAGACGGCTACACCACTGAAGCTATCCCCGTTCTTCTCCAGGACTCGCAGGCGTACAAGCAACGCTTTGCCGGGAACGAGAACCGGAAACGTTTAGGCCTGCCGGTACTTTCGCCTGGCGAATATTTGGCCACGGAGAAGAGTTACCGGAACATTATGCAGGCCGCTGGAATGCCGTCCGGGTTCTATGACGACTACGCGGACTTTGCTGGTTTTATCGGCCGTGACGTTTCCCCTGTCGAGGTTCAGCGGCGGGTGGATGCGGCTGTCACAGCATCGAATAATGTCGACCAAACGTTTGTTGACCAGTTCCGCGATTTCTACGGCGTCGACCGTAACCATTTGGCCGCATATTTTCTCGATTCTGAGCGTGGCATGGACGTTATCAACAAGTCGCTTCGAGGGACCACCATTGCGGCTGCTGCCCGTGAGCGCGGTGTTGGCATTGACAAGTCAACAGCTGAACGATTCGGTGCTGCCGCCGACATGAACGACTATCAACGTCAGGCTGGACAATTCTCCGACTTTGCCCGCACTGGTGGGAAGCTCGGCGAAATATACGGCCAAACGTACAGTACGGAAATGGCGGGTGAGCAGGTGTTTTCTGGGAATCTCACCTATGCCGATGTCCTTCAAAAGCTGGCTAGCCGCGAAGAGGAAGAGTTCAGGCAGGGCTCGGGCGTCGGCTCGACTGCTTTGAAGACTCCTGCGCAATACTAGCCGTAATTCGTCCGCACATGGGTTTTGGCATGCATATCACGGATTCGAGTTCCGTGGCGGACGCTCCAACAATCCCAAACCCGCAGGGACATTGTTGTGTATTCGATAAGTCGGGTAGACAGAAGCCACATCACATTCCCCAAGTGTGTTGTGTGGTCTGTACGAAACGAGAGATTGGGTGACGCCTTTATGGCAAATCAGTGGGACCTCAGTAATCTTAACCTTGACGATGATGAAGATGAAAACGGTCCGAATAGCAATGCTCAGCAGGACATCAAGAACCTCCCGAAGGGGTTTCGTAGCCAGCTAAAGGTCATGGCGGATCAGAACAAGGCCATGGCGGCTAAGCTTGCCGAATACGACGCTCAGGCCCGTAGGGGCGCTATTGAGAAGATCGTGACGGAACAGAAGCTTAACCCGAAGGTTGCAAAGCTCATCCCTGATGGTATCGAGTCCACCCCTGAGGCGATCGGTAAGTGGTTGGACGAGTATAAGGAACTGTTCTCCCCGCCCGCGTCTGAGGGAAATGCTCAGCAGAACGATGAAGAGGATGAAGACGCAAGTAACACTGTCGACGCCCTCCAGCGGATCGCACGTGCGCAGAATGCATCCGTACCACCTACCAAGGTTGCGGATCTCATGTCGCAAATCAATGACCCGACCATGACTCAGGACAAGCTTTTGCGGCTTATTGAGTCTCATGGTGGGGGTTACGGTCAGTAAGGTTTGAAGATTTAGGTCCCTCCACGCCTAAACCCAAGTTGGAGTGATTGTAATGGCTAACGCCTTTACCAGCACTGCGACTACTGGTGTGAACCTCGTACAGGCCGCATATGACCGACTGGTCGGAGATACCCTTCTTCGGTATATTCCGAGTTTGCTCTCCGGAGCATGCCGACCTATCGATCGGTTGTAGATAAGCGTCCCGTGCAACAGTCCATGCCGGGTAGTTCCGTAGTGTTTCAGATTTACCAGGACCTTGCGCCGGTTACGGCCGCTCTCACTGAGACGGTTGATCCCGATGCTGTGGCCCTGCCCGCTACCACGACCGTTTCTGTAACCCTCGCGGAATATGGAAACGCTGCTCTGGTTACGCGGAAGCTGCGCCTTCTGTCGCTGTCGGATGTTGACCCGGCCACGGCAGACATTCTCGCGCCTGTTAAAGGCCAGACCGTTTAGGTCGCGTACAACATGGTTGATTCCCTGGACCGCCTCATTATGACTGTGGCTCTTGGTGGAACGAACGTGCTTGGCGAGAATGGCGGCGCGATGAAGATTGCTGGCGCGTTTGCCCGGACGAGCGTTGTTGATACTGACACGTTCAAGTCCCGTGATGCGCGTGCGGCTGTTGCTCAGCTCCGTGGGCGTAATGCGCTGCCTCGGATGGAAGACCTTTTTGTTGGGTACATTCACCCTGACGTTTCGTTCGACCTCCGTTCGGAATCGAACCTTGCGGCATGGCGTCCTCCGCACGAGTATTCCTCGGCTGGCAACATTTGGGCTGGTGCTATCGGAGCGTATGAAGGTACGTGGTGGATTGAAACCCCCCGTGCCTATTTTACGAATGATGGTGCTGGCGCTGGACCCAAGACCAATGTGTATCGGACTCTTGTATTCGGTCGTCAGGCGCTTTGTGAGGCCGTGGCCGAAGAGCCGCACACTGTTATTGGCCCCGTGATTGACAAGCTCATGCGATTCCGTCCTGTTGGTTGGTACTTGACATTTATGTCGCGACTGTTTAAGTCGGTCTGCTCGGTTGGAACATTTACCGGCAGGAGTGCCTCCAGCGGATTGAAAGCGCATCGAGCCTCAAGCCCGCGAGCTAACAAACTGGGGACAATCCTTTACAGGTGGTACGCATCTGTCGAGGGTTGTCCCCAGCCTCATTCGGAGGTTTGGTTATGAAGGTTTTGATCGGGCCAACGTTTGAGGAAAACCTGTGGACTAACAACATTCTTTTGTCCCGCTACCGCCAAGACCGTGGCATTACCCTTCTTGTCGAGGGGACCACGGTTACGCAGGTCACGTACGAGTACAACGATACGTTGATTAACGGCGGCTGGGATTACATATATATGGGTGGCCACGAGTATGTGTTGTCGGATGCTGAGGTCACCATTCTTACGGACGCCGGTTATGGCGCATACATTCATGATGTTTAGGAGACCGCGATGGCGAATTGGAACAATGTGCCTGACGTGGATGAGCCGCGCCGTAATGCGCCGAAGGATATTCCGCAGCCTGGTACTGGGGTAGGTAATCCTGGTTCGTATCCGTTTGGTCCTGGCGAGGTGCAGACCGCTTCGGACGGCGACGGCCATTGGCTGAAGTCTGCCCCTGAGACTATGGGCGGCGAATGATGAGTGAGAAGCATCCAGGATTTAAGAAGGCCGCCAAGTCGATCGCCAAGAGGCGGGGAGTTTCTGAGGATCGTGCAGGCGCCATTTTGGCATCCGCAACTCGCAAGGCATCCCCGGCAGCGAAGAAGGCCAATCCGCGCCTCAAGCGAGTCAAGGGCGGAAGCTACTGATGTGTGACAAATGTGGTTCTCATTGTGAGACTTTCGGCGAATGCATCCGGAACAAGGGTCTGTCTGTCGGCTATTGCCGTGAAGCAGCCGGTATTGACCGTACACAGTCTAAGGCGTGGAATTCTGAGCTTGCCCTTTACGCGGATGCTAGACGGCAGGGTATTCAACCGGCGGGTACGCAAACTCATCAGATACGTGCCGCGCTTGATGCCTCGGATAAGACCGGTACAGCGTTTAATGCCGGGGAGGACTAAATGGCAGCACCAGCTACTAGCGTGATTTTGACGCCTACTAACGCTCAACAGATCGCAGCCGACCCTGTCGGCACGAAGACTTTTACTATCACGGGTACCACCGATCCTGCTACGCCTGTCAGTGTTGCTCTCACGCCGTCTGCGGGTGGTTCTCCTCTGACTACTACTTCTAACGGTTCGGGTGCGTGGACTGTTACTGCGACTGCGGTTCCGATCGCTTCGTATGCGGCTGTGGCTACGGCTGGGGTCGATCCAGACACGACCGTTTCAGCTACCCGAAACTTTAGCGTGGTTGCTGCGGTGTTCCCGGGTAATGGC
>Ga0193697_1000731_pt1 | contig 11046 bp, 10 predicted proteins | sample L3m2metaG_FD_145073 | JGI IMG/M metagenome (GOLD analysis project Ga0193697, IMG submission 145073) | Soil microbial communities from a riparian zone of the East river system, Colorado, United States - L3m2 | ecosystem: Environmental > Terrestrial > Soil > Riparian zone | place: USA: East River... | reverse complement strand
CGATGTGATCACGAGCGAGCTGGCCCTCGCCGACCTCGCGGTCGTGGAGCGCCGCCTCGACAAGACGCGCAAATCCGCGCGCGCCGGCGACAAAGAAGCGCAGGCCGAGCTCGTCGTGCTCGAGCGCGTGATGACGGAGCTGAACGCCGGCCGCGGCGCGCGCGAAGCCGGTGAGGGCGCAGACGCCGTCAAGTTTCTGCGGCAGCTTGGCCTGCTGACCGCCAAACCGATTCTCTACGCCGCCAACGTGAATGAAGACGACCTCGCGGCCGGTGGGGGCCAGTGGATCGCGAAGCTCAAGACCGCCGTCCAGACCCATCATGAAGAAGCGGAGATTGTGCCCTTCTCCGCCAAACTGGAGGCGGAGCTGGGCGAGCTGGGCGGAGAAGAAAGGAAGGAGTACCTGGCGAGCGCCGGCGTGAGCGAGCCCGGGCTCGATCGCCTGATCCACGCGGGCTACCGGTTACTCGGCCTGCAGACCTTTTTCACGGTGGGCGAGAACGAAGTGCGCGCGTGGACGATGGACCGCGGCGACACGGCGTTCGATGCCGCCGGCGAGATTCACTCGGACTTCCAGCGCGGCTTCATCCGCGCCGAGACGGTGGGGTTCGACGAGTTCGTGAAGGCGGCGTCGTACAAAGTCGCGCGCGAGCAGGGCCTCGTGCGCAGCGAAGGCCGCGACTACGTCGTCAAGGACGGCGACATCCTGCTGTTTCGCTTCAACGTCTAGCGGCTACGGGTCGATATCCCACATCGACCGCCAGTCCTTCTCCCACACGACGATGGATCCGCAGGATGGCGAGACGAACTGCGCCCCGAACGTGCCGGTCTCCGCGAGTCGTCCTCTCGCGCTGGCGTTGAACTCCGATGGAGCGCTGAGGGGACGGCGATAGACTTCCACTCCCGCCACGTCCCGCGGATCGATCGACTCCAGCTCCTCCGGCCACGTGGCGACACCGTTCACGTAGACTGACATCACGCAGCGGCGCCCGCGCGCGAATGTGAGCGGTCCGCACCCCGAGCCCGCACAGCCGTAGGAGATACCTGCCCCGGCGATCAGGTTTTGCAGCGTTTCGGGTTTGCGGCGCGCGATGTCGGCAGCCGTGAAGAAGCGCCCGAACGCGTAGCGACGGCGCGCATAGAACCCCGCCATGCCCCAGCGCGAATCCATGCCGCTCGCTTCCACGACGATCGGCGCGAGGTTGACCGCTTCGACATCGAGGAGCACCGCCAGCCGCTTGGTCTTCCCCGGACGCAGCACCGCCTCGTACTCCCGCGTGCGGCCGTCGCGGTGCGCAATGCGGATCGTCTGCACGCCCGCCGGCAAGCCCGTCAGGTCGAATCCCCCCACAGAATCCGTCAGCGTGAACGCTCGTGCGGCGGGAACTGAGACCAACACGTCGCGGAGCGGCTTGCCGTCGAAGATCGACGTGACAACGCCGGTCAGGTGAGCGGTCGTGTCTCGGGGGGTGGACGTTTGGGCAAAACCGGGCGTGGCGAGCAGCAGAATCGAGAGGATCGAAGTACCGCGGGTGCGCAACATTGCAGCTCCTTAGCTTCCGTGCCCTGCGTCAGCGGGTCCAGATGAAGACTGAGCCGCATGCCCAGACGTCCGTGCTGGGATTCCACACCGCAGAGAACGGCGCGAGGCGCATCCCGATGTTCAACCCGTAGGGCGTGACGTTGCGGTACACCTCGACGGCCCGCACGTCGCGGACGGCGATGCGGTCGTAGTCCTGATCGCGGAGCGGCATCCCATTCACGCTGATCGGGACGGCGCAGAGCTGCCCACGGCTGAAGCGCGTCGGGCGGCACAACTCCACGCAGCGAGTGACGATGCGCTCGCGCGCGAGTAACGCGCTGATGCGCGGCGATTGCGACCGTTCGATCTCCTCTTGCGTGTAGAAGCGCGCATAGCCGCGGTACCAGTCGCGCCGCGCGTAAAACCCACCCAGATCGCGCCACTGGTCGGGATGCTGGACTTCGACGACGACGGGATCGAGATCCGGAGCGTCGAGGTCGAGCAGCACGGCGATCTTCGTCGTGCGTCCGCCGCGCAACGTGAACTCATACTCCTCGGTATCCCGTCCCTCGTATGACACGCGGATCTTCTGATCGCCGCCGGGGAGTCCGGTGAGCAGGAATGCGCCGCTCGAGTCGGTGACGACGAACTTGCGGGCCGCCGGCACGGCGACCAGGACGCCGCGCACCGGCTGTCCGTTGAACGAGGAGATCGCGAGGCCGCGAAGGCGTGCGCCGGGGTCTGCTTGCGAGCCGAGCGGAGCGGCGAGGACGAGCGTGGCCGCGAGGAAGACCATCAACCCCATCACCTGATGAGTGCGCGTCGGCATACCGGACACCTCCTGTTCACATCCTAAATACGAGGTGAGCCGTTCGCAATACGAGCCGTCAATTCTTTGTCCAGATGAGCACGGCGCCGCAGTCGGCGGAAAACCTGGAGAACTCGGCGGGCGTATCCGCCCCCTGGCGGTAGACCTCGATGCCGAGCACATCCGTGGGCGGGATGTTGTCGATGTCGTAGGTCTCGACGCGCAAGCCATCCAGGAACACCGGCACGTTGCAGCGTCGACCCGAGGCGTAGCGGGTCGGGTAGCAAGCGGTTCGCACGCAGCGCATCGCGATACCGTTCGCCGTCAGCAACGCGCTCAGGTTCGCGGGCTTGCGCCGTTCGATCTCTTCGCCCGTCACGAACCGCCCAAACCCCTTGTGACGGCGCGAGTAGAACCCCGCGAGGCTGAGAACCCACTCGGTGGACGACGCTTCGACGACGATCGGGGCGAGCTCCACGCCGCCCACATCGAGCAAGATGGACAACTCGAGGTGCTGTCCTGGCCGCAAGGCGATCTGGTAGTCCTCGGAGACTCGGGTGTGCCACGCGAGGCGCAGCGTGTACCGCCCGGGCGGCACGCGGTCGATCGAAAACGCCCCGGTGGAATCGGTGACGTGGAAGCCCCTCGTGCCCTTCACCATCACCATCACATCGGCGAGCGGCTGGCCGTTCCTCGAACCGCCGACAGTGCCCGAAACGCGGCCCAGCGTGTCCTGTTGGGCCGTGGCGGCCGCCAGGACGGCGACAACACACAGGGCGAGAGGCATCCGGTTTACATTCGACCGCCGTTCTGGCGCCGTCAAGGCTTCCGCCGCCAGCACCCCGCGTTTATGTTTCGCGCTCACAAATCCCCTACTCGGCGCCCACCTGCGCCGGGTCGCTCAAGACCAAAGGGAGGTGGCATGACTCGCCGATACGAGACGGTCTACATCTTTGACAGTGCGCTGGACGAACCAGCGATCACCGAAAAACTCACGCGCTTCCACGCTCTCCTGACCAAGGACGGCAAGGGCACGGTCACCAACGTGTCCCACTGGGGCAAGCGCACCATGACGTTCAAGATCCAGAAGAAAGACACCGGCTACTACGTCGTGGCGCAGTTCGACACCACCGGCGATCTGCTCCCCGAATACGAGCGCGCCGTGAAGCTCGACGAAGGAGTGATTCGGTACATGACGGTGCAGGCAGCGCGCGAGCAGCCCAAGCCGGTCGAGGCCGCCGTCATCGCCGCGCCGGAGATTGAAGAGATCGAGGAGGAGGAAGCATGAGGCGCCCCGCCAAGACCTGTCCCGTGTGCGAGTCCGGCGCGCGCGTGCTCGACTACAAGGACGACCGGACCCTGGGCCGTTTTCTCACGGAACGTGGAAAGATTTTGCCGAGCCGCTTGTCGGGGATGTGCGCCCGGCACCAACGGCAGCTCGCGACGGCCATCAAGCGCGCGCGCCAGCTGGCGCTGATCCCGTACATCAAGGGACACACCGCGTAGCATGCGCGCACCGGGAGCGACTCCCCGGTGGCGCCTCGTGCTAGGTGTCATCGCGTTCGCGGCATGGGGGGCGCCCCTCGGCCTCGTGGGCCTGCCGTGCGCGGCGCTCCTCGCGGTCGCCCCCGATCGGTCCTCGCGCACGCGCGTCGCCGCCGCGCTGCTCGGCGCGACGAGCATCGCGCTGTTGGCCTTTCCCGTTGGGCGCCTGTCGGCGGTGATCGCGGCGTATACCGTCCTCCTCACCGCGGCGTTCGCGGCGGGCGCGGTCCTCGCCCCGGCTCCCTTCCTGCGGCAGGCGCTGCGCGCGGTCTCGTTCGGCGGCGCAGCCACCGCCCTGCTCGTACAGCTCGTGTGGGGTTCGGCAGCTTGGGGCGCGCTGGCGTGGGAGGCCACGCGCACGGCGGGGCTGACGATGCGGATCGTCGTCGAGTTTTTTCCCGACGCGTTCACGTTATACGAGCCCGTCGTGCGTTTCATCAGTACGACGACGCCCGGCATGCTGGCGCTCCAGTCGCTCGCGGGGCTCGCCCTCGCGTGGCAGTGGCACGGGCTCCTGACGGAGCACCCGCTCGGCGGCCCGCTCACGCCGTTCCGTGAGTTCCGCATCGGCGACGCGTGCGTGTGGGGCGTCGTCGCCTGGTTGGGGCTGATGATCGCGCCCGTCTCGAGTCTGCTGAAGCTCGCCGGCACGAATGTCGGCTTTGTGCTCGGTACGTTGTACGTGCTGCGCGGCGCGGCGATCGTCGTGACTTTCGCGCAGGTGTTGGGTGTTTCCGCCGCCGCCCTCGTGATCGTCGCGACGGCCGCGGCCACGATCGCGCTTCCCTTGTTCCTCCCCGGGCTCTGCACGCTGGGGATCACCGATACCTGGTACCAGTTCCGGCAGCGCCTCGCGGCGCGCCGGCAAAACGTAACGTGAGGATGGCGATGGAGATCATTCTACGCGAAGACGTACAGCACCTCGGCAAGGCCGGCGAAGTCGTCAAGGTCAAGGACGGCTACGCGCGCAACTTCCTGCTCCCGCAGGGCAAGGCCTATGTGGCGACGGATGCCAATAAGAAGAAGATCGCCGTCGAGGCCAACCGTCTTGCCAAGCAGCGCGCGACCGAGAAGGCCGCCGCGGAATCCGAAGCGACCCGCCTCGCCGGCGTCGCGCTCTCGTTCCCCGCGAAGGTCGGCGAGGAGGACAAGCTCTACGGCTCGGTCACCGCGAGCGACATCCAGCGCAAGCTCGAGGAGCTGGGGATCCATGTCGACAAACGCAAGATCGATTTGCCCGAGCCGATCCGGTCGCTGGGCGAGTTCCGCGTGGGCATCAAGATCCATCCCGACGTGCGGCCCGAAATCGTGATCACGGTGGTGAAGGAGTAGCTCGTTATCAGCATCAGCTACATCGACGGCTCCCGGTTCCGCCGCTCGCTCCTGGCGGCGGCCGATTGGGTCGCAGCCGGGCGCGACGAGCTGAATCGCCTCAACGTCTTCCCTGTCCCCGACGGCGACACGGGCACGAACATGTGCCTCACCCTGCGCGCCGTCGCCCAGGCCGTGCGCGTCCTGGACGGCGCGTCCGAGCCCAACTCCCTGCCCCTGCCGCGCGTGACCGAAGCGATGGCCCAGGCGAGCGTGCGCGGCGCCCGCGGCAACTCCGGGATGATGTTGTCCCAGTTCCTGCTCGGCTTCCAGGAAGGTCTCGGCACCGCGCTCCGCGCGGCGGCCGTGGACCTCGCGCGCGCGATCCGCACCGGGTTCGACCGGCTGCAGGCTTCCCTCGACGAACCCGTGGAAGGCACGATCCTCACCGTCGCCCGTGAGGCCGCCGATGAGGCTGGGTTGGCCAAAGACGAACCGGACCTCCGCGTGTTCATGGTTCGTCTGGTGAACCGCGCGGAGGCGGCGCTGCAGCGCACCCCCGACCTCCTTGCGGCGCTGAAGACGGCGGGCGTCGTCGACGCGGGCGCGAAGGGGTTCGTGCGTTTCCTCGAGGGCGTCAAACGCCTGATCGAGGATGGCCACGTGGCCGAAGGAGCCGTGGACCGCTTGACTCCTAACGCCGCTGCCCTGGCCGAGGTCGCCGCGGATCGCGACTACCGCTTCTGCACGGAGCTCATGGTGCGAGGGCCGTCGCTGCCGCCGGCCGCCGACGTGCGCAAGGCCCTGCGACCATTGGGCGCGTCCATCGTCGTGCTCCAAACCGGGGACCTGATCAAGGCACACGTCCACACCGACTCGCCCGAGGCTGTCTTTCAGCTCGGGGCCGGCTGGGGAACCGTCGAGTACACCAAGGCCGACGACATGCGCGCCCAGCATCAGGCGCTGCAGGCGTCCCCCCGCCGCCCCATCGCCTTCGTGAGCGACACCGCCTGTGACCTCCCGGACGACCTCGTGGTCCAGTACGACATCGGGCTCGTCCCCACGCAGCTCATCGTGGATGAGCGGGCCTACCGCGACCGGTTAGAGCTGACGTCGGCGGAGTTCTTCGAGCGGCTGCGCGCCGGGCTCGATGCCACGACGTCGCAGCCCACCCCGCAGGCGTTCACCGATGGGTACGCCGACGCGGCGCGCGCGGCGGACCACGTGATCGCCGTCGTCGTGTCCCGGGCCCTCTCCGGAACCTGCGCCAACGCCGAAGCCGCCGCGCGCCGGTTTAACGGCGGGCGGGTCACCGTGGTCAATAGTCGCAGTGCCTCGCTGGGCGAGGGGATGCTGGTGCTGCGCGGCGTCGAGCTGGCGGCCGCCGGTTGGGCGCCGGAAACGATCACGCGAGAGCTGGAGCGGGTGCGCAGCCAGTCGGGCGGGTTCTTCACCGTCGACAACTTCGACCGGCTGGTCCGCTCCGGACGCGTCGGGCGGGGCCGGGCCTGGCTCGGCACCAAGTTGAACCTCAAGCCCGTGATGGTCGTTACGCCCGAAGGCACGATCGCGGTCGCCGCGCGCGTCCGGGGCGCGGCCGGCGCGCGGCGCCGGATCCTCGAGCTGCTGGAGCGCGCCTTCGAGAAGCAGGGCCGCCCTCGGGAAGTCCGCCTGGGCGTGGTGCACGGCGATATTCCCGAGTTCGCCGAAGCATTGCGGGCTGAATTGGTCGCCCGCTACCAGCCCAGGGAGTGCTTCGTCGCGCCGATCACGCCGGTGATCGCCGCGCACACGGGCGTCGGGTCGTGGGGCGTTTTTTATCAGGTGGAAGACGGAACAAACGGATGACGCGCGCGCTATGACTAGCCGGGGCCGATCCCGTCCCGCCGGCCGCGCGCCGGCGACGTCAGCCGCATTGGGGCTCGTGCTCGAAGCGCTGGCGGATCGCAAAGCCGTCGATGCCTTGGTGCTGGACCTGCGGGGGCTGTGCGCGGCCACCGACTATTTCGTGATCGTGTCGGGAACGTCGGACGCGCACGTGCGCGGGATGGCGGATCATCTCATGACAGCGCTGGCGCCGCGCGGCGTGGCGCCGCATCATGTCGAAGGGATGGCGCAGGGGCGGTGGGTGTTGCTGGACTACGTGGATTTCGTGGTGCACCTGTTTCACCCGGAGCTGCGGGACTTCTACCAGCTCGAGCGGTTATGGGGCGATGCCCCGGTGGTCGCCGCAGGCGATTCTGGCGCGACGGGCGCGAAAGGATAAACGAGCATGCGAAGGATCGGCGGTACGCTGGCAGCGATTCTGGCGCTCACGACGTTGGGCGCAGGCCCCCTCGCCGCGCAGTACTTCGGGCAGAACAAAGTTCAATACCGCACCTTCGACTTCAAGATCATCCAGACCGAACACTTCGAGGTCTACTACTATCCCGAGGAGCGCGCCGCGGCGCTCGACGCCGCGCGCATGGCCGAGCGCGGCTATGCCCGCCTCTCGCGCATCCTGCACCACCAGTTCCAGGGCCGGAAGCCGATCATTCTCTACGCCTCGGGCTCCGACTTCCAGCAGACCAACGTGACCGACGTCGGCGGCGAGAGCGTGGGCGGCGTGACGGAGTTCTTCAAGCACCGCATGGTGCTGCCGTTCACGGGATCGTACGCCGAGCTCGAGCACGTCCTGCAACACGAGATGGTGCACCAGTTCCAGTTCGACGTGTACAGCCGCGGCCGTCCCGGCGGCGGCGTGCAGACGCTCATCAGCGTGAATCCGCCGCTCTGGTTCATGGAAGGAATGGCCGAGTATCTGTCGCTCGGGCCCATCAATCCTGAGACCGCGATGTGGCTGCGCGATGCCTCGCTCGAGGGCCACCTGCCCACGATCGAGGAGCTCACGTACGGCGACATCTTCCCGTACCGCTACGGCCACGCGCTGTGGGCGTACATCGGCGAGAAGTGGGGGGACGAGGTCATCGGGGAGATCCTGCAGACCTCGGCCAGCTCGGGCGTCGAGACGGCGATCAAGCGGGCTCTGGGCCTGACGCTCGACGAGTTGTCGGCCGATTGGCGCGACGCCGTGCAGACAACGTTCCTGCCGCAGCTCGGGGAGCACTACCGCGCGCGCCGCGTCGCACAGGCGACGCTGACGCGGAAGCGCTCGAGCGGACGGATCTTTCTGGCCCCGGCCCTCACTCCGGACGGCCGCGAGATGGCGTTCTTCGGCGATCAGGGCGGCTTCTTCATCGACCTCTTCATCGCCGACGCCGAGACCGGCCGTGTCAAACGGCGGCTCGTCAAGTCGACACTCAACAAGAACTACGAGAGCCTGCGGTTCATCAATTCCTCGGGCACCTTCTCGCCCGACGCGCGCTACTTCGCGCTCGCCGCCAAGCGGCGTGACCGCGACGATCTCGTGATTCTCGACGTGAAGCGCCATCGCGAAGACCAGCGCATCAAGGTCCCCCTCAACGGCCTCCAGACGCCGAGCTGGTCCCCCGACGGCAAGCAGATCGTGTTCACGGGTTTCGACGGCGGACTCTCGGACCTCTACATCATCAACCGCGACGGCACGGGGATGCGGCGTCTCACCAACGACAAGTACGCCGACCTGCAACCCTCCTGGTCGCCCGACGGCAAGACGATCGCGTTCGTCACCGACCGCGGCAGCAATACGTCCTTCGAGGACCTGCGCTTCGGCAACCTGCGGATCGCCCTCTACCACCTCGATTCCGGCACGATCGAGCTCCTCGGCCACATGGAGGAGGGGAAGAACATCAACCCGCTGTGGGCGCCCGACGGGCAGTCACTCGCCTTCGTGTCCGATCGCACGGGGATCAGCGACATCTACCTGTACGACCTGAACGACAGCAACATCTACCAGATCACGAACCTGTACACGGGGGTTCAGGGCATCACGCCGCTGTCGCCCGTGATCACGTGGGCGCGGCAAGCCGACCGTCTCGCGTTCGTCTACTACGAAGACGGCCAGTACAGCGTGTACTCCGTCGAGAACCCGCGCTCGCTCAAGCGCGAGCCGTTCCGCGGGCCCGCCGTCCGGGCGGTGACATCGTTGGTCGCGGCGCGCGATGCCGCGCGTGACTCCGCGAGCCGCGCAACAGCGGCCCTCGCGGCCGGCGGGCCGGCCCGGACGTCCGCGCCGCTGGAGCGGCCCGGCGAGGCGCAGTCCGTGTATCGCGCCCCGGGCGGCTTCCGTCCATCCGCGACGCCCCAGGCCGCCGAATCGTCGGGCACCGGCGGGCCCGTGTCGGTGCGGCAGCTCCTCGACTCCGCCAGCCTCGCGCTCCCCGATACGACCGAGTTCACGCTGCGGCCGTATCGCGTGCGTTTCACGCCCGATTACGTCGCGCGTCCGACCGTCGGCTATCAGCGCGACAACTTCGGGCGCGGGTTCTTCGGCGGGACCGCCGTCGCCCTGTCCGATATCCTCGGCAACCGCACGATCGTGTTGTCGGGCGCGGTGAATGGACGCATCAGTGAAGCGCAGTTCCTGGGCGTCTTCGTCAACCAGGCACATCGCTTCCAGTGGGCGACGGGCTTCTCGCAGGAACCACTCTATTTCTACGCCGGCAGCTTTTGGACGCGCGAGGACATCGACCAGACCCCTGGTGGCGTCGATAGCGTCGATGTCTTGACGACCGCCATCGAGCGCTTCGTCATTCGCGACGGGTTTGTCGAGTCGTATTATCCGTTCACCCGCTTCAGCCGCGCGGAGCTGGGCATTCACGCCGTGAACATCAGCGACGCGACGCTCGAGCTCCAGCAGGGCTTCTTCCACGGTGCGCCGGGGGACCCGAACAACGGCGGGTTCATCGGTCAGAACTTCAACACGGTGACGGGACCGTCGATCAGCTACGTCCAGCCGTCGCTGTCGCTGGTGCACGACAACGCCCTCTTCGGGTATGTCGGGCCCTTCGCCGGCTCGCGCTCGCGCTTCCAGGTCTCGCCCGCGTTCGGCACGTGGCAGTTCACGGCCGGACTCGCCGACTACCGGCGCTACATCTTCGTGCGTCCGTTCACACTCGCGGTGCGCGGCATGATGTTCGGCCGCTTCGGTCGCGACGCCGAACGTTTCCCCGTGTTCCTCGGCACGACGGAGCTGTTGCGCGGATACACGTACGGGTCGATCCGCAACCACGAGTGCATCACCAACCCCGGCACTGGCAACGTCACGGGGTGCGGTCAGCTCGATCGACTCATCGGCTCGAAGATCGCCGTCGGCAGCGTCGAACTGCGCTTCCCCCTCACGCGCAGTCTGGTGCTCGGGTTCCTGCCGATCGGGTTCCCACCCATCGAGGCAGCGCTTTTCTACGACGCCGGCCTCGCGTGGAGCGAGGGCTCGATCGTGAAGTGGCAGCGGACCGCAAGCGACTCCGACATCGTGGCGGTGCGGACGCCGCTCAGGAGCTGGGGCACCTCGATTCGAGTCAACATGCTCGGCTTGATGATCTTGCGGTTCGATTACGCGAAACCGCTCGATCGCCCGCGGAATAAGAGCTATTGGACCATCAGCCTGGGTCCGACGTTCTAACTCCGCGTCGCTAAAACACTTGCAATGGCCTCGTCGGTTGTCTATCTTGTCCGGCGAGGCCATTTTGCGTACTCCGGTTAGGTACCTCCTGCTCGCGGGCATGACGCTCTGGGGCTGCCGGTCCCCAGCACCCCCCGTGTCTGCGCAATCCACGCAATCACAAGATTCACAACAAGTTAGCCAACCGCGCCACACGCCGACTCGCACTACGGGCGTCGCGATCCGGCTCGCCGCACAGGGCGGCGTCCCGCGGCTCTATCGACTCCCCCGGCTGACCGAGGTCACGGGAGTCCTGCGTGGCCGTCGGCCACCCCCCCA
>Ga0193697_1000730_pt1 | contig 11092 bp, 6 predicted proteins | sample L3m2metaG_FD_145073 | JGI IMG/M metagenome (GOLD analysis project Ga0193697, IMG submission 145073) | Soil microbial communities from a riparian zone of the East river system, Colorado, United States - L3m2 | ecosystem: Environmental > Terrestrial > Soil > Riparian zone | place: USA: East River... | reverse complement strand
CATGGAGTTCTGGTTGATTTTCTCTGGCCTTTGCCTCATCACCGCCCTCGGATTCATCGTCCTCATCCGCACCTACTGACCAGGTAAGGCGCGGTGTCCTCACCGCGCCTATCAATTGCAAAACGTGGCCGCTGTGTCCTCACCGCGCCGTGTCGCAACCATCATGGCGATACCACCCGATAGAACCGCGCTCTTTCGTTTTGAGTGTCGCCATAGACCGTCGACTCTTCCGCCGGTGTGAAATTGAATAAATCACTCCAGCTCACCAGATTCGAAGAACTTTGCAGGCGATGCGCTTTGCCCAGTTCCGCCTCAATCAGCACGTTGAACTCATTGCCGCCGCGCCGCGCGAGAAGGAATGGCCGCGTCTGTCCCGATTTCAGAATCGTCTCATTGTTTCCGGCTGCCCAAAACGCCCCGTCCGCATAGATCACGTTTCTCAGCCCGGTGTAGCACCCCGTAAACCGACTCAGCCAGTCTCCGCCATTCGGGGAAGTAACCACCCGGCCCCGGTCGCCGACCGCCACAAACGTGCCATCCCCATAAGCGACGCTCTCGATATCCCACTCAATATCCACGTCCCGCGTGTTCCAGGTGATTCCATCTGGCGACACCACGATCGTCCCGTTTTGTCCCACCGCCACGAAAAGGTTGCTGCTCGCGACCACGGACTCCAGGTATTGGCCCGTAGGCGAGGGACGCGCCGTCCACGTGAGCGCGTTGCTGGAAGTGAGGATAGCGCCACCCCGCCCGGTGGCGACGTACAGGCCCTTGCCAAAAGTGATCCCTTGCAAACGCGCCGTGGTGGGGGCGGTGGTCTCGATCCAGTTCGCCCCATTGCTCGACACGAGAATCGTCCCGTCGTCCCCCACCGCCACGAACCGCCCGCCGCCATAGTGCAGCCCATAGAGACCGTTGGTGGGGGCGCTTTGAGTTGTCCAGACCGCACCGTTCGATGAAGTAAAGATTGCCCCCTCGTCGCTCACGCTCACCAACTTGTCGGCGCCGAACGCAATCGCACGCAGATTGTTCGTCGTAATCGAACCACGATTGGTCCAGGCAAATCCGTCCGCCGAGGTCCAGATGGCGCCCTGGTTCCCGATGGCGGCGAAACCGCTCGGCGCCCTGGCGATGCCGCGAAGGTTGTTGGGCGTACCGCCGCCGCGTTCCGTCCAACTGATGCCGTCCGGGGAAGCCAGAATCATTCCGTTGTTTCCCACGGTCACAAATTTCCCGTCCCCGTACGCGACTCCTCGTAAAACGTTCGTTTGTGCAGGAAGGACCAAATTCCAGTGGAGTCCATCTGTCGAACGCGCGATGCCGTCGCCGACCGCCAGAAACGCATCGTTTGCAAAAGCCACCTCTTGAAAATAGCCGCCGGCGCGATTGGTCCAGGAAAACCCGTCCGCGGAAATGTAAATGCCGTTGCCATTCGCTTCGGCCACAAATAATCCATTGCCGAAGGCGACGCTTTGGATGAACAAACCCGATGGTTCCACAGTGTTGGTGGTCCAGGTTGCGCCGTCAGCGCTAGCCAGCCCGATATAGGGATAACTTGCGTAGGCGAGGAACGTCCCATTCCCATATCCCACGCTTGTAAAGTACATCAGTCTCCCGCTGTCCGATTCCTGCCAGTGCACCCCATCCTCAGACCAAACGACAATGCTCGATCCGACTGCGACAAATCTCCCATTACCAAAAGCAACGTCGGAGAAGTCGCGCGGATAAGTCGGGTTGGGCACGTGCGGTTTCGTCCAATGCTCCCCGTCAGGAGAAGTCAGTAGCCCCCCAAAAAATCCCACGGCCACGAACTGGCCATTTCCGAAAGCGACGGCGACCAGGTCAAGCCAGTCCACCGACCGATTGGTCCAGGTGACACCATCCCCTGAAACGAGAATTGTTCCGTCCTGTCCCACCGCAACGAATCGCCCATTGCCATAGGCAATGTCGCGAAGGTCATTGCCCTGGGGCAGAGGATGCCGCCACGACCAGCGATCGAGAGTGTCCTTCAGACGCATCGTAATCGTCTCCACGACTTTCTCCGCGCGCCCGTATTGATTTGTGACGACCAAAGAATAGTTGCCGGCATCGTTCGTACCGAGGTTGAACAGGAGCAAATGGTTGTTCGTCTCGCCAGGCAAATCCGTTCCATTGAACTGCCATTGGTGCCACAGCGGCGGGTCTCCCAGCGCGTAAGCTTCCCGATAAACGCGCCCACCCTCGGTCACGAGGAGATTTGCCCATGGAATTGGGATGCTGGGCGGCTCGAAAACCGTCAACCCCGCCTCCGGGCTGACGGTCACGCCAACGGCGTTGCTTACGATCACGGAATAGTCACCCGCTTGCGCTTTTGTCGGATTGACGAGCGTCAGCGTGCGGTTGGTTTCACCTGCGAGCAGCGCCCCCATAAATCGCCACTGATAGCTCAACGGCGCGTTACCGGTGGCCGTCACTTCGAAAGTCACATTCGTGCCCGCAATTATTTGCGCGCTCTGAGGTGGACTCGTGATCTGCGGCAGCCCGGCAACGGCGAACTGGCGATACTTGATCGTCGCGACGTTCTCTTCTGGCGTCGCCGCGGCATAGGAATGACCTGTCACGTAAACATCGCCGCCGAGTGTCAGCGCGAGATCGATGCCAGCGTTGCCGCCTTCAGTGTCGTAGCGCACCGCCCAGACCTGATTGCCGTTCGGGTCGTACTTGACCGTCGCGAACCCAGCCACATTGGTCTGGTCTAGCGCCGAGTATCCCGTGACATACGAATTGCCTTCGACGTCCACTTTGAGCGCGCTGGGGCTGTCGTCGGCATAACGGCCCGCGCCCGAGTACCGCGCCCTCCAAAGCCGATTGCCATCCGGATCGAACTTGACTGTCAGGTAATCGCGATATGTCCACGAGGAACCGGGAGATGCCCCTGTGACGAAAATGTTCCCGGCAAAATCGAGGGCCAGCACGTTCCTCAAAGGATAAACAACCATGTTCCAGAAGCCGTTGCCCGTGTTCCGCGACCAAACCTGCTGGCCATCACGATCCAGTTTGACCAGTAGAGAATCGCCCATGGCAATGTAGACGTTGGCGGTATAGTCGGCCACGATCGCTTTTGCCTCCCCATTAAAACCGCCCGCCGACACGAACGTGTTTGTCCAAACGGGATTGCCATCTGGATCGTACTTCACCGTCACAATCTTGTTGTGTCCGTCCCCGGAATACGACGTTCCCGTCACCACCACATCGCCCGCTGGATCGAGCGCCATTCCGGCAAGAGTTTCCGTCGACCGCTCAATCCCAGTGTAACGCCTCGCCCAAACTGCGTTGCCGTTGAGATCGTACTTCAGCGTGATGTAGTCCGAACCGGAATTCGTGGAATAGCTCGTGCCGGCTACGTAAACTGCATTCACGCGGATCACCGCGACGGGTTGTACGTCTGCCTCGGCATATTCAGCGAGCCAGAGTTGATTTCCATTCGGCCCATACTTGATTACCTTTAGGCTCCGCGGGTCCGCTCCAACACGGGAGGAACCAGCTACGTAAACATTCCCAGAGTCATCCACGGTCAGGGCGCCGGCTTCGTCATCCGAATTGCCAGCCGCGCTATTGTACGGGATGTTCCACAACATCGTGCCATCCGCCGCATACTTGAGGGTAATGAAATTGTAGAGGCTCCCGCTGACATATGTGGTGGCGCTCACGTAAGCATTGCTTGCGTTATCTGCCCGGATCACCAACGGCAGGTTGTTCACGATCGGTCCAGCGCGCCGAACCCATGCTTCCTGTACTTGAGCCGAAAGGATTGGACCACTGAGGACCAAGGCGACCGCACAGAGCAAATACCGCGTCTTCATAATCGAGCCCGATCAACCTTCATTTTATAACATAAACGGCGGGGCGAATCACCTCTTTCAGATTTTCCTACCCAGTGGAAGAACCGTAATGGAAGTGTTACCATTGTGTGACATGACGCCCAAATGTTTGTGGTCGTTTTTGCTTATCTTCAGCATGATGGCCTCCTCCTTGTGGGCTGCGTCGCCCTTTGCCGTTACCGCGTTTCGTTTGGACGGAACTCTGGCGTGGACCAATGCCCTTGTGCCAGGCGTCTGCACTACTGAAATTGCCGGCTCGCCCGACGGGCCATGGTCGCCACTCCACAACGTGTTCAGCACGAATGCAGGGGGCAGAGTGGTTCTCTCGGTAGGCCCGGAGACCTCGTTTTATCGACTCCGATCTGTAGACGTGCCTGCCACGTCTCGGGGATTCACGAATCTCGTTTACTCCTATGGCATTCTCGAAACTATCGCCGGCACCGGCGCCGGGCAGACGGATGGCGTCAGTTATTGGCAGACCTCGTACGAAGGTGGTCCTGCTCAATCGGCGGCTCTTTCGCGGCCTCACTTTGCCATGACCGATCGCGCGGGCAATATTTATATCGCCGACAAAAACAACCATTCGGTCCTGCGCGTGTCGCCTGACGGCAACATCCATACTCACGCTGGCACGCACGTGGGTGGCTTCAATGGAGAAGGTCCCGCGGTCGCCACGAACCTCCAGTTGAATCTCCCAAACGCGTTGTGGGTCCGCGGCGATGGGACCGTCTACGTCCTCGACACCGAAAACGGCCGGGTGCGACGCGTCGGAACCAACGGCATCATGGCCACCCTCTTCAGGGCCACCTCGGATGGCTCGTCACTCGCCGGGGGTCGTGGCCTCTGGGTTCGGGACAACGAAACCCTTGCGTATTTTTGTGCCGGCACTCGCATTCGGCGTTGGACGCCTTCTGCCGGGGTTACAACATTGGCTTCGGGCTTCATTGAACTGGGAACACTGTTCGTCGAACCGAGCGGCAACATGATCGCTTGCGACCGCGGAACGAACCTCGTCTACCGTGTGACTCCGCAAGGCGTGCGCACTGTAATTGCCGGGAATGGTTCGAGTACCGGCGGCGGCGATGGATTTCCGGCCCTGCAGACTGGCCTCTGGGGCGTGCGAAGCGCCTGGCCGATTCCAACCGGCGGCTATCTCCTGCTGACGCACGACGGCTGCCAGCTTTGGTACCGCAACACTGCTGGCATTATTCGCCTTGTGTTGAACGGGGGCCGCGGCCGAACTCATTACGGAGACGGATTCTTCTTCTATACGCCTGAAGCCAAGATAAGCGAGGGGCGTAGCGTGACCATGGATTACGAAGGCAATATTTTGATCTGCGAAAGTGACTATGGCTACATCCGCCGCATCCGCTTTCTTCCTCTCTCCTACTGACGAGTTTTGCCCGTCCTAAAGCCTGCCAAACGATGCTGGCTTTCCCGGTTGGATTGACTGGTCACCCTTGCTTGATCACAGAGGATCAAGTTGGACTTCCCGCGCCCGTGGGCTTTTACTCTGCAACACAGGCATGTACGAGCACAGAACGCATCGTTTGCTCAGCCGAATCCAGTTTGCCAGGCGCGCCGCAAACCACGTGCTGCTGGCATGGCTAATTCTCACTCTGGCCCTGGGGATTGGCGTGCTCGGATACCATTACTTTGCGCAACTCCCATGGCTCGATGCCCTCCTCAATGCTTCCATGATCTTGAGCGGGATGGGGCCCGTTGACACGCTCCATAAGTCGTCGGCGAAGCTTTTCGCGTCGGGCTACGCCCTGTTTTCAGGCCTGGTATTCATCGGCGTCGCCTCCCTTCTAGTCGCGCCATTCGTTCACCGCTTATTCCACAAGCTGCACGTCGAAGAAAAATAGCGCATACAAGCCCCGTCAACCGAACGCTTTGCGAGGGGTCATTCCTCGTGATGACGCCTGGCTCGGATCGTCCGGATATCCATTTCCTGGCAAAATCGAAGATCAGGCCCCTCCCGGGCGTCCATATCTCCCTGGGATGACATCTGTTGTGTTGCAACAAAATGTGGTGCGGATTACGCTCTACCCGGGTAGGATAGGGTCTCTCATGACCTCAGCTTTCAAATGGTTCTGTGCCTCGGCGCTCGGGATATGCTGCTTCGGGGCATCAGGCGCTGAAGGGGGGGGTGCTGCGCGCTTCCGCGGCGAAATCCGGCCTTTGCTCGAGAAGTATTGCTGGGATTGCCACGGCGACGGCATGGACAAAGGCAACGTCACCTTCGATTCCTTCAAGTCTGATGGCGACGCCCTCACAAACCGCGATCTCTGGTTTAGGGCGCTCAAGAATACCCGTGCCGGCCTCATGCCCCCCGCCAAGAAGCCGCGGCCCGCTCCCGAAGAGCAAAAGAAACTCGAGGCCTGGATCAAATATGACGTGTTCGGGATTGACGCCCAAAATCCCGATCCCGGTCGCGTGACCATTCGCCGGCTCAATCGCGTCGAGTACCGGAATACGATCCGCGACCTGATGGCATTCGATTTCAAGGCGGACGACGAATTCCCACCGGACGACACCGGTTATGGGTTCGACAACATCGGCGATGTGCTCACCGTCTCGCCGCTGCTCCTGGAAAAATATATGCAGGCTGCCGAAGTGATCGTCGCCGGGGCGGTGCCAAAAAACCCCTGGGTGATTCCTGAAACCCTTGTCTATGAATCACAGTCGCGCGGAGAGCGCAGCGGCGAAGTCTTCAGTCTCACAAAGGCAACGAATGTTGCGAAGACCTTCAAGGCCGCAAACGCCGGTGATTATCGGGTGTTTATCGACCTGAGCTTTTCCGGCTCATTCGAATTCGATCCGGCGCGCTGTGAAGTGGTCTTCTCGATCGACGGAAAAGAACGTCTGAAAAAGGAATATGGTTGGGACAACAAGAAGTTCAGTTTTGATTTCGCCGAAAAATGGGACCAGGGTGAACACGAGCTGAAGTTGGAACTCAGACCCGTGAGTTCTGAACAGAAGACCGAGAGTGTCTCCTCGGAGGGCTCCAGCCAAACACCCGAGCGAAGGACATTCGTGAATCTGCGGATGGAATCGTTGCGAGTCCAGGGGCCGATGGACAAGAAATACTGGACCCGCCCGAAGAATTTCGACCGTTTCTTTACACAGGACGATCCGAAGAAACCGGTCGAGCGGCGAAAGTATGCGGCTGAAATCCTGAAGAAGTTCGCCACGAAAGCTTATCGGCGCCCGGTCGATGACCGCACGGTGCAGCGGCTTGTTGGCATCGCCGAGGAATCCTACGGCAGGGGCAAAAAGAGCTTCGAGGAAGGGATCAGTCGCGCGATGGTCGCGGTGCTCGCCTCGCCGCGTTTCCTGTTTCGCGCCGAGGAAACCGCGCAGGCCGCCGCCAAACAGCAATTCGCGCCGGTCGATGAGTATTCCCTCGCTTCCCGGTTATCGTATTTCCTGTGGTCCAGCATGCCCGATGACGAACTGCTCCAGCTCGCCGGACGTGGGGAGCTGCGGGAAAATCTGAACGCGCAGGTGAAACGGATGATGGCCGATCGCCGCGGCTCTCAATTTCTCGAAAATTTCACCGGCCAATGGCTGCAAACCCGCGACGTCGATGGCATCGACATTAACGTGCGCGCGGTCTTGTTCCGGGACAATCCGGGTGACCGTGATTCTCGCCGCAGACGCGAGCGGTTCCAGGAACTGCGGGCGAAACAAGACAATTCGAAACTCACACCCGAGGAGGAGAAGGAGATCCAGGAGTTGCGGCAACAATTCCAGCGTCGGTTCGCCAATCGTCCACAAGTGGAATTGGATGGTGAACTTCGCCGCGCGATGCGTCGCGAGACCGAAATGGCTTTCGGTTACATCGTGCGCGAAGACCGCAGCGTCCTCGAATTGATCGACAGCGATTACACCTTTCTCAACGAGCGGCTCGCCAAACATTACGGGCTGACAAATCTCAATGTGACCGGACAGGAAATGCGGCGCGTCACCTTGCCGGAGGATTGTCCCCGCGGTGGACTGCTGACACACGGCTCGATGCTGATTGTGACCTCGAACCCGACACGCACGTCGCCGGTGAAGCGAGGCCTGTTTATGTTGGAGAATATCATTGGCGCTCCGCCTCCACCTCCGCCCGCCAACGTGCCCGACCTCGAAGACTCCGCCAAAGAAATCAAAGACCACGAACCTTCATTGCGGGAGGTGTTGGAGATTCACCGCGGCAAACCGTTGTGCAGTTCCTGCCATAATCGCATGGACCCGCTCGGGCTCGCGCTCGAAAACTTCAACGCGCTCGGAATGTGGCGCGACAAGGACCGCGGCCAGCCAATCGAAACTACAGGCAAGCTGATTACAGGCGAACCATTTAACAACGTGAAAGAGCTCAAGCGCATTATCGTGACCGACCGCCGCCGCGACTATTACCGCTGTCTCACCGAAAAGCTCCTCACCTACGCGCTCGGCCGCGGGTTGGAAGACTATGACGTCGAAACGGTGGACCGCATTGTGGAGCGGCTCGAAAAGGACAATGGACGCTTCTCGGCTCTGCTCCTCGGAATCGTTGAATCTTCCCCCTTCCAAAAGCGTCGAACCTCTGCTTTATTAGCGGCGGGCAATCAGTCTGTCCTGAAGGGAAAAGACTTATGAATGACAAGCAGGTGGGTAGCGAAGGCATGATGGCGCAGCACTTTGCGAACGTGACTCGACGCCGCTTCTTGCGCGGCCTTGGCGCGTGCATGGCCCTTCCGGCCCTGGAGTCTGTTCGGCCCCTTACCCTTTTAGCCACGGAACCCGGAAAGATCGCCGCTGCGGCCGCGCCACGCCGAATGGCCTTCCTTTATTTCCCAAATGGCGCGATTCACCGTACCTGGTGGCCCAAAGGTGAAGGCAAGGATTTCACATTCAACCGCACGATGGAGCCGCTGGAGAGCATTAAACACAAGCTCCAGGTTATCGGCGGCCTCGACCATCGCAACGCCACCCCGGGGCCGGATGGCGCGGGGGATCATGCTCGCGCAGGCGGCACGTTCCTCACCGGCGTGCGCGTCAAGAAAACCGCCGGCGGCGACATTCATGCGGGAGTTTCCATCGATCAGCTTGTCGCCCAACAGGTCGGTCACCTCACTCGCTTTCCGTCACTCGAACTGTCCTGCGATGCGGTGCGCAAATCCGGAAACTGCGACTCGGGATATTCGTGCGCGTATCAGTTCAACCTCGCCTGGCGCTCGCCGACGACTCCGGTTGCCCCGGAACCAAATCCGCGTCTGCTTTTCGAACGGCTCTTCGGCGAAGGCGCGCCCGGTCAGCGCCGCGAGCACCTGAAGATGCGCCAGCAGCAGCAGCGCTCGATTCTGGATTTCGTTCTTGATGATGCGAAGACGTTGCAGCGCCAGCTCGCCGCGCGCGACAAGCAAAAGCTCGACGAATATCTCGCGAGCGTGCGCGAAATTGAAAAGCGAATCCAGGCTTCCGAACGCTTTGGCGGCGCCCCTGATCCCGCGGTTGACGCGCCTGCTGGCATACCGACCAGCTACCAGGAACACATGCGCTTGATGTTCGACATGCTGGCGCTCGCGTTCCAGACCGATTCAACCCGCGTCGCTACACTCCTCCTCGCGCACGATGGCAGCAACCGCACTTTCCCGGAAATCGACATCGCCGAGGGGCATCACAATCTTTCCCATCACATGAACAAGGACGAGACGATGGACAAGATTTCGCAGATCGATCACTGGTACATCCAGCAGCTCGCCTGGTTCCTTAACAAGCTCGACCAGACGAAAGACCTCGACGGCAAATCCGTGCTCGATAATTCGATGATCGTCTACGGCTGCGGCAACTCGGACGGCAACGCCCATACGCACGTGAATCTCCCAATCATCCTCGCGGGTGGCGGCGGCGGCACGTTGCAAACCGGCCGCTATTTGAAGTTGGACCACGTCCCGATGTCGAACATGCTGCTGGGGCTCGCCGAGCGCATGGGCGCAAAAAGCATCCAGGAGTTCGGCGACTCGACCGGCAAGTTCGACGGGGTCTAAGTGGACGGGTTCGTAGTCCGGGCTTTAGCCCGTCTCGATGCGGCCCCAATTCCCGACCCTCTGACGGGCTAAAAGCCCGCACTACAAACCAGCTCACGGAACCGCGACGACACTGATCTTTTTCCGTCGGGACAATTCGCCGACCTCCTCCTGCTCCAGGACCAGTGTTTTGCCGGCTTCCAGCGCAAGAACGGCGATCCTGGAATCCGCGCAGGTTTGAATCGTCTGCAAACCGATACACGGAATATCGAAGCGCATGTCGTGTTTTTCTTTTGCGACTTTCACCGCGACCGCCCCTCCCGAATTGCCGGCCAGCTTGCCGCCGCGCGTCAGACACGTGTCAGTTCCCTCGAAGCCTTCCACTGCAAGCACGACTCCACCTTTCACGACAACGAGCTGGCCGATTTCCAATCGTGAAATCTCCTTCGCGATCCGAAACCCAAACGCCACATCTGCCTGCTGTTCCCCTGTGAGCCTGGGCCCCAGTTGAAAATCCGCCGCGGCCATGAGCGGCTGCAACCACGGAGTGCCTTCGATCAACTCGATGCCCTCGCTCTTCAACTCCTCCGCGATCGCGCCGAAAATCGTGTGCGCATTCTTCTCCTTCAGCTTGATCAACAATTTCATGGCGCGGAGGTCTGGCCGGACATCAAAGAGGTTTTTGGGAGCGATCTGCCCCGCCATTACGCACTGCGTAACTCCCTCCTCCCTGAACGCGGAGATTAACCTCCCAAGCTGCCCAACTTTCAGCCAGTGCATCGAATCCACGAGCCCGGCCATGGTGGGATCCGTTTCATTCTTGAATCCCACAGCCACCAGCCTCTTGACGCCCATGCCCCTTGCCTGGCGCGCTAACAGCAGGGGCAACGAACGGTTTCCAGCAATGATGCCAAGAGTGGCAGGCGACTGACTCATTCGAAACACGAAGCTAGGTCAGGCCCGCCTTGCTGTAAATGACAGGCCGCAGGGGCATGTAACGTGCTCCCCTCCCGCCGACCCGCTTTTCCGAGCGGAGAAGTGGTTAAGCGTGCTGCAGATACGCCCGATAAGAATGTAGTGGTTGCCGGTCTAAAAGACTTTTGCCCGGCTTACAATTGAGCACTGAGCAGAACAATTCCGCCCTCAAGCCCTTGTTGGTGCTGGCGGCGGTCGCTGTGCTGCTGGCCATTGGGGTCAGCGGTTGGGCATATTTTTCCGGCAAGCGCACGTTGC